>Ga0075021_10001841_pt1 | contig 10967 bp, 9 predicted proteins | sample ColStrG_CSR_2012_FD_72749 | JGI IMG/M metagenome (GOLD analysis project Ga0075021, IMG submission 72749) | Freshwater sediment microbial communities in response to fracking from Pennsylvania, USA - Cold Stream Run_MetaG_CSR_2012 | ecosystem: Environmental > Aquatic > Freshwater > Creek >... | reverse complement strand
CACTTAATCGGCACGCTGATCGGACCGTGGCCAATGGTGGTCATCCAGGGCTCGGGATTGCCTGCCGACTCAAAGCGTTGCACGCTCTCGACCAGTGCGCCGAGCAGCGCATCGGCCTCCAGCAGCGCCAGCACCCGGCCCACGCAGGCATGCACGCCGTAGCCGAATCCGAGGTTGTCCTTGTTGTTGCGGCGCACGTCGAAACGATCGGGTGACTCCCAGCGGCGCGGATCGCGATTCGCGGCAGCGAACATCAGTCCGCAGCGCTCGCCGGCGGGAATGCGGTAGCCCTCGATCTCGATGTCCTTGATCGCGATGCGACCTGCCATGCGCGAGGGAGAATCCCAGCGCAGGCTCTCCTCGAAGGCCGCGCGCACCAGCGTCGGGTCGGAGCGCACCAGCTGGTACTGGTCCGGGAATTCACAGAATGCGCGGATGGTGTTGGCCAGGGTCAACACCGTGGTGTCGGCCGCCGCCGAGAGCAGGATCCCGACCAGCAGGTTGGCCTCCTGCGGCGTGACCTCGCCGCGATCGGCAGCCTCGTACATCGCCATGCCGAGGCTTCCCGGCGCGAGGTTCTCGCGATTGCAGCACTGGCTCGCCCAGGCGATGACTTCGCTCGTGTTCTCCATCGCCTCATGGAACAGTTCGTTCATCGGACCCATCGTGGCCCACACCATGTTGCCGAAGGCGTACATGTGTTCACGGCCGCGCTGCGGCAGGCCGATCAGGTCGGGCAGCACTTTGTAGACGAAGGGCTGCGTGATATCGGTGACCGCATCGATGGTCTGGCCCGCACGCTGCTGCAGGCCCAGGACGATGCTGCGCGCGTCGCGGCGAAAGGCCTCGGCCATTGGCGTGAGTGCCTGGGGTGAGAGCGCGTTGGCGACCACGGTGCGCACGCGCGTGTGCTTGGGAGGATCGTCCGTGAGCAGCAGTTCGGGTCGTACCGAGTTCGGATCGTGCCAGGGGCGCGAGGTGGAGGAGAAACTCTTCCAGTCGCGCAGCCCCGCGGCCACGTGCTCATGGCGCGCGAGCATCGTGATGTTTTCCGCGGGCAGTCTCACGACGGGCGCCAGCTCGCGCAGGCGATCGTCCACCGCGCGCGCATTGCGCACCGAAGCGCGCGAGAAGGGGTCAGTGTCGAATTCTGGAATGGCTCTGGTCATGGTTTTATCCAGCGGCGGCAATGCCGCCATCCACATGCAGGATCTCACCGTTGATGAACGAGGCCGCCTTGCTCAGCAGGAAGGCACAGGCCTCGGCGTTGTCGTTCTCGTGGCCGAGCCGGCGCAGCGGTATGGTGCGCGCGCGACGTTCGTACTCGGCCGGATCATTCAGGCCCAGCGCTCCGGGTGTGGGCACCGATCCTGGCGCCAGGGCGTTGACGCGGACATTGCGCGGACCGAGTTCCGCTGCCAGGACTTTGGTGAGTGTGACGATCGCGCCTTTCACCAGACTGTACGCCGCGGTATTCGGAAAGCCCTTTTCCGCGACCGGTGAGGCCATGTTGATCAGCGCACCGCCGCGCTTCGCATCGTAGTGCGCCAGCAGGGCCTGCGCGCCCCAGACAGTGCCGTGGATGCCGATGCGGGTCATGCGATCGAGCGTCTCCGGTGTGATCTTTTCCACCGGCTCGTAGCGCAGCAACATCGCATTGTTGACCAGCGCATCGATGCGGCCGCTGTGTGCGGCAAATTGCGCCGCGGCGTGCAGGAAGGCGGCGCGCTCGGCAACATCGACCTGATAAGCCAGTGCCTGGCCGCCGGCCGCACGGATCCCGGCAACCACCGCTTCGCAGCCCGCGAGGTCCAGGTCGCTCACTGCCACGGTCGCGCCACAGCGTGCGAGCTTCTCGGCCATCGAGCGGCCCAGGCCGCGCGCCGCGCCAGTGATGAAGACCTGCAGGTCCCTGAGATCGGGTGCGCTCATACCTGCAGTTTCCAGGCTTTGCCATCAGACACGATCTTGCCGGAAGTGGGTTCGGCGAAGTGGCTGCCGATCACCAGCGTGTCGGTATTGTTGTAGCGCTGCACGAATTCGCAGCGCGTACGCGCGGCCTGCGCCTTGTCCATGTCGAAGCGCGCCTCGGTGGCCGGGATCGCGATCTGCACCGGATTGTGCATCAGGTCGCCGGTGATCACGGCTTGCTGGCCGCGCGACTCGATCAGCACGCTGCAATGGCCGGGCGTGTGGCCGGGCGTCGGGAACAGGCGGACTTCTTCCGTGAGGCGGAAGTCCGGCTCGATGAACTGCTCGAGCCCTGCAGCCAGGATCGGATCGATCGAATCGACCAGGTGCTCCATGTGATGGTAGCCATGGGTCGCGCGCAGGTGTTGCCAGTGCTGCCATTCGCGTGTGCCGAACAGGTAACGTGCCTGCGGAAAGGTGGGTACCCATTGGCCATTGACGAGATGGGTGTTCCAGCCCACATGATCGAAGTGCAGGTGCGTGCACAGCACGTCGGTCACCGAACTGGCCGGAAAACCCGCCGTGGCGAGGTCTTCGAGGAAAGTATTCCGCATGTTGCAGAACACGTCGAACTCGCGCTTGCGATCGTTGCCGATGCAGGTGTCGATCATCGCGGTGCGGCCCTTCGAGCGCAGCACGAAGCACTGGAAGGAAATGATCATCTTTCCCTCGGGCGTCGCGAAGTGCGGCACCAGCCAGCCAAACTGCTGCAGGTATTCGGGCGTGGCATCGGGCAGCAGCATGCTGATGTCATCCTCGAAGCCATAGACCTCGACGATGCGGGCGATCTCTACATCGCCTACGCGCCAGTGACGGATATGCTCAGCTGCCATGCGTACTCCCCATGATCATGTCGGCGGCCTTCTCGGCCACCATCACCACCGGCGCGTTGGTGTTGCCGCCGACGATACGCGGAAATATCGACGCGTCCACTACCCGCAGTTGCCCGATGCCGCGTACCCGCAGTTCCGGATCCACGACCGCCAGCGCGTCGAGCCCCATGCGACAGCTCCCGACCGGGTGATGCACGGTTGCCGCAGCCGAGCGCAGGTAGGCTACCAGCTCCGCGCGGCTGCGTGCGCTGCGCCCCGGGCGCACTTCGGAGGCACGATAGCGCGCGAAGGCTGGCGCGTTGCAGAGGCTGCGCACCAGCTCCACGCCGCGCAGCAAGGGCTCCTGGTCTTCCGGGTCGCTCAGCAACGCAGGGTCTATCCGTGGCGGCACGCGTGGATCGGGGCTGGCGAGGCGCAACTCGCCGCGGCTGCGCGGATAGAGGTTGACCACGCTCATCGCAAAGCCGTGGCCCAGTGGCAGCGGAAACGTGCCGGGATTGCGCCGCGCCGGCTGGAAGGCGATCTGGATGTCGGGCCGTCTCGCGGCGGCGTGGGTACGGACGAACGCCGTCGACTCGAACACATTGCTGGCCAGTGGGCCGCGTCGCAGCAGCGCGTACTCGGCCAGGTTCCACAAGGCGCGGTGGGCGGTGCGCCACGAGAGGCCATAGGAAGTCGTATCGCGCATCTCGAGCGCCACATTCACCGCCGGGTGATCGTGCAGATTGGCGCCAACGCCACGCAGGTCCGCACGCACTTTGATACCCAGAGCTTCAAGATGCCCGGCTGGCCCAAGGCCCGAGAGCATCAGCAGTTGCGGCGAATGAAATGCGCCGGCACACAGGATCACTTCGCGTGCGGCCTGCAAGCCGCGCGGCTCTGCCGACCCCTGCAGTTCCACACCGGTGGCACGTCCGGCTTCGATGCGGATCGCCGCGACAGGGGTGCGTGTCATGACCGTGAGATTGGGTCGACCGATCGCCGGCGCCAGCAGCGCGCGGGCTGTGGAATCACGCCGGCCCAGGTGCAGCGTGCCCTGGCGCAGGCCGTAGCCTTCCGGATCCAGCCCGCTGAAATCGTCGCAATGCCGATAACCACCGAGGCTTGCAAAGGCCTCGCGAAACGCCTGGTTCAATCGATTCGGCGCGCTGACGTAGCGCACATGGATAGGCCCATCGAGACCGTGCACGGCCGGATCGCGCAGCTCGGCATTGTTCTCCGAACGGCGAAAGTACGGCAGTACTTCGCTCCAGCTCCAGCCTGCATTGCCCAGCGCAGCCCAGTCGTCGTAGTCGCTCGGGTGCCCCCGATGATAGGCCATCCCATTGATCGAGCCCGAGCCGCCGATCACCTTGCCGCGTGGCAAGGGCAGGCGGCGCCCGTTCAGTGCCTGCTGCGGTTCGCTGCTGAGGCCCCAGCCGAGTCCGCGATGCGTGATGGCCAGTCCAACAAGTGCAGGCACGTGGATGAACGGGTGGTGCGCGGGACCGCCAGCCTCCAGCAGACAGACCCGCGTGCGCGGATCGGCCGACAGGCGCGCCGCGAGTACGCAGCCGGCGGTGCCGGCACCGACGATGATGTAGTCGTAACCCGATGTCACCTCACGCGACCCTGGCGATCGAAATCGAGACCCAGGTCTTCGAACATCTTCATCGCCGTGGCGCGGCCCGCGCCGAACACACCGCCGCCGGGATACTGGAACGGGCCCACCAGGTAGAAACGTTCGAGGCCAGGCACGGTGTATTGGCCGAGTTCCGGCGTCGGACGATGCGCGCCGCTCTGGTAGGTGGTGGTCGCGATGCCGTGCAGATCGCCGCGCCGGAAACTGGGCGAGGTGCGTTCCATGTCGACCGGGCTGTCGACGTGCGCTTGCAGTACGCAGTCTGGAATGTTGGCGACGAACTTCGAGAGGTGAGCGAGCATGCGATCGCCGTACTCGCGCTTGGCTTCGTCCCAGCTGCGGCCGTCGGGGCGCTGGTAGGGCACGTAATCCCACAGGTGCAGGATTGCGCGACCGGCCGGCACGCGGCTCGGATCGAACTGCGAGAGCGAACCGAGGCCCAGCAGCGGGTAGGGCATGAACTGCCCGTAGCGCAGTTCATCGAAATCGCGGCGCAGCGTCTCGTAGCTGTCGGGCAGCATCTCCACCATCACGCCATCGACCGGGTCGCGGCTGCGAAAGCGCAGCGGTTCGCTGAGCGCGGCATGTACCGTGATGCAGGCGGCCGAGGTGATGTGCGTGGCCTCGGCCGCGCTGCGCACAGCGGGGTCCATGCCGTCGATCATGCCGCCGAGCAGGTGCGGATGTATGGCGCCAATGACCGCCTCGCGCGCGCTGAAGTGGCGGCCGTCAACCGTCTCGACGCCGCTGGCGCGGCCCTGGCTCACCTTGATGCGCGCCACCTCGGCGTTGGCCAGCACCTCGCCACCGTGATCGCGGATACAGGCGATCAGCGCATCGGTCAGCCGCCCGGCGCCGCCGCGCGCCACGCCGAAGCCGCAGGCTTCGAGGAAGCCGAGGAACACATACACGCCAATGGCGGTGGCTTTTTCATCGGGCGACACCAGGTTTTCGCCGGCCACGCGCGCAAAGTGCATGCGTACCTTCTCGTGTTCGAACAGCTCGCACAGCAGGTCGTGGCTGCTCATCTGGATCACGCGCCACAGTTCGCGCCCCTCGCGGCTCGAGTCGAGCATGGCGTTGCTGGCGCCCACCGGAGCGGGCGGCACGTAAAGCGAAGAGGCGATCATCGGCAACCAGGCGGCCGCCTGCAGCGAAACCTTGCGAAAGGTCTCGGCGTCGCGTCGCGAATATTTGGCGATCTCGGTGACTGACTTTTCCCGGTCGCGATGGAGCTTGAGCGTGCTGCCATCCTCGAACACCGACATCATCGGCACATCCGGGAAGATGTAGTCGAGTCCGTAGCGCGCTTTCAGCTTGAGTTCGTCATCGCGCAGCAGCGGGTTGGCCTGGATGAAGATGTGGCTCATCGAATGCTGGTCGTGGCGAAATCCCGGGAGTGTCAGTTCGCGCGAGACCACGCCACCGCCGAACCAGCCGTTGCGCTCGAGCACCAGCACCTGCTTGCCGGCGGCTGCCAGGTAGGCGGCGGCCACCAGCCCGTTATGCCCGGAGCCCACGGCGAGGATATCTGCGGTAGTCGTGTTTGTGTTCATTGCAGGAGTTGCCAGTTGCGCCGGATCCCGCGAGCATACTGCCATGGCTCCGAACTATGAAATATGCGCGATCCGCTACGGCCACGTGGAACGTACCGCGCGCCACAACTTCCTCGGCGGTGACGAGCACGATGGCCCGATGCCGCTGGACTTCTACGTATGGACGATCCGCGGCCCTGGCCTCACGCTGGTACTCGACACGGGTTTCGATGCCGCCGCCGCGGCTGCGCGTGGCCGCCAGCTGGTGCAACCCGTAGGTGCAGGGCTCGAGTCCATAGGCGTTGATCCACGGCAGGTGAAGGACGTGATCATCAGCCACATGCACTACGACCACGCCGGCAACCACGAGCTGTTTGCGCAGGCGCGCTATCACCTGCAGACCGAGGAAATGGCCTATTGCACGGGCAGTGCGATGTGCGGCGACGGCGCGCGTTGGGCCTACGAGGCCAGCGACGTGCAGGCGATGGTCGGCCGGCTCTATGCCGGACGCCTCGTGTATCACGATGGCACGGCCGAGCTGGCGCCGGGCATCACCGTGCATCGCGTCGGCGGTCATACGCGCGGTCTGCAGGTGGTGCGCGTACACACGCAGCGCGGCTGGGTGGTGCTGGCCTCCGATGCGGCACATTTCTACGCCAACTGGCAGCAGCGACGAGCGTTTCCGATCGTTGACGACCTGGCGGCCTACATGGCAGCGTTCGCAACCATCGAACAACTGGCCAGCTCGCCTCTGCATGTCATTCCCGGCCATGATCCGCTGGTGTTGCAGCGCTACCCCGCGGCAGCCAAGGGGCTGGCCAATGCGGTGCGGCTCGATCTCGCGCCCCATGAGTGAGGGCGCTGGTAGACTGCCTTGCGTTGTGCTGATTCGGAGGGCGCGTGGCTGAAAGAATTGCCTTCATTGGCGTAGGGCGCATGGGCTCTGCGATGGCCACGCGACTGATCGCGGCCGGTCACGCGCTGTGCGTCTACGATCCGATGGTGGCCGCCGTGGCGCCACTGGTGACGCTGGGCGCGCGGGCTGCGGCTTCGCCGGGCGAGGCTGCCGCTGCGAGCACCGTGGTGATGCTCAGCGTGCCGGGCCCGGCCGACGCGCGCGCCACTGCGGCCCTTGTGGCGGGGTCGTCTGCGCTCAAGGTGTTCGTCGATCTTTCCACCTCGGGTCCCGCGGCCTCGCAGGCCATTGCCGCGCTGCTCGCGCCGCGCGGTATCGCTGCGATCGATGCGCCGGTATCCGGCGGCGTGAAGGGCGCTGCCACCGGGAAGCTGGCGATCATGGCCTCGGGCCCGACAGCCGCGATGGAGCGGGTGCGCCCCTTGCTCGACGTGCTGGGCAAGCTCTATGTGCTCGGTGAACAACCCGGACTCGGTCAGACGGTGAAACTCGCCAACAACCTGATGTCGGCGGCCTCGCTGGCCATCGCGGCCGAAGCGCTGGCGATGGGCGTCAAGGCGGGCGTCGATCCGGCCGCGATGCTGGACGTGCTCAATGCCTCCTCTGGCGCCAACAGCGCTACGCTGACCAAGATTCCGAAGCATGTGCTCAATCGCCGCTTCGATTTCGGTTTCGCCAACGCGCTCTCGTTCAAGGACGTACGCCTGTGCCTGGATGAAGCCGAAGCACTGGGCGTGCCGATGGTGGTGGGCGCAGCCGTGCGGCAGATGCTCTCGATCACGCAACAGCTGCAGGGCGAAGCGGCCGATTGCACCGAGCTCGTGAAGGTGGTTGAAAACTGGGCGGGCTGCCAGATCGGCGGCCCATGAGGAGTACATCGTGGGACAGGAACGATTCGACAAAGGCCTGAAGCTGCGCAAGCAGGTGCTGGGGGCGGAATACGTGGAACGCTCGATGGCGAGCGCCGATGAGTTCAGCATGCCGATGCAGGAACTCTCGACCGAATACTGCTGGGGCTATGTCTGGACGCGGCCGGGGCTGGCGCTGCGCGAGCGGAGCCTGGTGAACCTCGGCATGATCAGTGCGCTCAATCGCCCGCACGAGCTCAAGCTCCATGTCAAAGCGGCGCTGAACAATGGCGTCACGCGTGCGGAGATCCGTGAGGTGCTGCTGCAGGTGGCCGTGTATTGCGGCGTGCCGGCCGGCATCGACAGCGTGCGCATCGCGCGCGAGGCCTTCGCCGAACTCGACCAGGCCAAGGGGTAAATCATGGTCAGTGCACGCACGCCGCAGGAACAGCTGGTGCTCGATTTCTTCCGCATACTGAGCAGCGGTGACCTGGAGGCCACGCGCGCCACGCTGCACGCCGATGCCACCTGGCAACCCATGGTCGAGGGCATACCGGGATCCGGCATCCATGGTCCGCGCGACAAGATCGTCGATGAATTCCTGGCGCCGGTGCGCGGCCTGTTCAAGCCCGGTGATCCCAAGACCACGGTGCTGCGCATGGTCTCGGGCGGCGACACCGTGATGTGCGAATCGCGCGGTGTCGGCACCCTGCAGGATGGTCGCCAGTACGACAATCGCTACGCCTGGAGCATCGACGTGCGCGACGGCAGGATATTCGCGATCCGCGAATACATTGACAGCCACTACGTCGCAACCCTGTTTGGCCTCGGTGCATAACGACAGCTACGACTATGTGATCGTCGGCGCCGGCACGGCGGGCTGCGTACTGGCGAACCGGCTCTCTGGCGACGCAAGCGCGAACCACAACGGTACCAGCGTGGCGCTGCTCGAAGCGGGCCCGCGCGACACCGATCCGGCGATCCATGTGCCGGCGATGGTGGCGAAGGCCATCGGCAATCCGCGCCAGTCCTGGGGTTACCAGAGCGTTCCGCAACGGCACGTCGACAATCGGGTGCTGGTGGTGCCGCGCGGCCGGGTGCTTGGCGGCTGCTCGTCGATCAATGGCATGGTCTACTTCCGCGGGCATCCGCGCGACTACGACGATTGGGGGCAACCGGGCTGGAGCCACGCCGCGCTGTTGCCGTATTTCAAGCGTCTCGAGAACTACGAGGCCGCGCAAGGGAGTGAGCGCGCGCGCGGCGGACCCGTGAATGTCATCGATATCCCGCGACCCAATCCGCTGGTGCGACGCTTTCTCGCGGCTGCCGATTCGCTGGGTTTGCCACGCAGTGCAGACTTCAACAGCGGCGAGCCGGAAGGCTTTGGCCCGCGGCAGGCCGCAATCCGCGGGGGTCGGCGCGAATCGGGCGTGACCGCGTATCTGCGGCCCGTCCAGGGTCGTCGCAATCTGCAGATCATCAGCGCAGCGCTGGTCACGCGGGTGCTGTTCGAGGGCCGGCGTGCGATCGGTGTGGAGATCGAGCGCGAGGGCGTGCGCAGCGTGTTGCGCGCACGCCGCGAAGTGATCCTGGCCTGTGGCGCCTACGGCACACCGCAGTTGCTGCAGCTTTCGGGCGTGGGCGAGGGCGCGGCGCTGCAGCGCCTCGGGATCACAACGGTACTCGACTTGCCGGCAGTGGGGCGCAACCTGCACGATCACCCGGCCGCATCGCTGGCGATGCGCACCGCGAACACCGAATCCTACGGCTTGTCATGGCGTACCTTGCCGCGCAGCGCGCTCATTGCCGCGCAGTACCTGTTGGCGCGTTCGGGGCCGCTCGCCAGCAATGTGTTCGAAGCCCATGGTTTCATGCGCTCGCGCAGCGAAGTGCCGCGTCCGGACCTGCAGATCATCTTCATGCCGGCGCATCGCAACGCCAACGGCCATTGGCTGCCGCGTGGCCACGGCTACGGCATCATCTTCGTGAACCTGCGGCCCAGGAGTCGCGGCAGCGTTACGCTCGCCAGCAACGATGCGCACGCGAAGCCGGCGATCGACTTCAATTTCCTTGCGGAACCCGCAGATCTCGAGGTATTGGTGCGCGGCTTCGAGGTGGCGCGCGCGCTGCTGGCGGCGCCATCGTTTGCGCCGCTCGCAAGCCATGAGATCCTGCCTGGAGCCGCTGTCCAGGAGCGCGCGGATATCGAACAACATATCCGCAACTCGCTGGTCACCGTGCACCATGCCTGTGGCAGCTGCGGCATGGGCGCCGTGGTCGATGCCGCGCTGCGCGTCAAAGGCCTGGACGCATTGCGGGTCGTGGATGCCTCGGTGATTCCGACCGTGATTGCGGGCAACAGCAATATTCCCGTCAATGCCCTGGCCGAACGGGCGGCCGATCTGATCCTGGGGAAACTGTCATGAAAGACCTGGCCGGCAAGAAGATCATCGTCACGGGCGGTGCGGGCAGCATCGGTCACGCGACTGCCTGTGTACTGGCCGAGCGTGGCGCCGACATCCTGCTGGTGGACATCAATCGCGCCGGGCTCGAGAAAAAGCGCGCCGCAGTTGCGGCCTTCGGCACGCAGGTGGAAATCTGTCATGCGGATGTCAGCCGCAGCGAAGCCGTGCAGGCCTACGTGAATGTGGCCGTGAAGGCTTTTGGCCGCATCGACGGCCTGTTCAACAATGCCGGTACCGAAGGCAAAGTGGCTTCCATCGAGACCTACGACGAGGCCGAGTTCGATCGCCTGATCGCGGTCAACCTGCGCAGCATCTTCCTCGGCATGCGCCATGTCATACCGGTGATGCTGCAACAGGGCGGCGGCGCCGTGGTCAACACCGGGTCGATCGCCAGCGAGCGCGGGTTGGCGGGTGCCTGCGCCTACAACGCCACCAAACATGGCGTGGTCGGCCTCACGCGCACCGCCGCGGCTGATGTGGGTGCGCGCGGCGTACGCGTGAACGCCGTGATGCCCGGGGTCATCGATACGCCCTTGCTCGAGGCGATGCTCAAGACGCTGTTCAATGGCGATGTGGAACTCGGCAAGCGCACGCTGGGCAAGGTCGCACCGCAGGAGCGCATTGGTCAGCCGCGTGAAGTCGGTGAGGCCGTGGCTTTCCTGCTCTCACCCGCGTCGAGCTTCGTCAATGGGGCAGCGTGGGCGGTGGATGGCGGCGCACTGTGCACGATCCGCCACTAAGGGCTACATGCCGAGCCAGAGCGAGAGGTAGTAGCCGC
>Ga0075021_10001839_pt1 | contig 10970 bp, 15 predicted proteins | sample ColStrG_CSR_2012_FD_72749 | JGI IMG/M metagenome (GOLD analysis project Ga0075021, IMG submission 72749) | Freshwater sediment microbial communities in response to fracking from Pennsylvania, USA - Cold Stream Run_MetaG_CSR_2012 | ecosystem: Environmental > Aquatic > Freshwater > Creek >... | reverse complement strand
ACTTTTACTTCATCGGGATGGGAAACCAGGTCGGCCATTTGAGATTTGTAATTTGGTAATTTGTGATTTGGTAATTTACAAAATTACGATTTTTTCAGTCCGTCCACGATCTTATCGAATTTGTCCGTGGTCAGGTTCTCGTGAAAGTCATAGTTTACTTGCATCGCTGGAGCCCAGCTGCACGCTCCGATGCATTCGACTTCTTCTATGGAGAACTGCCCGTCCGGCGTCGTCTGCTTATGGCGAAGTCCGAATTTCTTTTGGCAATGCTCCCAAAGATCGTCGCCTCCGCGCAGGATGCAGGCGATGTTGGTGCAAACCTGCACGTTGTATTTGCCACGGGGTTTCGTGGTCAGCATGGAGTAGTAACTAATCACATTGCGCACTTCGAGTTCGGTCAACTGCAGGCGCTGTGCGATTTCCGCGATGGCTTCATCGGATAAATAACCGACTTCGTCTTGCGCATACAGGAGTGTGGGCACCAACACCGACCGCTTGCTGGGATAATGCGTCAGCATCTCGGTAAAGCGCTGCTCGAATTCGGGGGAGAATTTCATTCGGAATTTGTAATTTCGCAATTTGTAACGTTGTAATTTGTAGAGCTAGGCTGCTCTCCTCGCGGTGTAGTGCGTTGCCGTGAAAATTGCAATCAACTCTTGTGCTTCGTGCTTCAATTCCTTCAGCCGCTCCTCCGGAAGGATTCCGCAGTCTGAAAGCATCTCCAGCCAAAACTGCGTCTCGTCCGCTTCTTCCACTACGATCCCGATCTTAGCCATCCATTCCGCCCGGGATCGGCCTCGGCAAGCTGCTCGGTAGTTCGCTGCAACCGATGTTCCACTCCGAAGCAACTGTTTACCAAGAACTTGAGCTTCCGTGGTCTTCGGCAATGCCTGGTACAACTTAACAATTCGAATTGCGAACATCTTTGTCCGGGCCCGTAGTTCTTCTGGCGTCATGCCGGACTCCAAATCTGGCCACGTTGAAATTTTCAAATCACGAAATCACAAATCACCAAATTACAAATGTTCTATCTGTCTATTTCCCCGAGCACAATATCGATGCTTCCAATAGCCGCGACCACATCCGCCAGCATCCGACCCTCAATCATTTTCTGGAGAACTTGCAGATTAACAAAAGATGGTGTCCTCATGTGGACCCGATATGGCTTGGCTGTGCCGTCGCTCACTACGTAGTAGGCCATTTCTCCGCGCGGGGACTCGATGGACTGGTAGACCTCACCCGCTGGCACGCTAAAGCCTTCCGTCACAATCTTAAAGTGATAGATGAGGGCTTCCATCTGCGTTTTCATTTGCTCGCGATCAGGCAGAACAACCTTCGGAGCATCCGCCTTAACCGCTCCTTCTGGCATTCCGACGAGAGCCTGACTGACCATGCTGATGGACTCTCGCATTTCCTGCACGCGGCACATGTAGCGAGCGAACACATCGCCATCTTCCGAAACCGGAACCTTGAACTTGAAATTCTCGTATCCGGAGTAGGGCATGTCGCGGCGCAGGTCGAAGTCGACGCCACTGGCGCGCAAGGTTGGTCCGGTCGCTCCGAGGGCAATCGCATCTTCCTTGCTTAACTTCGCAACACCCTTGGTACGGCCTTTCCAAATGGGGTTGTTCGTCAACAGATTTTCGTATTGATCGATCTTAGAAGGGAAGCGATCCGCAAAAATCTTGACCCGGTCGAAGAAGCCGATGGGAGGCTCCAGCGCAAGGCCGCCGATTCGAAAATACGAAGTCATCATGCGCTGGCCAGCTACGAGTTCGAACAGCCTCAGGATATCTTCGCGCTCGCGGAAACAGTACAAAAACACGGACATCGCGCCCATATCCAGCGCGTGCGTGCCCAGCCAGACCAGATGTGAATTGATGCGCGTCAGCTCGTTGAGCATCACGCGAACCCACTGCGCTTTCGGCGGAATCTCCAGGCCCAGCAGCTTCTCCACGGCCAGCACGTAGCAGAGATTGTTGGACATCGGGCACAGGTAGTCGATGCGATCCGTCATCGGCACTACCTGCTGGTAGAACTTGGCCTCGCAGGTCTTTTCGATCCCGGTGTGCAGGAAACCGATGTCAGGCAACACGCGGATTACTGTTTCGCCGTCGATTTCCAGAAGCAGGCGCAGGACACCGTGTGTCGATGGGTGCTGCGGTCCCATGTTCAGGATCATCGTCCGGTCTTGGCCGGGTTCGATGTCGAGCGGAGCAGTCATGTGCGCCATCAGCGGTAGCCCTCCACTGGATAGTCTTTGCGCAACGGATGGCCTTCCCAATCTTCTGGCATCAACATACGGATGAGATTGGGGTGTCCTTCAAAGTGGATTCCGAAGAGGTCAAAAACTTCGCGCTCCGAGAAATTCGCCGCCGGCCACACAGGAATAATTGAGGGCACGGTCAAAGAATCGCTGGAAAGCTTTACTTTCAAGCGGACGCGCTCCTTCTTCGACATGGAAAGGAGATGATAGACAACCTCAAAGCGAGGTTCGTTCGGGTACCAGTCTACGCAGGTGACGTCCTCCAGAAAGTTGCAAGGAAAGTCTTTGTTGTCGCGCAACATGGCGCAGGCGTCGCGAATCAGAGGCGCGGGAATCCAAACGGTCATTTCGTCGCGATCGAACTTGGCACCTTCCACCCCGGCTGCGTTCCAGGCCAAAAGGGCTGCCAGCGCCGGGTGGTCTTTCAGCAGAGCAATATCCGTGACTGCGGGGGCCAGCGGCATTTAGACTCGTCCCCGTTCTGGCGATGGACGGGCATTCCAGTCCAAAACACCCTTCTTCCAGGCGTAAAAGAAGCCCACCAGAAAGATGACGACGTATACAAACATCTCCCAAAAGCCGAACATTTTGAGATCGCGGAGGATTACGGCCCAGGGATACATAAAGACCGCTTCCACGTCGAATAGGATGAACAGCATCGCCACCAGATAGAATTTAACCGAGAACCGTCCCCGGGTGTCTCCGGTGGGGGTCATCCCGCATTCATAAGGCTGCTGCTTGAAGGCACTGGGACGTCGCTGGCCCAGAATCGCGGAGAGAACGATCATGCCGCCCGCGATGCCGCACGCCACTAGCATGTGGATTAAAAGGGGCAGGTAGCGGACGAAGTAATTGTCGGGCATAAAAGGGCTAGCTATAATCCGCGTGAGCGCTTACCTTGCAACTCACTAGATTATTTTTCGCACGAAGATGTGTCAAGCGTTCAAAGCGATTTTACGGTGGATTTTGCACGAAGAGAAATAAATCAGTGTGAATCGCGTCGTGCAATCCGGATCTTTACGAACAAAATTTGAGTGCCAAGACGGGAAACACCGATGATTTTTGGCTTCAACACAGACATTAAGCACGAAGGCACGGTTTACCACGTGCAAAGCGAAGCCCGCCAGCAGGAAAAACTTCTGCAGACACAGGTTTTCCTCCGTGGGCGCTGCATCGGAAAACGGGCATCCCGTTATGGTGACGGTCTTTCGGCACCTCCGGCCGAAGAGCCGAAGGCAGGAGAGCCGCCGCTTTCCGAGTCCCAGGTGGAACAGCTTCTGCGAGAGCAACACAAGTTGGTCTCTGACGCCGTGAAGGAAGGCCGCCTGGAAAGCGTACTGGACAAGCATGAAACTCCCGAAGGGCTTGCGGCCGTGCGCCAACTGGACCTGCAATGGGTCAACGCGGGCGACGTCTTTCCGGATTCGGCTCTGCTTATGCAGCTGTTGGTCACTGAAGCGGGAACGGCACTAGCCGGTGCGAAATTGGTGTCGCGTCTCGACCGACCTGAACAGAAGCCCGCATTTAACGAAGCAGCCGCTGACGCGGATGGCAAGGCAGAGATCAAGCTGAGCCTAGATGAGGCAGCGATGGCAGCGGCATCAATTCTGGTGCAAGCCAGCCACCAGGGTCGGACAGTCACGAAGAAGTTCACATTCCGGAAATCTGCGGAGTAGCCATCTCGCCATGCAACTCACCATCAACGGTGAAGATCGGTCGTTTCAGGCTCCGCTCACGCTTGCCGCTCTTCTTGAGCAACTCGGCCTAAAGCTGGACCGCGTCGCCGTCGAATACAACAAGAGCATCGTTCCAAGGCCGCTGTGGGCGGAGACATCGCTCGCGGAGGGTGACCGGCTCGAGATTGTGCAATTCGTCGGTGGCGGCGCGAACTAGGATTTCCACAGCGTTCGGTTTCGATTCTCCTCGCACTTATCCGCGCAGGCGCAGTGTTGTAGCCACTTTTCCCAGGTTTGCCCCTTTCTCCCAGAACTCATTTGATTAACACTCCTGCAACGAATGTTTACTTGACTCTCAACAACTCAGCCCTACAATGTTTGAAACATTCAGCACAGAATTTGTTTGTTGGCTCTATCGCGAATTGGACAGGTTTTGATCATGGAAGACCGCTTTCATAGTCACGAAGTAGTCGGACTGACCGGCATTACCGCTCGCCAGTTGCAGTGGTGGGACGAGCAGGGAATCGTCGTGCCCGCTCGCGTCGGCCATTGCCGGCTCTACTCGGAATCTGACCTGACCGAAGTCGCCGTAATTTGCCAGCTACGTAAGAAGGGCTTCTCGCTTCAGCGCGTGCGCAAGGTCATGGGGTTGCTGCAGCGGGAGTTTGGCAAGCGCCTGGCGGAAACCGTGAGTGCGACCTCCGAGTCCCATTTGCTGACCGATGGCGACCGCATATTTCTGGAGACGTCGCCGCGACAGATCGTAGACATTCTGAAGAACTCGCAGCAGCCGATCTTGAGTGTGTGTGTGAGCGATGCGCTACGACAGATCCGAGCAGATATACGCAGTCGTAAAGGTGTGAGCAAAGCCAAGTCGATTGTGAGACAACCCCAGCCAGCACGAAGGAGAACGTCATGATGATCGGCGAAGTGACTGTGATGAACGAGTGGATTCCCGAGCAAATGCAGCCTGGAACCATGTTCGTGCTGGAAAACGCCGGTGAAATTGGCGAAAAGGAAGATCCCTATTGGGCCGTGCTGGCTTGTCCGTCCTGTGGGACGCTGGGGCTAATCACCCGCAAGCAGATCGCGGGAGTCTTGCCGGTCATCTGCGGATCCGATACCTGCTCTGCGCAGTTCTTTTTGAAGGAAGACGAGATCTGCCCGAGGAAGCCGTTCTAGGGCTGTGAGGCTGTAAACCCTAATCGTTGCCAGGAACTTGGGCCCTGAATCCCCAAATCGGGGTGCCTTATTGCTAAGAGTTCCAAACTCGCTGTATCGGCAAAACCGCTCGAGCGTCTAATCCACAATCTTCGTGGACAGAAGGTGATGATCGATTCCGATCTGGCCGCGTTATACCAAGTACAAACTTCCAATCTGAACAAGGCAGTGAAACGAAACATAGGCAGGTTCCCTGAGGACTTCATGTTTCAGCTAACAGAACAAGAGGCCTCCGACTTGACATTCCACAATGGAATATCAAGGTGGGGGGTAGACGGACGCTCCCGTATGCATTCACTGAGCATGGGGTTGCCATGCTTTCTGCGGTTCTCCACAGCAAGCGGGCGGTGCAAACCAGCGTCATGATTGTCCGGGTTTTTGTTCGCATGCGGGAGCTAATCGCTGCCAATAAGGAACTTGCAGTTCGTGTCGAGAAACTGGAGCGGGGACATGAACGCACAGGGTCTGTCATTGAAGTCCTCGTCGAGGATATAGATCGCCTCGCTGGCGAGGTTCAAGAGATGAGGAAGTTGCCCTCGCCGTCGAAACGGAAGATTGGTTTTGGTCAATAGTCTTTGGACAAAACCGTTGCGCACTACCATCACGAGACGGACTAGTCTATCCCTTGACGCTTATCCCCGACACAGGCAGTTGTTCCACGATATCAATCCCAAAGCCTTCCAGCGCGGCGACCTTGCGCGGATGATTCGTTAGCAGCCTTATTCGCCGCAAGCCCAAATCCGACAAGATCTGTGCGCCGATGCCGATTTCGCGTTGCGTCTTGCGTTCGTGTTCGGGAAGGGAAGGCAGACTGGCTTCGCGATGAAACGCAATGCCAGTTTTCGAGGCACGCTCGCTGCGCTCAACGCGTGCCAGCGGCGATTCCAGGGAGAAACTCTTGGCGGTCTGATGCAGATAGATAATCGCCCCGCGCCCTTCTTCCGAAATGCGTTGTAAAGCGCCATCCATCATTTCGCGGCAGGTGCAGGTTGTCGCGCCAAAAACATCTCCCGCTACGCAGTGCGCGTGCATCCTGACGAGAACGGGCTTCTCGCCCGAAAGGTCGCCGCAAACCAGCGCAATATGCGAATCTCCGCCATCCACTTCGCTTTCATAGGCAATGAACCGGAAATCCCCAAAACGAGTGCTGATCGTTGTCTCACCCACACGCTGGATATACCGCTCGTTTTTCAGCCTGTAGCGGATCAACTCAGCAACCGTGAGCATCTTCAGGCCGTGGGTGTGGCAGAACTCGATCAGGTCCGGCACCCGCGCCATGGTTCCGTCCTCTTTCATGATTTCGCAGATGACGCCAGCCGGAATCATTCCCGCCAAGCGAGCGAGGTCTACGGCAGCCTCGGTCTGCCCCGCGCGCACCAGCACTCCGCCTTTCCGGGCGCGCAGCGGGAACATGTGCCCGGGCCGCGCCAAGTCCGCAGGCCGCGTCGCTGGATCAATGGCAACCTGAATCGTGCGAGCCCGATCGTGGGCAGAAATGCCAGTTGTCACGCCCTCGCGGGCATCGATTGCTTCGCAAAATGCGGTTCCAAATTGGGAGGTGTTTTCGGCGGACATCATGCCGATTCGGAGGTAGTCGAGGCGTTCCCCGGTCATCGCCAGACAAACCAGGCCGCGACCGTGGATGGCCATGAAATTAATCGCCTCCGGGGTGATTTTTTCAGCCGCCAGCGTGAGGTCGCCCTCGTTTTCGCGATCTTCGTCATCAACGACGACAATCATGCGCCCCGCGCGAATCTCGTCGAGCGCAGTGGGCACGTCGGTAAAGGGAGCCTTTGGAGTCATCGTAGCCGGATTGTAGCAAAAACGGTGCACCGGGAACTCGACGGCGCACGCCGCATTCACTATGATGACAAGGAATTCGTTTTTCTTACTGTTGAGGAGACAACTTATGTCCGAGCCATCCTACGAAGAACTGAAAGCGAAAGTTGCGGAACTTGAGAAGCAGACCACCAAGCGCACCGGCGCCATGGAGTTTCGCGTGAGCGAGAAGGGCGGCGTCAGCGTCTACGGACTGGGCCGTTTTCCGGTTACGCTCTACTACGAGCAATGGACGCGGCTTCTGGGAGCCAGCGAAGACCTGAAGAAGTTTTTGGAAGACAACAAGAGCAAGTTGAAGCTAAAAGAGTAAATCTGCTGTGAGGCGGGCAGTCATGCCCGCCGCCGGCACTGTCGGATCTCAGACGGGATTCAGAGACCGGTTCTAGCGTTCGTTGATCCATGCCCGCGGAAGATATCCTCGATCTCACGCCACCGCCCGCTGATTCGCGCGTGCGATACGGTTCTCACGCTGTCCAGTTCATCGACCTGCGGCTGCCCAAGACCAGCGGTTCCCGTCCCCTCGTGCTGAATATCCACGGAGGTTTCTGGCGAAACCAGTACTCGCTCGACCACGCCGGACATCTCTGCGCAGCGCTGACCGCCAAAGGGGTCGCTACGGCCAACATAGAGTATCGGCGTGTCGGCGATGAGGGCGGCGGTTGGCCCGGTACATTGGAGGACATTCGCAACTCCTACCGCTACGTCCGCCAGATGTCGCGCGAGCACGGATTTGACCCCGAACGCTACGTTGTCATGGGGCACTCGGCCGGAGGCCAACTTGCGACGGCGTTGGGGAACCGTGAGCCGTCGATGCGTGCGGTCGTCTCTTTGGCAGGCGTGGTGGATCTCCAGCGAGCTTTTGATCTGCACTTGAGCAATAACGCGGTTGTCGCGTTTCTGGGCGGCAAGCCGAACGAAGTTCAGGAGCATTACCGCGAAGCCGATCCGATGCAACTGGCAATTCCGAAAATCGCGCAATGGATGGTGCACGGCAAAAACGATGATGTGGTCCCGCCGGATTTCAGCCAGCGCTACGTGGAAACGAAGCACAAGCGCGGAGAAGATGCGCATCTGCTGGCAATCGAAAAGGCCGGGCATTTCGATGTAATCGACCCACGAACCGAAGCTTGGAAGCAGATTGAGAGCGTCGTCCTGCAAGCCTTGGGATAAACCCGAATTATCTTTCGATATTATGGATTGGATCGAGATTTACGATCCGACCTCGTTGATCCGAAGCGGAGCCGATATGCTTCTTCGATATGCTTTGCCGTTATCGAGCGTAATCCTGAGCGCGATGCTGTTCTGGGTAGGGGACCTTCAGGTTGAGAGAGTAGCTGAGATTTGCAGCCCCCATTGCGTGGAGGGTGTTCCCGATATTGCTGCACGAGCTACTTACGTTGGCTATGCATTGAATGCGCCAGCTTGGATATTCCTGCGCGAAGCGCAAGAACGGATGTTTTGGGCTCCGAATATTCGCCAGTGGATCACGTACCATGGCAGCCGATGGGGTGGTCTTTATCTTTGGTATTTTTTGGCGGTAATTGTGATGTGGTATTTCATTGGTCTTCAGCTCGACAACAGATTTGACCGCGTAAGAACCAAAACCAAGGAAAAAAGTAAATGGCGGGTGCGCCTCTTTGTGCTGGCTTACATGTCTTACGGATTTTTCATGTGGTGGAGAATCTATCCTCAGTTTGTTCCGCTGCGGGGCTTTGGGCACTGGTTGCCCTTACGTCAGTACCCCGACTTTTTAATAGCGGCGGTGGTGTTGTGGGGGGCGGGCCTGGTGTTTTTCGGGCTTCGTTCTTTCTTTCTAGTACGCATATTTTGAAATTGTTCATTCCGAAGCGCAGCGAGAGGCGGGCTCTCGCTGCGCTTCGGAATGACAATCCTAAAGAATTGCAAGACTCAGCGTAGCATTGGTTACGCGACCCGCCGCAGCAGCAGCGCCGAATTCTTTGACCCAAACGCAATGCAGTTACAAATTGCATGTTCAATCTGGGCTTTGCGTCCGACTTCCGGCACATAATCCAGGTCACACTCCGGATCCGGACTCTCCAGATTTGTGGTCGGAGGAATCTGACCGCTTTGCATGGCCACCAAGGTCGCTGCGATTCCAGCCGAGCCGCATGCTCCCTGCGGATGCCCAATCTGTGATTTCAGCGACGACATGGGCACCTGCCGCGACCGTTCCTCGCCTAGAGCCAGCTTGAGTGCTCGCGTCTCGATACGGTCGTTCAGTTGGGTCGAGGTTCCATGCAAGTTGGCGTACTGTACGTCAGCCGGACCAATGCCGCCTTCTTTCATCGCCAGCTCAATTGCGCGCGCGGATTCCTCTCCGCATTCCAGCATGCGAACGCGATGGTAGGCCTCGCAGGTTGAGCCATAACCCGCAACCTCGGCATAGATCTTCGCTCCTCGAGCACGCGCATGTTCCAGTTCCTCCTGGATGAACATCCACGAACCCTCGGCCAGTACGAAGCCATCGCGGTCGAGAGCGAAGGGACGCGAACCCCGCTCCGGGGCGTCATTCCAGCGGTCTGTGAGAATCTTCATCAAGATGAAACCCTTCATGATTCCCAAGGCGATCGGGGCATCCGCTCCCCCCGTCAACGCCGCGTCCAGTCGTCCCATCTGAATCTGGCGATAGGCGTAGCCGAACGCGTCGGTGGACGAGGTACATCCCGTGGTCACAACGTGGCTCGCCCCGCGCAGGCCGAAGCGAATGCTAATGTCGCTGGAGAAGGTGCCCATCACTCCGGTCGGAATGCAGTGCGCAGACATTTGCTTGAACAGGCCGTTATGGAAAAGGCGGTACTGTTCTTCGGTAAATTCTTGGGCGCCGCCGCCTGAACCGAGAATGACACCCATGCGTTGCTGCTCGGCTAACGGCAGGGACGACGTGTCAATTCCCGCGTCCCGCAAGGCTTCCGTCGAGGCTGCAATGGCGAGCGGCAAGACGCGACCAACGTTGCGGCGCTCTTTTTTGTCGACCCAGGCAAGTTCGTCAAAGCCGCGAACTTCTCCCGCAATCTGTACCGGGATTTCGCTGGCGTCAAAGTGCGTGATTCTGCCTACACCACTGGTTCCTGCCAGCGCTGCGGCTGCAAAAGCCTGATTTCCGATCCCATTCGGGCTAACGCATCCCATGCCCGTGATGACAACCCGTCGCCGCAATCTTCACCCCGCGTCTGCAGAATATAGCAGGAGTCGAGGAAACCGCGTGTCAGAGGATTGTCAAGGTTTGGGCATTCCTGCCACTCCTCTATAATCGGAGGTTCCTTTTGTGGAGGATTTTTTGGCCTACGACGATCTGCGCAGCTTTATCAAAGCTCTTGAGAATGCCGGCGAACTAAGAAAGATTCAGACGGAAGTCGATCCCATTCTCGAGATCACCGAGATTACGGACCGCGTCAGCAAGAGCCGCAGCGGCAAAGGCGGCGCGGCGGGCGGGCCTGCGTTATTGTTCCAGAACGTTAAAGGGCATCCCGGAGCGCAGGTACTCATCAATCAGTTCGGCTCCGAAAGCCGCATGAAGCTGGCGCTGGAGGTCGATTCTCTGAACGATGTCGCCGACCGCATTCGCCACTTCATGGACGTGAAGTCGCCGCAGGGCTTCCTCGACAAAGTGAAGATGTTGCCCATGCTGGCGGAAATGGGGAAGTTTTTTCCTAAGACGGTTTCGACAGGACCCTGCAAAGAAGTCATCCAGCGCGATAATTTCTCGTTGCTCGATTTCCCCGTCCTGCAATGCTGGCCGGGGGACGCGGGGCGGTTCATCACGCTGCCATGTGTGGTGACGCGCGATCCAAAAACCGGCAAACGCAACGTCGGCATGTACCGAATTCAGGTTTATGACGAACGCACAACCGGCATGCACTGGCAACGGCAGAAGGTTGCTGCCGAGCATGTGCGCGACCTGATGCGAGCGTCTGCAGCGGGAGGAAACCCGGCACGTACATCCGCCG
>Ga0075021_10001838_pt1 | contig 10971 bp, 10 predicted proteins | sample ColStrG_CSR_2012_FD_72749 | JGI IMG/M metagenome (GOLD analysis project Ga0075021, IMG submission 72749) | Freshwater sediment microbial communities in response to fracking from Pennsylvania, USA - Cold Stream Run_MetaG_CSR_2012 | ecosystem: Environmental > Aquatic > Freshwater > Creek >... | reverse complement strand
GCGCCGAACAATGCGAGGCGCGGTTCAAGGGCGAGGACCCCGGCTACATCTATTCGCGCTATTCCAATCCGACGATTGCCATGTTCGAGCGCCGCATGATCGAGCTCGAAGGCGCCGAAGCCGGCCGCTCGACCGCGACCGGCATGGCCGCCGTGACAACCGCGGTGCTGGCGCCGCTGAAGGCGGGCGATCACGTCGTGGCCGCGAAAGCGATGTTCGGTTCGTGCCGCTACGTGATTGAAGATTTGCTGCCGCGCTACGGCATTGCCTCCACACTGGTTGACGGGCTCGATCTTGATCAATGGCAGCGCGCGATGCGGCCGAACACCAGAAGTCTGTTCCTGGAAAGCCCGACCAATCCGACGCTCGACGTGCTCGATATCAACGCCATCGCCGAGATCGCGCATCGCCGTGGCGCGCGGCTGATCGTCGACAATGTGTTTGCGACGCCGATCTGGCAGAGCCCGTTGTCGCTCGGCGCCGACGTCGTGGTGTATTCGGCGACCAAGCACATTGACGGCCAGGGCCGTTGCCTCGGCGGAATCATCCTCTCGTCGGAGCAATTCATCGCCGAGCACATCCATACCTTCATGCGCCAGACCGGACCGTCGCTGTCGCCGTTCAATGCCTGGGTCTTGCTCAAGGGGCTGGAGACGCTGGCGGTCCGGGTCCGCGCCCAGACCGAAACCGCGGGCGCGGTGGCTGACGCGCTGGCGCGGCATCCGAAAATCTCGCGTTTGATCTATCCCGGCCGCGCCGATCATCCGCAGGCCGCCTTGGTGAAGAAACAGATGCGCGCCGGATCGACGCTGGTCGGCTTCGAGGTCAAGGGCGGCAAGGCTGCGGCGTTTCGCACGCTCAACGCACTGAAGCTTGCACGGATCTCGAACAATCTCGGCGATGCCAAAAGCCTCGTCACCCACCCGGCGACCACCACGCACCAGCGATTGACGCCGGAGGCGCGCGCCGAACTCGGGATCAGCGACGGCTTTATCAGATTCTCCTGCGGCCTCGAACATTCGGACGATCTGCTCGAGGATCTGCATGCCGCGTTAGAGAAGGCGTGAGCGTGCCCCCGGATGCGGCGCAGCGCGCTGCACTCGCGGCGTGCTGCGCTGCTGATCCTGGGTCCATCCTGCTATACAGCAGCGTGAAGAACGCTGCGCCGCGTCCGGGACACGAAGCGCCTCACATCGGCCGGTAGGTCTGCACGTCGGACGGCACATTGACGCCAAGCTTGATCTGGCCGACCGATCCGATGATGTCGTCGCCAAGCAACTGGGCGAAGCAGGCATAACCCCAGTCGTTCATGTGCAGGCCATCGGCAATCACGAAACTGTCGATCGGCAGCGCCTGGTTCTCGTGCCATTGCCGCATCACCTCGAAGCGCGGGAAAACCCCGACATGGCGAAGCTGCGCGACCTTGCCGAGCAGCTTTATCATCCGGTTTGCGCTTTCCTGATGTTCGTTGACTGCCGGCGAATATTGCGGATCGACCAGCACGAGATCGGCTCCTCCCGCCTGAATGCGGGCGACGCCGTCCTCCACCAACTGCGCGGTCTCGCCGGGATCGAGGTTACGCAACACGGCGTTGGTGCCGACCTGCCAGATCACGAGATCGGGTTTCATGTCGATCACTTCCGCCTGCAATCGCTTCATCATTTCGGGCGCGTCTTCCCCGCCCCGGCCGCGATTGACGACGGTGATATCGGCTTGCGGATACTTCCGGTGCAGCTGGACCGCCAGGCGGTTGGGGTAGGAGAACTCGGACGACGACGATCCGTAGCCGGCCGTCGATGACGATCCGAAAGCGACGATCAACACCGGCTCGCCGGCAGCCAGCTTGCTTGCCACATGCGGCAGCGATCCCATCGACTTGGGGGCGCCCTTCGGCGGCAGGCACGGAACGCGGCTGAAAATATCGCTCGCGGATTTTGCGACCTGCTTGACCTTCTCGATGGCCTTGCCGGTGAGGCTCTGCGGCGGCGCCGGATTGTTCTGGTCGACGGCGGCCACATTGCCCTGCGCGGCCTTTGAGGCCGCCGGGGCAGCGGACTTGGCGCTATCGGATTTCGCGCTATCGGACAGTGCCGCCTGCTGCGCGGCCTGCGCGCGAGCCGGCGCGACCGCGGGCGGCATCAGAAATACGAGCGCAGCGAGCGCGGGGGCAGCCAGCGATGTCATTTTGTAAAAAGGGCGGCGACAAGTCTCAAATGTCATAGATTTCCAAGGTCCTCAATTCTGTTGAGCCGGATTCAAGCGAGCGGCGTCGATCACGAATTGCGACAGCGCTAGACCAATGCAGTTGTGGACGCGCTTTGCAAGCTCAACGCCGTGAAATGCGCTAAACAAATCGAACTCTCCCGACTCGGCCCAGTGCCGCATGATGGCGAAGCGGTCGAACAGCGGAACCTCGTGCTGCTGCGCCACCACGCGCATATTATCTAGGTATGGCGGCACGGAAATCATCGTTTCCGTGCGCGGGCTATATTGCGGATTCATTAAAATCACGTCGGCCCCAGCCTCCTGCAGCGCAACCACCCCCTCGTCTACCGCAGCGCGGAAATCCTCGGAATCGACCGATCTTACCGCATCGACCGTACCCGTCTGCCAGACGACTAAAGTCGGCTTTTTACCTTCCATTAACTTCGGCAAGCCGGCCACAACTTCCTCGGCGGTTTTCTTGGCCTGTATTTCGACGGATACGTTGACCGCAACCGACGGCAATTTCTCCTTCAGCGCGACCTGCAGCCGGCCGGGATAGGCGGCCACTTCCGCGCTATTCGCCGTTGGATTGATGGTCGAGGAACGGCTGCCGATGACCAGAATGTCCAGCGAATGCTTGTCTTTTATGGCGGCAGCGACCTTGGGAAGGGTGTTTTCGGTCGCGAGCAAATAGTCCGGGACCTCGCAAGTCGCAGGCGCATCCCCGGCACGTGCCGGCACCGCGGTCACAAGACCGGCCAGCACGAACAAGCCCAGGATGGGCCCAGAGACGAATTTCATGCCCCCCCTCCCGCCATATCGGCGTTGCCGCCGGTGCCCTTGGTCCGGGATCCACTCTTGTCGGCGGAATGCTTGTACCACGAAAACAGCCATGCTGCGGCGGACATGATCAGGATTCCGGAAATACTGATAACAAAGTGCAACCCGGCGCCGCCGGAAAGCTCCGCCAGCAGGAAATGCCCGCCGAACGCCAGGAACACGCCCAGGCAGAAGATCTCGAGCGAGTGCTGGCCGCACAAGATCAGCGGCCGCAGCCAGGGCGACTTCAGTCCCGGCCAATCCTTCGGCAGGAAGCGCACGGTCACGGCCGCCAGCGCAAGGAAATGCGCAAACCGCAGCACGTCAAGATCGGTCTTGCTGATCGGATACATCCATTGCTCGAGCCGGCGCGGCATCAGATGGCTGAGCTGCGGCCAGTACCATGTCAGCGTGACCAGGAAGGCGAACAGCAGATAGGTGAACGAAATCCATAATGTGACCGGCGACGACAGAATCCGCGACATCCGCTGGGCGCCGCCCTGCGCGCACCACGCGCCGAACACGAACAACAATTGCCAGGCGAACGGATTGAACACCCAGACGCCGTTCGGGTAGGCCGACAGATAGAGATCGAATTCCCAGGTGGCGGCGTAAAGTGCGACCGACAGCGCCAGCGTGAGATCGGCGCTCCGCTTCATCAGCCAGAGAATGACGGGAAGGAAAAGCATCAGCACAATGTAGAGCGGCAAGACGTCCATGTTGACGGGGCGGAATCTCAGGAGCAGCGCCTGGACGATGGTGACGTCCGGCTCCTTGAGAAAATCCATGATGCCCATCTCTTCGCTATAGAGCGGGTTCTCGAAGCTGGTGGCGACGTAGGAAATTTCCGCGAGGAAAATCGTGAACAGAAACACGTGCGCGACATAAATCTGCCAGACCCGCCGCAGGATGCGCGCGGTCGCGACCACAAAGCCGGCTTCGCGCATCGCGCGGCCATAGACGAAGGCGGCCGTATAGCCGGAAATAAAAATGAAGATCTCGGTGGCGTCGCTGAATCCGTAATTGCGGATCGTGAACCAGGTCAAGATATTGGGCGGCAGGTGATCGATGAAGATCAGCCACAGCGCCAACCCGCGGAACAGATCGAGCCGCAGCTCGCGCTCGCCGGTAGCCGGCAGCGAGATGGCCGGTATCGCGGCCGGCGCGGATGCGGCGTCGCGCGCGACCACGTCGACGTCAGCCGCGAGCGGTGGTCCTGCAATTCGATCGGCTACTGAGGTCATGTGACACCGTCTTGGGCCGGCGGCCCATTGGGCCCGTATGGCAGGGAGATAGTATACGCCGCCGGCGCCTTAGGCGAGAACTGTGGTGAAACGACGATAGGAACCGGTGGAAGAGGCCCCTCGATCTCCGGCCTCGGCAATTGGTTCTGATCGAACTATTGGATATGATAGCGCATGATTTCGAAAGACTAGCTTCTCATGTACCGTGCCGTTACCCGACATATCGAAGTCACCGTTGAACCGAACTTCCTGCCGGAACGCTCGTCGGTGGAAAACCGCCAATATTTCTGGTCCTATACCATCGTCATCACCAATTCGGGTAACGAGACCGTGCAACTGCGCACGCGGCACTGGATCATCACAGACGCGACGGGGCGCAAGCAGGAGGTCCGCGGCGAAGGGGTGGTCGGCGAGCAGCCGGTTTTGGCGCCGGGCGAGCGCTTCGAATACACCTCCGGCGTGCCGCTTCCGACCGCGTCGGGCTTCATGACCGGCCGCTATCAGATGGTGAACGAGAGCGGCGAGAAGTTCGAGATCGACGTGCCGACCTTTTCGCTCGATAGCCCCGACAACAAGCGCGTGTTGAACTGACGGAGCAGCGCATAGCTCCTTCCCTCGTCGTCCCCGCTTTCGCGGGGACGACTCATGGTCAAGAGCATTCCTTCCAGCCACACCTCCACGATTTCGCCGCGCAGTTCGCGCGAGTTTTGTTGCAACATCCCTTCCCACAAAATCAGAGGGCGCAGGGATGCCAGGCTTGACCCGGTGATCCGTCATAACGAGCGACAGCCCTACTCCACCGCGCCCGCTTCGTGCGGCGTGAATTGATATACCGACGAGCAGAATTCGCAGGTCACCACCACCTTGCCGTCCTTCACCATTTCGGCGCGATCATCGGGCGCAAAGCTCTTAAGCATCGCGGACACCGCCTCGCGCGAGCAGGAACATTGCGCGCGTAACGGAAGCGGTGCGAACACCCGCACGCCACGCTCGTGAAACAGGCGATAGAGCAACCGCTCGCCCGACAAATCCGGATCGATCAGCTCGACATCCTCAACCGTTGCGATCAGGGACTGACCTTCGATCCAGGCATCGTCTTCGGCGACCGTGTGGGCAACGGTGCCCTCCGGTGCGTCGCCGGGATGCAAATCGGCCTGCCGCGCGCGCTCCGGCGCCTTGGGCAGAAACTGCAGCAACATGCCGCCAGCGCGCCAGCGATGTTTTGGGCCATCCCCGCCACCGCGCCATTCCTCACCGACCGCGAGCCGCACCCGCGTCGGGATCTGTTCGGAGCGCAGAAAATATTCGTGCGCGGCGTCCTCGAGACTGCCGCCATCGAGCGCCACCAGGCCCTGATAGCGGCTCATATCCGCCCCCTGGTCGATGGTCATGGCGAGATGACCTCGGCCTAGCAGCGCACCGGAATCCTGGCCCTCCTTGAGCCGCCTCGCATCGAAACGCGCATAGGCGCGCAAGCGATCCGGCGCCTGGAAGTCGACGATCAGAAACGACACCGGGCCGTCGGTCTGGGTCTGCAGGATGAAGCGGCCTTCGAATTTCAAGGACGAGCCGAGCAGCGTTGTGAGCACGATGGCTTCGCCGAGCAGCTTGCCGACGGGGGCAGGATAGTCGTGCTTGGCGAGCACATCGTCGAGCCCGGGGCCGAGCCGGGTCAGGCGGCCGCGCAGATCGAGTTCGGCGACCTCGAACGGCAACACCGCGTCGTCGACCGGAATCGGCGACGGCGCGCGGATCGGGGTTTCCTGAATTTTCATGTCGGGGGATTGTGAAGTCATGGCGCTCTATTTGGGGTCGGCAGTCGCGAAACGAAAGGGGCAGTCCGTGTCCCGGACGCGGCGCAGCGTGCAACGCTGCTCCGCAGAGCCGGGACCTATTTCTGTTTGCTGCGTGGACCCCGGATCAGCAGCGCACCACGCCGCAAAGGCCATAGCGAGTCAAAGACGCGCGTAAACGCGCTGATGGCGCCGCGCGGCATCCGGGGAACGCAAGATTATGAGAGCCGCTACGCCACCGCCTCAAAACACCACGCCAGAATGCCCTTCTGCACGTGCAGCCGATTTTCGGCCTCGTCGAACACCACCGATTGCGGACCGTCGATCACCTCGTCGGTGACTTCGTCGCCGCGATGGGCAGGCAGGCAGTGCATGAACAGCGCATCACGCCTGGCGAGCGACATCAGCCGGGCATTGACCTGATAGGGCCGGAGCAAATTGTGACGGTGCTCGCCGTCCTTGTCGCCCATCGAGAACCAGGTGTCGGTGACCACGCAATCGGCGCCGTGCACGGCGGCTTCCGGATCGCTGCCAAGCACGATCGGCGCAGCCGTCGCCTTGATCCAGTCGCGCATCGCCTTGTTGGGCGCAAGCTCGGGCGGGGTCGCGATGTTCAAGTTGAATTTGAACCGCTCCGCCGCATGCGCCCAGGACGCCAGCACGTTGTTGTCGTCGCCGCTCCAGGCCACCGTGCGGCCCGTGATCGGACCGCGATGCTCCTCGAACGTCATCAAATCCGCCATCACCTGGCAGGGATGCGAGCGCCGCGTCAGCCCGTTGATGACGGGCACGGTGGCGTGCGCGGCAAGTTCCAACAGCGCATCGTGGTTGAGAATGCGGATCATGATGGCATCGACATAGCGCGACAGCACGCGCGCGGTGTCGGCAATGGTCTCGCCGCGGCCGAGCTGCATTTCCGCCCCCGTCAACATGATCGATTCACCGCCCAGCTGGCGCATGCCGACGTCGAACGACACGCGCGTCCGGGTCGAGGGCTTTTCGAAGATCATTGCAAGCGTCTTGCCCTCGAGCGGACGCTTCGGCTTTTCGCCATTGCTCCTTTGCGCCTTCAGCTTCGCCTTCATGGCGATGCTGGCCTCGAGCATGTTGCGCAGCTCCTTGGTCGGGAGCTCGTTGAGATCCAGGAAATGACGCAGCGCCTTGCTCATTGCCCGGCCGCCTGTTTCAACTGATTGGCGGACAATGCCATGCAGGCGCGATCAAGCCGCGCGACGGCCTCTTCGATCTCACCCTCGGTGACGATCAAAGGCGGCAAAAGCCGCACGACGTTCTCGCCGGCGCCGACCGTGAGCAGATGCTGCTCGCGCAACGCCGTCACCAGGTCGCCCGACGGCACCACCGCCTTGACGCCGATCAAGAGCCCCTCGCCGCGCACCTCGGCGAGCACGGCCGGATGGCGATCGATCACCGCGGCGAGTTTCTGTTTGAGCAACAGCGACATCTTCTGCACGTGGTCGAAGAAGCCCGGCTTTTGCATCACGTCGAGCACGGCGTTGGCGGCGGCGACCGCGAGCGGGTTGCCGCCGAAAGTCGAGCCGTGCGAACCCGGCGTCATGCCGGAAGCAGCACTCGCGGTGGCAAGGCACGCGCCGATCGGAAAGCCGCCGCCGAGCGCCTTTGCCAGCGGCATCACGTCGGGCGCAACGCCAAGCCGCTTGTAGGCGAACAGATCGCCGGTGCGGCCCATGCCGGTCTGCACCTCGTCGAAGATCAGAAGCAGGCCGTTGTCGTCGCAGAGCTGACGCAACGCCCTGTAGAAGGCATGAGGTGCCGCGCGCACGCCGCCCTCGCCCTGCAGTGGCTCGATCAGGATACCGGCGGTGTGCGGGCCCATCGCTTTTTTGACGGCATCGAGATCGCCGAGCGCGACCTGATCGAAACCATCCATCGGCGGCCCAAAACCGTCGAGATATTTGGCCGAGCCGGTCGCCGCCAGCGTCGCCAGCGTGCGCCCGTGAAAGGCGCCTTCGAAGGTGATGATCCGGTAGCGCTCGGGGTGGTCCTTGGCGGCGTGATATTTGCGCGTGACCTTGATCGCGCATTCCATTGCCTCGGCGCCGGAATTTGCGAAGAAAACAAAATCGGCGAAGCTCGCTTCGCACAGTCGTGCAGCGAGCCGCTCGCCATCGGGGCTCTTGAACAGGTTCGACATGTGCCAAAGCTTCGTCGCCTGTTCCTGAAGGGCTGAGACGAGATGCGGGTGACAGTGGCCGAGCGCGTTCACCGCGACGCCTGAGGTGAAATCGAGATAGCGCTCGCCATTGGTCGCAATCAGCCACGCGCCTTCGCCGCGCTCGAATCCGAGGTCGATCCTGGCGAATACGGGAAGCAGATGCGACGTCGCGCTCTTGGTCATGGCTATCACCAGTGCCCTCTTTCCGAAGTTCGTGATCACGTAGCAGCGGCCCCCTACACGAACTTCGGAAAGCAAAGGGCACAGGCAAACTTAAAATCCCGGTGCCACTTTCGATTTGAAGTTCCCGTTGCGAATCCGCGGCAACCACTGCAGGAACTTCAAATCGGCGGCACTGGAGTGTTCGAACCGGCCGTGTTGCGCGCATTGGCGCGGTCGCATCGACGACCAGTCCCGGAAAACAAAACGTGCCGCCTTTTCAAGGCGGCACGTGGGAACCATTCTATGCGCGCGGGGATAAGTGTCAACCGGTCGCGAGCCGATCGGCCCGTAAACAACCGGTGTCGCGGAAAGATCGCATTGCAAGGCAGAAATCACGGAACATGTGGACGCACTCACGCTGACTCTTGCGCCGGAGTCACGCCATATTGTAGCTTCCTTCCCGTCGGGTACGACATCTCGTGCGGTAGTCCGGTCCCACTAAGTCGCAAGTGTTCGGCGTTAACGTTCGGGCGCGCTTTTCGCGCTCGGCGAAGGCTAAGGGATTCTGCCGGAAGGGATTTTTGAGACGATCGGCATCGCGGCGCTGCCCCGAAATTGGCCAGCGCGACGCGAAGGAAAGGGTGCGATGACAGTATTGACCTGGTCTGACGATCGCGTCGAGCAACTGAAGAAGCTCTGGGAAGCCGGGCTGTCGGCGAGCCAGATTGCCGCGGAGCTCGGAAATGTGACCCGAAACGCGGTGATCGGCAAAGTCCACCGACTGGGCCTCTCCGGCCGTGCCAAGAGCCCCTCCTCGGCGGCACCTCGGCAGCGCAAGGCCCGGCCGGCCCAGCATATGATGCGGGTGTCGCGTCCGGTGTCGCGTGGCAACACGGCGCTCGCCCACGCCTTCGAGGTCGAGCTGGAGCCTGATCCGATCGCCTATGACAATGTGGTGCCGATGAGCCAGCGGCTGTCGCTGCTCGAGCTGAGCGAGGCCACCTGCCACTGGCCGATCGGCGATCCCTCCAGTGCGGAATTCTTTTTCTGCGGCGGCAAGGCGCTGACCGGCCTGCCCTATTGCGCGCATCACTCGCGTGTCGCCTATCAGCCGGCCGGCGACCGCCGCCGCCAGCCGCCGAAAACGACGCGGTAATCTTGTCCTCAGGATGAGGAGCGCCGCGAGGCGCGTCTCGAAGCATGGCCCGGCGCACTACTCCATCCTTCGAGACGCCCGCAATTGCGCTCCTCAGGATGAGGTCTGCATTCCATGCTTGGTGTCGTCCCCGCGAACGCGGGGACCCATAACCACGGGTGCACGTGGTTACGCCAAGCTGGCGCTCCAACTTTTTTGCGACAATCGAATTCGGTGGTTATGGGTCCCGGCTCAAGGCCGGGACGACGATGTTCGTCGCTATTCCACCTTCGCGAACCGATCGTCGAGCGCGTAACCGGCGCCGCGCACGGTGCGGATCGGATCCTGCTCGCGGCCGGGATTAAGCAGCTTGCGCAGACGCCCGATATGCACGTCCACGGTGCGCTCGTCGATATAGATGTCGCGGCCCCAGACGCTGTCGAGCAGCTGCTCGCGGCTGAACACCCGTCCCGGATGCTCCAGGAAAAATTCCAGCAACCGATATTCGGTCGGCCCCAGATCGACCGGACGGCCCGAGCGCGCGACGCGGCGCTTCTCGCGGTCGAGTTCGATGTCGCCATAGGTGAGCACGGTTGCGAGCCGTTCCGGGCTTGCCCGGCGCAGCAGGCCCTTCACCCGCGCCAGCAATTCCGGCACCGAGAAAGGCTTGACGATGTAATCGTCGGCGCCGGTCGCAAGACCCCTCACCCGCTCGCTCTCCTCGCCGCGCGCGGTCAGCATGATGATCGGCAACTGCCTGGTCTCCGGCCGCGCCCGCAAACGACGGCACAATTCGATGCCGGACAGGCCCGGCAGCATCCAGTCCAGTACGATCAGGTCGGGAACCCGCTCCTTCAAACGGGTGTCGGCGTCGTCGCCGCGTCCGACCGTTTCGACGTCATAGCCTTCGGCGTCGAGGTTGTAGCGCAACAGCGTCGTGAGCGCCTCCTCGTCTTCCACCACCAGAATGCGTGCGCTCATGTGCGTAGCTTTCTCTCGTGTTTGGGGGCACGTTTTCTTCGTGCGAACCACTTCGCTTGAAAACGCTTGTTAGTTTCCGGGTACAGTCGTGGCAAAGGTCGTCATGTCGCCCTTCGGGCGCTTGTCGAGTATTTGCTGGCCTTCGATCATGTAAAAAACGGTTTCCGCGATATTAGTGGCGTGATCGCCGATCCGCTCGATGTTCTTGGCGCAGAACATCAGATGGATGCAAAAACTGATATTGCGCGGATCTTCCATCATGTAGGTCAGAAGCTCGCGGAACAGGGAGGTACAAATGGCGTCGACTTCCTCGTCACCCTTCCAGACCGTCATCGCCGCCGGCAGGTCGTGCGCGGCGTAGGCGTCGAGCACGGATTTGACCTGCGATTGCACGAGGTCGGTCATGTGCTCGAGCCCGCGGATCAGTTTCAGCGGCTG
>Ga0075021_10001837_pt1 | contig 10972 bp, 8 predicted proteins | sample ColStrG_CSR_2012_FD_72749 | JGI IMG/M metagenome (GOLD analysis project Ga0075021, IMG submission 72749) | Freshwater sediment microbial communities in response to fracking from Pennsylvania, USA - Cold Stream Run_MetaG_CSR_2012 | ecosystem: Environmental > Aquatic > Freshwater > Creek >... | reverse complement strand
CCCGAAGTACGCGTCGTATCTGCCGGTGCCGGTCGACAGCGACGTCAGCCTCGAGACCGCGGTCTATGTTACCGAGCACCGCGACCAGTTCCCGGAGATCTCCGTGACCCGCACGGCCGAACGCCGGTACCCGAACAACTTCCAGGCTGCCGACCTGCTCGGTTACATGGGGCAGATCAATGTCGACGAGCTGGCGGCGCGGCCGGGTGCGGGGTATCGCGCCAACGACGTGCTCGGCAAGACGGGCGTGGAGCAGATGTTCGAGTCGGAGCTCCGGGGTACGCCGGGGAAGGACCGCGTCGAGGTCGACAACCAGGGGCGCGCCGTCAACATCGTCGAGGTGCAGAAGCCGGTGTCGGGCCACGATGTGCGCCTCACGGTCGACCTGCCGACGCAGCACATCGCCGAGGAATCGTTGACCCAGGGTATGGAGGGTGCCCGAGGCCTCATCGACCCGATCTTCGGCAACACGTACGCGGCGAACGCGGGGGCGGTCGTGGTACTCGACGCGCGCACCGGGTCGGTGGTGGCGATGGCGTCGAACCCGAGTTTCGACCCCAACGACTTCGTCTCGGGGAACTCCGACCACTACTTCAAGGACCCGAACAATCCCCTCATCAACCGCGCGCTCAACCCCTACGCGCCCGGTTCGACGTTCAAGACGATCACGTCGATCGCGATGTTGCAGAGCGGGCTCTACCCGGAAGGTGCTGACCATGTGAACGGTGAGAACCCGCCCGGGTGCTTCGTCTTCGGCAACAACGAGAAGCGATGCAACGCGGCCAAGGCCGTGCTCGGCAGCGTCGACATGCGCAGCGCGCTGACGGTGTCGAGCGACGTGTACTACTACTCCGTGGGCAACGAGTTCTGGAACCGCTACCGCGACGAGGGTCACAGCAAGGGCTTCACGGGCGACGTCGCCGGCGACAAGCTGCCCGACGCCGAGCACCCGGTCGGGAACGCCATCCAGCACACGGCCGCCGCCTATGGCTTCGGCGCACCGACCGGCGTCGGCCTCGGTGATCAGCCTGGCGTCATCCCGAATCACGAGTACCGCGTGAAGCTGAACCCGACGAACGCCGACGCGCAGTTCTGGCGCCGCGGCGACAGCGCCAGCCTCGCGGTGGGTCAGGGTGACGTGCTGGTCACGCCCCTGCAGTTGGCCAACGCGTATGCCGCGTTCGCCAACGGGGGCACGCTCTACACCCCGCGCCTGGTCGACGAAGTCACCGCGAGCAGTGCCGGCCTCCCGGCCAAGCAACTCGGCGCCGTGCTCCACACGATCGATCCCCAGGTGAAGCGAACGACCGGGCTCACGCCGCAGGTTCGCCAGCCGATCGTCGACGGCCTCACCGGAGTCGTCAACAGCGAGAACGGCACCGCGTTCGGCGCGTTCAGCGACTACCAGGGCATCAAGGTGATCGGCAAGACCGGTACCGCCGAACGCCAGCCGCATCAGGACACCTCGTGGTTCGCGGCCATCACCAATCCCGACAACGACCCGGCGCTGCCGCAGTATGTGGTGGTGGCGATGGTCGAGCAGGGCGGCTTCGGCGCCAGCGTCGCCGCGCCGATCGTCCGCCGCGTCATCGACTTCCTCAACAACCCCGTGCAAGTTCCGGCGCCGGTGAAGGTCGCACCCGCGGTCGGGCACGAGCAGAGCAACTGATGTCGACGATCAGCCCGACCCGCATCGCCCGGGCCCAGCAGCGCCGCGGTCTCGGCGAGCGGTCGCGCTTGGAGGCATCGCCCCTCCGTCACTTCGACTGGCTGCTCGTGGGCGCGGTCCTCGCCCTCACCGGCATCGGTTTGGTGATGATCTACTCGACCACCCATCTCCGCATCCCGGGCGATCCGTACTACTTCGTCAAGCGCCAGGCGTTGTTCGCCGGCCTCGGCTTCGCCGCCATGGTCGTCGTACTGCTGATCGACTACCGCCGCATGCGCGACTACGCCATGGTGTTCTACGGCGGAACCGTCTTCCTGCTGCTCGCGGTGCTGGCGCCGGTGGGCTCCAACATCAAGGGTCACCAGGCGTGGTTCCAACTCCCCGGCGGGTTCACGCTCCAGCCGTCGGAATTGGCGAAGTTCGGGATCATCGTGGCGCTGGCGGGGTACTGCAACCAGTACCGCGGCGAGCTCGACGCGTGGCGGCTCACGACGATCATCGCCCTCGCGTCGGTGCCGATCGGCCTGGTGCTGCTCCAGCCCGACCTCGGCACGGTGATGGTCCTCGCCGTGATCATCGTGGCGCTGCTCGCCGTCGCCGGCGTGAGCGGCAAGCAGCTGATCGTCCTCGGGCTCCTCGCGCTCACCGGGATCTACGCGGTGGTCGGCCTCGGCCTGCTCAAGCAGTACCAACTCGACCGGCTCACCACGTTCCTCGACCCCGAGAGTGGCACCAGCCAGGGTTCCGCCTACAACCAGCGCCAATCGGAACAGGCGATCGCCAACGGTCGCAGCACCGGCGAAGGATTGCTCAAGGGTGCCCAGACCCAGGGTCACTTCGTTCCCGAGCAGCACACCGACTTCATCTTCACGTCAGTGGGGGAGGAGCTCGGATTCGTCGGTGCCGTGGTGTTGCTGGCGCTGTTCGCGATCGTGTTGTGGCGTACGTGGCGAAGTGCCCGGTTGGCGCGCGACTTCTTCGGCGCGCTCGTGTGTGTCGGCGTCCTCGCCATGCTGGCGTTCCAGATGTTCGAGAACATGGGCATGACGATGGGGATCATGCCCGTGACCGGGATTCCCCTGCCGTTCATGAGCTACGGCGGGTCGTCGCTCATCGCGACCTTTGCCTGCGTCGGGCTGGTCCTCAACGTCTCGATGCGGAGATTTTCCTAGCGCGGGTACACTGACCTCGAATGTCAAACCTGTGGCCGAGGGTGGAGCCGCTCCTGGCCAGGGTCGAGAAGCCTGCTCGTTACATCGGGATGGAGCGAGGCAGCCTCCGGCCGGAGCACCGGCCGTCCAGCACTTCCTGGCTCCTCGTCTATCCCGATACGTACGAGATCGGGTTACCCAACCAAGGGCTCCAGATCCTCTACGAGATCCTGAACGAACGCGACGATGCGTTGGCTGAACGCGCCTACGCGCCCTGGGTCGACATGAACGCCGAGATGCGGGCCGCCGGGGTGCCGCTCTTCTCGGTGGACACCCATCATGACGCCGGCGCCTTCGACGTCCTGGCGTTCGGTCTCGCGGCCGAGCTCGTCTACACCAACGTGCTGGAATGCCTCGACCTCGCCGGCGTGCCGGTGAGGGCCGAGCAGCGCCGTCCCGAGCATCCCCTCGTGATCGTCGGTGGGCACTGCGCGTTCAACCCCGAGCCCATGGCCGACTTCGTCGACGCGTTCGTGATCGGCGACGGCGAGGAGGCCGTCGGCGAGATCACCGAGGTGGTGGGGGCGTGGAAGCGATCGGGACGCACCGCGCGTGAAGGTGTGCTGCGGGAGCTGGCGACGATCCCGGGTGTCTACGTGCCGTCGATGTACGAGGTCTCCTACGACGGGCCGTTCATCGCCGAGGTGCAGCCGCGCTTCGCCGACGTGCCCGAGCGGGTCGACAAGCGCACCGTCGCCGACCTGGGTGAATGGCCCTACCCGAAGCGCCAGCTCGTACCGCTCATCGAGGTCGTGCACGACCGGCTCAACGTCGAGGTGTTCCGCGGCTGCACGCGCGGCTGTCGCTTCTGTCAGGCGGGGATGATCACCCGGCCGGTGCGCGAGCGTCCCGCCGACCAGGTCCGCACGATGGTGCGCGACGGACTGCGCCGCACCGGCTACGACGAGGTCGCACTCACGTCACTGTCGACGGCCGACTTCTCGGGCATCGACGGTCTGGTGGCCGGGTTGGTGAACGAGCAGGAGGGCTGCGGCAACGTGGGCCTGTCGCTCCCGTCGCTGCGGGTCGACGCGTTCACCGTCGGCATCGCCAGCGAGATCCAGAAGATCCGCCGCACCGGGCTCACGTTCGCGCCCGAGGGTGGCACGTGGCGGGTACGTCAGGTGATCAACAAGCTGATCACCGACGACGACCTCTACGCCGCGGTCGACGGGGCCTACTCGCAGGGCTGGCAGCGCGTGAAGCTGTACTTCCTCATCGGCGTGCCGACCGAGATGGACGAGGACACCCTCGGGATCGCGCGGCTCGCTCGCGAGGTCGTGAAGATCGGCCGCGGGTACACCAAGAAGGCGAGTTGCACCGCGTCCGTCGGTGGCTTCGTCCCCAAAGCGCACACGCCGTTCCAGTGGTTCGGGCAGAACCCGGTGCTCGAGCTCCACCGCAAGGTCGGGATGCTGCGCGACGATCTACGCCGGTCGGGCGCCACGATCCGGTGGCACGACCCGGCGGCGACCTACGCAGAGGGGATCGCGTCGCGGGGAGACCGCCGGATCGGCCGGGTCATCGAGCGGGTCTGGCGAGCCGGGGGCACGTTCCAGGAGTGGAGCGAACGCTTCCAGCTCGACCGCTGGCTCGACGCGATGGCCGCCGAGGGTCTCGATCCCGACTGGTACGTCACCCGCCACCGCACCGATGACGAGATCCTGCCGTGGGACCACATCGCGGCGGGTCTGCACCGCGACTTTCTCTGGGACGACTGGCAGGCGGCGCTGCGCGAGCACGGGCTCCCCGATTGTCGCTGGACGCCGTGCTACGACTGCGGGGTGTGCACGGACTACGCCCTCGAGCACGTGGTGGCTTCTGCCGTGCCCCCTGCGGGGGGCAGCCAGGGCACGGGGCAGGGGCTCGGATTCGGCCGCGAGGCGATCTCGGTCCCGGTGGAGCTGATCACCCGATGAGAGGTGATCAGGGGTTCCCGGTGCGGATCCGTTTCGCGAAGCGCGGCAAGGTGCGGTTCATCTCCCATCGCGACGTGGCGCGCGCGTTCGAGCGCGCCTTCCGCATCGAAACGTTGCCGCTGGCGTTCACCGAAGGGTTCTCGCCTCGTCCCAAGGTGTCGTTCGGGCTCGCGCTCTCGGTGGGTCACGAGAGCGACGCCGAGTACCTCGACGTGGAGCTCACGCAGTCGGTCGACACCGACAACCTCTCCAACCGCCTCACGGCCGCATTGCCCGAGGGCATGCCGGCGACCGGCGCCGCGCGCCTGATCGAGCGCGCGCCCGCGCTCCAAGAATCGATCACCGAAGTCCAGTTCCGGGTCGAGGCCATCGACGGCCTCGGCCGCCCGGTCCCGGAAGCAGTGCTGCGAACCGCGGCGTCGAGCGCGTTGGCGTGCGACGAACTGTGCGTGACCCGCACCCGCAAAGGCAAGGAGAGCGTGGACGATCTCCGTCCGTCCCTCCGTCACATCGAGATCGCTCACGACGGCGACACGCCCGTGTTCGAGCTCACCCTGTTGACGCAACCCCGCGGTGCTCGACCCCGTGAGGTGCTCGACGCCCTCGACTCGTTCGTCGGCGTCGGCCTCACCGAGCATCGCGTCACCCGAACATCCCAATGGATCGAACGCGGCGGCGCGCGGCTGGAACCGCTGGCCGCCGACGCGTTCGCGCCCGTCCTCGAGACGAGCGCAGCATGAGAGAAGGAACCAATGTCCGACGACATGATGCCCGAGGCGGTCCCCGCCTCCGGCCCGATCGAAGCACCCGGCCCCAGCCCGTACTCTTCCCCCTCCACTCGGACCGAATCGGTCGCAGATTCGGCGCGCCCACCGACTGAACCCGTTGTCGATTCGGTCGCCCGAGGTCGCGAGGGCGTGAGCGCACCGGACGGCACTACACCGGACGGCACTGCGCCGGACGGACTCGGTCCCGACGGCGCGCCAAAGCGTCGGCGTCGGCGTGGATCCCGTGGTGGCCGCAACCGGCGCAAGCCCTCCACCAGTGCGGCCGGCGCCAACGGTGCGGCTGGCCCGCCCGAGGCCGTCGGTGACGATGACGATGACCACGAGTTCGGCCTCGGCCACGACTACAACGACGCGGCAGCCGACCGCGGCCTCACGACCGACGACGTCGCCGACGTCGCCCTCGAAGATGCGGGCCTCACCCACACCGCCCGCCCGCGCATCGGCGACACCCGGCCGGCGTTGTCCACACCCCAGGTGGGCGACAGCCGACCGGCCACCGGAGCGCCCCGTCCCGACGGCACGACGGCGCCGAAGCGGCGCCGTCGCCGCGGCGGCCGAGGCCGGAGCCGCAGTGGAAGCGGTGCCGGCGGCGCCGGCACCACCCCCGCGGGGAACGGGTCCGGGGGCTCCCAGGCCGTGGCATCGCCCCGTCGCGACGACGTCGTGCGCGCCGACCTCGGCGTGGGTGAAGCCCCCGTCGCGCCGCTCGACGACGACATCCTCGAACGGCGCCGCGGCCGCACCCGGAAGGGACGGCCGGCGGGCCGCTACCTCATGTGCGTGCACGTGCTCCCCGGCGGTCACACCCACATCGCGGTGCTCGAAGGTCGCAGTTTGGTCGAGCACAGCCTGGCGACTCCGGCGGGCAACGAGTCGATCGACGGCAACATCTACTTCGGCCGCGTGCAGAACGTGCTCCCCGGGATGGAAGCCGCCTTCGTCGACATCGGTACCCCGAAGAACGGCGTGCTCTACCGCGGTGACGTCGCCTTCGACAAGGGAGACGTGGAAGGCGGGAACAAACCCAAGATCGAGCGCATGCTCAAGAACGGGCAGATGATCACCGTGCAGGTGACCAAGAATCCGATCGCGCACAAGGGCGCGCGCCTCACGCAAGAGGTCAGCCTCGCCGGTCGCTTTCTCGTGATGGTGCCCGGCGAGCCGGAGACCTACGGCATCTCGAAGCGGCTGCCCGACGACGAACGCAAGCGTCTCCGCAAGGTGCTCGACGGCATCCGTCCCGCCGACGCCGGGCTCATCGTGCGTACCGCGGCCGAGGGCGCGACGCAGGACGAGCTCGAGCGCGACGTCCGCCGGCTGCGCAACCAATGGGAGCAGATCTCGGCGCTGGCCAACCAGTCGAAGCAGGCGAAGCTGCTCTACCAGGAGCCCGACCTCGTGCTCCGGCGCATCCGCGAGGAGTTCACCAAGGAGTACCGCGGCGTCGTCATCGACGACCGCGCGCTCTACGAGGAGACCCGCGCCTACGTCGAGGCCATCACCCCCGAGCTGGCCGATCGCGTCGAGTACTACGACGCGGAAGAGGAGGGCCTCCCGATCTTCGAGCGGTTCCACATCTCGGAGCAACTGCTCAAGGCGCTCGACCGCAAGGTGTGGCTCCCCTCCGGTGGATCGCTCATCATCGAGCGCACCGAGGCCCTCACCGTGATCGACGTCAACACCGGGAAGAATGTCGGGAAGTCGAACCTCGAAGAGACCGTCTTCCGCAACAACCTCGAGGCGGCCGAAGAGATCGCCCGTCAGCTCCGACTGCGCGACATCGGCGGGATCATCGTCATCGACTTCGTCGACATGGAGATCAAGGCCAACCGCGATCAGACGATGCGGGTGTTCCGCGACGCGCTCGCCCGCGACAAGACACGCACGCAAGCATTCGAGATGTCGGAGCTGGGCCTCGTCGAGATGACCCGCAAGCGGATCTCGGAAGGGCTGGTCGAGTCGTTCAGCGACACCTGCCCCAGCTGCCACGGGCGGGGCTTCCTCCTCGACGAGCTCCTGATGCGGTCGATGGACTAGCATGACCCGGTTCACGCAACGATTCTTCGAGGGGTTCTTCGCGCCATGTACGCAGTGATCCGCACCGGCGGCAAGCAATACAAGGTCGAAGCCGGTGAGCAGCTCGAGGTCGAGCGCCTGGGCCTCGACGAAGGCAGCGAGGTCGCGCTGGAAGCGGTCCTCGTCGTCGACGGTGAGACCGTGCAGGCCACACCCGATCAACTCGCGGGCGCGGTCGTGACGGCCCGGGTGGTCGGCGCGACACGCGGCCCCAAGATCGACGGCTTCATCTACAAGCCCAAGAGCAACAACCGCCGTCGCTACGGTCACCGCCAGGACCTCTCGGTGATCGAGATCGTCGGCATCACGCCCGCGGGCGCGACGAGCGCGAAGAAGTAGGAGCTGACCGATGTCGAAGAAGAAGGGCGCGGCGTCCTCGCGCAACGGCCGTGACTCCAACGCCCAACGACTCGGCGTGAAGGTGTTCAGCGGCACCGAGGTGCATGCCGGCACGATCATCGTGCGCCAGCGCGGCACCCGTTTCCACCCGGGCGAGAACGTCGGCAAGGGCAGCGACGACACCCTGTTCGCCACCGCGAACGGCGTGGTGAAGTTCGGCCACCGCAAAGGCCGCAAGCTCGTCGACATCGTTCCTTCCGCTTCTGCGGCCGAGTAAGTCCACCGGCGCGTGCAGGCGCCGTCCGTAGGCTGATCGCATGTCGTCGTTCGTCGACCTGGTCCAGGTCAACCTGCGCGGCGGAGATGGCGGTGCCGGCGCGGTGTCGTTCCGACGCGAGGCTCACGTGCCCAAGGGCGGTCCCGACGGCGGCGACGGCGGTTCCGGTGGCGATCTCTACCTGCAGGCCGACCGTAACGTCGCGTCGTTGCTCTCGTTTCGCGACCATCCGCACCGGCGCGCCGAGTCGGGCAAGCACGGATCGGGCAACAAGCGCCATGGCTCCAGCGGCACCGACCTCGTCGTCGCGGTGCCCGAAGGTACCCAGGTCAAGACGCGCGACGGCGAGCTGCTCGCCGATCTGGTGCGCCACGGCGATCGCTACCTCGCCGCGCACGGCGGTCGCGGCGGTCGCGGCAACGCCCGGTTCCTGTCGAACGCGCGCCGCGCGCCCGGCTTCGCCGAGCAGGGCGAGTACGGCGAGGAGCACTGGCTGCGGCTCGAGGTGAAGCTGCTGGCCGACGCCGCGCTCGTCGGCTTCCCGAACGCGGGCAAGTCGACGCTCATCGCCGCGATCAGCGCGGCGAAGCCCAAGATCGCCGACTACCCGTTCACGACGCTCGAGCCCAACCTGGGGGTGGTGCGCTTCCACGACCACGAGTTCGTCGTCGCCGACATTCCCGGGCTGATCGATGGCGCGGCCGAGGGCAAGGGGCTCGGGCACGAGTTCCTCCGTCACGTCGAGCGGGCGAGAGTGCTCGTGCTGCTCCTCGACCTCGCGCCGGTCGACGGCCGTCCGCCCGCCGAACAGGCGCGGGTCCTGCTCGGCGAGCTCGGGCGCTATCGCCCCGAGCTCCTCGACCGGCCTCGCCTCCTCGTGGGCTCGAAGGTCGACGTCGCCGCGTGCGACCTCGACGATCTCGACGATCCGGAGGCGATCACGATCTCGGCCGTGACCCGCCAGGGCCTCGACGTGCTCCTCGGCCGGCTCGGCACCGTGATCGGCGAGGCCCGCGCCGCGGAACCGGACCCCGAGCCGTTCGTCGTCCTGCACCCGGTCGAGGAGGGGTTCTCGGTGGTGCGCGACGACGACGGGGCATGGCGAGTGTCAGGTCGGTCGGCCGAGCGGGTCGTCGCCATGGCCGATCTCACCAATGTGGAGGCCATGGAGTACGTCCAGCACCGGCTGCGCAAGATGGGCGTGGAACGCGCGCTGGCGCGCGCCGGCGCGCGCGAGGGCGACCTGGTGCGCATCGGCCCCGTCGAGCTCGACTACTTCGAGGGGATCGGCTGATGCCGATGGCGACGACCGCGGTCGTGAAGGTCGGGACGTCGTCGATCACGTCGGCGGCCGGCGAGATCGACGACGCGTCCCTGCGCCGCCTCTGCCGGGGAATCGCCGTGGCGCGGGCAGACGGCCATGAGGTGGTGCTGGTCACGTCGGGCGCCATCGCCGCCGGGCTCCCGGCGCTGGGCATGACGACCCGCCCGACCGACATCGGAACCCTCCAGGCGGTCGCCGCGGTCGGCCAACCGCGGCTCATGGAACGGCTCGGCGCGATCCTCGGGGAGCACGACCTGCTGGCCGGACAGGTGCTGCTGACCCCCCACGACTTCGGCGTGCGCTCGCAGTACCTCCACGCCCGCGAGACGCTCCGGAGGCTCCTCGATCTGGGCGTGGTACCCGTGGTCAACGAGAACGACACGGTGGCCGACGACGAGATCCGCTACGGCGACAACGATCGCCTCGCCGCGTTGGTGTCGCACCTCGTCGGCGCCGACCTGCTCCTGCTGCTCACCGACACCGCCGGTCTGTTCACCGCCGATCCGCGCCTCGACGCGAACGCGTCGCTCATCGAGGAGATCGCCGAGGTCGATGCCGCGCTCGAAGCGCTCGCCGGGGGCACCGGCACCACCCGGGGCAGCGGCGGGATGGCCACCAAGTTGGCCGCGGCGAAGATCGCGGCGTGGTCGGGGGTGCGAGCGGTCATCGCCGCCGCCGACGCGCCCGACGTCATCGCCGATGCGATCGCCGGTCGCACCGTCGGCACCGCGCTGCTGCCGCGCCCCGAACGGCTCTCGAGTCGCAAGCTGTGGATCGCCTTCGCGCGTGCGTCCGCCGGGCGCGTCGTGGTCGACGACGGTGCGCGCAACGCTCTGTGTTCGGACAACCGCTCTCTGTTGCCGGCGGGCGTCAGGGGCGTCGAGGGAGATTTCGAGCCCGACGACGCAGTCGAGATCGTCGACGGTACCGGCTCTCCCTTTGCGAAAGGCCTGGTCAGGTACGGTGCGAGCGGTCTCCTCGAGGTCGCCGGGCGGCGCACCTCGCAGCTCCCGGACGGTGCGCCGCAGGAGGTCGTCCACCGCGACGACCTCGTCGTGTTGCCCTGATCGGGGGGCCGCGCCGGTAATTCCTGACCCGCTCTTGCGCGGTGGCCTCCGTTCCGTCACACTCTTGCCTCACGAGCTCGTCGTCGACCGGCGGGGGGAGAGTCCTCTCACGAGGGCTTCGACGGTCGGCGAGGAGCGGGAGGAAGGTGAGGCCGGGTCGCCTCGGCCGCAGCGCTCTCGGGCAACCGGCGGGCCGCGCGGCTGGAGGGCGACACGGCCTCACCCCTCCCGAACCGCGAGGGCGCTCCGGGGAGCCGGTTCGGAGCCCGGGGTACACTCGCCGCCATGTCCGCGCCGACTCC
>Ga0075021_10001835_pt1 | contig 10976 bp, 2 predicted proteins | sample ColStrG_CSR_2012_FD_72749 | JGI IMG/M metagenome (GOLD analysis project Ga0075021, IMG submission 72749) | Freshwater sediment microbial communities in response to fracking from Pennsylvania, USA - Cold Stream Run_MetaG_CSR_2012 | ecosystem: Environmental > Aquatic > Freshwater > Creek >... | reverse complement strand
GTCCAGGATCGGGTCGACCTGCGGCGAGTGCGATGCGACGTCGACGGCCACCTCGCTGGCCATCACATCGCGGGCTTCCCACGCCGTAACCATCTCGCGAACGGTCTCAGTTGCGCCGCCGATCACGGTGGACTGTGGGGAGGCCACCACTGCGACCACGGCGTCGTTGACTCCACGCGCCATCAATTCCGAAAGCACCTGCTGGGCGGGCAATTCCACAGAGGCCATTGCGCCGGCGCCGGCGAGGCGGGTCATCAGTTGCGAGCGGCGGCAAATGACTCGCACCCCGTCTTCGAGTGAGAGCGCCCCGGCGACCACGGCCGCGGCGGACTCGCCGAGCGAGTGTCCGATAACCGCGCCGGGCTGCACTCCGTATGACTTCATCGTTGCGGCCAATGCCACCTGCATGGCGAACAGGGTCGGCTGCACCCGGTCGATGCCTGTCACCTTCTCCGGTGCGGTCAACGACTCGGTCACCGAGAACCCGGACTCGGCGGCGATCAGTGGTTCGATGGCGGCGATGGTTGCCGCGAACACGGGCTCGTTGGCGAGCAGATCGGCGCCCATCGCGGCCCACTGCGAACCCTGGCCAGAGAACACCCACACGGGGCCCTTGTCGTCGCCGCCCGCCGCTTCCTGGTAGGGATGCTCATCGCCGGCGACCTCTCGTAACGCCTCGACCAGCTCCGGGATGCTGCCGGCCAGTACCGCTGTCCGCACCGGGCGGTGCGCGCGCCGTCGAGCAAGGGTATAGGCCAGACTCGGCGCCGCCAGTTTCGATGCGTTCGCGTCGACCCAGTCGGCGAGTCGTCCAGCGGTGTCCCGCAGCCCGTCGGCCGAGCTCGCTGACAGCGGGTAAAGCAGCGCGCCGCCGAGCCCAGGCGTGACGTCCACGCCGTTGTGCGAAGTGGGCTTGGGGGCTTGCTCGACAATGGCGTGCACGTTGGTTCCGGACATGCCGTACGAGGACACCGCTGCCCGCCGTGGTTGGCCATCGTTCGTCGGCCACGGCGTAAGCTCCTGCGCCACAAAGAGGCCCGTTTCAATCTGGGCCATTTCTGCTGGCATTTCGGTGAAATGCAAGTTCTTCGGAACCACACCGTGCTGTACGGCCAGGATCGCCTTCATCATCCCGAGTGCACCGGCGGTCGCCTGGGTGTGCCCGAAATTGGTCTTCACGGATCCGAGTACGACGGGGTGGTCTTTGCCGTATACCCCGGCGAGGCTTGCGTATTCGAGCGGGTCGCCGACAGGGGTGCCGGTGCCGTGCGCCTCGACCATCCCGACGGTGCCGGGGTCCACGTCCGCCACATTCAGCGCCGCGCGGTAAACGGCGCTCTGCGCGTCCGCAGACGGCGTCACGATGTTCACCGTACGACCGTCTTGGTTGGCGGCGGTGCCACGCACGACCGCCAGAATCCGATCACCGTCGCGCTGCGCGTCGGGCAACCGTTTGAGCAACAGCACGACGCAACCTTCGCCGGACACGAAGCCGTCGGCCTTGATGTCGAACGCATGGCAGGCTCCAGTGCGCGAGAGCATGCCCGCCGCCGAGCCGGAAGCGGCCCTTCGCGGTTCCAACTGCACGTAGACGCCGCCGGCCAGGGCGAGATCAGTTTCGCCGTCGTTCAGGCTGCGGCAGGCCTGGTGGATGGCAAACAAGCCAGAGGAGCAGGCGGTGTCCACCGTCACCGCCGGACCGTGCACCCCGAGTGCGTAGGCCACCCGCCCGGACACCATGGACGAATTGGTGCCGGTATTTCCGTACGGCCCCTCGAGAGCGTGGGCATCGGCGTGCACGAATTCGTAGTCGCAATGCGTCGAACCCACGAACACGCCGGTGGATTCGGCAATCGTGTCCCGAGAGAGCCCGCCGTGCTCCATGGCTTCCCAGGAGGTTTCCAGCAGCAGGCGCTGCTGCGGATCCATGGCGGTGGCTTCTGCTTCGCCGATCCCGAAGAAGTCGGCGTCGAAGTCGGCGACGTTATCCAGGAAAGCGCCCCACTTGCACGACGACATGCCCGGCACACCCGGCTCGGGGTCGTAGTACTCTTCGGCGCTCCAGCGGTCGGCAGGAATCTCGGTGACGAGGTCGTCGCCACGCAGCAGCGCTTCCCAAAACAGGTCAGGGGAGTCGATCCCCCCCGGCAGTCGGCACGCCATCCCTATGACGGCAACCGGGGTAACGCCTGCCCTACCCACCTAGACCCTCACCTCTCCACAACTATCCTCAAAGTCCTATCACTGCGGCAAGGTCTTATCAGGGCTTCGAGAAACATCGCTGAATTTTCAGTGCGAGCCGTGAACTCCGCTGCGCACTTGCAACCCACCGACCCCCGCAATCGAAGCGAAATTCAGGGCTTGTCGCCGCTCAGCAGCGTAGTCGCTTGGCCCCAGCTGCGCGGAGAAATCGTTCGCGCGTACAAAAATTTAACAACGCTCAGATGACCGACAAGTGGATGCCCGGTGTGACTGACTGATCGATCAACAACGTTGGCTTGCTGCGCCAACGTCATGGCGGCGTCAAGGTGGCGTCATGGTGGCGTCATGGTGGCGTGAAAAGCAGCGGCGGAGCGGCTTCCGGCCAGGTCAGCCGTGATTTTTGGAATTATTGTCGACGAAGCGTGGTGGCGGCGCGGCGGCGGGGGGACCGGATGTGGCCCGACCGCGAGAGGACTGCGGGAATGTAACGGCGAGTTGTCAGTAATGGCGTTCGGGATGTTACGCAAATCACATAACAAAAGCACCGATCCTGGGAAGTCCGGGCAGGCGTTATTTAACGCGTGCCCAACTACGCGGCCCGGTTATTTTCCGGTGCTGTCCACGTGATCTAAACGAGATGCATGATAGGCGGCACCGCGAATCCCCGTGGCGAAACGCCCGAACTTCGGCTTGGGTATCTCCCAAGGTGTCTGGCAACACGAATGCGGCCCCGGCGGCCGCGTCGGGTCGCAGGGGCCACCGGGCAGTTAGAAATTGATGCGGGGAGCGGATTTCAGGTGAACATAGTCGGGGCGGTGAACGCTGTGGCTGTGCCGCCGCGCGGCGGTCTGCACGATGCTGCGGCCCTCGGCGGCACGCACATAGACGGATTTCATCGCGGCCAAGTACCGCGTCACGGAGTCGTGAGCGACCGGGTTGTTCGGAAGAAACACCGTCACCGAGGTCTCGTCGGGAAGCCGATTGACCCACAGGCATACGCGCGCAGGGATGCCGCCGTCCTCGTACACGCCGGCGTTCAACCGCTCCAATTCCATTGTCACGAAAGCGGATAGCGGAGCGACACCCGCGTCAAGGAACGACAGCACGGGAAAACCCGCTTGAGTCTGTGGCTTCTCCAGCCACGGGGCCAGCTCCAGGATCCGTTCGAATGGCACATTCGCCAGTTCGGTGCCCGTGTCATAGGACGCTTGCGCGGCGCTCACTGTTTCAGCGAACGACGGGCGAATCGGGATGGTCAGCGGGACGTGGCCGACGAACCAGCCGGTGGTGATGAACTCTGCGGGACTCGTGCGGGTGTCAATCGGCGTGATCCCGTAATACGTTTCGGTGCCTGTCAATTCGTGCTCGGTGAAGGCACCACAGGCGAACACCCCGCCGGAAAAACGCGCACCCGCGCGGACGCAAGCGGCTTCGAACTGTGTGGTTTGCGTGGCGTTCAGCAGCTGCACCGTTCGCAGTTCGCCACCGCACGGCGTCTCACCGGGCGACACCGTGATGTCGCCGAGTGGCAACGCGAAGGGGGGAAGAGCTCCGGCGTTGTTCTCGAAGAACTCGACCCAGGCGGCGATCTGTGCCGATTCCAACGTCAACGAAGACGTGTACTCGCGTTCCCGCACGCAATGGGCGTCGTAGCTGCCGGCGTCGGGCAGCGCGATGGGAGCGCCACCGGCCATCAGCGCGCCGTACATGGCCTGGATCTCGCCAAATACCCCATAGATGAACATCGCGTCGACGTGCAGGTGGTCAACGCTGACACAGACGGTGAAGTGGTCATCACGCTGTATAATCGCGAACCGGAAGCAATCCCAGTCCAACGGGCTCGGCGTGCCCAGGATGTAATCTTGCCATTCTTTCGCCGTCATCTCGCCGACAGCAACCGGAACCAGTTCGATATCGAGCGGATCCTGGATGGTGTGCCGGATGACGTCGCCGCGATCGTCGAATACAAACCGGCTCCGGTAGGTGTCGTGTCGGCGAATGTAAGAATTGATGACATAGGTCATCGTGCGAGCGTCGCACTGGCCGGGGATATCCCAGGCGGCAATGCACAGCCGTGACATGTTGAGGCCGCGGCTCAAGTGATCGCGATAGTTGCGTATGTGGCGGGCCTGGATGTAGCTGGGCGGGACGTCGCTTACCGGAGCTTGCTGGGCTTTCTCCAGCGACGCTGACGAGAAGCGCCATTGCACGACTGAACCTGGGGCCGGCACCCAATTGTCGACGGTTGCCAGCCTCACTTTGCCGACTGCGACCATTTCGCTCCTTCGCAAGACACCCAAGCGGTCCTGAAATGCCTTTTCAGAACTCGTTCAATCCTTTGGTGACGCGTCAGCGCGTCGCCGCAGCTCTGTCAACGGGTGCCAGCTTCTGGCACAGGTGATCCGCCAAGCCCCGGACAGTGGTGATGTCTGTGGAGCCGCAGCGTATCCCGGTTTCTTTCTCTATCCGCGTACGAAGCTCGAGATTACCTAATGAATCGAGTCCGTACTCGGAAAGTGGCCGATCTGGGTCGACAGTGCGACGCAGAATCAGGCTGACCTGTTCGGCAATCAGACGCCGTAGCAATGTGGGCCACTCATCGACGGGAAGTTCCATGAGTTCGGCACGGAATTTGCTGTTGTCCGGCCGATTTTGTCCGGTGGCTCGGAACACCTCGGCGAATTGGCTTCGTTGCGCCAACGCGGTCAGCCACGGTGAACCGACAATCGGGGCATAGCCGCTGTAGGCGCGGTTGTGCCGCAGCATTGCCTCGAACGCATAGGCGCCCTCGTCGGGATCGATCATCGTGGTGTCGCCACCATCCGCGAGGCCGGCCCCCCGGCCGATCTCTGCCCAGGCTCCCCAGGCGATCGCGGTGGCCGGCAGGCCTTGCGCCCGTCGCCAGTGGGTGAAGCCGTCCAGCCAGCTGTTGGCGGCGGCATAGGCACCCTGACCGGGGGAACCGAGCAGGGCGGCCGCCGAGGAGAACGAGCAGAACCAATCCAGCGGCTGGGTTTCGGTGGCCCGGTGTAAATTCCACGCGCCGTGGACTTTGGGTGCCCAGTCGCGTTCGATCAACTCGTCGGTGATGTTGGTCAACGTGGCATCCTCGACCACAGCGGCCGCGTGCAATATGCCCCGCACCGGAAGCCCACTGGCGGTTGCCGCCGCGACCAACCGCTGCGCGGTGTCCGGGTGGGCGATGTCGCCGCATTCGACCACGATGTCGGCTCCGGTGGCCCGGACGAGTTCGATTGTCTCCAGCGCCCTTGGATTGGGCGCAGAGCGCGAGCTGAGCACGATCCGGCCGGCGCCACTCGCGGCCATCTTCTCGGCCAGGAACAATCCGAGGCCGCCGAGCCCGCCGGTGATGATGTAGGAGCCGTCGGGGCGGAACACCTCGACCTGCTCGGGCGGCAGCACCACGGTGGTTTGGCCGGTGTGCGGGATATCGAGGATCAGCTTTCCGGTGTGCTCGGCAGCGCTCATCAGCCGAATAGCGTTGGCCGCCTCGACAAGTGGGTAATGTGTACTCTCGGGCATCGGCAATACACCTTCGGCGGTCAGCCGGTAGACGGTGGTCAACAATTCCCGCATTTCGGCGGGGTGGGTCATCGACATCAACCCCAGGTCGACTGCGTGGAACGTGAGGTTGCGCCGGAACGGGAACAGCCCCAGCTTGGTGTCGCCGTAGATGTCGCGCTTGCCGATCTCGACGAAGCGCCCGCCGAACGACAACAGGTTGATGCCGGCGCTTTGGGCCGCGCCAGTCAGCGAGTTGAGCACGATGTCGACGCCATACCCGTCGGTGTCGTCGCGGATCCGGTCGGCGAACTCGACGCTCCTCGAGTCGTAGACATGCTCGATACCCATGTCGTGCAACAGTTCCCGACGTTGCGCGCTGCCGGCGGTGGCGTAGATGTCGGCGAACTCGACGCCGCTGGCGCGGGCAATCGCGATCGCGGCCTGGCCGACGCCGCCGGTTGCGGAGTGGATCAGCACCTTGTCGCCGGCTTTGATGCGAGCTAGATCATTGAGGCCGTACCAGGCGGTGGCGTGCGCGGTGGTCACCGCCGCGGCCTGAGCGTCGGTCAGGCCCGCCGGCAGCGTGGTGGCCAGGCGGGCGTCGCAGGTGACAAAGGAGCCCCAACAGCCATCGGAAGACATCCCGCCGACGTGGTCACCGATCTGATGTTCGGTGACGTCGGGTCCGACGGCCGTCACCACGCCGGCGAAATCGGTACCCAACCGCGGCAGCAGCCCGTCGAAGGACGGATAGCGCCCGAAGGCGACCAAGACGTCGGCGAAGTTAATGCTGGACGCGCTGACCGCGACCTCGATCTGCCCGGTGCCCGGCGCAACCCGTTCGGCGGCCGCCAGTTCCATGGTCTGCAGGTCCCCGGGCGTGCGGATCTCCAGGCGCAGGCCGTCGTGGGTGTGGTCCACCACGGTGGTTTCCCGCTCTTCGGGTCGCAGCGGAGCCGGACACAACCGGGCGGTGTACCACTGGTTGGCCCGCCAGGCGGTCTCGTCCTCTTCGGAGGCGCCCAGCAGCTGGCGCGCCAGCTGCTCGGGGTCGGTCTGCGCGTCGATGTCGATTTGGGTGGTGCGCAGGTAGGGGTGCTCGGCGCCGATCACCCGCAGCAGGCCGCGCAGCCCGGCCTGTTCCAGGTTGGCGCAGTCGTCGGACAGCACCGTTTGCGCACCCCTGGTCAGGGCGTACAGCCGGGGCGCTTCGCCCGAGACTTCCGGGAGTTCGCGCGCGATCCGCACCATGTGCTGGACGTAACCGCTGTCCAGGCTGGCCCGCCGGATATCGGGGTCGCCGTCGCCCGGCGGTGCCAGCATCACCACGCCGGTAAACCCGCCCTGGTCGAGCTGACCGCGCAGCAGCTCGGCGTTGGTCGAGTGGTCGGCATGCCGAGACCAGTGCATGGTCGTGCATTCCGCCCCGCGCAGCTTCAGTGTGTGGGTCAAATCCGTAACCAGCAGGTCCGGGGGATCTGGCGGGGCATCGGAAAATCCGATCAGCAGCCAGGCGCCCGCCTCTAGGTTCTTTTCGGTGTCTTGTTCGGGCAGCTCACGCTGTTGCCATTCGATGGTCAGCAGTCGCTCGCCCAGCTGACGATCGCGGTCCGCGCTCTCGGAGAATCCGGTGCCCATCAGCAGCCCGCGCACCACCAGCAGCACGGTGCCGTGCTCGTCCAGCACGTCGATGTCGGCCTCGACGTTGGTGCCGCCCGCGGTCACCCGGGTGTAGCAGTAACGGGCGTTGCGGGTGGAACCGTAGGCGCGCAGCCGCTGCACACCCAACGGCAGCAGCAGGCCGCCGTTACCCGCCATCTGGACCGCGGGATGCACCGCAACCGACTGGAAGCAGGCGTCCAACAGTGCCGGATGCACGCCGTAGCTGCCTTGTTGCGTGCGGATTGAACTCGGCAGGCCGACCTCGGCCAGCACCGCGCCGACCGTGCCTTCCGCGACATGCGCGGCGGCCAGGCCGGTGAATGCGGGACCGAACTGAATTCCGCGCTGGTCGAACCAGTCCCGGAGCTCATCTCCTTCGTGGCGACACGGATGGGCGCAAAGCAGGGCGGCGATATCCCGGGCCGGCGGCACCGATTCTTCTGTTGGTGAGGCGTGCAGCACCGCCGAGGCCCGCCGCACCTTTTCACCCTCTTGGTCTGTCTCCACGACGAATGGGGCGACGCCGGGAGCCGCGACCGACGCGACAGCGCCGACGGTGGTCTCGTCGTCCAGCAGCAGCAACTCCTCGAAGCGGATATCGCGCACTTCGCAAGCGTCGCCGAGGACGGTCCGAGCCGCCGACAAAGCCATCTCGCAGTAGGCGGCACCCGGAAGCGCGGCCACGTTGTGGATCTGGTGGTCGCCCAGCCACGGCAGTGTCGCGGTGCCGACCTCGGCCTGCCAGGCGTGCCGCTCCGGTTCCTCCATGAGCCGCACGTGCGAGCCCAACAGCGGATGCACCGCAGAGGTATTGGCGGCGTGCGAGCCGCGGCCCGCGCTGTCCGGTTCGAGCAGCAGCCGGCGCTTGGTCCATGCCGGCAGCGGGGCATCCACCAGACGCCCGGCGGGGTAGAGCGCCGAGAAGTCCACCGCGGCGCCCGCGCTGTGCAGATCGGCCAATAGCCCGCGCAGCCCGTGCGGCAACGGTTGCTCGCGCCGCATGGCCGGCACCGCGGCGACTGGGATGTCCAGGCTCATCGCGGTCTGCTCGACGGCGCGAGTCAGCAGCGGATGCGGTGACAGCTCGCCGAATACCCGGAACCCGTCTTCGAGAGCCGCCTGTACCGCCGCGGAGAACCGTACGGTGTGCCGCAGGTTGTCCACCCAATACCGGGCATCGCACGTGGGCCGATCGCGCGGGTTGAACGCGGTCGCGGAGTAGTAGGGCACCTCAGGCACCATCGGTGTGAGGTCGGCCAGCGTCCGGGACAGTTCATCGAGGATCGGATCGACCTGCGCGCTGTGCGAGGCCACGTCGACGGCCACCTCGCGGGCCATGATGTCGCGCGCTTCCCAGGCCTGGACGAGATCGCGCACCGTCTGGGTCGCGCCGCCGATCACGGTGGACTGCGGCGAGACCACCACGGCCACCACGACGTCCTTGGCGCCGCGGCTCGTCAGCTCCTCGTGGACCTTCTGGGCGGGCAGTTCCACCGACGCCATCGCGCCGGAACCGGCGATCGTGGACATCAGCCGCGAACGGCGGCACACCACGCGCACCCCGTCGTCCAGGGACAGCGCCCCGGCGACAACGGCTGCCGCCACCTCACCGAGTGAGTGGCCGATGACCGCGCCGGGGCGGGCGCCGGCGGACTTCATGGTGGCCGCCAACGCGACCTGCATGGCGAACAGCGTCGGCTGTATCCGGTCGATACCGGTCACCACTTCGGGCGCCGTAAGCGCTTCGGTCACCGAAAACCCTGATTCCCGGACGATAAGCGGCTCCACCTCGGCGATGGTCGCGGCGAACACCGGTTCATTGGCGAGCAGATCCGCGCCCATCGACACCCATTGCGAGCCTTGACCGGAGAACACCCAGACCGGCCCACGATCGTCTTGGCCCACCGTGGGTTGGTAGGGGGTGTCGCCGTCGGCGACCGCGCGCAGAGCCTTGACCAGCTCGGCGTTGTCGGCGGCAAGCACGCCTGTGCGCACCGGCCGGTGCCCACGGCGGCGGGCCAGCGTGTACGCCAGGTCCAAGGCGGCCACCGGGTCGGTGTCGGCGCGGCCGTCGATCCAGTCGGCCAGCCGGCCCGAGGTCTGGCGCAGCGCCTCCGGGGAGGTGGCCGACAGCGCGAACAACAGCGGGGCGGCCGATTCGAATGGGGCGGCCTCGTTGCGCAGCACACCGGTCTGCGGGGCTTGCTCGAGAACGGCGTGCACGTTGGTGCCCGACATTCCGTACGACGACACCGTCGCCCGCCGGGGTGCACCGTCGTCCTGGCCCGGCCACGGTGTAACCTGTTGCGGCACAAAGAGTTCAGTTTTGATCTGGGCAAGCTCATCGGGCAGCCGGGTGTGGTGCAGCATCGGTGGCACAACGCCGTGCTGCAGCGACAGGATCGCCTTGATGATGCCCACTGTTCCGGCGGCGGCCTCGGTATGGCCCAGATTACTCTTTGCCGAACCGAGTGCACAGGCCCGGTCGATGCCGTAAACCTTTGCCAGGCTGGCGAATTCGATCGGGTCACCGACCGGGGTACCGGTGCCGTGCGCTTCGATCATGCCGACGGTGGCGGGGTCAACGCCGGCGACGTCCAACGTCGCCCGGTATGACGCCACCTGCGCATCCAGGGAGGGAGTCGAAATGGTCTCCGTGCGACCGTCTTGATTCGTTGCCGTACCGCGCAACACCGCAAGAACCCGGTCGCCGTCGCGCACCGCGTCGGGCAGCCTCTTGAGCATCACGACCGCGCAGCCCTCGGAGCGGACGAACCCGTCGGCGCCGACGTCGAATGTGTGGCAGCGCCCGGTGGGGGAGAGCATGCCCTGGGCCGAGGCGGACACGTAGGTGCGCGGTTCCAGCATGACCATGGCGCCGCCGGCCAGGGCGAGGTCGCTTTCGCCCTCGTGCAGGCTGCGGCAAGCCAGGTGCACCGCAAGCAGACTCGAGGAACACCCGGTGTCCATGGTCATGGAGGGACCGTGCAGTCCCATCGCGTACGACACCCGCCCGGAGGCCATGCTGAACGCGGTTCCGGTGAATCCGTACGCGCCGTCGAGGGCACCCGCGTCGCTGGTGACAAACGCGTAATCCTCGTGGCAGACGCCGACGAAAACCCCCGTCAGCGAGCCGGACAGCGATTTCGGTGCAACGCCGGCGTGCTCTACGGCTTCCCACGAGGTCTCCAGCAGCAACCGGTGCTGCGGGTCGATCGCGACGGCTTCGCGCTCGTTGATGGCGAAGAACTCGGGATCGAAATCCGCGACGCCGTCGATGAACCCACCCCACCGCGACACTGTCCGGCCTGGCACGCCCGGTTCGGGGTCGTAGTACTCGTCGGCATCCCACCGATCGGCGGGGATTTCCGTTATCAGATCTTCGCCCTGCAGCAGAGCTTCCCAGAAGCGGTCGGGGGAGTCGACGCCCATGGGCAGCCGGCATGCCATGCCGATGACAGCAACCGGCGTAACCGGCGTCGTCTTGTCCACGCTTCCCACCTCTTCATGCAGGTACTTACCGCGGCGGCACCGCGACATCGCACCCGAGTAACCCGAGCACAACGTTCAAACCGATCCCCCGAGAC
>Ga0075021_10001833_pt1 | contig 10978 bp, 11 predicted proteins | sample ColStrG_CSR_2012_FD_72749 | JGI IMG/M metagenome (GOLD analysis project Ga0075021, IMG submission 72749) | Freshwater sediment microbial communities in response to fracking from Pennsylvania, USA - Cold Stream Run_MetaG_CSR_2012 | ecosystem: Environmental > Aquatic > Freshwater > Creek >... | reverse complement strand
GGCGCGCCAACTACGGCGCCATCGCGTCGACGTGGAACTGACCCCGATCGACTCACCGCTGGTGGGCGATATGACGTCGTCGATCAGCGACCGCGACCAGCTCGACCGAGGCTTCAGTCGCCTCGAGCCGGAGGCGCGGGCTCTCATCGTCCTTCATCACTATCTCGACCTACCACTGCCTGAAGTCGCCACCGTGCTTGGGATCCCGCTCGGGACAGCGAAATCGCGCCTCCACCGAGCGCTCCAGTCCATGCGAGCCGTGCTCGATGCCGACGCGCGCCCGACGGCCGACGTCCCCGAGGGCCGACTCGCATGACTCTGCACGATGGCTTCGACCGGACCGTCTCCGATTGGCTCCACGAGGGGGCTGGGCATGGTATGCCCGGCTACCTCGACGAGATCCTCGTGGAGACGACCAGGACACGACAGCGGCCGTGGTGGTCGAGTCCCGAAAGGTGGCTCCCCATGCGGTCGACGCTTCGTCTTTCGCCCGTCCCACGGATCGCGTGGCTCCTCGTCGTGGTCGCCCTCCTGGCGGCGCTGAGCGTGGCCGCCCTGGCGATCGGCTCGCGACCTCGCCCGCCGGCACCGCCGTTCGGTCTCGCGCGGAACGGCACCATCGTTTACGGCGGCACCGACAACGACATCCACAGCCTCGACCCGGTGACTGGCACGACCGCGACGCTCATCACCGGTACCGCGGGCGATCATCGTCCGCTGCTGTCGCCGGACGGCACGAGACTCCTCTTCCTCCGCGATAGCACCACACGAGAGCAGGGCGTCGGCCCCCTCGAGCCGATGATCATGGTGGCGAACGCCGACGGCAGCGACGTCCGACCCCTGACGGGGGCCGTCCCGAATTTCGGTACCTTCGTCGGCAACACCGCGTGGTCACACGACGGCACGATGGTGGCCCTCTCGTCGGGTGTCTATTCGGCTCCTGTGCTCCAGGTCTTCTCGCTCGACAGCTCCACGAAGCCGGTGGTCATCGACACGAAGGGCATGGCGGCTGGGTACGTCGCGTTCCGGCCGAACGACAGGGAGATCACGTTCCGCGGCATGACGAGCCAAGGAGACGGCCTCTATGCGGTGGGTGCCGACGGCCATGGACTCCGGACGATCCTGCCCACGACCGAGGGCGACGGCGGCAGCCTCTCGCCGGACGGGAAGCAGATCGCATATCAGGTCTGGGACGGGACAACGGGCGTGATCCACATCATCAACGTCGAGACGGGCCTCGACTCGATCCCGGCCCTCATCCCGCCGGCGAACGCAACGATGGTCGATGCCGAGCCGACCTGGTCGCCCGACGGCACGCAGCTGCTATTCATCAGGTACGCCATCGGAGCCGACAACCACCTCATGGTCGCGTCGGCGGCTGGGGGCCCTCGCGTTCAGATCGGACCAGCGATGCCGAACGACGCGACCGGGGGCGACTATCGATTCTCTCCCGATGGTTCGAAAGTGTTGGCTCACTACAACTCGGACGGATCGACCTGGCTGCTCGACCCCACCGGGACGACCCCGGGCACACAGCTCCCATCGAGCATCGCGCAGGCGGCCACCTGGCAGCGTATGGCGCCCTGACTTCGGCCTGCCTCCGAAACCTGCGGCCGACTCGCCGTCGTGACGGGCCGGCCGTCGCCGTCGTCTCGAATGTGAAGCCGGAGCCGCATCGACGCACGCCATACTCGTTGAGCGCGGCCATCCGAGTCGCGCCACCGCCTGAGGGCCGTGATGACGCGAGACCTCGTGGAGCGAGCGCGGAAGGGCGATCATGACGCCTTTGCCGAGCTGGCACGCGCCGCGATCCCCCGCCTCGACGCGACCGCCTGGCTCATGCTCCGGGATGCCGACAGGGCGACGGACGCCGTCCAGAACGCCCTCGTCCGTGCCTGGCGTGATCTGCCCACGCTGCGCGACCCGGACCGGTTCGATGCCTGGTTGCATAGGCTCACCGTGAATGCCTGCATCGATGAGATCCGGCGTGTGCGCCGGCGTCGGCTCGAAGTCGACGTCACCGATGTCTCCGACCTGCCTTCCACAGCCGACGCGACGTCGGCCATCGCCGACCGTGACCAGCTCGAGCGTGGCTTCAGCCGTCTCGAGCCCGATGAACGGGCGGTCATCGTGTTGCATCTCTACCTCGACCTGCCGTTGCCGGAGGTCGCCGCGACGCTGCGGATCCCACTGGGCACCACCAAATCGCGCTTGTATCGCGGGCTGCGGGAGATGAGGGCGGCGCTTGACGCCGACGCTCGACCCGGGGCCGACATCCGTGAAGGACGCCCGGCATGAACCGCTCCGACAGCTTCGACCAGATCGTCTCCGACTGGCTCCACGCCGACGTCGAGCATCGGGTGCCCGAGCACCTCGACGCGGTCCTGCGGCGGACCAGGACGGAACGGCAGCGACCGGCATGGTCGAGCCTCGAAAGGTGGCTTCCCATGCAAACGACCCTGCGATTCGCGCCCGTTCCCAGGCTCGCCTGGCTGCTGGTCGTCCTCGCGCTGATCCTGGCCTTCGGGGCCGCCGCGCTCCTGGTCGGGTCGCATGCCCGACCCGCGCCCCTCTCCGGCCTGGCCCGGAACGGCGAAGTCATCTACAGCGGTCCCGACCATCATCTCTACGTACTGGACCCGGTCACCGACCTGTCCAAGGCGCTCACCACTGGCGCCTCGGCCGATCACTATCCGTGGCTGTCACCGGATGGCACGCGCTTCTTCTTCCTGCGTGAATCGACGGTGACCGACCCCGTCGTCGGCAACCCCGAGCCGATCTTCATGGTCGCGAACGTCGACGGCAGTGATGTCCGGGCCATCAGCGGGCCGATGACCAACACGGCCACCGCCGACTGGACGCGCGACGGGGCGCGCGTGCTGGTGGCGTCCGATGTCGACGGAAAGCCCTCGATCACCATCCTGACTCTGGACGGCTCCGCCCGACCCAGCGTCGTCGATACGGCCGGGATGACAGCCACGTTCGTCGCGCTCCGCCCCGACGGCCGAGAGATCACGTTCATGGGCAGCAAGGACAGCGTGGCCGGTGTGTATGCGATCGGCACAGACGGTCGGGGCCTGCGGACGATCCTGCCGCCGAACCAGGGCGTCGATGGCCCGGCGCTGTCGCCGGACGGGACGAAGATCGCCTATCACCAGTGGATCACCCACGGCACGATCCACGTCATCGATGTCAACACCCTTCAGGATTCCGTCCCGGCATTCGATCCGGCGGCCACGGACGCAACCTTCGACGAGATGCCGTCATGGTCGCCCGATGGGGCGCGACTGCTCTTCCAGCGGTACAGCTCGGCGGGCGGGTATCGACTTGCCACCGCACCGGTGACCGAAGGCCCTGTCACCGAGACCGGACCCGTCATGCTGGAGAACACGAACGGTGCCGACGCCGCCTTCTCTCCGGATGGGGCGAAGATCATCGCGTACTACAACGCGGACAAGTCGTCCTGGATCCTGGACGTGAACGGCGGCCCCGGCACGAAGCTGCCGTCGAACGTCGCGGAGACCGCGACCTGGCAACGAACCGCGCCCTGATCGACGGTGCTCCCTGCGCGACGGCCGGCTCCGCCCACGGCGAGCCGGCCGCCGTCACCAGGCCCACCGCGTCGCTAGAATGGCCGCATGGCCCACCGAGTCACCCTGATTCCCGGCGACGGCATCGGTCCGGAGCTGGCGGAGGCGACCACCCGCGTGCTCGACGCGACCGGGATCGGATTCGAATGGGAGTCGGTCGTGGCGGGCGAGGCAGCGATCGCGACCTTCGGAACGCCTCTCCCCGAGCAGGTCCTCGAGTCCGTCCAGCGGACCGGGGTCGGCCTGAAGGGCCCCATCACGACGCCGGTCGGTTCCGGGTTCCGGAGCGTGAACGTCGGGCTTCGGCAGGCACTCGGTCTGTATGCCAACCTGCGACCCGCCAAGTCGATGCGCGGCGTCGTGTCGCGCTACGAGGACGTCGACCTGATCATCGTCCGCGAGAACACCGAGGACCTCTACGCCGGGATCGAGCACATGGTCGGGCCGGACGCCGCGGAGAGCATCAAGATCATCACCCGGGCCGCGTCCGAGCGGATCGCCCGATTCGCCTTTGAATACGCTGTCGCGAACGGCCGCCAGAAGGTGACGGCCGTCCACAAGGCGAACATCATGAAGCTGTCCGACGGGCTGTTCCTCGAGAGCTGCCGGACCGTCGCCGCGGACTACGAGGGCCGTATCGAGTTCGAAGACCGCATCGTCGACAACATGTGCATGCAGCTCGTCCAGAAGCCCGACCTGTACGACGTGCTCGTGCTCCCGAACCTGTACGGCGACATCGTCAGCGACCTGTGCGCGGGCCTGGTGGGTGGTCTCGGCGTTGCGCCGGGCGCCAACATCGGCACCGAGGCGGCCGTCTTCGAGCCGGTCCACGGGTCTGCGCCGAAGTACGCGGGGCTGGACAAGGCGAACCCGACCGCGATGATCCTGTCCGGCGCCCTGATGCTCCGCCATCTCGGCTACCCTGACGCGGCGGTGCGAGTCGAAACTGCCGTTCGCGACGTCATCGCCGAGGGCACCTCGACGACCTACGACCTCGGCGGGACCACCGGGACAGCCGGCTTCGCGGACGCGGTCATCGCCCGGCTCGGGTCGGCGGTGGCTGGATGACGATCGGGCCGGCCAGCCTTCGAGCCGCCCGACTGCCGCGCAAGCCCGGCGGGACGGCCGCCCTCGACTTCGGTCGAACGAGCCGGCTCGACTCGTGGTGGGTCGCGCCGCTCGGGGTCGGCTTCTGGCTGGCGGTCCTCGTGATCTACTCGTTCTTCAGCGCGCTGCTCTGGACCCAGATCTTCGGGACCGCCTACGAGGTCGACGGCTACAGCTCGCCCTTCTTCGCGCCGTTCTTCGCGAATGCGCCGCTGCCCTCCTGGCTGTCGCCGGCGATCCTCACCCTGTGGATCCCGATCGGCTTCAGGATCACCTGCTACTACTTCCGGCGGGCCTACTACCGCGCCTATCTCGTCGATCCGCCCGCCTGCGCCGTCGGTGAGCCGCCGATCCATCGGCGATACCGGATGGAGGCGGCTCTGCCGTTCATCCTCCAGAACATGCACCGCTTCTTCCTCTACCTCGCGGTGGTCCTGCTGGTCATCCACTGGGCCGAGGTCAGCAGTACATTCTTCCCTGACGGAAGGTTCCGCCTCGGGCTGGGCAGCCTCATCCTCGTCACGGACGTCGTCCTCCTGACGGCGTACGTCTCATCCTGCCACTCCCTCCGGCACATCGTCGGAGGACGGCTCGACTGCTTTTCCTGCTCGCGTGCGAACCGGACGCGTCACGCCGCCTGGCGCCGGCTGTCAGGGTTGAACGAGCGGCACATGATCTGGGCGTGGGCCAGCCTGGCCTCGATCGTCGTCGCCGACCTGTACATCCACGCGCTCGCACTCGGTGTCCTGACCGACCCGGCGATCCGGTTCTAGGCACGGCGAGGCTCGCGACGTCGATGGCGACCTACGAGACGAACGCCCACGACGTCATCGTCATCGGGGCGGGCGGGGCCGGGTTGCGGGCCGCGATCGAGGCGAAGACCGCGGGAGCCGACGTCGGCCTGGTGTGCAAGTCGCTCCTCGGCAAGGCCCATACGGTCATGGCTGAGGGTGGCATCGCGGCGGCGCTCGGCCATGTCGCCGAGGCCGACTCGTGGAAGGTCCACTTCCGCGACACGATGGTCGGCGGCAAGCTCCTCAACAATCCCCGGATGGCCGAACTCCACGCCACGGAGGCGCCCGACCGTGTGCGCGAGCTCGAAGCCTGGGGGGCGGTCTTCGACCGGACGCCCGATGGCAGGATCCTCCAGCGCCCGTTCGGCGGGCACTCGCACGCGCGGCTGGCGCACGTCGGCGACCGGACCGGGCTCGAGATGATCCGGACCCTCCAGGACCGCGCCGTCGCCCTCGGTATCAGGGTCTACATGGAGTGCACGGTCACCAGGCTCCTCCAGGGCACGCTCGGGGTGAACGGTGCGGTCGGCTACCGGCGGACGACGGGCAAGCCTGTCGTCTTCCCGGCACGCTCGGTCGTCATCGCGACCGGCGGCATCGGGCGGGCGTTCCAGGTCACGTCGAATTCGTGGGAGTACAGCGGGGACGGACAGGCGCTCGCCTACGAAGCCGGCGCCGAACTCATCGACATGGAGTTCGTCCAATTCCATCCGACCGGGATGGTCTGGCCGCCCGGCGTTCGTGGTCTGCTGGTCACCGAGGCGGTGCGCGGCGAGGGCGGCATCCTCCGCAACAGCGAGGGCGAGCGCTTCATGTGGCGGTATCTCCCGGAGGACCGGCGTGCCGAGTACGCCGCGACCGACGAGGAAGCCGCCCGTTGGGTGGCCGCGCTGTCTGCGGGCAATTCGACCGATGCGCGGCGGCCACCGGAGCTGTCCACCCGGGACAATGTCGCGCGGGCCATCTACACGGAGGTCAAGGAAGGCCGGGGTAGTCCCCACGGTGGGGTCTTCCTCGACATCAGCTACCTGCCGTCGGAAACCGTCCGCCGCAAGCTCCCCTCGATGTACGAGCAGTTCAAGGAGCTGGCCGACGTCGATATCACCAGGGGTCCGATGGAGGTCGGCCCGACGACGCACTATTTCATGGGTGGGATCCGGGTCGAGGCGGAAACGGGAGCGACGACGGTGTCCGGCCTGTACGCCGCGGGCGAGGTGGCCGCGGGCATGCACGGCGCGAACCGGCTCGGCGGCAATTCCCTGTCCGATCTGCTCGTCTTCGGGGCACGGGCCGGGCGCGCGGCGGCCGATCGGGCTGCCGGCGAGGCGGATCCGTACCTGGATCCGGTCCAGGTCGAAGACGCGGTCGACGCGATGGCCGCGCCGCTCGGACGATCCGACGGTGAGGATCCCTACGCGGTCCAGCGCGACCTCCAGGAGATGATGGGCCGCCTTGTCGGCATCTATCGCGTGGAGGCCGACCTCGACGAGGCGATCGAACGCCTTGTCGAGCTTCGGGCTCGCTGGGCGAACATCCGGACGACGGGCGGCCGGGTCTACAACCCCGGGTGGAACCTCGTCTTCGAGATCGACCATCTGCTGACCGTATCCGAGGCGATCACGCGGAGCGCCCGCCAGCGGACGGAGAGCCGCGGGGCCCATAGTCGGCTCGACCACCCCTCCATCGACGAGGACCGCTGGGGCCACCTCAACAGTGTCATCTCCATGGGTCCCGACGGCGAGATGACCGTCACGACATCGCCTCTGCCGGCGATCCCCGCCGAGCTGCGCGGCCTGCTGACCGCAGTCGGTCACTGAAGGGACGGACGATCGGATGCCGGACGCACATCTGCGGGTCTTTCGTGGCAGCCCTGGCGAGGAGGGCCATTTCGACGCCTTCGACGTGCCGGTCGAGGTGGGGATGGTGGTCCTCGACGCCCTCCACTGGATCCAGGGACACGAGGCGCCCGATCTGGCCGTTCGCTGGAACTGCAAGGCCGCCAAATGCGGGTCGTGCAGCGCGGAGGTGGACGGGCGACCGAGCCTGACCTGCAAGACGCGCCTGTCCGACTTCGACCTCGACCAGCCGATCACCGTCGAGCCGATGCGCGCCTTTCCGCTCATCCGCGACCTGGTGACCGACGTGTCCTGGAACTACGAGGTCAACAAGACGATCCAGCCATTCACGCCACCGACCGACGTCCCGCAGGAGGACTGGCGCTGGCAGCAGCAGGACATCGAGCGGGTCCAGGAATACCGCAAGTGCATCGAGTGCTTCCTGTGCCAGGACGTCTGCCACGTCCTGCGCAACCACGAGACGGAGAAGCCGTTCATGGGTCCGCGTTTCCTGGTCCGGACGGCCGGTCTCGAGATGCATCCGATCGACCAGGCGGACCGGCGCGAGTACCTCAAGGACCGCGGCGGCATCGGCTACTGCAACATCACCAAGTGCTGCACCGAGGTCTGTCCCGAGCACATCAGGATCACCGATAACGCGATCATCCCGCTCAAGGAGCGCGTCGCGGACAAGTACTACGACCCCATCCAGTGGGTCTGGAGCAAGGTTCGCGGTGGCTCCGGGGGCACCAACGCCGGTGTCGAGCTGCCGGTCCTGCAGGGATCGCCCCCGCCACCCCCCGCCGACCAGGGACCCGATTGAGCGAGACGTTCTTCCCCGACCTCGAACCCGAACCGACCGATGCCACCGCGGCCGGGCCAGTCGCCAGGGGCTACATCGTCCGGACGGACGGGGCGGCCCGCGGCAACCCGGGGCCGGCGTCGCTCGGTGCCGCACTCTTCGACCTGTCGCGACCGGACGCTCGCGACGATCGGGCGGTCCCGGACGCATCGATCTCCGACTACCTCGGCGTCCAGACCAACAACGTCGCCGAGTACACGGGGGTCGTGCGCGCGCTCGATCTTGCGCGCGAGCTCGGCGCCCGCGAGGTCCATCTGCTACTCGATTCGAAGCTGATCGTCGAGCAGCTGGCGGGTCGCTGGCGGGTCAAGGACGCCAAGCTCATCCCCCTATGGTCGGCGGCCCGAGGCACTCTGTCCGGTTTCGAAAGATGGTCGGCGACGCACGTTCCGCGGGCCAGGAACTCCGTCGCCGACGCCCTCGCCAACGAGGCGATCGATCGGGCCCAGGCCGGTGGTCCGGCTTCGGTCGTCCGACGGCCGGGAGACTGATACGCGTGGGCGTCGAAGGCGTCTGGCGGGCCGTGACGGTCGCCGGCCAACCCGTGGTCTCGGGCCATGAGCCGACCGCGACATTCAGCGCGACCGAGGTCAGTGGCACGACCGGCTGCAACAGCTATGGCGGCTCGTACGCCACCGCCGATGGCGTGATCATATTCGGGCCCATGCGGATGACGCTGATGGCCTGCATCGGCCCGATCGGTGAGGTCGAGGGCCGGTTCACCGCCGCGATGGCCGGCGCGACGGCCGCCGCCATCGACGAGCAGGGCCACCTGATCATCGACGGGACGGCCGGTTCGATCGTCTTCGTCGGCCTCCCGACGTGACGATGCACCGGTCCGGCCCGGAACGCGTGTAGCATCGGTCCGGTCAGCGAGGCGGCCGGATGGCCGCGCGTCGGCGGTGGGGCGACCCGTCGCTCGGCGTGAGGAAAGTCCGAGCTCCGCAGCGCAGGGTGGCGGGTAACGCCCGCCCGCCGTGAGGCGAGGACCAGTGCCACAGTGACGATGCCGGACGGCGGCGCGAGCCGACGCTCGGAGTGAAACGGGCAAACTCCACCCGGAGCAAGGCCAAATAGGAGGGCGCAACCCGCGGACGGGCGACCGTCGGCGGGGGAGAGGTGCGCTGCCCAGCCCTCGGGTCGGCCGCATGAGCCGTCGGGCGACCGGCGGCCACAGATGGATGGTCATCTCTGGACCGGCGAAAGCCGGTCCAGGACAGAACTCGGCTTACAGGCCGCCTCGCTGGCGCCTTCCGCCGCTCCACGCACGAATCAGCCCCGAAGGCGCCCTGGCGTCGCGGGGCTGCACTCAGGTCTGCACACGTTTGGAGCCTTCGACGACCGCCTCATCAGCGCGACGGCTCCGCGCTTTGCCGGACCGTCAGGGAAGAGATTCGCCATACGGGACGAGGTCCGTGCCCGGCGCCTGCAACGCTTCAATGTCGACGCGGGAATGAAGGGATAGGGACCAGACCTCCCACTATCCCTTCAATGTCAGCCGAGGATCCAAGGGAAGCGGAGCGCGATGGTGCGCTTGCGAGAGAGGACGTTCGTAGCGGCCTGCCTGATGACCGCGATGGGTTGCCCGAAGGTACGTGGGACGCAACTTCCGGCACACTCAGGATCCTGACTAGCGGATCGGTAGCGACTTCGTGGACCGAGGGTTCAGGCTTGGAGCTTGACGGACTTCGCCTGCATCCGTACAGTGTCCGTACAGTGACGAACAAGGAGCCTACCCGATGACCGCAATGCCGCACGCCGCGTCCCTCCCGAGGCGCACGGCCAAGAGGGCGCGGCTCGACCTTCGGTTGAGCGCCGAGCAGAAGCGCCTGTTCGAGGAGGCCGCGTCCGCCACCGACCAGACCATGACCGAGTTCGTCGTCCAGTCTGCCGAGGTCGCCGCCCAGGAGGTCCTCGCCGACCGGACTCGGTTCGTGCTCGCGCCCGCGGAGTGGGAGGCGTTCTCGACCGCGATCGACAGCGAGCCGCGCGTCCTGCCGCGCCTGGCCGCTTTCCTGACCACGCCCTCCGTCCTCGAGCGGGAGTGAGCTACTCGCCGGCGGAGGCGATCTCGAAGAGTCACCTGACCGACGAGTTCGACTGCGGGTCGGACGCCCAGACCGCCTGGCTGCGCAGGCACGCTCTCCAGGCCGACCTCACAGACTCGACCAAGGTACGCGTCGTCACGCGCAGCGGCGAGCGCCGCGTCGTCGGCTATTACGCCCTCTCGGCGGGTTCCGTGGAGCTCGCCGACGCACCCGAGCGCGTTCGCAAGGGGATGCCCAGGTACCCAGTGCCCGTCATCGTCCTAACGCGGCTCGGCGTCGACCAAGGGGAGCAGGACAGGGGACTCGGGCGCGCGCTCGTCAAGGACGCGATCCTTCGCGCCGAGGCCGCCTCCCACTCGATCGGCGCGCGAGCGCTCCTGGTCCACTGCGAAACGGCGGAGGCCAAGGCCTTCTACCAGCGGCTCGTCCCCGACTTCGCGGAGTCGCCGACCGACCCGCTCCACCTATATCTGCTGATGAGCGACCTTCGGCGAACCATCGCTGCCATCGAAACCCTTGGCGGCCCGGCCGAGGACGACGATGCGCCGCCGCCGCGGTAATACCAAAGGCGATCACCGCAGGCGTAGGTCGCCGAAGCCATCACCGCCGTGTTGTCGGGTTAGCTCTCAGACCGCCTCGGCGGCCGCCGGCTGGCGTCCCAGGGCGGCGTCGATCCGCCCTGCCGCAGCCTTGGCGCGCTTCGGGTCCAGGTGGGCATAGACCTTCAGCGTGGTCGAGTAGT
>Ga0075021_10001832_pt1 | contig 10979 bp, 11 predicted proteins | sample ColStrG_CSR_2012_FD_72749 | JGI IMG/M metagenome (GOLD analysis project Ga0075021, IMG submission 72749) | Freshwater sediment microbial communities in response to fracking from Pennsylvania, USA - Cold Stream Run_MetaG_CSR_2012 | ecosystem: Environmental > Aquatic > Freshwater > Creek >... | reverse complement strand
GTCCCCTAGTGGACGTCGGGCGCGAGCACCGCTTCGATGCCGGCCGACGCGTCAATCGCCGGCAAGCCCTCGACCCGCTGAATGGTAAAAGTGCTAGCGGGAAAGGAAGTGGTTTTGCGCAACGCCGAACCCGCGTAGGCGTTGATCGAAAACGCATTCACTTGAATAGCCACACCGGTCGAGCCGAGCGCTTTGGCGGCGTGCTGTAGGCGCTGGAACGACTGCTGGGCGTCGTCTAAAAAGCTGCCGAACGTCAGTTGCAAGCCGGTAAAAATGAGTCGCCGCGAATTCACCAGGGCGGTACGTTTCTCGTTCAACCAGACCACTTCACTCGCGGGATTTTGCGAAAGCTGCCCCACGGCCTCGCACAGGCTGGCGTCATTCGGCGGATCGCGCAGCGCCTGTACGACGTTCACCGACGTGTTCGGGAAAACGCTCAGCAGACTGGCGCGGGTCGCGGTGTAATTTTCGATGCTTGAGGTAAAGCAGGTTGTGGTCAACAAGCTCTCCGGCGCAATGCCGGCCGCTTTCACGTTGCTCGCCAATTTATCCACGGCCTCTTTCAACGACGCACCGTTCTGCCCCGCCACAAACGCCAAGCCGTGGGGATTCACCGCGCGATGGGTGGAGACGACGGCTTCGATGACCACTTTGGCGGCTTCATCGCCGAGTCCACCGACTTGCAGCACGCTCAATACCGGGAGAGGCAGTTTGCGCTCCGTGAAGATCTCCGACGCCTCGGCTTGCACGCGGCGCGCATCGCCCGCGCCCGCGACGAACGCCCGCAGCTTGACGATGGTTTCGCCATGCGTGTCGCGAATCAGGTCGCCGAGACTTTGGCGGATTTGCGCGCCTAACCCGCCCGACCGCAGAAGGGGTGAAATGTGGAAATCCAAGGTCTCGGTTTCCGCCGCCAGCGCCATGGGCAATTCCGGGGGCAAGGGCAGAACCTGCGGTTTCGGTTCTTCGTTTTTCTTTTTTCGTTGGGAATGGAGGCCCGGAGCCGCCAAGGTGAGTAAGAGCGCCGCTCCCGCGCTGACCATTAAAGTTCGCCGCAGCATGTTATACAGAACTAGCCTAGCTTGGTCGCGTTGCGGGACAGTGTATCGGCAGTGGTGAAGCGGCTTTTTACGGAACGAAGCCACTGGCGTTGGCAGGCTCGGGCGAAGAAAAGGCGTTTTTTGCGGAACGAAATGAGCGCCGTGGGCTGCTTTACGGAACGAACCCAATGTAAGGCGCGCGGCTGCTACGACGAGACAGGCCCTGGAAGAGTTTTGCATTTCGCGCCCAGACGCCAAGGCGCAAAGCCCGGAAGGCCAGCGCCGCGTTTTACGGAACGAACCCAATGGGAGGGTCGGTTTAACGAATTGGGTTTGTTTTTTCAAGTTTGATGTCTCCAATTGAGCGGTTGCCGGGCGCAGCTGGTCCGGCGCACTACAAGAATGGCTGGCGGTTTGGAAAGTTGATGGGCGTATTAGCTGTAAGTGGCGGGAAGGATTGAGGAAAAAGATTGGGGTGGCAGAGGCCAATCGGCAATTTCGAGCGCTAGAATAGAGTAATGGAATCGAATGAATGGCTGGGCTGCGACCTGCTTGAAGTCGTGCCAGGAAAGGTTTCTGGGGTAGTTCTATTCAAGAACACGCGTCTGCCGGTAGATTCCGTTGTTGAAAATGTCGATGCCTTCATGGAAATGGAAGGATTGTCACTTGACCATGCCATAGCTGAAACCCTTAAGTGCTTTCCATCGACGCCCGGTGGCGCCGACGGTATCCGGGCTGTCCTCACCTACCGTGAAGCCCACGAACACCAGTTTCAATCTTGAAGATCCTTTTTGACGAGGGCGTGCCGAAGCCGTTGGCTCACGAACTGGGCGGTCATGAAGTGAGCACTGTTGCAGATCTTGGATGGGCGGCTATCAAGAAGATGGGTGGGCTGCGGGCCCGATAACAAAGGCAAACAATTCCTTCGAAGACAATGGGGCGTGTTCCCCTTACTGACCGGCGCTGCTAGCTGAAGCCGTCGCCTAATGGCGAGGGCTTGACTAATCCGTTTTCGATTCGAAACACATGACCAACTTTTTATCTGCCAGGAGGTTGCCGTTGAGGTCGCGCACGACCTGATGGAATTCGACGATGACCTCACCGTGGGGACCGTTGCAGAACGCGACAGGCTCGACGTGCCGATCGACCATGGCCCATTGGCGTGTCCAATAGCTGCGTACTCCAGGGCGGCTGTTAACGTGGCCGCCCTCCATCCCATTTGCCCACATGACATTCGCGTTCATGGCCGCGAGAACGCTCTCCATGTCGCGAGCTCACTTCATTTGACATTCACGGTTCCGTTGGTATTTGTTTTGGCTCAACCGCGATTGATGAGCACCTTCGGCGCGACCAGGAGGTCGCGCGCGGACGAGGACGTCCGCCCTACGTTCGTCAAGAATTAAGATTAGGCGGGACACTGTCGTTAGGGTTGCAGCGGAGTTGGAAATCCACTCGGGATCACCGGCAGAATCACCCGCGAGGGATGCTTGCTATCCAAATAAATAGAGTTCTCCGCAACCTTCCAGCGCCGGTTGTCGTTCAGCGGCTCGCCGGTATTCGGATTCACATCGAATCTCGGAAAATTGCTGCTTGAAATATCGATCCTGATCCGGTGACCTTTTTGGAACAGCAATGAAGTGGGATACATCTCGATGGTGAATTCATACGGGATGCCGGGCCGCAGCAACTCCGCTGTGCCCGCACCCTTGCGATAACGCGCGCGCACAATGCTATCGGCGACGTTCAAATCGATCCCGGCCGGAAAGCCGCCGTTGGGGGGATACACGTCGATGAGTTTGGCGGTGAAGTCGGTATCGAGCGCATCCGACGACGCCCACAGCTTGACCACCAACCGGCCCGTCACCTCCACATCCCTCGTCAATGCTTCCGTCTGGAACACCAGGACATCGTTGCGCGCCGAGAGGGGCTGCGTGTCTCCGTTGCACAACCAGAAATCCGCGCGGCAGCGCTGATCGGCCGCACCCTGAAACATGAGAGTCCCCTGCGACGAGACATTGCCGCCCAGTGTCGGCACGGGATTGTGAGGATCGAACAGATACGTCATGGGAGGTTGCTCCTCCGCGGGCTTCGCAGCCGATAGCTTCCCGCCGGCTTGCAGATAGTAGGGCGTGTACGCGGTCCGTGCCAGCGGCCACTCTTTCTCTTCGCGCCAATGGCCGCCGACAAAGACGCGGCCCTCGGGCGTTTGATGCGCATCGCCGCCGCCCATCACATAGATGCGCACGGGCGGTTCGCGGTCCACGCCATTGTCTGCGCCTTTGAGCCACTTGTCGAACCAGCGCAAATGAAAGGCGGGCAAATCGAGAGCCGCATCCGGGGTGAATTGCGCTTCACCCGCGTAGCTCAACCGTTCCGAGCTATGGATCCACGGGCCGACGATCAACCGCTGCAGGCTCTTCTTGGCTTTGGTCAACTCCGGATAATTCAAATTCGCGACCGGCGTGCCCCATGAGTCGTACCAACCGGTCACGTGATAAACCGGCACGTCTTTGTACTCCGCCAAATGGTCCACCACGCTCGCGCCGTGATTCTTCCAGAAAGCGTCGTAATCGCCATGCTCCATGGCTTCGATCAGCCAGGCTTCGTAGTCGGGGGCGAATTTCAACGGCGTTGTTCCGGGCCGCAACGGCAAACTATGCGCATATTCGCGCACGTGGTTTCCGATGTCGGCCAGTGCCTCGGCCGCCGCTGGGTCCGTGCCCGCCGCGCGCTTCGCCGCCGGCAACGCGTTGGCCGTGCCGGTGGCATTGCCGAGAGTGAGAACCCAGTTCAGCCAGCGCAATTCGAACGCGCCGTTGTGCCGCACCCCGTAAAGCCCGAAGTCCGACATGGCATTGCGCGGAATCATCGCCTTCACATGCGGCGCATTGGCGATGGCCAGCGCGTGCTGGGTGGCCCCGCCGTAGGACGATCCGAACGTTCCGATGCCGCCTTCAAACCAGGGCTGCTGGCCGATCCACTGAGCCGTATCGAACCCATCGTTCGGGTCTTCGCGGATCGGAACCCAACGCCCCTCTGAGCCGTAGCGCCCGCGCACATCCTGGACCACCACTATGTAGCCTTTGGCCGCATAGGTGCGTGCTTCGTTGCCGGCGTCATCTTTGTTGTAGGGCGTGCGGGTTAAGAGCGCGGGGAACTTCCCGCTTACGACTATCCCGCCGCGGGCCGGCCGGTAGAGATCGGTGGCGAGCTTGACACCGTCGCGCATGGCGACTATCGTGTTTTTGGCGACTTCAACGTCGTAAGTGGCCGCTGTTTGAGCGTGAAGGACAACGGCCAGTAGCAGGAGGGAGTTCTTAAGCAGGGTGCGCGTCATTGAGGCCAGCGTAGCAATGGCCGCCCACGGCCAATGCTATATTGTCAGAGGCGGCGCTTTTGGGCGCCGCCATTTACCCCTCCATCGGACGGGCGCGTAGCTCAATTGGCAGAGCAAGTGACTCTTAATCACTAGGTTGAAGGTTCGATTCCCTCCGCGCTCACCATACCTCCCCACGGTTCAAAGTCTACCGCCGAAAAATTTCCGGGCCAGCAGGCAGAAGGCGGCGACGACCGGACTGCCTTCATCGGAGCGGCGGGCCAATTCAATCAGAGTTCTTCCGTGACCCGCCAGCGGGCGGCACACGACGGTTTTGCCGGCCACATGGCGGATGCAGGCGGGCGCAATGGTGACGCCGAGTCCGGCGCCAACCAGGCTGACGATCGTCACCCAGTGCGGCGCTTCTTGCACAATGCGCGCCTGAAACCCTTGTTCTTTGCAAAGGTCCATGGTGCGGTTCCACGCTGTGGGCCCAGCGGACTTAGGAAAGAAAACGAACGGCTCGTCCTTCAACTGGATGGCGCGAACGCCGGCCAACCGGGCCAAGCGATGCTGGCGCGGGAAGATGACGATGAACTTTTCCTCGAGAAGCGGGTCAATCGTCAGATCGTCAACCGGCCCTCCGTCGCGCAAGAAGCCGGCATCGATGGAGCCATCGCGAATGGATTCAATGAGGCTGCTGGTAGAGGTTTCCTGCAAGCGCAGCTCGACGCCGGGGTAGCGCCGCCGGTACTCGCCGAAAACGACGGGAAGCTTGGTCTGCATGCCGGAGCCGATGAAGCCCACCCGCAGCGAGCCGCCTTCACCGCGGCCCACGCGCCGGGTGACCGCCAGGTCTTCCGACACGCGTGCCAGGGTCCGCTTGGCGCGCTCGAGAAGGGCCAGACCCGGTTCGGTGAGCTGGACCGCGCGCGAGGTGCGAATCAGCAGCGGGTATCCCACCATTTCCTCCAAGCGGCGGATTTGCTGGGAGAGCGGCGGCTGGGCGATGTGCAGATGCCGGGCGGCGCGGCCGAAATGGAGTCCTTCCGCAACGGCAACGAAGTACCTGAGGTGGCGGAGTTCGATGTTTTCATCCATATCTACAGAGTATCGATCATGATGAATAAGATATTGGACATATGAATGGATTTAGGCAAGAATGAGGAAGAGGAGATGCCTAGATGGCCGAAGCAGTCGCATCAGACGTGGTGTTTCGAAATTTTGAGCCGGGAGACGGCGAAGCGTTCCGCACGCTGAACGAGGCGTGGATCGAGAAGCATTTCCGTTTAGAGGAAAAAGATCGCGAGACCCTGGGCGACCCGCAGCGGCACATTCTCGGCAAGGGCGGCCACATCATGATGGCGGAGCGGGCCGGCCGGCCGGTGGGCTGCTGCGCCCTGATCGCACTCGGCGGTGGCCAATTCGAAGTGGCGAAAATGACGGTGGCGGAGAGCGAGAGGGGGCGTGGTTTGGGCCGCCAACTTCTGGAACATCTGATTGAGTTCGCGAGAGACAGATCGATCTCGCGCCTCTATCTGGAGACCAACACCAAGCTGCGGAATGCCATCCGGATTTATGAAGCGGTGGGATTCCGCCACGTGCCCGGCGACCAAGTGAAACCGTCGCCGTACACGCGAGCGAATGTCTTCATGGAAATGACGTTGTACGAAGGGATTCCAAGCAGAGCCTGGAATCCCACCACCGCGGGTTAATAACGGTCGTAATGGCGATGACCGCGCGTGGATTGGTCGACGATCAAGCCCGTGATTCCGCCGACGAATGCGCCGATAGCGGCGCCTTGACCGTGGCCGGCGGCTGCGCCGATCAATGCGCCCGCCGCGGCGCCGCCGCCCACAATGGCTACGCTGCGGTTAACCGACCCGCGGCGTTCGCGCTCGTAGTCGGATGGAGCTTGATAGCCATAACCGTAACCGCCGCCCCGATAGGCGTAATCATCGCTGCGGTAGCCGCGGTCATAGCGCTCATGGCGCTGGTAACGGCAGTGGTCATCGCGATCTTGAGCATGCAGGGCGGATGGTACCGCGCAGATGCCGAAAAGTCCAAGTAATGCGATTTGAAGAGCTTGTTTCATAATCGCCTCCCAACTTTGAGATGGAAGGGAGGGGCCGGCAGTTGCGACGTGTAGGAAGTTTAACTGCCTAAGAGATTTGTTCAAGAAATTTACAAATCCTTAACGACATAAGCCGGAGTTTGCCTTTACTATCTCGGGTGGCGGGTGAACTCCGGCCAGAAAGTTAAAGGGACAATCATGAAAACAAATCGTCATGTGAGCGTTATGCGGCTATCGGCTGGGTTATTAAGCGCAGCGCTCGCCTGCTTCGGACAAGGGCACAGCGAGTTGCCCGATCCAATACCGGGAACTATTCCGCAAAGCGCCATCACGGTGGGGTTGCAGGAAGTGGCTAGTGGTTTTGTAGTGCCGATATGGGGGACCTCGGCGCCGGGCGATGACGATCACTTGTACGTGGTCGATGCCATCGGCAAAATTTACGTGGTGGATATCTCAGACGACCGGCGCCACACCGCCGCGGCTCCCCGCCTTTTCCTGGATATGACTGCCGTGATGCCCACGCTGGGTTTATTCGGGATTGGCTATGACGAACGTGGATTGCTGGGGATGGCGTTTCACCCGCACTTCCGGCGCAACGGATTGTTTTATACGTTCACTTCGGAACTTGTGAAGGGCAAAGCCGATTTCAGTACGGTGCCAGCGGGGACTGCGCCGAATTGCCAATCGGTGATCACCGAATGGCGGGTGATGGACGCCGACCGCGATCGTGATCGTGATCGTGATCGCGGCGACGATGACGACAACTTGGTGGTTGATCTGTCGAGCGCGCGCGAATTGCTGCGGGTTGACAAGCCACAGTTCAACCACAACGGTGGGACGTTGGTTTTCGGGCCGGACCGGATGCTCTACATTTCGCTGGGTGACGGCGGCGCCGCGAACGACCGGGGTAGCGGGCACGTGGCCGGTGGCAACGCGCAGAGTTTAGCGGCCGGCGATTTGCTGGGCAAAGTTTTGCGCATTGATCCGCTCGGGCGCAATTCGGCGAACGGCAAGTATGGAATACCGCATGACAATCCCTTCGCCGAAAACGGCAAAGGCCCCGCGGAGGTCTTTGCCTATGGCTTCCGAAATCCATTCCGGATGTCTTTCGACTCGCGAACCGGCAAGCTGTGGGTCGGCGATGTGGGGCAGAACGATATAGAGGAAATCGATATCGTCGAAAAGGGCGGCAACTACGGATGGCCGATCAAGGAAGGTACATTCCTCTTCGACGTGACGCCAGCCAACGCGACGCCACCCAACTTTGGAATCGTCTATGCGAACAGCCCAGGGAGCCCTTCCGGGCTAATCGATCCGATTGCCGACTACGATCACCATGATGGAGTGGGAACGGCGAATACCCGCATCGCGATTGTCGGGGGTTTTGTTTATCGCGGACATGAAGTGCGCGATCTGCGTGGACATTACATTTTCGGCGATTATGGCCACTTCGGAGCTCCCGTGAATGGGCAGGTATTTATTTTGAACGGATCGGATCATCACATCGAAAGCCTGCAACTCCAGGGTCAGTCGTCCCTGGGCTTGGCAATGTTCGGTTTTGGCGAAGATGCCAGAGGCGAGGTCTATTTGATGGGCAGCGAAACAGGCGTGTTCAAGGGCACTACCGGAAAAGTGGTGCGCATTACCTCGGCGAAATGAAGCCGAGTGGAGCGGGATCTCACGGAGGTCCCGCTCGCCTTCCTGATGTTTCTCCGTTTGGCGGCGACGCGCGGAACAGATTGGAATTCCTAGACGCTAACCGACAAGGTAGGAGTTCCTGCCAGCGAACGAATCGGGAGGGTGGGCTGCGGCTTGCTTTCCTCTGCAAGTTGGAGGCGGCGACAGGTAGGGCCAGCGCTCGTTGGACACTGTCAGCGGGTTCGACGGATCGCGTCAATCTCGCGCTCCAGGTAGATCGTGGTCCCGAAAACCATGGCGCCAACAACGAGGTCACCGGCGCCGTTTTTATCGCACCTGTGCTAACGTCCGCCGCGCACGTACACGCCACAGCCAATAGAACATCGCCAAAAACACCAGCGCTATTGGAAGGGCGCGCATCATAGGGGTCGTGAATGGCTCGGGAAGGATCTTTGCGACGCGCTCACGGACAGAAAAAAACGATCCGGCCGCAATAAACAGCGCGAAGCACATGCGCCACAGGTGACGAGCGAGCCGCGCCGCCGCCGGCAATGCCCCCGACCGCATCAAACGAAGATCACCGGCGGCAGCAAATCCCGTGACCACCGCGAAAAAGAACAGCATGAAAAACGGGACGCCGTTGATCGTACCGCCGGGACTGGCGAGCGCTCTGAACCCCAGACCGATTTCTATGATCAAGAGCGCGATCGCCACCAGTAGAGCCACCGAATTCAGCCACCGCGTCCAGGCAGAGACAGGGCGGACAGTGGTCAGCGCGGTGATCACGAAGTAGGCCGACATGAAGCCGCCCAGCGCGTTGTCGTTTGTCAGACTTTTGTGGAGCGCCAGGATCGACCCGCTGATTCCCATGGTGAGCATCGCATAGACGAACAGAAGGCCGCTTCGCCGATGGAGCGTGGCTCCTTTCGAGGCCGCCAGCGCCACACCGCCAAAGATCATCGCCAGTCCGCCTGCGACGATGTGTATCGGTAAGAGCATGATACGGAGTACGTAGAGGCCCTTTTCAAAGTTCCAATGCGCCTGTACGCAGCGGCGCTAGTGGCCAAGCGCTCCGCAATCTGAGGGCCCACAAACCCGGCACCTCCGAGGGTTAGAACGCGCATGGCTCAATCTCAACCCCCAGGACGCAGCTAGATTCAACCTACCGGCGTGGTGTTTACCGATGGTTTCCGGATCATCGGCTTAACAGGAGACGAAGGTTGGGAACTTTGAATAGCCTGAGCGCTTTTACCAGTCGGCGCCTGGCCTACGGCCCCAGATTTTCGGGGGCTCTCCCGGCACAGGCTTGGCCGGGGGTTGCTCAGGCTGTGCTGCGAGGGCGGGCACGAGCACGATGGGACTTTCTTTTCTCGTTCTTCCTTTCCCCTCCAGCCTTTTCGCCAGCGGCGTCCAGCAGGCGGAGCAGATGTCGTATTCCTTGCCCTCGATAACTTTCCGCAGGCACTTTATCGTTTTCTCACATAGAGCACAGACAGCCATCGTGATTGCCCCCTGCTTCTAGTATCTGCAAACCGGATCTTGCTTTCCTGTGACATACTCAATATAGTTTTTTGTGTCGCTTGGACATCTCACTGTTGCCGCTTCGCCTTACCAGTCGAAGAGATCCGACCGCTATTCGAGCCACTCGCTAATATTGCGGCTGCTGGGAAGCGGCGGCGGCCGCCGATTGCTGGATGTGGGCGCGGCTCATGGATATTTGGCGGAGGAGCTTCGCAGGCAAGGATTCCAGGTAACCGGTGTTGAGGCGAATCGCGTCTTAGGGGAAGAGGCCGCGAAGCATTGCGACGATTTTTTGCTACTGGATCTGGATGGTCCGCTGCCGGCGTTTGCGGAGCCGTTCGACGTAATGGTGTTCGGCGATGTGTTGGAGCATCTCAAGAATCCGGCGGCGGTGCTCCGGGTGCTCACGGCCAGTTTGAAGGAAGAAGGCGCGATTGTCATCTCTGTGCCGAACGTCGCCAATGTGTACGTGCGGCTGAGCCTGCTGTTTGGACGCTTCGATTATCAGGACCGTGGAATTCTAGACCGCACTCACCTGCATTTTTTTACCCGCACGACCTTCCGCGAGTTTCTGAGGGATGCGGGGCTGGAGGCGAAAACGTTGACGGCGACGCCGATACCGTTGCCCCTGGTTGTGTCGCAGCGCTATCAGGGAGTTGTTTTTGGGATGCTGCACGCGGCGAATGCGTGGCTAGCGCGCGCCTGGCCAACGCTCTTCGGCTATCAGTTCGTCGCGCTGGCGCGCAAGGAAAAGAGGTCGCATGCCGCCTAAAGTAATTGTTGTGATGCCCGCGTACAATGCCGCGCGCACGCTGCGCATGACTTATGAGGAGCTTCCCAAGGAATGCATTCACTCGATCATTCTGGTGGATGACGGATCGACGGACGACACCATCGCCATCGCTCGCCGCTTAAATCTGGAAGTGTTCGTCCATACGCGGAACTTCGGCTACGGCGCGAATCAGAAAACTTGCTACCGCGAGGCGTTGCGCGCGGGCGCGGATATTGTGGCGATGGTTCATCCCGATTATCAGTACGACCCGACGCTGCTGCCGGATATCATCCAACCGATCATCGACGGCAAGGCCGATATCGTCTTGGGGTCGCGACTTAAAAAAGGTTCGGCGCTGGAACAAGGCATGCCCTGGTGGAAGTATTTCGCGAATCGTTTCTTGACCGGGCTTGAAAATATCTGCTTTGGGTTGGACCATTCGGAATATCACACTGGGTATCGGGCGTTTCACCGTTCGGCGCTGGAAGCGGTGAACTTCGGAATGAACTCCGACAGTTTTGTTTTCGATCAGGAGATCATTGCGCAGGCGGTGGCTTGTGAACTGCGCATTGGTGAAATTTCGGTGCCGGTACGCTACTTCCGGGAGGCTTCTTCGGC
>Ga0075021_10001830_pt1 | contig 10985 bp, 9 predicted proteins | sample ColStrG_CSR_2012_FD_72749 | JGI IMG/M metagenome (GOLD analysis project Ga0075021, IMG submission 72749) | Freshwater sediment microbial communities in response to fracking from Pennsylvania, USA - Cold Stream Run_MetaG_CSR_2012 | ecosystem: Environmental > Aquatic > Freshwater > Creek >... | reverse complement strand
GAAGGCGGCATGGGCGCGATTGATTTCTACACGGAGTGGAAGTCGGTCTATGTGGATTATTCGGACCGGTTGCAGAAGGCGCAGATTGATCGGGTGGATTAGCCGGTCGTTGGTCCTTGGTCCTTGGTCGTGGGCCACAGAGAAGCTTTTCTCTGCGACCTTCGCGGCAGTTCATTGCGACCTTTGCGGTTAAAAGCGTTTGCTTTTAGATTCAACCCAAAAAAATGCCCAGCGCACAAATCCGTGAAGTTGCAGCCGCCCAGCGTCTCGCCAACGTCCGCTACGCCATCCGCGATCTGGCGTCGGTGGCCGACGAAGTCACCAAGCAGGGCCACAAGGTCCTGTCGCTCAACGTCGGCGATCCGAATATTTTTGATTTCCAGACTCCGCCGCACCTGATCGAAGCGGTCTACAAAGCCATGCGTGACGGCAAGAATGGCTACGCGCCGTCACCGGGCATCCCGGAAGCGCTGGAGTCAATTCGCGGCGAAGCCGTGCGCAAAGGAATTTCAACGGTGCAGGATGTGTTCGTGACTTCGGGCGCCAGCGAGGCGGTAGACATCTGCCTCACTGCCCTGGTGAATCCCGGCGAAAACATCCTGACTCCCAGCCCCGACTACCCGCTCTATTCCGCGGTGCTGTGCAAGCTGGGCATTCCGGTCGTGACTTACGATCTGAACGAAGACGACGCCTGGCAGCCCGACCTGATCGACGTGCGCCACAAAATCACCTCGCGCACCCGCGCCATCGTGCTGATCAATCCCAACAATCCCACTGGCGCCCTCTGTTCCCGCCGCATGCTGGAGCAGCTGGCGGAACTGGCACGACGCAATAATCTGGTCATCTTCGCCGATGAGATTTACGACAAGCTGATACTCGACGAGACCGGTGAGCAAATTTCGATCGCCGCCATAGCGCCGGATGTCCCGGTCGTGACTTTCGGTGGGCTATCGAAAAACTATCTGGCGCCCGGCTGGCGCATCGGATGGGGCATCGTCAGCGGCGATGCAGCCGCCGTGAAGCCATACGTTGAAGGTATCCACCGCCTTCTGCGCGCGCGTCTGTGCGCCAATCATCCCGAGCAATACGCCATTAAGTCCGCTCTGGACGGCCCCCAGGACCATCTCAAAGAGACGCGCGACAAGCTTCGCGCCCGCCGCGATCTCACCGTCAAGTGGTGTAATTCGACGCCGCGGGTGAGTTGCGTGTCCCCGCGCGGCGCGTTTTACGCCTTCCCACGCCTCGAGATCAAGGAGGGCGACGACGTCTTCGTGAAGGAACTGTGCCGTCAAAAACACGTACTGGTCGTGCATGGCTCCGGATTCGGCCAGAAGGCCGGCACGCGCCACTTCCGCATCGTGTTTCTGCCCGACGAGCCCACCCTGACCAAGGCTTACCAATCGATCGGGGAATTCATGACGGAGAGATACAAGTAGCAACGTAAGCGAGCGTTCCGCTTGTGCAGAGCGCAACTGGGTCAACCCTCTGATTTCCCCGCCCTGTCCCTCCAAAAAACGGAGAGACGAGGACGGGGCACGCGTCAGTGACATGAAAAAGGATTTCTGCATCTTCGCCGTCGGCTCTCCCATCTATAAGGTTCGTAACCGGATAGCCAGCTTCTAGACTCATCTCATTTCCTGAATTCCTGAGGACCAAATCTATGAAAGTCGCACAAGTCAGCAAGCCCGGTGGAAATTTCGAAATAGTGGAACGCCCGATTCCGGAGCCCGGTCGCGCCCAGGTGCGGATTAAGGTTGAAGCCTGCGGCGTCTGCCACAGTGACTTCCTCGTGAAGGAGACCGGCTTTCCCGGTTTGCAATACCCGCGCGTCCCCGGCCATGAGATCACCGGGCGCATCGACGCCGTGGGAGCCGATGTCACGCAATGGAAGCCGGGGCAGCGGGTCGGCGTCGGCTGGCACGGCGGACATTGCTTTACCTGCGACCCTTGCCGGCGGGGAAATTTTGTTCTTTGCAAGTTCGAGAAAATTACCGGGCTCAGCTACGACGGCGGCTACGGAGAGTATGTGGTGATCCCCGCCGAAGCGGTCGCGGCCATGCCCGATGATCTTGCGGCCGATGAAGCCGCGCCGCTGCTGTGCGCCGGGATTACAGTTTTCAATGCGATGCGTCATACAGGGGCCTGGGCGGGCGACCTGGTTGCGGTGCAGGGCATCGGCGGCCTGGGTCATCTGGGCATTCAGTTCGCACGCCAGATGGGTTTCCGCACCGTCGCGATCGGCCGTGGCACAGACAAGGAGCCACTGGCCAAGAAACTGGGTGCGCACCACTACATTGATACCGACGCCGGTTCACCGGCCGCAGCGTTGCAGGCCCTGGGCGGCGCCGCCGTGATTCTCGCCACCGCCCCAGACTCGAAAGCGATGTCGGCCCTGGTGGACGGGTTGGGTCCGGACGGGAAGTTGCTCGTCGTTGGCGCCACCTTTGATCCTCTCACCATCACTCCCCCGCAACTCATTTTTGCCCGCCGGACGGTTCGCGGCTGGCCCGCCGGTACGGCCAAAGATTCCGAGGACACATTGCAGTTCAGTTTGCAGAGCGGAATTCGCCCCATGATCGAACGCTACCCGTTGGAGAAAGTTGCGGAAGCCTACGATCAGATGGCCAGCGGAAGGGCCCGTTTCCGTGTCGTGTTAACCATGGGCAAATAGTAGATAAGTTGTCTGGGTGCCCCATTTCTCGCGCATTTTGCGAGAAGTGGGGAAGGCTTTGGGGGAGGTCTAGCGGGCGCCAGTCAGTTCGGCGTCGTGAGCAATCTTGCGGGGCTTGATTCCTCTGCCGATTCCTGTCCCTTCTGCGAGTCGCAGGTCGTAGTCATTCTGAAGGTTGAGCCAGAACTGCGGAGGCAGGCCGAAATACTTTCCCAACCGAATAGCAGTGTCGGCGCTGATGGCGCGGTCCCCGCGAACGACTTCGTAGATGCCGGGAAAATTGAGGGCCTTTGCCAGTTCGTACGCACTCACACCCATAGGCTCCATAAATTCAGTCTTCAGAATTTCTCCCGGGTGGACCGCAAAGATTTTTTTTGACTTGGCCATGATTACTCGTTTCCTAGTGGTAATCCACAATTTCTACGTCAAAAGCATTTCCGTCTCGCCAGACGAAACATACACGATACTGGTCGTTCACTTGAATGCTGTATTGCCGGGAGCGGTCTCCACGGAGGGCTTCCAACTGGTTTCCCGGCGGCACCTTCAAATTGTCCAGTGCGACCGCCGCATTCAAAATCGCGAGTTTCTTGAATGCCCTCTGTTCGAGATCAGGCGGAAGGCGGCGACTCTCGCCTGACTGCCACAGCCTTTCGGTTTCCCTGTCCCGGAAACTCGCGATCATTCTTCTTTATACTAACGCAGTACGATACTACTGTCAAACAACAGTATTCGGGGTAAACGTCGATCTTTTCTTACCAACCACTGGCGACCTCAGGCCGATATCTTTGACATAATGGTAAGCAGGCATGACCAGTTACTGCGATGACCAAAGTTTGGAGAGGACAAAGCCTCGCGGCTTACCTCCTTGGCGTTTTTCTGAGAATCTGCTTAAATCTACCTACGGCGCTCCCCCTCGAAAGTCGATGTGATCGACATCCATTGCCATATTTTGCCTAAAGTAGACGACGGTCCCAAATCCTGGGACATGTCATTGGAAATGTGTCGCATGGCGGCCGACGACGGGATCGAGCACATCGTGGCCACTCCTCACGCCAACGAGCGCTTTCAATATAACCGGCAGCATCTGGCCAGCAATCTCGAATATCTCAGGGTGTTGGTAGGCAAGGCTCCACGGCTAAGCCTGGGTTGTGACTTCCATCTTTCTTACGACAACTTGCAGGACGTTCTGATTGCTCCAGAACGCTACACCATTGAAGACAGCCACTATCTGCTGGTGGAGTTGAGCAACTACAGTATCCCGGCGCAGATCAACGAATGCTTCACCAAGATGGCTGACGTGGGAATCACGCCCGTGATCACGCATCCCGAGCGCAATCCCATTCTGCAGGAGGCACAGCAGCGGGTTCTGCAGTGGGTGGATCTGGGCTGTGCCGTTCAGGTAACGGCTTCTGCAGTGACCGGCGGGTGGGGACAAAAAGTCGCGCGCGCCGCCGAGTGGCTGCTCGAACGTGACGCGGTTCACGTGCTGGCCAGCGACGCACACGACACCAGGCACCGCATACCATCGCTGTCCGCTGCCCGCGAAAAGGTGGCCAAAGAATACGGCGAAGATGTGGCAAAAGCGCTGGTGGATGACAATCCTCGCGCGGTCATCAGCGACAAGCCGCTGCCGTATTTTCCCAATCCAGTGATGAAGGGACGGTAGAGCGGGCGTCAGGCGTCTGACCTCAGACCTCGCACTTCAGTCTTCCACTTCTAACGCAAGATATCGGATTGCGGATCGCCAGTGAACAGCCGTGGCAGGCGTCTCAAAATCTCAAATGAGTTCGGGTAGAGAAGGTCTGAGGTCTGAGGTCTGAGGTCTGAGGTTCTGACGCCCGAGGTCCAACCCTACTTCTGCGGCAGGATCAACGCAGCAGGAGCTCGGTTCATGACCGGAGCGGGGCGCATAGGCGCGGGCGGCGATGTCATGGCGCTTTCCGGATTCAGCAGGTGTTCGTGATCCGGCCCCAAGCCTAACTTGATCAACGCGCGGGAATCCGGAACCACCTTGCTCTGCCAGCCATTGGCGGCCTGGAAGCGTTCCATTGCACTCTGCGACTTGGTGTCCCAGGTCCCGGAAGCAGGCCCGTCGAGATAATGTTCGCGGATCAACGCTTCCTGAATTTCGCGGGCGCGCGTCGGATCGATTTTCTGCTGCCCTTTCTTGTGGAAACTTTTCGCGCTCTTGCGTGACTTTTTGCCATTACCGGTCTTATGAGCGGAAGCGGTCCGCGTGGAGGTCGATTTCGGGTTGCCCTGGCCTGAAGCCAGGCTGCACACCAGAAGCAAAGCGCTCCCGGCGCTCAGCCACTTAGCCGGAATGGGACCGCCCAGTCTCAAATCGTAGCCCCGGAAATAACTCTTTCCCCGATGCAACAACAATTCTGATCGAGCAGGCAGGGTAAACCATCCCTGGTTCGAGTGCCAGTCCCCATTGGACCAGCGTCAGGTTACGGAAGTGTACCGGCCAGAAAGATGGTGCCACCCTGGCGGCCGGCGCCCCGCTGACGTACCAAAAAGACGACGTCCTGTCCGCTCTTCAGGGTACTGGCCACGCGGTTGAACTCGTCTTCACTGTTCACCGCCTGCTTGTTGACCTCGAGGATGATATCACCACGTGTCAAGCCGACATCCTCGACAAAGGACCCGGGCTTTACCTCCTGCACGATCACGCCTTTGTTGGCAGGGACATCAAGGCGATCCGCCATCTCCTGGGTGAGGGTACGCACGCTCAGGCCGAGTTTGCTTTCTTTGGGTCCGGCTTCCTGGCCGCCTTCGTCGTCATCGCCCAGACGTGCGGCGAAAAGCTTGGCCCGGTCGGCTACCGTGGCCGTTGCTTCCTGTTTCTTGCCGTTGCGAATGAATCCAACCGCGACTTTGGAACCGGGCTTGCGCGCTGCGATATCGGCCACCAGCTCATCGCCATTTTTCACCGGCTTGCCGTCCACGGCGACGATGGTGTCGCCCACTTTCAAGCCAGCCTCCTCCGCCGGACTACCCGGAGTTACATCTGAAATGGTCACCCCTGATCCGGTTCCGTAAACTCGCGCGATGGCCGGGTTCTCCTGCGCGTTGAACATGATTCCGATTGAGCCTCGTGATACACGGTGATCGGGACCGATCAACTGGTTGTAAACCTGCACGATGGTATTCGAAGGCAGGGCAAATCCCACGCCCGCATACGCGTTGGTGTCGGTAAGAATCGCGGTGTTGATGCCGATCACCTCGCCGGCCATATTCACCAGCGGACCACCCGAGTTGCCCGGGTTGATGGCTGCGTCCGTCTGAATGAACGACTGGAACTGCCGCTGGGGCACGATGTTGCGCCCCTTGGCGGAGACGATCCCGGCGGTCACAGTTTCCTGCAATCCAAACGGACTGCCCACCGCCAACACCCAGTCTCCTACTTCCATGCTGTCGGAATTGCCCAGCTTCGCTGTGGGCAGCGCCTTGTCGCTTTCGATCTTGATTACCGCCAAATCGGTTTCCTGGTCCGAGCCCACGACTTTGGCGTCACGCAGCAATCCCGGAGGGTCATCCTGCAGCTTCACTCGAATGCGGTCCGCTTTCTCCACCACGTGGCGGTTGGTAAGGATGTAGCCTTTGGGATCGACGATTACGCCCGAACCCAGGGAGCGCTCGCGAATCGATCCGCCGCCTTGACCACCTTGTCCGCCTTGGCCACCTTGTCCGCCGAAAAAGCGGTCAAAGAAATCATCGAACGGATTTACGTCGTCGTCGCCGCCCTGTCCGCCGCGCCGGCGGCGCTGAGTCTTGATCGTCGATTCGGTGTTGATGTTGACCACGCTGGGCTCGAGTTGCTTGGAAATCTGCGAGAACTGGTTGGAGAGAGCCTGGGGTGAGGGCACGCTCAACGGGGTGGCATCGGAGGCAATTTTCTTATCCTGTCCCTTCACTCCGAAAGAGATTACCGTGCCAATCAGAATGCCCACGGTCAGGGTCACAAGGATAGAAAGGGTGTATGCGGGCCGGTTCGCCTTCAACCAGGCCCAAAAAGCGCTTGCGCGCTGAGTCATAAGTAACTTCCTCCGAGGATGATCGCGACTTTCCCGATTATACCTTCTAGCGAACGGGTGAGAGTAGCGCCGGCGTCCCGCCGGCTGCCCCCAGGGCGTTCCTTCGGCTTCGCTCAGGACAGGCCCATAAGGGCCCATAAGTTAGACGCGAATTCCGGAAAAAGTGTTGCGGAAAGAACCATGCCGCCGGCAGACGGGTGCGCGGGCGAGTCGCCCGCGGCCACATAAGCAAAACCTACCCATGCTGGGCCGGCACCCCGGCATGGTCCGGAGACACGCCCATTGACTCCGCGCTCGCCTTCTCTTCCGAGATCAACAAGCCAGCGAGAATGCAGGCCGCGCCGAAGCCACTACGTCCGCCCAAACGTTCCCCGAGAAAAATAAACGAGGTCAGCCACGCAAACACCGGTTCCAAAGTGAAGATCAACGCAGTGTGCGTCGCCGGAGTAAACTGCTGTGCCCATGCCTGAATGGCAAATGCCAGCGCCAGGCTGAGAAACCCGGTAATCCCGATCCCCCAAAGCACGCGCGGAGACCACACCACGGAAACCTTCTCCCCAAGAGTGGTGACAATCATCAACAGAGCGGTCACCGCAACCTGCACCACGGTGATCTGCTGCCAGCGATGAGCCTGGGTCGCGTGCTCGATAAAAATTATGTGGAAGGCAAACACCAAGGCCGCGCCCAGCGTCAGCAGGTCGCCATGATTCATGCTGCGCAGATTGAGCCCAGCTCCCGCCGACGCCGGCACCGTCAGCAGATATAAACCGGCAAAGGCCAGAACTACGCCGATGGAAGTCAGCCGATTGATGCCGCGCTTCCAGAACACCGCCAGCAACACCGGCACCAGCACTACAGAAACTCCGGTCAGGAAAGCGGACTTCGAGGCCGTCGTATATTTCAACCCCGAAGTTTGCAGCTCGTTCCCGACAAACAAGAACAACCCAACCAGAAAGCCAGATCGAACCGCACCCGCGGTGAGCCGCGGCAGCTCGCGATAAAAAATCGCCGCCAGCACTACCGCCGCCAGGCTCATCCGGACAGCATTAAAGAAAAGCGGCGAAATATCCGCCAGCGAATTCTTGATGACCACAAAATTCGAGCCCCAGATCAGCGTGATCAGGACCAGAAGAATGTGGGCTTTGAGCGAGCGCGACACGGGTACAGGGTAGCAAACCGATAGTAGAATCTCAGGATCTCGATGACTGGAACACCAGCTCTTATGGCCGAGCCGAGCAGCGACTGTGGACGGGCGAGGACGCCCGTCGCTTCATCGAATCTGCTTACTTGGCCTCGTAGACCGTCTTGCCGCCGACGACCGTGCGCAGCACTTTGGTGGTGAGAATTTTTTCGGGGGGAACGGACGTGATATCGCGATCCAGCACGACCATGTCCGCCAGCATGCCGGGGGTCAGGGTTCCCTTTTCTCTTTCGGCGAACTGGGCGAATGCCGATCCCGTTGTGTAGGCGGCGATGGCTTGTTCCATGGTCAACTTTTGTTCGGGATAAAATTCTTTCTTTCCATCTTCGCTTCTGCGGGTGACTGCGGCGTAGAGGCCGCGGAACGGCGTGACTGGTTCGACCGGATAGTCGGTGCCGAAGGCCACCGTGACTCCCTTTTTCAGAAACTCCGCCCAGGCATAGGAGTGTGCGGCGCGCTTGGGACCGAGGCGGGCCTCGGCCCAGTTCATGTCGGTGAGCAGATGATTGGGTTGCATGGAGGCGATGATTTTGAGTTGCTTGAATCTCGCCACCTGCTGCGGAGTCGTAACCTGAGCGTGCTCGATACGCAGGCGGAGATCTGGAACGGGCGCAGCAGAAACTGCCGAGCTTCGCTCGACCTGGACGGGCGAGACGCCCGTCCCTACATGGCCGGTGGTGCCCTGGACGGGCGGGACGCCCGTCCCTCCATGGTCTTTGCCAAGGGCGGCGGCGTAGGCGTCCAGGGCCATCTGTACGCCTTTGTCGCCGATGGCGTGGAAGCCGATCTGGAAACCTGCGTCCACGCGGTCTTTGGTCATCTGATTCAACTTATCCTGCGTGTATTGCGGCAGGCCGGTATTGTCTGCATTGTCGGCATAGGGTTCGAGCAGCGCGGCGGTGCGAGAGCCAAGCGATCCGTCCATAAAGCCTTTGAGCATGCCGGTGTGCAGCATGCTGTCGGATTGTGGATGGGCCGCGCGATGCGCCTGCAGCATGCTCAAGTCGTCGTTGAACGGCATCCATTCCGAGATACGCGCCGTCAGCTTGCCGCCGCGTTCGATCTCGTCGAGAATCTGGAAATCGTCCCAGCTCAACTGCGAGTCTCCGGCATCGGAATTGTCCTGCGCCGAGGTGACACCCCATTGAGCCAAATCCTGGAGCGCGGTCTCAATGGCCTGGCGGCGACGGTCGTGATCGGGCCTGGGAATCACCGCGGTCACGGCGTCGCGCGCGGTCTCGCGCAAAATTCCGGTGGCCTGGCCGGTGGAATCGCGATCGATTTTGCCGCCTTCAGGATCCCTGCTGGCCACCGTGATACTGGCCAACTGCAGGGCGCGGGTGTTGGCGACGGCAATGTGTCCGTCGACGCGCTGCAGAAAGACGGGGTGATCGGTGGTGACTTCGTCGATGTCCCAGCGACTAGGTAGCTCCTGCACCGGCCAGAGGGTCTGGTCCCATCCACCGCCAATAATCCATTCTCCCGGGCCAGCCGCCTGGACGCGGTCGCGAATGCGCTCACGAAATTCGGTCAGTGACTTTACGCCGCCCAGTTCCACGGTGAGCCGGCGAAAACCCGCGTTTGCCAGATGCAGGTGAGCATCGTTGAATCCCGGCATCACGAAGTGCCCGCCCAGATCGATGACCTCGGTCGCCGATCCTTTCAGCTTCAGGACGTCGACGCTCCGGCCTACGGCTGCGACCCGGCCATCGCGGACGGCAATGGCCTCGGCGCGCTGAATGGACTGAAACGAAGACGCCTCCACCACTCCGGTGTAAATGTTGGCGTGGACAAAAATAATGTCGGCCTTGGGTTGCGTCGGCAGGTTCTGCGCCACAGCGATCGATGTCGTCAACAACAGAAAAACGGCGGTTCTAGGTTTCATAGAGCTACCCCGGCGAGGCCGAGCAAAGTCAACAGGATGCGTTTGAGTCCGAGTTCGCGGCCGCTGCAATCGAACCATTCCTGCAGGGTATGGGCCCCGCCGCCGGTACCGCCGCCCCCAATGGAAATGGCCTCGCGTCCCAGCGACAGCGGGATGTTGGCATCGGTCGATGCGCGCTGCACCTGGGCGGCGTTGCCCAACTGCGAGTCCACGGCGCGAATCACCTGCAGAATGCGGGCATTGGAATAGAGTTCGCCAGCGGGACGATTCCCGATCACCACCACTTCGGAACTTAGTCCAAAGGGCCGGCGCTGCGACGAGACCCGCGCCTCCGTCGCCCGCGATTCGTCCGCCACGGCACTATCCAGCGCCTGACGCAACGCCCGCTCCAGGCGTTCCATTTCCGCCATCGACGTAGAACGGATATCCACTCGCATGCTGGCCGACTCGGGAATCGAATTGACTGAGGTCCCGCCGCGAATCACGCCTACGTTGAAGGTGGTCTTGGGCGACGCCGGCACCGGAGTTTGCGCGAACGCCTGAATGACTCGCCCCAAAACGACGATGGGATTGGGTGCGCCGAAATCGCTCCAGGAATGTCCGCCGGGACCACGGACGATGACCTCAAAGCGGCGGCTGCCCAGGGCTTCGGCGACAATCGTGTCCGAACCCGCGCCATCCAGCACCAGGCTGTAGTGGATGGAATCTTTCCAGGGTTGGGTGGAAAAAATGTGGCGCATGCCGCGCAGATCGCCTTCACCCTCCTCGCCCACATTGCCGATGAATACGAACGGCAACGCGTGCCGGATGCCCACCGCCTGCAACGCCGCCGCGATGGCCAGCATGGCGGTGACGCCGGCGCCGTTGTCCGACACCCCAGGCCCATACAATCGGCTGCCCTGTTGCCGCACATTCAGCGGCGTGCCCGCGGGAAACACCGTGTCCAGGTGGGCGCTCAATGAAACATAGCCCAGCCCATGACCCGCATGGGTGCCGAACACGTTGCCCACGTCGTCACTATGGACAGCATCCAGTCCGAGCTCGCGAAACTTGCCGGCCAGCCATTCACCCCGGGCACTCTCGCCAAACGGAGGCGCCGCAATGCGGGCCAGTTCCAGTTGCCACTCCGCGAATTGGTTCTCGTGAGCTCGAAGCCAGGTAAAGGCCGAGCGCATTTCGGGCATCGCG
>Ga0075021_10001828_pt1 | contig 10993 bp, 8 predicted proteins | sample ColStrG_CSR_2012_FD_72749 | JGI IMG/M metagenome (GOLD analysis project Ga0075021, IMG submission 72749) | Freshwater sediment microbial communities in response to fracking from Pennsylvania, USA - Cold Stream Run_MetaG_CSR_2012 | ecosystem: Environmental > Aquatic > Freshwater > Creek >... | reverse complement strand
TTGTTTCGTCGCATCCGGTCGAGTTCGTCGGGGACGCCCTGGTAGATGTCGACGAAACGTTGATAGCGGGCGGCCACCGCATCGATGGGCCACAACCGGGCGGCGACAGCACGCGGATCGCGTTCCCCGCCGACGTCGAGCTCCTCGGTGGCGGCGAGTGTGACGTTGTCGAGCACCCGCAGCCGTTCGGCCTCGGCCACGACGTCCTTTTCCCAGCGATGGGGGGAGACATACAGCCCGTTCTGAATGGCGGCTCCCCCCAGGTTGAGGAGGTGGTCGCGGAACGCATCGCGGGCCGCCCGCTTGGCCTCGGGAATGGCAAAGGCCACCAGATGCCAGGTGCGGTCCCAGCCGCGACCCGCGGCATCCTGCGCGTAGGCCAGACGGGTGCGTTCCATGCTCGATCCGAGGGCGCGCATGCCGGCCTCAGAGGCCCGGTAGATGGCGTCGCGTCCGTCGCCCTCGCGGGTGAAGAGTCCTTCGCTCACCAGGCGGCGGAGACAGGATCGCACCTGATCGGCGGTCAGGCCGCAGGCGTCGGCTACTGGGTGCAGCTCGGCGGCGACGATGGTGCCGTCATGATGGGCCATGCCCAGCACCAAAACACGGGTCGGGATCTCGACGTCGGCGACGGGCAGGCGTGCGGTCGTTTCGTCCACGATCGCAACTGTTCACGACCGACCGGCCCCGGTCAAGCGGGGCATCGCCAGCGAGCGGCCACCCACTACATCGAGTGGAGTCCGCACTCCGTCTTGTCGCGGCCAGCCCATCGACCGGAGCGGGGGTCGTTGGGATCGGTGGTGGGGACGGTGCACGGCATGCAACCGATGGAGAGGTAACCCTGACTGATCAGCGGATTCACCGGAACATCATGGTCGGCGATGTAGCCAGCGACATCATCATCGGTCCACATGGCGAGCGGGTTCACCTTGATCAGGCCGCGCAGGTCGCGGGCGACGAGCGGCGCCTTGACCCGCGCGTCAGCCTCGCTGCGACGCAAGCCACTCATCCAGGCGGACTTTCCCAGCAGGCCCCGATCAAGCTGGCCCACCTTGACCGCCGAGCAGCAGTTCTCGGGATCGACCTTCCACAACTCCTCGTTCTGGCGGGCGACCGTCATGATCTTCATGTTGAGGCCATACCTGCGCCGCACTTCCTCGACCGTCTCGAGCGTCTCGGGAAAGTGGTAGCCGGTGTCGATGAAGACGACCTCGATGGCCGGGTACACCTGAACGGCAAGGTCGATGAGCACGGCGTCAGTCATCGACGCGGTCAGGGCCAGGTGAGGAGCGAAGTTGTCGACGGCCCACTGAATGACCTTGGTGGCCGGCAGGCGCTCGAACTCGATGCTCAGCTCAGCCAGTTCGGCGTTGGTGAAATCCTCGGGGGATTTGGGCTGGCTGTCGAAGCCATCACCGCCAGCCCCGGTGAACACGGTCGTGTTGGTCATGTCGCGCACTCCGACTCGCCGATTTCCGCTACGTAAGGTCCGGTCTCGCCGAAGTCGACGTAGTACTCGGGGGCAACATCTGGGGTGGGGAAGAAGTCGAGATCGCGCAGCGTGTCGGCGATGGTCTTGACCCCACCCGATCGCTCGATCCAGCCTCGGAAGTCCTCCCCGGCCAGTCGCTGTTCGGAGAACTGCCTGACCACTCGAACGGTGGCCTCGGGGGCATTGCGGGCCGGCAACCGCAGGGCCTTCTTGCCGAACTCCATCTTCTCCTGGCCGACGTAGCCGCCCAGCAGCATCTGGTAGCCGGGGGCGGACACTCCGTTGGCTCGTCGTTCCGCTCCGAAGAAGCCGATGTCGACGGCGTGGTGCTGGCCACACGAGTTGGTGCACCCGGAGATGTTGGTGCGGACGCCGCCCACCTCGGCCAGCCCAGCTTCCTCCAGGGCCACGCCGATAGCGTCGGCCAGGCCTCGGGATTGCGTCACGGCCAGATTGCAGGTGTCGGCCCCGGGGCAGGCGACCACGTCGCGTGCCAGTTCGGCTCCCGGCTCGGCCATGCCGATGGCCTCCAGTCGGGCGTACAGGGTCGGCAGTTGGGCCTCGGTGAGGCCCCGGAAGGCGATGTTCTGGCGGTTGGTCAGCCGTACCTCGAGGCCCAGCTCGCGGGTGGCCGAGGCCAGGGCCCGGAACTGGTCGGTGGTGATGTCACCCAAGCGGGCATAGGCCATGGCCGAGACCGTGCCCTTGGCCACGCCCCGCACCACGTTGGCGTCGACCCAGCGCTCGTAGGGCTTGGTGCCGCGCAAGGCGACCGGCGTGCCTTGACCGATGGCAGTGGGGGTGGCCCCAGCGGCGAGGCCGGCAGCGGCGTCGCCCAGTTTCTGCACGATCTCGGGGATACCGCCCGGCCAGCTCGAACTGGCCAGCAGGAACTTGCGCGTGTTCAGAACGCGGCGCCGAAGCTCATCGATCCCGAGCTCGTCGACGACCCACTTGAGCCGGGCCCGCAGCTTGTTGTCGCGGTTGCCGGTCTGCTCGAAGACCCGAAGCACCGACTCGATGGTGGGAAGCAGGTCTTCTTTGGCGGTGAAGTCTTCGAGGCTGAGCGCCGGGTGTGGGTTGGCACCCAGGCCTCCGGCGACGAACACCCGGAAGCCCTGCTCGCGTGTCCCATCTTCGAGCGTGCGGACGGTGGCCACCACGCCGACGTCGTTGAACATCGCCTGGCCGCAGTCGGTCTCGCATCCGGAGAAGTTGATCTTGAATTTGCGCGGGAGTCGCTGGGCGAACGGGTGGCGCAGGAAATGCTGGAACGAGGCTTCGGCCCACGGGCTCACGTCGAAGGCCTCGAAGGGGCAGGCCCCGGCCAGGTGGCACGCCATCACGTTGCGGACGGTGTCGCCGCAGGCCTCGCGAGTGGTCATCCCGACTGAGGCCAGGAGCCGCATGACCTCGGGGATGCGCTCGAGTTCGATGAAGTGGAACTGGATGTTCTGGCGGGTGGTGATGTGGCCCCAGCCCCGCGAGAAGGTCTCGCTGATGTGGGCCATCATGTCGAGCTGCTCGGCGGTGATGGAGCCGTAGGGCGCCTTGATGCGGACCATCTGGCTGTGGCCGCCTTGGCGCTGGCCGTAGATGCCGTTGTTGAGCCGGAAGACCCGGAACACGTCCTCGGCTAGATCCCCGGCCAGGTAGCGAGCCATCTGCTCTTCGAACTTGGCGATGTCCGTGGCAGATTCGACGTCGATCTCTCGTTGCAGCATCACGGCCTCTAGGGAGAAGGGCACGATCGGAATCGAACGTCAATAACCGACTAATCCGATCGGGTATTCCCCCTTTGTAGCAAATCCCGAGTGAATCCCTCAAGAATTCGGCCACGTGCCATGTGGCACATCCGGAGCTGGTCTCAGCTGCGAAGGAGATCGGCGACGCGAAAAGCGAGGTCGAGAGACTGGCGGGCGTTGAGTCGAGGGTCGCACATGGTCTCGTAGCGGGTATCGAGATCGGCGTCCAGGATCTCCTCGGCGCCACCCAGGCATTCGGTCACATCGTCGCCGGTGAGCTCCACGTGTACGCCCCCCGGCCAGGTTCCGGCGTCCCGGTGCGCTCGAAAGAAGCCACCGATCTCGGCGAGCACCGCGTCAAAGTGTCGGGTCTTGCGCCCACTGGGAGCGGTGAAGGTGTTGCCGTGCATCGGGTCACAGGCCCACACGACGGGATGCCCGGCGTCTCGTACGGTGGCCAGGAGCGGGGGGAGTGCCGTGTCGATGGTCTCGGCGCCCATACGGGAGATGAGGGTGAGGCGTCCTGGAACTCGTTCGGGGTTGAGCACCTCACACAGGGCCACCACCTCGTCGGGGGTGACCGTTGGTCCGACCTTGCACCCCACGGGATTGCCGACGCCGGCCAGGAACGCCACATGGGCCCCGTCGATCTGGCGGGTGCGGTCGCCGATCCACAACATGTGCGCGGAGCAGTCGTACCAATCCCCGGTGAGGGAATCCTGGCGGGTCAGTGCTTCCTCGTAGCCGAGAATGAGCGCCTCGTGGCTGGTCCAGAAATCGACGTTCTGCAGGCGCGCCTCGGCCTGAATGTCGACGCCGCAGGCCTTCATGAACCGAAGGGCACGGTCGATCTCGTCGGCCATTGCCTCGTAGGTCCGGCCCTCGTTGGAGGTCGCCACGAACTCTTGATTCCAGGCGTGAACCCGGCTCAGATCGCCGAAGCCACCGTTGGTGAACGCTCGCAGGAGGTTGAGTGTGGCTGCCGACTGCTGGTAGGCGGTCAGCATGCGTTCGGGGTCGGGGCGGCGGGCCGCTTCGTCGAAGGCGATGTCGTTGACGATGTGACCCCGAAACGAGGGCAGCTCGACGCCGTTGATCGTCTCGGTGGGCGACGATCGGGGCTTGCCGAACTGGCCGGCGATGCGCCCGACTTTCACCACGGGGACGCCGGCCGAGTACATGAGCACGACGGCCATCTGCAGGATCAGTTTGAGTTTGTCGCGGATGGCGTCGGCGGAGAATGCGTCGAAGGACTCGGCGCAGTCACCGGCCTGGAGCAGGAAGGCCTCCCCGTTGGCCACCTGGGCCAGGCGTTGCGTGAGGTTGCGCGCTTCGCCGGCGAATACCAGCGGGGGCATGGTGGCCATCGACTTGAGGACGCGGTCGAACTCGGCCTGGTCGGGCCACTCAGGCTGTTGGCGTGCCGGCCGGGCGCGCCATGCGTCAGGACTCCACGATGGGTTCACGGGTCACCACGTTTGCCGGTCTGCCCGGGAGGCGCAAAGCCATTGTCGGCTGGCCTTCGCTTTGCCGGGGGCGAAGGCCAGCCGGCCACGGTCGGGTCGGGGAGTCGGGGGGTTGGTCAGGCGGCGTCGATGCGGTCCGCTGCTTGGTCGCGCACGGCGCTCACGGCTCGCTTGACCAGACGACGAGCGGCTTCGGCGGTGACGCCGAGTTCTTCGCCGACTTCGCGATAGCTGCGCTTGCGTCCGTCGTGCAGACCGAAGCGCTGTTCGACGGCGTACTTGGCCCGGGGGTCGAGTACGGAGAGGAGATCGGTGACCATCTCCTCCTCGGCGCGGGCCATGACGAGGGCCTCGGGCCCGGGCTTGGCGTCCGGCAGCAGGTCGATCAGCTCGTTGCTGTCATCGTCGCCGATGGTGCGGTCGAGCGAGGTGGGGGTGGTGAGGCGGTGCAGTCGGGCGTGCTCATCATCGAGCTCGTCGCCGTCACCGGAGACCTGGCGGAGTGCCGCCCGCAGGCTGGCGGAGCGATCGCCGGGGAGGCGGACGAGCGATGCCTTCTGGTCGAGAGCCCGGCCGATGGCCTGGCGGATCCAGAACGTGGCGTAGGTCGAGAACTTGAAGCCCTTGCGCCAGTCGAACTTGTCGACCGCGTGCTCGAGTCCGAGGTTGCCTTCCTGGATGAGATCCAGGAGTTCCATACCGGGCGGGAGCGGGTAGCGGCGGGCGACGCTCACCACGAGCCGGAGATTGGCTCTGATGAAGCGGTCCTTGGCCTCCGCGGCGAGGCGCACTTCGCGTTGGAGCTCGCGGCCCCGCTCGCCGGCTTCGACGCGGGCCGCGGCGTCGCGACCCTTCTCGATGACCTGGGAGAGCTCACGCTCCTCCTGGGCGGTCAACAGGGGCACGAGACCGATTTCGTTGAGGTACTGGCCAACTGAGTCGCTCATGGCTTTTCTGCTCCAGCAAGAGCTGCGGGGCCGGGGGGCCCGTGCTCCCAATCGAGGGTGTGCATCTCGGGGGCCGAGATGGCCTGGCCGCAAGCGGCACAGGAATGACAATCAGGTAACCCCGCCGAGGGGTCCGGCGATTCCGGATATGACGGTGACTTCGGTCACTCGGGGTTGTGGTCTGGGCTCGGCGCTGCTTATTGGGGGTCCGCGCGTCCTGGTCACCGGGCGCGGCGCGCCGGCCGCGACGGGCCAGCGGGTGCCACCTCATAGACTCCCTCGGTGACTACTGGTTCGGGTGAGCGCCTGGGCATCCTCGGCGGCACGTTTGACCCTCCCCATGTTGGCCATCTGGTGGCGGCCGTCAACGTCCGCCATGCCCTCCGGCTCGATCGCGTGCTGTTGACCGTCGCCCATGAGCCATGGCAGAAGGTCGGCACCCGGCCCCTCAGCCCGCCTCAGGACCGCTTGGCCATGGTGCGTGCGGCAGTGGAGGGGGTTGAGGGTCTCGAGGCCAGCGACATCGAACTGCACCGGGGTGGCCAGACGTTCACCATCGACACGATCCGCCAGCTCCTCGACGAGGATCCCTCCCGGGAGCTCTTCGTCATCGTCGGTCACGATGCGGCCGTGGGTATGCCGACGTGGGAACGGGTCGACGAGATCCGTTCGCGGGCCAACCTGGTGGTGGTCGAACGGCCCGGGGTGAGTGGGTCCCTTCCCGACGGTTGGCGCTTCGACCGGGTGGAAGTGCCTCGACTCGAGGTCTCCAGCACGGACCTGAGGGCCCGAGCCGCCGATGGCCGTCCCCTCGACTACCTGCTGCCGGAGCGGGCGATTTCCTGTCTCCGGGAGCGTCGGCTCTATCGTGAAGGATCATCATGAGCGCGCCCCTGCTGATTCCGACGTGTGACAGGAGCACCGCGCCGTCGTGACTGCTCCCACCAACCAGGCTCCCTCGCAAGCTACGAAGTCCGAGGCACCGTCACCCGGCCGCGGTGGCAGCGGTACCAGCGGAACCATTGCCGGTGAGGCGGCGGCGACGCCGGTGTTCCTCGAGTTGCCCGACATTCCCAAACGGCCCCACCATCGCCGTTCGCTGTGGTGGCGGTGGGGTTTTCCGATCGCGCTCGTGGTCCTCGTGATCCTGGTGCCAGTGCTGATCTACGCCGGCATGCATGTGGTCCTGGACAGCAACCACGGCCGGCTCATCTTCAGTTCTACCGATCCGGCTAAGCCGGGGTGGGAGGCCGCCGTCGAGTCCACCCCCACTGCTCTCATGGCCACGCTGAGCGATACCGGTGACCTGTCGAGCGTCAGTCTCCTCGCCCTCACCGGCCCCGATCACAGCGCCATGGTGTTCATCCCCGCCGACACCCAGGTGACGACCGACAAGGGCAAAGAGACACTGGTCTCCGCCTACAAGTCCGGCGGAGAGGCGGGCCTCAAGACGGCGGTGGAAGCGCTCGTGGGGGTTGATGTGGGTGATGTCACTGTTGCCGGTGCCACCGACTGGGAAGCGCTGGTGGCGCCCGTGGGAACGGTCACGGTCGCCAATCCCGACAACGTCACGATCAATGACACCCGCCTGTTCGATCGTGGTTCGATCGACATCACCCCGGCTCAGGCCGGAATCTACCTCCGGTCCCGAAACTGGGCCGAGGACGACACCAACCGTCTTCTCCGCCAGGAGGTCTTTTGGCGGGCTTGGCTGGCCAAGATCGCCGCCAAGGGCACCGCTGACGCCGTACCCGGTGAAACCGACGCCGGCATCGGCAAGTTCATCCGCACCCTGGCCGCGACCCAGGTCGACTATCACGTGCTACCCGTGAAGGTGCAGGCGCTCTCGGATGCCTACGCCGGGGTCTTCCTCCCGATCACCAAGGACGTCGCACCGCTGATCGCCCAGACGGTTCCGTTCCCGCGGGCCGCGCCCGCGGGGAGCCGTCCGCTCGTGCGCGTCCTGGACGGGACCGGTCAACTCGATCACGGCGTGGGTGTGGCCCGCTCGCTCGCCGCGGGTGGCGCCCAGATCGACGGCATCGGCAACGCCTCCACCTTCTCGGTCCCCACGACGCAGATCATCATCACCGGCTCGGACCGGCGGGCGCAGGCAGAGAGCCTGCGCAAGACCCTCGGTTTTGGCGAGATCATCGAACGGCCGGGGGACGCCTTCTCGTCCGACTCGGTGGATGTCACCGTCATCCTCGGTGCCGATGCTCTGGGACAGCCGGTGACGACGGGCTCGGTGTCGGCAGGGACGACCGGGGGCACCGGTGGCTGAACGCATGCAGATCGATGCGCCCACGCTCCTGGGTTGGGTGAAGACGGCGGCCCAGGCCGCCGCGGCCAAGACCGAGGAAGAGACGCTGATCCTCGACGTCGGCGACGTGCTGGCCATCACGGGGTACTTCGTCATCACCGGCGGCCGCAATGCCCGCCAGGTCAAGACGGTGGCCGAGGAGGTCACCGCCGCGGTGGTGGCCGCCGGAGGGCCGAAGCCGCTGCGCAGCGAGGGGTTCGACTCCCTGCGCTGGGTGTTGCTCGACTATGGCGACTTCGTAGTGCACGTGCTGCTGGACGAGGCCCGCGCCTACTACGAGCTCGAACGGCTGTGGTCGGACGTGCCCCGTATCGAATGGGACCGACTCCCCGTCGAGTCCGTCTGAAGTCAACGGCCCTCGGAAAGAGCGGCAAATCGCTATCGCTCGCCCAGACGTGAACGGTCCCCGGCCAAAGCCGGGGACCGACGGTCGTCCGAGCCATCAGACATACCGATCTGGATTCACTGTGAGCGAAGTTGCACGCGCCACGCAATAGGCCGTTTGGCCCCTCAAGGAAGCCTGTCAGGCGAAACGCGAAGCGTTCCCCGGGTGGGCACCCAGGGAACGCTCCAGAGGTTGTCCGAGCCATCAGACATCTCTGCCCGAAGGATCGACAGGCCGGGCAGGTTGCTTGAGCTATTTCTCGAGATCAATCCGGGGAAGATCAGCCCGCCGAGACCACGCGAGCGTGGCCAGAAAGGGCCGAATTCTGGATGCTGAGGTAGTAGCCGAGTTCCGTGCGGAGGTGTGCTTCGACGGCCAACCGCTCCTCGGGGGTGAGAGGTCGGAGGCGAACTAAGGCATCGGCCGTGGCGGTCGCCACCTCCCGTGCCAGCCGGGCAACGACTTGCGGTGCCGAGACGGCATTCGGGGGCGCAGCGGCCAGTGACGCCCTCAATGAGGGGATCACGTCGACCAGCAGCTCGGCGATGGTGTTCTCGAGCATGGAATCGGGATCGTCGCCCGGGATTCTCGACGCGGCCATGACCAGCGGGCGTCGAGCGGGGCCGGCCGGTAGCGCGGGCATTCCCGCCCCGAGCGCTCGGGTCGGCGCCGGAAGTGCGAGCAGCGGAGCCCGGTTGGCCTGGCGTTGGCGAGCTTTCCGCGCCAGCACTGCGGCCGAGAGTCCGGCGGCGATGACGGCAACGGCGATGACGGCAACGGCGATGAGGCCCCAGGGGTACGCGTTCGTGGTGGCCGAGAAATCGACGGGATTCGTCAGGCCGGTGATATGGCCGGTCACTCGGTAGCTGCCGAAAGAGAACGAATCCATGGGGACCGGGACGCGGACCGTGCGCGCTTCTCCGGGAGCGAGGGCGCCGATCTCAGGCGCGGCGAGGGCATCGCTCACCTCGCCGTCTTTGCCGAAGGCCAGAAGGAGGTGAGGGTTGTCGATCCGGGCGGAACCGGTGTTCTCCACCGTGAATGTGAGAACGGCGTCGCGCGACGCTCCGAACGATGAAAGCCACGATCGACGCTCGGACAGTTGGGCATCGCTGATCCGAACTTGTCCCCGAGCCTGAGCGCTCTGGCGGCTGATACTGGCGGCGTCCGGTCCGGCGACACTGTTCAGGTTGATGGACAGCGCGAGTGCGACCACGCGGTCGATGGTCGACAGCCTGACGACACAGGGACACGGCGTCGAGGGGTGACCGACACTCGTACGCAGCGCCAATTCCCCTGATGGGGAGACATCGGCCGTGGTGGCGGTGGCGTCGTCGCATCCACTTCCGCTGGCGGGCACAGCGAAGCTGCACGTCGCCACCTGCACCTGCGAGCCCGGAGGGAATGCCCCGCCGCGGACCACGAATGTTTGACCCGTTGTGAGGTCGACCGGGGTGATCTCGGCCGAGGGACTTCCGGTGCTTGGACCCGGGGTGGTGGTGGCTGACGCCCATACGGTGGGAATGGCCGCGAAGGCGAGCACCAGAAGCGCGGGCAAGGCAACCAGGTACCGCCAATGTCGCGGAGGGAACGCGAACGCCACCGACGCGGGGTGGTTCAGCCGGGCGCGTCCGATGCCCCTCTCCGTCCCACGTTGTGCGGTCACCCCAACACCCTATGCCTCACTGCCCGAGGGTGTCACGGGCGGGGGAGGGCTGGCCGCCCGATCGCCGTTGGTCGATCACGACGCCTACCATCGCCAGGTTGGGAAGGCCACGAACGGGGGATCACGGGTGTGGAGGGCGGTGTGGGATCGTGCGTTTGGCCGGGCGGTGACCGTGCTCGTCGTGCTGTGCGTCGTTGGCGCCGTGGCCGCCCCGATGGGGCACGCCGCCTCCATCGCGGGGTGGTCGGTCGAGCCCTCGGGCCCAGCGGGTCCCGGTGGCCGCGCCTACTTCGTCTATCAGATGCAGGCGGGAGCTCGGCTGCAAGACACCGTCGGCGTCACGAATTCCTCGGACCAGGCGCTCACCTTCTCCCTCTACGCCCGGGACGCCTTCACGCCGACCGGGAGTGGTGGCATGGCATTCCAGCAGGAGTCCGAGCAGCCCGAGGGTGCCGGCGCGTGGATCTCCCTCCCGGTCGACCACTACACGCTCGCCCCTGGTACCCGAGTGGATATCTCGTTCACCATTTCGGTTCCGGCCGATGCCGGGCCGGGTGACCATGCAGCCGGGATAATCGGAGCGCTCGTCGCAGGCGGGCAGCCGCCGCCTTCGACGTCGGGCCTTCGCATCGAACAGCGACTGGCGGCTCGTGTCTACGTGCGGGTGGAGGGAGATCTGAATCCAGCGATCGAGGTTGGCGCGCTTGATGTCAGCTATGACCGGGGCTCGTTGGCCTTTCCGACGCCAGCAACCGCGACCGTGAACTACCGGATCGACAACACTGGGGATGTACGACTGAGCCCGGACGTCGTGATCACTCTCGAAGATCTCGCGGGGCGTCGCGTCGCCCGGTCCCCCGCGATCCGCCTGGCCGAGATCCTCCCCGGCGGCAGTGCCAGCGGCACGTACACCTTTTCGAACGTGTTGGCGGTAACGCGATTGAGCGCGAGCCTTCGAGCCGGGACACT
>Ga0075021_10001826_pt1 | contig 10999 bp, 9 predicted proteins | sample ColStrG_CSR_2012_FD_72749 | JGI IMG/M metagenome (GOLD analysis project Ga0075021, IMG submission 72749) | Freshwater sediment microbial communities in response to fracking from Pennsylvania, USA - Cold Stream Run_MetaG_CSR_2012 | ecosystem: Environmental > Aquatic > Freshwater > Creek >... | reverse complement strand
GATGCAGGCGGTCGATTGAGCGCCTGAAGTTCGTGTGTGGTCAACCGGCGCCACTGGCCTGATTGTAACGTCCCCAGCACCACGCTCCCCACCCGCACCCGTATGAGGTCGACGACTGGATGTCCCAAGTAATGGGCAATGCGCCGGATCTGGCGTTTTCGACCTTCATGCATGATGATCGCAAGCACAGTTGTATCCGCCATACCCGCCCTATTCGCGCTCCTGGGATCGGCCAGCGAATGCGGATCGTGTGCCCCCACGATCGTCACGCGGGCCGGCGCGGTCTTCGTGGTCTCGCCGACGAGCGTCACACCCGCGCGCCATGTGGACAGCGTCGCCTCGCTGGGCTGGCCTTGCACCCGCACCCGATACTCTTTCTCATGTTCGAATTTTGGGTGGGTGAGGCGAAAGGCGAAGTCGCCATCGTTCGTCAACAAGATCAGGCCGCTGGAGTCCTTGTCCAGTCGGCCAACCCCGAACAGGCGCTGTGGCACCACGGCCGGATCGATCAACGTGAACATGGTTGGGGCATCCGGGTCGCTTGTATCCGATGCATAACCAACCGGTTTATGCAGTGCCAAGTAGACCTTGTCTTCCGGCGCGTCGATCTGCTGTCCGTCGACGCAGATGACATCCCCCGGATCGGCCGACTGGCCCAGATGAGCGCCCCGACCGTTCACCGTCACGCGGCCGTCGAGGATGAATTGTTCACACTTGCGGCGCGCGCCAAAGCCAGCCTGCGCCAAAAATCTTTGCAGCCGCAATCGATCGCCTCACTCCCCGTCTGCAGCTGAGTCACGCGTGATAGAACCCGCGTCTGAACCGGGACTTGAAGTCGGCCCACTGTTCACCGGTGCGTTTGCGTCAGCCGCAGTGGCCATCGGCGATCCAAGCACCTCACCGAGCTGGAGACTCCTGTCTGAAGTCACAGGCATGTCCGTTGCGCGTGAACCATCTGCGCTCTCGTGTCTGTCCGTGGCACCGTCCTCGGCTGTCATGGGGAGTGTCTCGAGCTTCTCGACCGACGGTAACTCGTGTACGCCGCGTAGGCCAAAATATTGCAGAAACTCAAATGACACACCATAGCGCATCGGGTGGCCGACCGATTCTGAGCGGCCTAGTTCCTGGATCAAATTGCGGGCGATGAGTGTGTTCATCACGCCATCACAGTTCACGCCCCGCACCATTTCCAGCTGCGGCTTTGTCACCGGCTGACTGTAAGCGATGATTGCCAGTGTCTCCAGCGCCGCAGCGGATAACCGGTTGACTTCCTCCAACCCCAAAAACTTTTGGATCTTGGCCGCCAGTTCCGGTGCGGTGACCAATTGCAGCTTGTTGCCGCTGCGTTGCACCCGGATGCCACGCACCGCATATTGCGCGATCAGCTCGTCGAGCGCCGCTTCGATCTCGGTGCTGGTGGCGTCCAGCGCGGCCGCAAGTGCCGCTAGCGAAGCAGGCTCGCCGGAGGCATACAACAGCGCTTCGAGTTGGGCCGCCAGGGATAGGGCGGTCGTGGTGAGGGCCTCACCAAGAGTGCCAGCGCCATTTGGGGTATCGCTTGAGACGCCATTTGGGATGATGCCGTCGGCAAGTCCGTTTGGGGCCGCCGGCGGGGCAGGTAAGGGGGGCGTTTCGATGGCGGTCTGGCTCATTGTGGTTGCGTTGATGGGTCGCCACTACCACCGGCTGGAATAGCCGGGGTGGTAGGTTTTGGGGTAGGTGCGATCGGTGACGGGTCCTCAGTCACCGACACCGGTGGCCCATTGCGTGGCGTGGCGCTGGCTGGCGGTGCGTCTTCGACCAGCGGCGGCAGGTTGCGCGCCACGGGTGTCATTTTGATCGGCTTACCTTGTTTGGCTTTGATGGCGACTTCGGGTTTGCCAGCCAGCTTCAACCCGAGATGATCTTGCACGACCTGGCGTGTGATCGAGGCGATCTCCTCGGCCTTTTGCACCAGATTCGTATCTTTAGTCGCCGTCACGTCTAGCCTGAGTTCGACGGCGCGGTTGCGGCCGGTCGCCTTGACTTTGGCATCGATGATGCCGCCCGCGGCATTGACCGCTTCCTCCACTTTGTCGGCTACGGCCGCTGTGCTGATGCGGATGGCACTCCCGCCGGTATAGCGCGCGACTTCAATCGTGCGCGAGCCGGGCCGCCGGAATTCGACCCATATCAATAAGGCCATGAGGAGCACCCAAACCAAGGCCAGCAAAATACGCACGATCACCCGCGCGACGTCGCTGAAACTGGCGAAGAAGGTGGTGTGCATGGAATCAGCCGTGGTGCGGATGAAATTGAGTGTGAGTGCCGGCACAGCGAGCGTAATCGCCCCTGCCACGAGTAAGACGATGAGTGCGATGATGACGAAGATGCGATTAAAGGCATTCATTTCTAACGCGATTGTAATCCTTTCTTCGATCTCACAACCGGCCGTTCTGGGACTAGGACTCGGACTGCATGATCAACGCTCAGCACCCGGCTGACAGAGCCATCTGGCTTGCCGCAGTGATAGCCGAGCGCCAGAGCCAAGAACACTGTCAGGACCGCGGCGTGACTGGATTGCTCACGCGCACGTTACGCGCTGCAGCGTGCGCATTGACGATTGCTGCTGGAAGCGCTCCTTTGTCCAGGCGCACTCACCGGGGCACGAAAACGGCCAGCCAGCACCGGCGCTCAGGGCGTGATACACGTGCTGACGCTGTCCAAGGGCGCTGCTGATGTATATTCACAAACGTGGCTGCTGAACAACGGGTCGCGCGCCTCTTGGATACGTTTGCCGCGGTGTGTTACCGCGTCAGGCGGAGTGCGCTAGCGCGTTGGGTGTTCATTTTGCTCGCTGTCTTTTCGCTTGGGACCACATTGTTTGCCCGGCCCAGCCAGATCGAGAATCAGACAGTTCGTGATGCAACCGTCAATTCGATTTCGGCCAGCTACCGCGATACGTATGTGCGTGTGACCGGCAGGCTCGACACACTGGGTATCTATCGCACGAGCTATGACCTGGGCGACCTTAGCCAATATGGCAAGCAGTATGTGCCCTTGGTTGAACCAGGCTCAGCTGGGGCAGTCCTAGTGGCCGATGAGGGCTTACCCACGCACGATCCAATGGCCCAGGTGACATTGGTGGCGCTGGTCGTGCAGGGCTCCGGCTCAAACCAGCCGCCGCTATTTTTGCAAGTGGGGTATCCGCCTAACGTCGTGATCGCCAACGCCCTGGCCCACATCGGCACGACCCTGTTGCTGGTGGTGCTCGTGCTGATGCTCGTGGCGTGGGCGGTCGAACGGCTGGACTATGCCATCCCATTACCCTGGCCGGTCAATGTGATTGGCCAGCCAAGCCCAGCCATGTTGTGGTTTGGCGAACTGGGTCGGCAATACAACGACGCGATGCTGCGCAGCCAGCCAGCTGAATTTAACGCCACACCGCACGAAGCCCGCATCGATTCGCGTGATCCCAGAGGACTATGGTCTGTGTCGATCAGGCGCTTGAAGAGCGCGCAGCTGTTTGAGGTGGCGACACCGTATGGTAGCTTGCCCGCCGCCCGGCTGCGCTTTGAGGACGAGCGTGGGTTGCTCCGCAAGGGTGTCATCGCCATGCAATCGCTCGAGGCACGTGAGGCCGTGCTCAGGGTGATGAGTTTGATCCGTTAGGGGTCCGGGGGCTAGTGACGGCCGGATCGGGATCGGCTTCGCCTGCTGAACTGATCGTGTCACGCCTCAGGCTTACCAGGCTATCCCGTTTTTTAGCGGCAGTTTGCACTCGCAAGCCTCGCGCAGATCGCCGCCGCGCGTCAGCGTGCCGTCGTATTCGCCGCCACTCTCGCTGGCGGTCCAACCACCGATCACAAACGGGATGGCGCCTGTGCCGTCGATGCCCATCCACTCGCCGTTGAATTTGCGGGCTAAATGCACATGCGCACCCTCGGCCAGCCCCCCCTCGCAGGACGGATGACCGATGCGGTCGCTGGCCTTCACCGCGCTTTTTGGCGGGACGCGGCCGTCACTGCCAATATGCAGATACAGCACGCTCCAGCCGATGCGCTCATCACCACTGGGGTCGAGTGATAGAGCCACTTCGCCATAGTCGCTGCGAGCAATCGTGCCGCTCGCCATCGCCCTTGCCCATTCGGGGATGTCAGTGCATGCTAGCGCGCTAAATGTCGTAAAGTCGAGTGCACCCCAGGGCGTGCCTTCACCATAATCGGCATGCGGTCCACCGGTGAACACCCACATTTCACCTTTGCCCCAAGGCAATGTGAGAGGTGGCTGACGCAAGTTCTCAGGAACCGGAAGGCCAGAATCGTTTTGCCACGGATCGCCGAACAGGCGCCGGTAGGTCTGAATAAAGCTGTTTTGGTCATCGTCGCCGGCTGCAGCGTCCCAGGTCGAGCGCGTGCCAACAGCGGCTAGAAAGTTCTGCACGGCTGCGGTGCCCGCATTCATTTGTCTGCCGACGAAGGCATATTGCCCATCATCGAAGCGCACATAGCGCCGAGTGCCCAGACGCCAGCCGTAATACCCTTCGTTCAGCCTGAGCGCTGCCCACGAAAGTTGGATATACAGACCCTCAACATTTGTGCGTTTGAAGCCGAGTGGGTAACTTAATTGGTCGCTAGACGGCGAGTCCTGTGTCACCCAGCCGCCGACAAAGTCGAGGGCGGCAAGCAATATACGGGGATGCACGCTGAACTGGTCCGCCACGCGCGCGACGATCTGCGCGCCCGTCAGGATCTGGCCGGAGACGGCTTGGGTGTAGTGACTCAGGAAGCCGTGTTGTCCAGCGAGAAAGCTGTCTAAGTCAAAATCAGCCGCTGACGGCCCATTGACGATTTCGCTGTCCGGCACCAGCTTGATTGATGGACCATAGCCGGTGACACGGCGCAAGACGAGCAGGGTTTGCCCGGCTGTAATGGCATTCATGTTGGGCAACTGGTTGACGTGTTGCAGTTCCGTGACCGAAGCCCCAACGACGGCGGCGATGCCACTGAGCGTATCCCCAGGGCGAACGGTGTAGGTGGTGGTGATGATGCCACTGCCCGGTGTGTCAAATACTGTGCCCGGCGCTGGGTCAGGCACCGGGTCGAGCGTGGGTGTCCCGGCTGGGGTAGGGCGGGGCGTGCGGGTGAATCTGGGCAGGCTCGGTGTGATCGCGGCAGGAAGCGACGTGGACGCAGATGGGGAGAGTGAGGGCGATAGATGTGACTGTGGTGGGGTGGATGGATCAGGTGATGATGGAGCTGGGTCGCTGCACGCTGCCAGGCTTGTCATGCATACGACAATGCACAAGCCTTTGAGCATCGGTTTCATTCAGGCGCGATTATTGCACATGTGTTTCAAGTGTCTCATCCTTCAGCTGTGTCGCCGGGCTGGAGGTGGGTTGAGATGGTTGGGCTGGATTTGGACCGGTTTGCACGGAATCGAGCCGTTACACGTTAAACCGCACTTCGTCTATACTCCCTTGTGCACCGATGATTACTCCAGAACAATTCGAGAGGGGCCTCAGACTCGATCAATACATCTCAAGCATCACCCACAACAAGGAAAACTTCCGTGCCAACTTCATCAAAGCGGTCGAGATATTCACTGACGACGATCTGAGCTTCTTTCGAAGCTTGCCCTACAAGGTCAACATTGCCGTCCTGAGCGAGGATGACAACCCCGATGCCCTGCGTGACGTGCCCATCATCAGCCGGTTGTCCGTGGAAGTTGGTAAGCTTAACCTGAAGCTCTTCCGCGCCGCCACCCACGCCGATGCTGCCCGGGTATTACTCGCATTCCCGCGCGCCGAGGGGTCAGACAATGCCCATGCGCCACTGATGCTGCCCCTGATCGCCTTCCTCGGGCCCGACCTGCAATTGATCGGCGTGGATGCCGGACCCCATCCCGAGGTGGTGACGGAAGTGCGCCGCCGGCACATGGCCTGGGTCGACTCGCACCCCGAAGTGAAAGACGCCCGTGAGGCGCTATCAAAAATGACGCCAATCACCCGTACCCGCATCGTCCAGGCCTTGTATGCGCTCACGCCCGAACAGCGGCAAGAATGGGGTCGGAAAGCCATCGGTGGCTGGCGGAAGATTTTGAGCAATTTAAGATGACTGTGTCCGACCAACCCTTTATCCAGTGTGAAAACCTGGTCAAGATTTACAAGGTCGCCGATATCGAAGTGTTTGCATTGCAAGGGCTTGACTTGATCGTCCAGCACGGCGAATGCACCGCCATCATTGGCGCCTCCGGTTCTGGCAAGAGCACGCTGATGAATATCCTGGGGGGACTGGACAGACCCTCGGCTGGCAAGGCCCTGGTCAATGGCCGCGATTTGCTACGTCTGACGAATGCTCAGCTTGATGCATATCGGCGCGATATGGTTGGCTTCGTTTGGCAACAGGTCTCGCGCAACTTGCTGCCCTATATGACGGCCGAAGAAAACGTGCAGATGCCGATGCTGCTCAGTGGCGCCCGCTCACGCCGCGACCGGGCGCGTGCGCTCTTAGCCCGGGTTGGGCTCGATCAGCGCCGGTCGCACCGGCTCAGCCAACTGTCCGGTGGTGAACAGCAGCGCACGGCCATCGCGGTTGCGCTTGCGAACCAGCCCAAGCTGTTGCTCGCCGACGAGCCGACCGGTGAACTCGACACGCAGACCTCACGTCAGATTTTTGCCCTATTCCGCGAGTTAGCCGAGCGGGATGGCCTCACGGTCCTGATCGTGTCACACGACGCCAACATTGCCAACGAAGTTAACCGCGTGGTTGCCATCCGGGATGGTAAGACCTCGAGCGAAATTTTGCGCCAGGCGCGCAATGCCGAAAGCATTGAAGCGGCGCTGGTTGGCATGGCCGATCAAACTGAAACCAGCGAACACGAGTTGGTGGAGTTGGCCGTGCTCGATGGCGCCGGCCGGGTGCAAATCCCGCGCGAACTACGCGAGAAGGCCGGCATCGGCTCGCGGGCGATCATTGAAGAGACCGACAAGGGTGTGTTGATCCGGCCACTGACGGCTGACAAGGCCGGTAAAGCGGTTGACGCTGGCAAAGAAAGGAAGTAAGATAGCGGTCCTTTAGCTCATTTGTTCTAATACGCAGGAGGCAGAACATGTATCAAAGCATCACAGTCATCGGGCGGCTCGGACGCGATCCGGAAATGAAGTACATGCCAAGTGGGGATCCGGTGACCAGCTTTAGCATCGCCACCGACCGCGCTTGGAACGACAAGGGCGGACAGAAGCAGAAAGAGACGACCTGGTTTCGCGTCTCGGTGTTTGGCAAGCAGGCCGAAATCGCCAATCAGTTCCTGAGCAAGGGCAAGATGGTGCTGGTTGAAGGCCGCTTGCAGGTGGATCCCAAGAGCGGCGGCCCGCGGGTGTATACCAAGCAGGACGGGAGCACGGGCGCCAACTTTGACATCGTGGCGAACACCGTGCGCTTCCTCAGCCCGCGTGACGAGGGTGGGCCAGCGGCGGACGGTTCTGATGCCTCGGGCGGCGCGGGTGGCGCCGGCGGTGGTCACGACGCGGGCGACGAGATCCCGTTCTAGACGCGTGTCTTTGGGCACGAGGCGCCTGTTCGGTCGAGAGTCACGGGCGGTCGTCGTTCAAATCACCTTTGGATTGGACGGGCGCTCAAGTGTGGCATCGTCGGGCTAGGTCGCTTACAATGGGCCGCGGTTTTGCATCTGCGAAACCGCGGCCCATGTGTGTTTGTGGATTGCCGGTCACCTGATCAACCTCCGGGTAGGGACACCACTCGCTCCGCCACCTTTCCTGACAGTCTGCAACTGGCTGTGCATAACGATGTCAGCCTGTGCCAGATGAACCTGCTTCAGCCATATAGCCCGCAAGAACGACCATACGAGGTTACTGCACGAGAGAAATAATTATGACCAGCCCACAACCTAAGCCTCAGCCTCAGCCGGGCCCCGCACCCCAGATCCAAATCGAGTTGCCCGCCACGCTCGATGCCACGTATTCAAACTTCGTGGTCATTCAACACACCCCATCGGAGTTCGTGCTGGATTTTGCGCGTGTACTGCCCAACATGCCAACCGCTCGGGTAGGCGCCCGCATCGTATGCACGCCGATGCATGCCAAGTTGCTGTTACGCGCCTTGCAGGATAATATTGAGAAGTTCGAGACGCAATTCGGCCCGATTTATCTGCCACAGCAGGGTGACGCGCTCGCCAGTCAGCTTTTCGGTGGGTAATCGTTTAGATATCGCACGGCTCCTTATCGGGGAGTCGTGTGGTTGCCGCACAGAAACTTTCGGATAATTGCAGAACAATAGGCAGTCTATTGCAAGGCAGTGTCAATAGATTGCAATTGCGGTTCGACCCGGTCGAATCTAAGCTCTCCATTGCGCCGGCTCAGTGGCGCTTACGCTCAAACCAACTTGTGACTATGCTCAAGCACTTTGAATTACCACGCCTGATCCTCGCGGGACTTGCCGCGATTACCGTCGTTGCGGGCATGCCGGCCGCTACCCATGTTGTCAATGCCGAGACCGCCAGGGTCGAGCCCAAGGCGCTTGCGTCGAAAGCGCTCGGCATGAATGGCGCCTTCGACACAAAGCAGGCCACGCCTGATCTCGCCTCAACGGTCGCGCTCACGCGCAGCGTCTACGTACCGGTCCTGATGCGTGACTGGCCAGCGCAGACGCTCTTTGGCGTGGAAATTGGCAGCATCGGCGCCAATGCTGCCGCCCTAGCCAGTGTGCACGCGACCTGGGCCCGTAAGAGTGGCTTGAATTGGAACGAGGTCGAGGCAACGCAGGGCGGGCGGGATTGGTCAAAGGTTGCGCCGCTGGAAACAGAAATGATCGCTGCTTCCAAGAACAACATCCGTCTGATCGTGGTTGTTTTTGGTACGCCAGCGTGGGCTCAAAAAGTCCCCGGTTCCACCTGTGGTCCGATGCTGCCCGACAAGATAGCGGCCTTCGCCAAGTTCATGAGTGATGCTGTGGCCCGGTATAGCCAGCCACCTTACAACGTCAAGTATTGGGAGATCTGGAATGAGGAAGATGTGCGTCCGCCTGGTCTCGCCGGTGTCAATTTTGGATGTTGGGGCGATGCGACCGATCCCCACTTTGGCGGCGGTTATTATGCATCCATGTTGAAGCAGGTAGCGCCCCAAATCCGCACCCAGGACCCAGCGGCAAAGATTTTGTTGGGGGGACTATTGCTTGATTGTCCAACGCCTGCGCCACAGCAGTGTGACGACAGTCCCAACCCAGGGACTTTCTTAGAAGGCATCCTCGCCGGTGGCGGCGGTGACTCGTTCGACGGCGTCAGCTTCCATGCTTACGATTTCTATGATGTTACTGCCGATGTGGTGGGTAAGTATACGTGGCCCAAATTCAATTCAACTGGCTTTACGACAGGTCCCTCGCTCATCACCAAGGCCCAATTCATCAAGAGTGTGCTGGCAAAGTATAACGTCACCGGTAAATTCTTGATCAACACTGAAGTCGCGCATCTTTGCTACTTTTGTACATCCGGTTCGCCGAATTTTGAACTGAGTAAGGCTTACTATGTTGCGCAATCATCTGGCGCGGCCATTGCCCAAGGCTTGGTGGGCAACCTGTGGTATAGCTGGGAGGGCTGGAATGTGAGCGGCGTATATGGCTCAACACTCACTGCCTTCCAGACGGCCGGAAAGATGCTGTCGAGTGTGGTCTACACGAGCGACATCGGCACGACTGATGTCGGCACGACTGGCGTGCGTGGGTATAAATTCAGCCGCAATAGTCATGCCCTGTGGCTGATCTGGTCGGCTGACGGTAACACCAAGTCAGTGACGCTGTCGAGCACCCCAAAGACCATCACGGATGCACTTGGTGTGACGCAGTCGGTGACGACATCCCTCCAATTGACTGTGAAGCCACTGTATATCGAGTTCCCGTAGGCGCACCAGAAAGGCCTGCAAAACTGGCTTGGACGAGACCGTTCATTGTTAAAGCGCAAGCCGCGCGATGCTCAGCATTGTGCGGTTTGTTTCGTTTTCGTCGGAGACGTGGGTGGGGCTAAGCATGTCTGGGCGCCTGCCGCCTATTTACGAGCCGCCCCAGCGTCATGGATGCAAGCACGATGAGCAGCACGTCATAGGGGACTCGAAATCGTAGGCGGGTGAAGAATATGGCGGTCACCAGCGCGCCCGATAGATATGCGACCCATAACCCCGTCTCGAGCGGGGTATAGCCCAGGCGACGGCTGAGCACGATGCCAATGATGGCAATGATTAACAGGGGGTAATAGGTGCAGGCAGAGATCAAGTCACGTGCTGGGGAGGACTCCGATTGGGTGGTCAGGTCGTTCCGGTAGTTGAAAAAATTGAGCGCCTTCTTCGCATAGAGCCGGGCGGCATCGAGTGGATGCGCTCTCATCCAAGCCATCGCAAAACCTGCCAAGGCCCGGTCTTGCGCCACCTCGTCCGCCGATGCAACTTGGGCCATGTAGCGCGAGATATCCACGTTTGTGCCAGCGTTGGGGGTGGTGTTCTCCGAATTACCCAGTAGCAAATTGAAGCCGCCATTGGTAGACACCGGCACCCACACCCCAAGTTGGAGGCGGTTGCGCAGTGTCCAGGGCACCAGCACAAGCAGTGCGCAGAGCATGCTCAAGCAGGCTAAACCAAGTCGGCGCAGGCGGTTCTGAGGACCCTGTTGGCTGACCAAGGCGTCGGTGACAAATACCGCTGCTAGGCTAGGTAGCAAAGTTGGAATCGTGAGCGTAGCAAGGCCAGCCGCTAGGCCAGCCGCCACGACCGGCGCCACGACCGGCGCCACGACCGGCGCCACGACCGGCGCCACGACCGGCGCCACGACCGGCGCCACGACGGCAGATTTGGCGAGGGTCGGTGTAGAAACGAGCGCAGGTCTTGACCAAAACCACAGGGCAAGTGAAACGAGGGTGAGTAATGCCCCGAATGTTTGTGGATAGAGCGTGCCGGCCGTAAAGAAGGCCAGTGGATACAGAACGCACCCCACCGCACCCACCAGGGCGGGAATACTAC
>Ga0075021_10001824_pt1 | contig 11001 bp, 10 predicted proteins | sample ColStrG_CSR_2012_FD_72749 | JGI IMG/M metagenome (GOLD analysis project Ga0075021, IMG submission 72749) | Freshwater sediment microbial communities in response to fracking from Pennsylvania, USA - Cold Stream Run_MetaG_CSR_2012 | ecosystem: Environmental > Aquatic > Freshwater > Creek >... | reverse complement strand
CTCTACGAGAACGACCTGCCCGACCACTACCCTTGATCCCCACCGCGGGGTGCGGACGAGGAGGCGCGACGTGGGCCAGATAGCGGTGCTGTTCGGCGGGCCGGCGCCCGAGCACGACGTGTCGATCCTCACGGGCCTGCAGGCCGCGCGAGAGCTCGTCGCCGCGGGCATCGAACCGGTGGCGATCCACTGGTCGAAGTGGGGAGGGTTCACGAGCGTGGACCCGGGCCTCGAGGCCGTGGACTTCCTCGAGGGCCCACCCAAGGGCGCTGAGCCCCTCTCGCTCATCTTGGGCCCCGAGGGAGGGTTCTGCACCGCGAGCCGGCTCGGGCGGCCCCGCCCTCTCGAGATCGACGCCGTGGTGATGTGCACGCACGGGGGCCCGGGGGAGGACGGCTCGCTGCAAGGCGCCCTGGACCTCGCCGGGGTCAACTACACGGGTCCGACCGCGGCGGGCGCCGCGCTCGGGATGGACAAGCTCGCGTTCGCCGCGGTGATGGGCGCCCACGGTGTCGCCGCGCTGCCCCGCGTCGCACTGACCGACGCGACTTCGGCGGTGGACTTCGACGGCCCCTACATCGTCAAGCCACGCTTCGGTGGCTCCTCGATCGGGATCGACGTCGTCGGCGACCTCGCGACCGCCAAGGCAAGGCTCGGCGCGAACCCGCACCTCGCGTCGGGGGCGGTGCTCGAGCCGTACCGACCGGACCTCTCTGACCTCCAGCTGGCCGTGCGAAGTCACCCCACGCTCGAGCTGTCGGCGATCGAGCGCCCACTGCGCCGCGCGGAGGGCGCAGAGATCCTCGACTACGCCGACAAGTACGTCGCCGGGGAGGGGATGGCAGCGGCACCGAGGGAGCTGCCGGCCCGGATCGACGACGCGCTCGCGGTCGAGGTGCGCGCGACGGCCGCCGTCGTCGCTGCGCTGTGCTCGGTGCGCGGCGTCGCGCGCATCGACTTCCTCCAGGGCGACGCGGGGCTGTACGTCAACGAGATCAACACGATCCCCGGCTCGCTGTCGCGATACCTGTTCGTCGACCCGCCCGTCACGTTCCTCAAGCTGCTGTTCGACCTGGTCGACGAGGCCAAGGCCTCGCCGACGCACCGCTACCTGACCGCGGGCGCGGACGGCACGGTGCTGCGCACGGCCGGCGGCATCGCCTCGAAGCTCGCCTGACGCGCCGCGGCCAGCTGCGCGGCGGCGGCTGCGAGCGCCTCGGAGTGCGGGTCGACGAGGCGCGCCTTGTCGATCGCGAGGGCGCCCAAGGACAGGTGCCCGTGGCGCACCGCGAGGCGCACCAGCTCGACGGCGGCGTCCTCGACGGTGGCCTGGAGCCTCGAGAGGTGCCCCTCGGTGAGGAACCACTCGTAGCCCTGGAGGACCGTGGCGAACGGCTCGGACTCGATCAGCTCGAGCGCTGCGCGCAGCCATGCCATCTTCTCCTCGTCGCCGCACGCCCGGCCGGCGCGCGCGACGCGCGCCGCGAGCACGCTCACGTCGCAGACCACGTCGTCGGCGAGCGCGTAGCGACCGGACCTCGATGCCGAGGGCAACCGCGGCCCGCGGGTTCCCTCGCCGAGCGCGCGCCGCAGGTAGGACGCCATGTTGAAGAGCGTCTGGGCGGCGGCGTCGGTGGACGGGTCGCCCAGCACTCGCACGCGCAGCCGCTCGCCGGTCACCGGCTCGCCGGCGTGCACCGCGAGGTACGAGGCGAGCTCGACGCAGCCGCGCTCGCGGGCCGCGCCCAGGGGTCCGGCGAGTCCGTCGATGCGCGGCACCGCCGCGAGCAGGCGCACGACCGCGCGCCCCGGCCCGTCGTGCAGCGTGTCGTCCGCCGCGTCGCGACCGGTTGCACCCGGCGTGAGGCCGTGGGCCACGACCATGGGCCGGTCGAAGTCGCCGTCGAGCAGCGACCTGGTCGCTGCGCTGAGCGCCGAGCGAATGAGCACCGTTCCGTCGCAGAGCACCACGCGGTCGTCATCGACGGTCGCAAACGGCGCGGGCGCGTCCAGTGAGATCGACGCGCAGCGCTCCGCGAGCGCGGCATCCCTCGGCCCGGCGTCGGCGACGAGGACCACGAGGTCGTCGTCCGCACGCGTGGCGAGCGTGTACAGCAGCGACTCGGGGGACGTGGGCACCGGTCGACCGAGGCCCGTCGCCATCGCGACGCGCAGCGCGTCGTCGAGCGTCGCAGCAGCACCGACGCCGGCGAGATCGAGTCGGCCGCCGGCGGGCACCAAGGCGACGTGGGTCGCGCCGCGCGCCTCGCCCAGGACGACGGCGAGGCACTTCACGACACGCCGCGGGGCACCGGAATCGAACTGCCACGTCGCGTCCGCGAGGCGGGCCGTGGCGCCGGCGAGCACGACGTGCGCGGTCTCGCCGAGGCCCCGCGACGCCGCAAGGGCACCAGCGACCACCGCGATAGCGGGGAGTGCATCCTCTCGCCCCTGGAGCAGGGTGGTCTCCGCGTCGATCGCGGTGTCGTCGACCAGCTCGATGCGCCCCGCCGCGCGCCGTCGCCGTCGCAGCGATGCCGCCAGCGCGCACAGCAGGGCGCCCGTTCCGATGCTGGGTGCGACGGGGCCGGACCGGACTTTGTGGCCCGCGCTGGGGACGAGGCGCGGGAAGCGACGCGACGCCGTGAGGGCGCTGCGCGCGGTGCCGTGCGTCGCCGAGGCGGCTGAGGTACGCACCGCTGCGGCGCCGCTCGCCTCGAGGAACGGCGCGAGCACGAGCACGGAGGCGGCGAGCCGCACCGCGAGCCAGGCCAACGGGCCGCTCGAGGACGTCGAGCCGTGTCGCAGGACCTCGAGCACCGTGCGTCCGAGTGCCGCGACCACGATGGCCCAGAGCACGACGCCGAGTGCCACCAGCGCGGCGATGAGGCGGTGGGCGGGCGGCGTCACGGCCGCGCCGAGGGCCGCCGCGAGCGCACAGGGCGGTGCGCCGATCGCCGCGAGGGCGAGCGCCCCGACCACGAGCGTCCGGGTCGCGGCCCGGTTCACGAGACGACCAGGCGCCAGGGGGCGGGTCGCGGCGTGGAGGCCGCCACCTGGATCGTCGCGATGCACGCGGAGCCGGGCGACGCCAGGCGCACGACTGCTTGCCCGTGGGCGGTCGCCGACCCCGTCCGCAGGCCGCAGGAGACCGAGAGCGTGACCGCGCCGGCTCCCTGGACGGACGCCTCGACGGTCGTGGCCCTCCCCACGCGCCGCACCACCGAGGTCGACCCGGCGTCGAGGACGCCTTGCAGCGACCGGTCGACGGGCACGGGCACGGTGGTGGTCGTGGCGGGCGCGACGGTCGTCGTCGGGATCGTCGTGGTGGCCGGCGGAGCGGTGACAGGCGAGGTCGTCGTGGTGATCGCTGCGGGCGGCGTGGTCGGCGGCGGCGTCGTCGGTGCGGCGAACGGCGCGGCCGACGCGCCCGACGGCGCGTCGGCGTGGTCCGCGGGGGGCCGCGGGCGAGGTGGCCCGTGCGAGGCGAGGGTCGTCGGCGTCTCGAGCACGCGCACGACGGGAACACGGGCGCCCGCGACGACGACCACGGCGAGCGCGGCGAGGACGACCGCGAGCGCCGCGAGCGCACCCGTCGGGAGCCGGCGACTCGTCATGGCGGCCACAGGCTACGACGGCACGCCGAGGTACGGGCTCGCCGCGGTAACCAGGCGACGACGGATCACGCCCGCGGAGACCCCCAGCGCGGCGGCGAGCTGCGTCGTCGGGACGTCGAGCACGCAGCGGGCGTAGAGCAGTCGCGCGTGGTCACCTCCCGCGCTCGCGTCGACCGCGAGGCGGTGCGCGAGGGTGCCGGGCCCGTGGAGGTCGCGCGGCGCCGGGCGCTCCGGGAGCGCACGGAGCTCGACGCGCCGGGCCTTCTCGGAGAGCAGGCGGCGGCGCAACCGGCACCGCAGCGCGCTGAGCAGGTCCGGGCCCGCGTAGGGACGGCGTTGGCCGGCCCAGTCGCACAGCAGGTCGGCGGCCTCGGCGAGGGTGTCGGCGAGGAAGCTGCTCGGACTGTCCGCGATGCCGTCGCCGAAGCGCAGCTTGCGCGCCACCGCGACGATCCCCGGCAGCATCGTCTGCAGGAGGCACCGCCGCACGAGGGGGTCCTCGGCGTGCTCGAGCAGGAGTGCGACGAGCCGTGCGCGCGTCAGGGTGTCCGCGCCGCCGCTGGGCTCGAGCAGCTCGACGAGTCCGTCGAGATCCCGCAGGTGGCACGGCACGAGCTCGCGCGCCGATTCTCGCAGGGCGCACAAGGAGCGTCGCGACGGGGCGGAGCGCCCGACGCGGCGCCACTCCCCTCGAAGCTGGGACAAAAGGTCAGGGCAGTGGTTGTGTCGCATGCCCAGACGATCCGGGGGGCACCTCCCCTGATCGCTCCCCACGCCATGGTCCCGAGTCCCTGACGTCGAGCATCGCCGCCATGTCCCCATCGGCGCGGGGCGGGGGGCCCGCTGGCCCCCGGAGTAGCGTGGCGCCGTGGACATCGAGCAGTTCTACGACGGCGACGAGCGACGCAGGGCGAGCGGCGAGATCGAGCTCGGCGACCGCTGGTTCGACCCCGCGGGCCTTCGGCACACCATGAACTACGTGATCGACACGAGCGAGCTGTACGTGATGGCGGCGCCCGACGTGGAGATCATCGAGGACGGCTTCGGGGACATGGCCGTCGACGATGAGCCAGTGGACGCGCTGACCGTGGAGATCCTCGCGGTGATCCCGACGGTCGACGAGCTGCACGCCGCGCTCAGCGGCTGGGAGGGCGAGGTCGGCAAGCCCGGCTCGCTCGATTGGGTCCGCGCCAGGGTCACCGCCTACCCGCCTGCGTGAGCGACGACGGCGCCAGGCAGGACCCTGACGCATCACCAGTCGGGGAGCGGCTGAGCTACGTCGCCGGCCTTGACGGCATCCGCGCGTTCGCGGTCGCCGCCGTGATCGCCTACCACGCGGGCGTGAGCCACGTCACCGGCGGGTTCCTCGGGGTCGACGTGTTCTTCGCGCTCTCGGGCTTCCTGATCACGTCGCTGCTGCTGGGCGAGGCACGCCACACCTCGACGATCAAGCTCGGCGCCTTCTGGGCGCGTCGAGCCCGTCGCTTGCTGCCCGCACTGTTCCTGGTGCTCTGCTTCGTCGGGATCTTCGCGTGGCTCGGGGCCGCGCCGGGCACCTACCCGGGGCTGCGGCTCGACTCGCTGGCGACGCTGCTGTACGTCGCGAACTGGCACTTCATCCTGGAGGGATCAAGCTACTTCCAGGCCGCGCTCGCGCCCTCGCCCCTCACGCACACCTGGTCACTCGCGATCGAAGAGCAGTTCTACCTCGTGTGGCCACTGGTGGCCCTGGGGCTCGTCAAGCTCCGTCGCACCCCGGCAACGCTGCTCGGCGTCGCGGCTGCCGGCGCGCTCGGCTCGACGGCGTGGATGGCGTGGCTGCACCGTGCAGGCGGCGACCCCACGCGGCTGTACTACGGGACCGACACCCACGCGATGACGATGCTGTGCGGCGCCGCGCTCGCGGCAGGGCTCGCGACGCTCGCGAAGGACAAGGACCCCTCCTCCCTGCGCGCCCGCGGCACGGCGTCGATCGCGATCCAGCTCGCCGGGCTCGCGGGCGTGCTCGTGCTGGCCACGATGGTCCTCAGGGTCACGGGGCAGACGTCGTGGCTGTACAAGGGCGGGTTCCTCGTCGCGGGGCTCGCGACCGCCGCGGTGATCGCGAGCGTGGTTTTCGTCCCACGCGGTGCACTCTCGGTGGTCCTCGGCTGGGCCCCGGTCCGGTTCGTCGGCAGGATCTCCTACGGGCTGTACCTCTGGCACTTCCCGCTGTTCATCTGGCTCGACCACGAGCGCACGGGGCTCTCGGGTCTTCGGCTGCTCTCCGTGCGCGTCGCGGTCACCGTTGCGGTGGCGACCGCGTCGTTCTACCTCGTCGAGCGCCCCATCCGTCATGGGCTCGTGCTGCGCGGCGTCCGTGCGGCGGTCGCGACCGCGTGCGCGGTCGCGGTGACCGTCGGCATCGTGATCGCGACGTCGCTCGCCGCGGCGCTGCCCGCCGCCGGGGCCCTTCCGCCCCAGCCCAAGTTCCACGACCCCGTCCGCGCGCTGCTGCTCGGCGACTCGACGATGCTCACGCTCGGCATCGCGATCGCCCCGTGGTCCCACGTCTACGACGTCAACGAGAACGCGAGCTCGACGATCCTCGGGTGCGGGGTCACCACCTCGGACGCCCAGATCCTGCACGGCCAGCCGGTGCCGACGAACTTCCCGTGCGCGAGGCACCCAGGTGCACACGTGACGATGCAGCAGATCTGGCGGCACGCCGTCGCGACGTTCCACCCTGAGGTCGTGGCCATCCTCGCGGGGCGATGGGAGGTCCACAACCTCCTCGTCGACGGTCGGCCGGTGAACATCACCCAGCCTGCGTTCCAGGCTCAGGTGGCCGCGGGGCTCACCCGCGCGGTGCGGATCGCTGGTGCCGACGGTGCGCGTGTGGTGCTCATGACCCAGCCGTGCTCGAGCAGCGGCGAGCGCCCCGACGGCCGGCCGTGGCCCGAGGACGCGCCGGGGCGCATCGCGACCTACAACGGGATCGTCCGCGAGGTGGCGCGGGCGACCGGCTCGACGGTGCTCGACCTGTTCTCCATGGTGTGCCCGGGCGGCAACTACGAGCAGAGCATCGACGGCGTCACAGTGCGATCGCCCGACGGCGTCCACTTCGCGCTGCAATCAGGGCCGTTCCTCGCGCCGCGCGTCTTCCCGGTGCTCGTCACCGAGGGACGACTCGCAGAGCAGACGACCGCTCAGAGGTAGCCGCCGTTCGCCGAGAGGATCGTCGAGCACTCCGCGCGAAGGGCCGGCGCGACGTTGCGGAACGGCACCTCTTGTGCCTGCTGCATCATCGTGACCAACGCGTCGTAGGTGCCGTCCTGGGCGTTCGCCATCGCGGCGGTGTGCATCTCAAGGGCGATCTGGTGTTGGGCGTCGAGCAGGTCCGCTGCCCTCGCCGCCGCGCTGGTTGCGTGCAGGGATCTGTCGTAGGCGGCGAGTGCGCGGTGCACGCCGTGGCAGGCGGCGACCGCGTCGGCGTTCACCCCTCCGCCGCACGCGGCCAGGCCGGCGGCGGCGGACAGCGCAGCGATGGCGAGCGCGACGCGGCGCGTCAGTCGAGCCACGCCTCTGCGCGCTCGAGAAGGAACTCGCTGACGTCGCGACAGCGATCGAACACGTCGCAGAGCAGCTCTTCGCCCTTGAGCACCGCCGCGAGCGACACGGGGTGACGCGCCACGATGGTCACCCGGCGCTCCGAGCCGTCCGTCGCCGACGCGTACGAGTCGGTCGCGGACACTTCGAGCGGCAGCACGATCCCGCCCACTGGGGCGAGGTCGATGGCGAGGCGCAGGAGGTCCGGCGCATGTGGGAGCGGCGGGAGCGCCCAGGTGAAGGTGATGGGGAAGTGGAACTCGTCGGGAGGCTCTTCGTCCTCGGGCAGCCCGAGGACCGCGTCTTCGAAGCTGAGCAGGATCCTCGGGTCGACGTCGAGCGCCAGGTGCAGGTCGAGCGGGCCGCCGCAGCCGTCCTCGGGGTGCAGGTCGACCTCCCAGACCTGGCGAAGCGAGTACGTCTCGACGAAGTGACGCTCGTCGTGCACGTGGAAGCCGTGGTCGACGGAGTGGTCCTTCAGATCCGCGACGTATCCCGCCACGTCGATGGCTGCCACGCCGCGAAGACTACCCGCGGGGGGCCAGCACCGACCGGCGGTACGCTTCGTGCGTGCGCGACGAAGAGCTGCTGTCGCTCCTGCGCCGCGCCGCCGACGCCGTCGGGGCCGCGGTGAGCGGCCAGCACCGACTGGGCGCCTCGGGGCTTCGTCCGACCCAGTACAAGGCGGACCTGCTCGCCGACGCCGCCGCGCTCGATGTCCTGCATGCCGGCGGGCTTCGCGTCATGTCGGAGGAGTCGGGGGCGACGGGCGACGGCGAGCTCACCTGTGTGCTCGACCCGATCGACGGTTCGACCAACTTCGACCGTGGCATCCCGTTCTACTCGGTCAGCATGTGCGTGCTCGACGAGGGCCTCCCGCGCTGCGCGCTCGTGCGCAACCTCGCGACGGCGACGAGCTACGAGGCGGTCCGCGGCGCCGGCGCGACCCGCGACGGCGCCGCGGTCCGCGTCTCGGCCCAGAGCGCCCTGGACTCGTCGATCGTGGCCTTCTCCGGTCTGCCGGCGCGCCATGGCGGCTGGGCGCAGTTCCGCGCGCTCGGCTCGGCGTCCCTCGAGCTCTGCGCGGTCGCCGACGGCTCACTCGATGCGTACGCGGTCGTGGGCTCGTCGCGACTGAGCCCCTGGGACTACCTCGGCGCCCTGCTCGTGCTCCAAGAGGCCGGGGGCACCATCCGTGACGCAGAGGGCCTGGAGCTCGTCGAAGCCTCGAGCGTGCGACGTCGCCCCGTGGGCGCGGCGAGCGCAGTGCTGTGCGACGCGGTCATTGAGCTCGTCTCGGCACCCTGAGGTACCGGACCTAGGCTCGTCCTCCGGGGCGCTTAGCTCAGCTGGTCAGAGCAGCTGGCTTACAACCAGCAGGCCGGGGGTTCGAGTCCCTCAGCGCCCACCACCGCTGCCACGAAGACAGCGTTCCCCCAAGTTGGGCGCCCTCTTCGCTTCAAGCCGCTGATCGGCGCAACTGGGAGCACTCCTCACGCGTTAGGGCCGATGCCCCGATCGCCCGACGAGAGGGGTCCGCGGCGTGAGCCCGGCGGACGCGCGCGGCCCCGCTCGGGCCGCCTGCGCCAGTCGGGAACCGTGGAACGAACTTGAGCACTTCCACTCGCCAGGTGGTAGTCATTTGGCGGCGCCAGGCGGCGCGCGGATCGGGAGAGGCACAAGGCCCATGCTCAGAGTTCCCCCGAGTCAACTGAGGTCAGCCCATCGCCTCGCTGCCGCAGTATGCAGCGCCACGTTGCTGGCGGTCGTCGTCTCGTCGATGCCGCTCGTGGGCGCCACCGCACGCGCGCCTGTCTGGGCACCCGTTGGCTCCGGGCGCATCAATAGCTTCCCCGGTGGCGCCCCAACTTCGGGGTTCCCGACTTCGCTGGCCGAGACGGTGGTGGGAACGTCGCTCTTCGTCGCCTACACCGGTGTTGGCGCGAACACGCTGTACGTGAGCGAGCTCGGGCACCACGGCTGGCACCTGGTGGGGGATCCCGTGTTCCCGGGCGCCCCGTACACGGTGAACGACTTCGTGCACGACGTCCCCAGTGTCTCGATGACGAGCATCGGCACTCATCTCTACGTCACCTACATGGAGTGGAATGAGCCTGCGCACGTGAACCAGATCCACGTCCGCACGCTGACTGGGCAGCACTGGGTCGACGTGGGCGGCACGTCGCTCAACACGAACGTGTCGGATCCGGCCGGTTCACCGAGGGTGGCCGACGTGAACGGGAGCCTCGTGGTGACCTGGGAGGAGTCGGTCGGCGGCGTCGAGCAGGTCTTCGTCAAGCGATGGACAGGGGTCGAGTGGATCACGGAGGGTGCCCAACCGCTCAACCTCAATCCTGCGGCGAGTGCATCTGACCCCGTGATCGCGTCCGTGGGCAGCTTCGGTGTCGTCGCCTTCTACGAGCACACCTCGACGAGTTTGAGTAGCCCCCTGGAGCTCGTCGTCGAGCGCGACATTGCCGGGGTCTGGCATCTGCTGGGCGCTGGACCCGTGCCGGGCGCCGTCGGATCTCCCGACGCGGGTCTGAGCATCGCCGACGTCGCCGGCACCCCGTGGGTCTCCTGGGGTTCACCGACGGGGACGGGGTCGGCAATCCACGTCGACCGGCTGACGACGGGGGGCTGGGTGCCCGTGGGGGGCGTCGCGAATCCGGCTCCCCGGGAGCCGGCATCCGCGAGGCTCGCCGTCCTCGACGCGCGGCCCTACCTCGTCCTCGTGCAGTCAAACGGCACCGTCCTCCGAACGTCAGTGTTGCGCTTGAGCACTCGTCCGGCGCGCTGGATCCCGAGCGCCCCAGGCATCGACCTGCGTCCAGGGGACAACGGAGACCGCGCGGTGCTCTTCGGCATTGGCCACGAGCCCTACGTCGTGTGGCTCGAGGGTCCTGCAGCGTCGAGCTGCGGGTTCGGGAGCAACATTGGTTGCGCCGTGTACGCGAAGCGGCTCGTGCCAGTGATCACCGCCATGGCAGTACGTCGCGCATCGAGGTCCCTCGAATGTATCGTTCACCTCAGCGATGCCGGATTCCGTGTCCCCCTGCTCATTTCGTACGGGCGCCGCGGCTATCCGCTTCACCTGACCAAGTCCGTCCTCGCGCCCGGCATGGGTCTCGACACGGTCGTCGTGCACATCGCGGGACTCGCGCCGCGCACGACGTACTCCCTGCGTGCTGAGGTCGTCACGACGACTGGAGTGATCGCCAGCGGGCCGACTGCGCACGTCGCCACCGCGCCGTAGAGGCAGGCGACCTCGGCGGCGTCGCACCCTGGGCGTTCGCTCAGTCGCGAACGACGCCCGTCAAGGTGCGCGACTGCCCACTGATCGAAGCTCGGGCCGCCCGGAGGGAGGCCCGAACCTGGCCTCGCTGGCGCAGCCCGTTCGTTATGAGCGCGACGGCGCCCTAGGTGGTTGTGGCGAACCGTGCCCGAAGCATGCTTGGGACGAGGCGACGCAATCGCTTAGCGGCACTGCGGACGCACACCACGTCGAGAAATCTTCCGCGTTAGGGTGACGCAAACGGGAGGGCGCATGCCGAAGTCCGCCACGACAACGATCGCGCTCGCCTGCGCCGCCATCGTCGCGACCGTCTCGCTGGTCGCCACCCCCGTTGAGGCAGGGGCGGCGGTGGGACAAACCTCGACCGCGCAGGGCGCCACCGTGCCGGCGGCGCAACGACGCACGGACACCGCATCCATGCTCTGGAGTCGCCATGGGCCGACCCGCTTCTTCTCGTCGATCAAGGGGCTGGGCCTACCGACGCCGACCACGCCTTCCTCG
>Ga0075021_10001823_pt1 | contig 11001 bp, 10 predicted proteins | sample ColStrG_CSR_2012_FD_72749 | JGI IMG/M metagenome (GOLD analysis project Ga0075021, IMG submission 72749) | Freshwater sediment microbial communities in response to fracking from Pennsylvania, USA - Cold Stream Run_MetaG_CSR_2012 | ecosystem: Environmental > Aquatic > Freshwater > Creek >... | reverse complement strand
GCGCGTGGTCAATATCTACAATTGGTCTGACTATATCGATGCCAAAGTCCTCGAAGACTTCACCAAGGAAACAGGCATCAAGGTCCAATACGACACCTTCGATGCCAACGAGACGCTCGAAACAAAGTTGCTTGCGGGCAAATCCGGCTATGACGTGGTCGTGCCAACGGCCTATTTCCTGGAGCGGCAAATCAAGGCCGGTGTTTTCCAGAAGCTCGATAAAAACAAGCTCAAGAATCTGGACAATGTCTGGCCCGATATCGCCAAGCGGCTGGCCATCTACGACCCAGGCAACCAGTACGCCGTCAACTACATGTGGGGCACGACAGGCATTGGCTACAACGTGAAGGCGATGCGTGAACGGCTCGGCCCTAACGGCAAGATCGACAGTTGGGAGATTGTGTTCAAGCCTGAAAACTTGGCGAAGTTTCGGGACTGTGGCGTACATATGCTCGATTCCGCCGATGATGTTATCCCCGCGGCACTGCATTTCCTCGGCCTCAATCCGAATTCGATTGACCCCAAAGAATTGGAGAAGGCTGCCGAACTGCTGATGAAGATTCGTCCTTCAGTGCGAAAATTCCACTCTTCTGAGTATCTCAATGCCCTGGCAAGCGGCGAGATCTGTTTGGTGGTCGGCTGGTCGGGCGACATCAAACAATCGCAGAAGCGCGCGATCGAAGCCAAGAATGGAGTAGAAATCGGGTACGCGATTCCAAAAGAAGGCGCCCAGATGTTTTTCGACAATCTCGCTATTCCGAAGGATGCGGGTCACGTCACTGAGGCGCACGCCTTCATCGACTATCTGTTGCGGCCGGAGGTGGCCGCGAAAAATAGCAATCTGGTCGCCTATGCCAATGGCAATCTGGCGAGCCAGAAATTCATTGATAAGGCTGTGCTCGATGACAAAAGCGTTTACCCGGACACCGACACAATGAGTCGACTTTACACGGTGAGTGCACGCGATCAGAAGTCGCAGCGTTTCATGAACCGATTATGGACCAAGATTAAGACCGGTCACTGACCGGCTGATCTTCCGGTCGCCAACGGCGGTGCATCCACAGCCATTGCTCGGGATGTTCGCGAATCCAGCTTTCGATCACGGACGTGATAATCTGCATGGTGCCGGCGATATCGATCTTGTTCGAAGCATCGCGCACTGGCTTGATTTCCTCGCTTAATTCGGCGCGGAACCGATGGCCGGGCAGGCGCACAACGCGCGTACCATGGATCGGACACTCGAAATGGCCCGCAAGCCGCGCCAACAGCGGATTTGCCTTAGTAGGCCGGCCGAAGAAGGTCACCGGGACGCCGCGGACGTAATACTGATCAACCAGCATGCCGACATGAGCACCGCGCTCGAGCGCTTCAGCGATCTTCATCGGCGCGTAAAGATCAGTTGAGATCAGCTCGCCCATACTGGTAGTGCGGGTTTCAGTGAGCCAACGATCGATGCCGGCAATATTTGGCCGACGATAGAGCACCGCACTGTCGAGCTTGTAGGTGGCGGCGCAGATTGCAGGCAGCTCCCAATTGGCGAGGTGGGCAGCGAAAATCAGGGCCGGTCTGCCGTCATCTAACAGCCTGTGAAATCGCTCGATGTCCGGTTGCCTGAGCTCGATGCGACTTTGCCCAGGACGCTCGCGGTCGAAACTCCAAAGCCGATCCAGGTGCGCAAACTCTGCGCCCATACGTCCAAGATTGTCCCAACAGCCACGCAATATGGCGTCAATTTCGGCCTCGGACTTCTCCGGAAAGGCGGCAACGAGGTTGGCTCGACCGATTTGGTTTTCCCGCAGCAGCGGTCCGATCGTGCGCATGGACCCGCCGGCGAAATCAGCCAACTTGTCGGGATCGGTCAGACGGAGGCCCTTGAGCAGACCGATCGCAAGCACTCCGATCAGCGTATCGCTCGCGCGCTTGAGGCCGCGGCGCAGGTGGCGGATCAAGCCTCTCATGGCAACACGACGGTGTTTACGTGGCGCATGATTTTTTCTGAAAACCGGTCCCCACTTTTTGGGATCATGCGTTAAAAGTTCACGATGACCTTGCCGAACACCTGCCGGCTTTCCAAACGCTCCAGACCACGTTCGAATTCGGTGAGTGCCACTTCTGTGTCGATGATCGGGGCCATGCCTGCTGCGATCTTTGACAGGCTGTCACGGATATTGCGCATGGAGGCCCCGAACGAGCCAAATATCTTGTACTGCTGCTGGAACAATTGCATCAGGTTAATTGTCACCGTTGGACCGGCGGTAGAGCCGCACGTCACCAATCGCCCTCCGCGCTTGAGGCAGAGCAGGGAGCCGTTAAATCCTTCGCCGCCGACATGTTCAAAGACGACATCAACGCCTTTCTTAGCAGTGAGCTTGCGGGTGACGCCCTCGAAGCGTTCATTCTTGTAGTTGATGACATGATCGGCGCCGAGTGCTTTCGCTTTCTCTGCCTTTGTATCGTCGCCGACTGTTGTGATGACGGTGCAGCCGAGTGCCTTCGCCATCTTGATGGCGACCGAGCCGATGCCCGAACCGCCGGCATGCACCAGGATGGTTTCTCCGGGTTTGAGTTTGGCATTGTCGAACAACATGTGCTCGACAGTGCCGAAGGCGATCGGCGCGCACGCGGCATCGCGCAACGAAACGCCATCCGGCACCGGGATCACCAGGCGTGCCGGCAGATTGATCAAGTCACGAGCAAAACCGTCAATGTGAAAGCCCATAATGCCACTGACGTTCTCGCACAGATTGTCGCGACCTTCGCGGCAGGCAGTACATCGGCCGCAGGTCATGGCGCCATACATCACGACTTTGTCGCCGGGCTTAAAGCTTGTAACGCCTTTGCCGACCTCAGCTATCTCGCCGGAGGCTTCGGCGCCGACCACGAGCGGCAATTGCCGTTTCGCGAAGGCCATACCGCGGAAACCCCACAGGTCGAGATGATTTAGCGCCACCGCTTTGATCCGGATTTGAACCTCGCTTTCGCCGGGCGGCTTGGGCGGCGATATGTCGGCGAGTTCAAGCTTGCGGTCTGCAATCAGTCTCAACGCACGCATGGTGATTTGGCTCGCGCGACCGTTAGGCCGGCTCGAGCCCCATGACCAGCGAAACGTTCTGCCCACCAAAGCCAAACGAATTCGAAATTGCATGGCGCAAGTTCGCATCGCGCGCCTTGTTGGGCACCACGTCCAGAGGGATCGCCGGGTCTGGAACGGTGTAGTTGATCGTAGGCGGAATGCGTTGGTGCTGCAGCGTAAGCAGCGTAAACACCGCCTCGACTGCGCCGGCGGCGGAGAGAGTGTGGCCAATCATGGATTTGTTGGAAGAGATTGGGAGACTCTTTATGCGATCGCCAAACACGGTCGCGCAGCCAAGATATTCCATCTTGTCATTTTCAGGCGTGCTGGTGCCATGCGCATTAACATAATCGATGTCGTTCGGCGTGAGGCCGGCGTCGTTGATGGCATTGGCTATACAACCGATAATCGGCTTGCCATCAGGACTTGAACGGGTGCGGTGGAAAGCATCGGTCATCTCGCCGCAGCCTTCGACTACGCCAAGGATTTTGGCACCGCGCGCCTTGGCGACCTCGTAGCTTTCTAGGACCAGCGCACCAGCGCCTTCCGCCATTACAAAGCCATCACGATTCTTCGAAAACGGTTTGGCCGCAGTCTGCGGTACGTCGTTGCTGGTAGACAACGCGGAGAGCAACGAAAAACGGATCACCGCCTCCGGATTGATCGAACCGTCGGTGCCAATGCAGAGCGCGGCATCGATTTCGCCACGGCGAATGGCCTCAACGCCGAGCTGAATTGCAGTTGCGCCTGAGGCGCAGGCTGTTGATAGCGATATAGGAGACCCGTGCGTGCCAAACTTCTCCGCCAGATTGTCAGCAACCGATCCCAGCAGGAAGCGACGGTGATAGGCGGGGAAGTCCGCGCTCACTCTCCACATGTCCGCATAGGTCACCTTGTCGTTGGCGCCCGACTTGGCACCGACCTCGAGCCGTTGTGGCCAATCCAACTCAATTGGCGGCACAGCGAGAAAGAGGGGGCCAGGGAATCGGCCGGACTTCCCGAGTTCGGATTGCGCGATAGCCTCTTCGGCGGCAAGTTCCGCAAATGACTCTGTCAGCGCGGCGGCGCAGGCCTGTGGCGGCAGATAATCAATGGTTCCCGCGATGCGCGTTTTTAGACCTTCGGTCGGAAAACGGGTGATGGTTTTGATGCCGGATTCTCCGGCTGTGAGCTTCGCCCAATTGTCGGCTCTGCCGGCTCCGAGCGATGTCACCACGCCAAGGCCCGTGACGACCACCAGCGGCCGGCCCATCTTGTCTTTGCCCGCGGCCATCTTTCGTTCTCCCCTAGACAATTCGCTCGACCAGCGCGAGGCCTTCGCCCCGCCAATGCCCAACGCCGGTTACCAACACTTGCGTTAAATCCTCGGTTGTTGATCGCTCCAAACCCGTGGAGTCACAGGGTGGAAACAGACTACCATGACCAAGTACGACCGTGGCCAGCGCGATATTCATAGGGAATTGCGGCTCCAACCCATGCCCCAGATATGAGCCAGTGGCACGCACGGCAAGGTCACTGTGCCGCTCCAAAAATCGCCGCTCCTCGGCGGTCGCCGGATTGGCGCCTGTGGCTCCTGACAGAATTGCGGTGTGGCCAACTTTTATCTTGTCCTTGAGTTTATCCCAGAGTCGCGAAAGGGCTTGAGCGACCGTGCCAGGCTCCCGGTTGGCGCGGTCGGAGACGACCGCGGTGAGGCGGCTCAGAGGTTTGGCGCCGCGCCTTTCTGCATGATCGCGCGCCTCCATCACAAGGAAGGCGCCGAGCGAGGCCAGTGCAAAACCACCTTTACCGTCCCCGCGCTCCCACACCGGCAGATACTTATCCTTGAGCATGAAGCCCCCGAAGTCATAGAGCATCAGGAGATCAGGCCGCTCCCCGTTGTAGGAGCCACCAACCAATGCAATGTCGCTTTGCCCTGCGCCGATGCGTGCGTGCGCGATGCGCACCGCGTCGATGCCGGCAGATTCTTCGCCCATGAAAGTTCGCGACGAGCCTGTCACCCCGTGCACGATTGAGATGTTGCCCGCCAGCAAGTTGGAAAGCTGCGCCAGGAACAAAGTCGGGCGCAGGTCGCTCATCAGGCGCTCATTCAAGAATGCCGCCGGATTCGCGGCATGTGTAATGCCACTCAGAATGTTCGAATCCACGGTCAGGTCGCGTTCGCCTCCGCCGGCGGCAACAATCATGTCCATGCGTGACAACAGATCGGTATTTCCTTTGACGCCCGCGGAATCGAGTGCAAGCCCTGCGGCATAGGTGCCGATCCGCTGCCAGTTTTCCATCTGGCGTTGGTCGCCCTTTTTCGCAATTTGTGCGTCGAAATTGATCGGCGCCAGCGGGTGAACCACGAACGGGGCAAACGTCGTCGTATCGGTGCTGGGATGCGCATCCATTAGCTTGTGCCAATGCGCGTCAGGGCCTTCACCGAGACACGAAACAATTCCAATGCCGGTGATCCATACTTCCCGGGCGCTCTCAGCCATCGGCCGGCACCTCGGCCGGGAAACCAACCCGCGCCGCGGCTTCGCGCATGCGGAGTTTCATTTCATTGTTAGGAAAATCGAGAACTCGAAGCGTCAATGTTGCGTCACAGATAGATTTGCCATCGAGCGCTATATTTGCCTGCGTGATCGCATAGCCAGATCCCTCATGGATAAGGGCTGCCTTCACCGATAATTTTTGGCCGGGTGTGACAAACATGCGGAACTTGGCGTCTTTGACCGCGGCAAGAAATGCCATACGTTCAAAGCGGTTCACTGCGACGATAAGCCAGCCCGATGTTTGGGCCATAGTCTCGATCAGCAGCACACCCGGCATTAGCGGAAAGCCGGGGAAGTGGCCTTCGAACACAGTGCTTGTGGTCGGAACCGTCGCCTCAGTGTCGATCTTGCGGTCGGCGAGCCGTAGGTCGACGATGCGGTCGATCAGCTGAAAGTACTCAAGACGCATGACCCGCGCTTTAGGCCCCCTTGGCAGCGACGAGCTCGTCGATGCGGGCGCTCAAGTTCTTGAGCACAAAATATTGGTCGGTCGTGGCCTTGCCGTCGTTGACTTCTTGGGTCCACTGCTCGAGTGGAAGCTTGATCCCGAAGGCTTTGTCGATGGCGAAAGCGATATCAAGAAAATCGAGACTATCGATCCCAAGATCGTTAATGGCGTGACTTTCCGGCGTAATGGAGTCACGCGGAATATCGCAAGTCTCAGCGATGATGTTGGCGATAGTGTCGAATGTCGAAGACATCGGTAACTCTCTGGTTGATTTGGAGTTCTGGCAAGCAGGCGGCCAACGCGCCCCGAGCTCGCGCAACAGCCCCCAATCCATTTCCGGGCAAGCGATTGGAGCCCGTATAGCGAAGCAAAAGGACAAGTTCAATGGCGCCGGCCACTTAGCAGAAAATCCAGCCCGCGGCAGCTTTCCGGCCCCAGGGGAACCAAGATGGGGCCGTGAATTGCTACCAACGGTCCTTGGTCACCTCGACCGGCGTGCAGCCACGACGTCCTGATAGCACACAGTCCTGGTTCTTGCGCATTGCAGCCATGGTATCGGCTAACCAAATCCCCGCGCCGATCAGTCCGATCACGAAAACAAATACCGTCACATTCACGATCATGCGGTGACGATAGTCATCTGAGCCCTCGGTGCGCTCATACTTGGTCAAGTCCTCGACCGGCGCTGTCGCCGGTGGGCGCGCGCTGGCAGTGTCGCGCCGGAAGTTGACGACGCGTGATCCGTTGTCGGAAGAAGAGGAGTTCCGGTCAGGCATGAGACAGTTTAGCATGCCGGCGGCGGTCATTCGACCCCTCGTGAAAAGGCGGGGCCGTGGCATTTCCAAAATTTAATGAGGCAAGAACCCTTTGGCTGTGCGATCAAAGATTTGTTTTTTCGGAAGTGACGTCCCAGGAGTTCAATAATGAACCGTATTCAGTTCATCGCCGCTGTCATTCTGGTCGGCTATTGGGTTGTGCCGGCGCATGCCGATGACGTTACCGTTGGTAGCTTGAAAATTTCGGCACCTTGGGTGCGCGCTACGCCAAAGGGTGCGCCTGTCGGCGGCGGCTATATGACGATCACCAATACGGGCAGCGCGCCCGACCGTCTCGTCGGCGGTTCGACGGATGCCTCTAGCCGCTTCGAAATTCACGAGATGAGCATGGACGGTGGCGTAATGAAAATGCGTCCGCTGGACAAAGGACTCGAAATTAAGCCGGGCAAAACGGTCGAGCTCAAGCCGGGCGGCTACCATCTGATGTTCGTTGGGTTGAATAAGCCGTTTGAAGCGGGTCAGCACATCAAGGCAACGCTGGAGTTCGAGAAAGCCGGTAAGGTCGCAGTCGATTTCACCGTTCAAGGCGTCGGTGCCCAGACTGGCGGTGTTTCGTCCGGTGGGATGCAAATGCAGCACGGCCGCTGAAAAGTGCCACGCCAATAGCCCGCGAGTGCTGACCGCGGATGACATCTAATATTTCCGCGAGGGCAGTCCCGGCGTGTCGTACGCCGGGACTAATCTTGCGTGCTTTTTATTTCGGCTCGGCGAATGCCAGTTCTTCGCTTGCTGGCGGGAGCATTCGAAAAACATTCAAAGTCATCGAAATTAACGAGTAGTAGCCGAGGATACCGACCAGTTCGACCGTCGCGGCGTTGCCGAGTGCTGACTGAACTCGTTTGTAAGTTCGGTCTGTCACCCGTCGCGTCTTGTACAGTTCCTGGACAAAATCGTAGATTGCGCGTTCGTCTTTCGGCGCCGATTTCGGCTTTCGCCCGAGACGCAAATCGTCAATGGTCTTCGGCTTGACACCGCCTTTTTCGGCCATGGGCGCGTGGGCAAACCACTCATATTGGGCGCGCCATAGCCGTGCTGTGCACAAGATAGCGAATTCCGACAGGCGGGTTGGGAGTGCGGTCCCGTAGCGGCAATGAGCGCCAAGCTTTTGTGCTAGCTCACCGAACTCCGGCGCGTGCATCCAGACCGCAAAAGGGCCGCGGGGTGTGATCGATGCCCCACGTGGGCCGGCACGCAGGCTGGCGAGCAAGGCGCGCTGCGCGTCCGTCATGTGCGGTTCGTCGATCAGGTCGAGGCGAGGCGCCGGGCGTTTGGCGGGCATAGTAGAATCCTTGGAAATTTGGGGGAGGCGGAAGGATCGCGATCATTATAGCTGAAAATAGGCTGTGCCCATGATGGCCCTGGACGGGGGGGTTACTATCGGCTACTGCACGACCGCGGTTACTTTCATCAGTCCGCGGTCAGTCATTCGCAGCGCCTTCGCGGCGGCAAGCGAAAGGTCGAGAACACGCCCCTTTGTGAATGGCCCGCGGTCATTGATGATCACCACGACGCTGCGTTGCGATCTCGGATCTGTAACGCGCAGGCGGGTACCGAAGGGAAGGTTGCGATGCGCCGCAGTAAATTTTTTAGGGTCGTAACGCTCACCACAGGCGGTCTTTCCGGAATAATCCGTGCTGTAGAAGGCGGCGACGCCAGAAAACTGCCGGGCGTTTTGAGCGAACGCAGCGTTAGCAAAGCAACAAGCTAGTGCCAGTCCCGCCGCTGTTCGTTTGGTGAAGGTCATCCGCCCGCCCCACACGAAACAAAAATTTCACAGAAAAATCCATAAATCATGAAGATACCCGCGCCGGCGTTTTCGTAGCGATGGCGGTTGTTTTTGGGTCATAACCTCGTGCGGTCCGTGTGTTGTAGTGACGATGTATGCCGGACGGCCAACGCGCGGACGGGTTCCGATGTTCCATGGTATCGCACTCAGGGCGCAGAGTGCCTTTACCTTAGCTTTGGCAATGATTGCTTTACGCGATCGATAGCCGCCCATGGGTCCGTACGCTGGCGCGAGAGTCGCTGCATCAAGTTTTGTACCGTGTACTGATTAGCCGCTTTCACGCTGCCCAATTCGGACCAGTCGATCGGCGTCGACACCGGCGCGCCGGTGCGCGCTCGGGTGGAGTAGGGTGCTACCGCAGTGGCTTCGCGGCTGTTGCGCAAATAGTCGACGAAAATGCGCTTGTTGCGCTTAGCTTTGGTGGCTGTCGAGACGTATCGGTCGGGCGCATCCGCTTCCATAGCCTCAGCGACAGCTTTCGTGAAGGCCTTGGCCTCTTCCCACGGTGTCGGCTTGATCGGAAGCACAACGTGCAGACCTTTGCCACCGGACGTCTTGAGAAAGCTTTTGAGCCTTATGCTCTGCAGCCGTTCGCGCACATCGCGGGCGGCCGCGACGATGTCTTTCCAACTGGTGCCCGGTCCCGGGTCGAGATCGAACACGAGCCGGTCGGCCCGTTCTCTATCGTCAATGGTTGCGCCACGCGTGTGGATTTCGAGCACACCGCCTTGCACCAAGGCGATCAGACCGTCGAGATCGTCAATGGAGATAATTTTGTCGCCTTTTTCCGGGACAAGATGAAGATGCTCAGTAGGAATCCCGGCGCGTGCATGCTTCTGGAAGAAGCATTGGCCGGACGCCCCTTCTGGACAGCGGACTAATGCCAACGGCCGGCCAACCAGATGTGGCCGCATCCATTTCCACACCTGCACATAAAATTCGGCGAGGTCCCGTTTGGTGATCCCGACGTCTTCCCAATAAATTCGATCGGGATGCGTAAGGTGCACGCCTGCAACGCTGACGTCCTTTTTCTTGATTGGCGCGCTGCGCTTCACGTTCTCCGTCCGATTTGCAACGGCGATCGCCTTTTCGCGCACGACGTCTTTCGCTGCCTTGTCCTCTCGCACGCCCTGAAATGATGCCTGCCTCACACGGTTGCTATGGGTCCAGCCGTGAAAATCGATTTCGACCACCACTCTTGGCTCAACCCAGACAGGTTTGCGGACACCTCGTTCCTCGGCCGGGATCGTCTCGAATGGCGTTTTGGCGGTCTCTATGGCCTTAAGCTTGCGAAACAGCAATCGAGCGACCTCGTGAGTGAACCCGGTGCCCGTGCGCCCTGCATAGTGCAACTTGCCACGCTCATAAAAGCCGAGCACTAGCGCGCCCACCGCGTGTGCATCCGCAGTCGAAGGTACCACGCCCGCCACAACGAGCTCTTGGCGGTTTGAGCATTTGGTTTTGATCCAGTCATGGCCGCGGCCTGAGTGGTATGGCGCGTCGGCGATCTTGGACACGATACCCTCCAATCCCATTTTGCAGGCGTGCCGGAGGAGCGTCGAGCCTGGTTCGGTCAGCGATTCGCTCATCCGCAGCGGACCTCGGGGCGGTTGTCGCCTGAGAAGCCGAGCCAGTGCGTCCTTGCGTGAAACGAGAGGCAATTGTCGCAAGTCACGGCCGTCGCAATGCAAGAGATCGAACGCGTAGAACACCATCCGGTCGTGACGGCTGGTTTTGAGGTCTTGTTGCAGCAGCGAAAAACTGGAGATGCCATCGCTATCTTCAGCCACCAGCTCGCCGTCGATCATCCCGCTGTTTGCGGGAAGTTTCGCAATGGCAGTCGCAATCGTGGGAAATTTTTTGGTCCAGTCGAGGCCCTTGCGCGTGAGCAGTTTGACCTTGCTTCGATCAAGTCGGGCCTGAATGCGGTAGCCGTCGAACTTGATTTCGTGCACCCAATTATCACTGTCGGGCGCTTTATCGGACAGTGTGGCAAGGCACGGCGCCACGAACGCGGGGAGGGCGGAAGGGCGGGAGCCGGCGAGTGGATCGCTATCGGACCGCGCCAGGCTGTCCCGGCGACGCATGATCTTGATGGAGGAGGCTGGCGCGCGCTTGCGTGTCGCAGGACTCGTCGCCTTCGATGAGCGAATCTTGGGCGGAGCCGTTTCGGGCCTATTGCTTCGCCATTCTCTCTTTGGCCCCTTTGCAATCTCATCCATCGTGCGCCCAGTCGCAACTGAGAGAGGCTCTTCCTCCAGGATGTCCTCATCGTTGGCGGAGCGTTCGGCCTCATCGTGCTGCTTAATCAGAAGCCA
>Ga0075021_10001822_pt1 | contig 11003 bp, 11 predicted proteins | sample ColStrG_CSR_2012_FD_72749 | JGI IMG/M metagenome (GOLD analysis project Ga0075021, IMG submission 72749) | Freshwater sediment microbial communities in response to fracking from Pennsylvania, USA - Cold Stream Run_MetaG_CSR_2012 | ecosystem: Environmental > Aquatic > Freshwater > Creek >... | reverse complement strand
CCTGTACGCCCGGGGACTCGACGGTCGTCACGAGACGATCGTCATCGTCGACGCCTTTGGATCACCCACGATCGCCTCGGACCTGGCCACCTTCGACAACACCTTCAGGATCCCCGCGCCACCCTCGTTCAAGGTCATCCACCCCGTCGGCAACATCCCGGCGTACAGCCCCAACGGCCCGGACCGCGTCGGCTGGGCAGGTGAGACCTCCCTCGACGTCGAGTGGGCACACGCCATGGCGCCGGGGGCGTCGATCCTGCTTGTCGAGACCCCCACCGACGAGGTGGAGGGCACGACGGGGTTCCCCGACATCGTCAAGGCCGAGAAGTACGTGGTCGCCCACCACCTCGGCACGGTGATCAGCCAGAGCTTCGGGGCCACGGAGCGAACCTTCACGGGGTACGCCCAGCTCGCCCCGCTCCGCGCCGCGTACCCCGCGGCAGCCGCGGCGGGCGTCTCGGTCGTCTCAGGATCCGGTGACCTCGGGGCGACGGACTTCGAGTACAACGCCCGGAACATCTACCCCTTCCGCGTGACGAGCTGGCCCGCGACCGACCCGCTCGTCACCGCGGTCGGCGGGACGAGGCTGCTGCTCAACACCAATGGTGCGGCGATCTCCCCCGCGGTCGTGTGGAACGACGTCTTCCCCTCCCTGACCACGCAGCCCGACGCGTCCGGCGGCGGCACCTCGGAGTACTTCTCACGACCCTCGTGGCAGTCATCGGTCGCCGCGACCGTCGGGACCGCGCGGGGCGTGCCCGACATCTCGCTGAGCGCGTCGTGCCTCGGCGTCGTCGACGTCTACATGTCGTTCCCCGGCTCCTCGCACGGATGGCAGTCGATGTGCGGCACCAGCGAGGCGACGCCGCTGTTCGCCGGGGTCGTCGCCATCGCCGACCAGCAGGCCGGCCACGGGCTCGGCGTGCTCAACGCCGCGCTCTACGCGATGGCCGCCGCGCACGCCCCAGGGATCGTGGACGTCACGTCCGGCGACAACACCGCGCGCTGGGAGGTAGCCGGCAAGGCCCAGAGCGTCGTCGGGTACTCCGCGGCGGTGGGCTATGACCTCGCCTCAGGCCTCGGGACGATCAACGCGGGCCTCTTCGTGCCCGAGCTCGTCGCCGAGGTGCACCACCTCACCGGCCGCTAGCCACCGCCGCTGAGGCGCTCATAGATCTCCCGCGTCGCCGTGGACCGATTCAGCGTGTAGAAGTGAAGCCCCGGGGCGCCGTCGTCGAGCAGGTCGCGGCACAGCTCGGTGGCCGCGTCGATGCCCGCCGCGCGGACCGCCGAGGGACCCGCGGGCGCCGCTGCGTCGAGGCGCGCTTCCAGCCACGACGGCACGACGCCGCCGAGTGCGCGCATCCGCTCGACGGACGAGAGCGTGGTCACCGGCATGATCCCGGGGACCACCGGCTTGTCCACCCCGAGCCCTGCGAGCGCGTCGACGAGCGCACGCCACTCGGCCGCCTCGAAGAACAGCTGGGTGACCGCGAAGTCCGCCTCGGTGAGCTTCTCGGCGAGGCGCCGGCGGTCCGTCGAGAGGTCGGGAGAGTCCGGATGTCCCGCGGGCTGGGCGGCGACGCCCACGCAGAAGTCGCCCACCTCGCGCGCGAGGCGGACGAGGTCGATCGCGTGGCGCAGCTCGCCGACCGCGCCCGTCGCGGGGTCCGGGTCCCCGGCGAGCAGCATGAGGTTCTCGACGCCCGCGGCGGCGTAGTCCGACAGGATCTCGACCAGCTCGTCGCGGGTGTGGTGCACGCAGGTGAGGTGCGCCATGGCCTCGGTGTGCCCCCGCGCGTGCAGGCTGCGCACGAGCTCGTAGGTGCGCTCCCTCGAGGCGGCGCCGCCCCGATAGGTCACCGACACGAAGCTGGGCGCAAGGACCTCGAGCTCGACCAGGGCGGCGTCCAGCGCGCTCGCCTCCGCCGGCGTCGCCGGCGGGAAGAACTCGAACGACGTGGTCCGGCCGGCCCGGAGGAGCCCGTCGATCCGCACCTAGCCGACTCGGCCGTAGTCGTCGTCGTAGCGCACGATGTCGTCCTCGCCGAAGTAGTCGCCGAGCTGGACCTCGACGAAGACGAGCTCGGCCTCCCCGGGGTTCGCGCAGCGGTGTCGCGTGCCGACGGGGACGTCGATCGACTCTCCGGGCCCGACGCGGTGCACCACGTCGTCGAGGGTCACCTCGGCGACCCCAGTGACCACGACCCAGTGCTCGGAGCGCCGAGTGTGAGATTGGTAGCTGAGCCGGCCGCCCGGACGGATCGTGATCCTCTTGACCTTGGATCGGTGGTCGTCAGAGAGGACCGTGAACTCGCCCCAGGGGCGCTGCTCGAACTCCCCCGCACTCATGCGCGGCGCTCCGCGGCGGTCACCGCGTTCTCGAGCAGCATCGCCCTGGTCATGGGGCCGACGCCGCCGAGGCGCGGCGTGATCCAGCCCGCGACGTCCGCCACCGCCTCGTCGACGTCGCTCAGCAACCGCCTGCCCTCCCAGCTCGTCCCCGCGCCGACGACGGCAGCGCCGGGCTTGATCATGGCAGGGGTCACGAGCCCCGCGCGACCCGCCGCCGCCACGACGACGTCCGCGGTCCGCACGAGGTCCTCGAAGTGCTCGACGCCGGTGTGCACGACGGTCACCGCGGCGTTGCACCCCGGACGCTTCGACGCGAGCAGCAGGGCCAGCGGGCGGCCGATCGTCAGGCCCCGGCCGATCACAACGACGTGGCGGCCCTCGACGGGGACCGCGTACGCGGCGAGCAGCGCGACGATGCCCGCCGGCGTGCAGGGCAGCACCGACGGCGCGCCCATCACGAGGCGCCCGAGGTTCACCGGGTGCAGCCCGTCGACGTCCTTGTCGGGGTCCACGGCCAGCAAGACGCGATCCTCGGCGATCCCCGCGGGCAGTGGCACCTGGACCAAGAAGGCGTCGACGGCCGGGTCGTCGTTGAAGGCCCGGACCGCCGCGAGGACGTCGTCCTGCGTCGCCGATGCGCCGAGGTGCGCGTGGTGTGAACGGATCCCGATCTCCGCGCAGTCCTCGTGCTTGAGCGCCACGTAGCGCGCCGAGGGGACGTCGTCACCGACGAGGATCGTGCCGAGGCCCACCTCGCGACCTCTCGCGCCGAGCGCGGCGACGCGCTCGGCGAGCTCGGACTTCATCTTGCGCGCGACGCGCTCTCCGTCGAGGACGATCGGGGACATCGGTCTCCAGTCAGTGGCGGAAGTGCCGCTCGGCGGTCATGACCATGGCGATCCCGGCCTCATCGGCCGCCGCGACGACCTCGTGGTCCCGGATCGAGCCGCCCGGCTGGACCACCGCGGTCACCCCGGCGTCTGCCAGCGCGGCGATCCCGTCGGGGAACGGGAAGAAGGCGTCGGACGCCGCGACCGCGCCGTCGGCGTTGCGGCCGGCCTTGGCGACGGCGAGGTCCGCGGCGACGACGCGCGACTGCTGTCCGGCGCCGATCCCGACGGCGACGCCCTCCTTGGCGAGCACGATCGCGTTCGACGACGTGCGCCCGCAGACCCGCCACGCCACGATCAGGTCCGCGAGCTCCTTGGCGCTCGGCTCACGTCGCGTGGCGGTCTCCCAGAGCTCCGGCGCGCGCTCGAAGCGGTCGGGGTCCTGGAGCAGCACCGCGTCGCCGATGGTGCGCAGGGACATCGTCGCGTCCTCGGGCGCGTCGGCCGTCAGCAGCCTCGTCGCCTTCCGGCGCGCGACGAGCAGCTCGCGCGCGTCGTCGGTCAGCGCCCTTGCGATGACGACGTCGGCCTGGGGGCCCCCGGCGATCGCCTCCGCGACGCGTCCGTCGATGGTCCCCGCGATCGCGATCACGCCCCCGAACGCGCTCGTCTCGTCCGCAGCGAGCGCCCGGCGGAAGGCCTCGGTCACGTCGGCCGCCACCGCGGCGCCGCAGGCGTTCGCGTGCTTGACGATGACCGCGGCGACGAGCTCGGAGTCCGCAGCCAGCTCATGGGCGAGCCGCCACGCGGCGTCGGCGTCGAAGAGGTTGAGGTAGCTGAGGGACTTGCCGGCGTGCTGGCGGGCTCCGTCCCAGAACGTCGGCCGCCCCTCGACGCGGTACCGAGCGCCGCGCTGGTGTGGGTTCTCGCCGTAGCGCAGCGTCTCCGCCCGCTCCAAGGTCAGGTGCACCGACGCAGGCAGCTCGCCGGTGGCCGCGAGCTCGCTGTCGAACCAGGTGACGATCGCCGCGTCGTAGGCGGCCGTGTGGGCGAACGCCTTGCGCGCGAGTGCCACCTTGGTCGCCGTGCGCAGGGCGCCATGCTCGGCGAGCTCCGAGAGCACCGCCGGGTAGTCCGCGGGATCCACCACGATCCCGACGTGGGCGTGGTTCTTCGCCGCGGCCCGCACCATGGTCGGTCCGCCCACGTCGATCAGCTCGATCGAGGGGTTCGACCGGAAGGGGTAGAGGTTGCAGACGACCAGGTCGATCGGGGTGATGCCTTGGGCCGCGAGGTCCGCGAGGTGCGTCGGCTGGTCGCGGTCCGCGAGGATCCCGCCGTGGAGTGCGGGATGCAGCGTCTTGACGCGACCCGACAGCATCTCGGGGGAGCCGGTGACCTCGGCGACGTCGAGGTGCGCGATGCGAGCATCAGCGAGCGCGGACGCGGTGCCACCGGACGCGACCAGCTCGACGCCCATGGCGTCGAGGCCCCTGGCGAGCTCGACGAGCCCCTCTTTGTCGTAGACGCTCAGCAGCGCGCGCATCAGTGCCCCTCGGTCCCCGGCCGCGCGAGCGAGGACGGCTCGTCGCCACGGGCGAGTGCGGCTCTCACGAGGAGGATCGTAAGGGGGTAGAGCCGCCGCTCGACAGCCTTGATCCGCTCGTGCAGTGAGGCCTCGTCGTCGTCGTCGCGCACCTCGACCGCCTCCTGGCTGAGGATCGGCCCCTCGTCGAGCTGGGCGGTGGCGACGTGGACGGTGCACCCGGTCACCTTGGCGCCCGCGGCCAGCGCGTCGCGCACGGCATGCCATCCTCTGAACTCCGGCAGGAGGGACGGGTGGGTGTTGAGCACCCTGCCCTCGAAGCGGTCGAAGAACGCCGCGGCGAGCACGGTGCCGAACCCCGCCATGCAGACGAGGTCGGCGCCGCGGGCCTCGAGCGCGTCGGCGATCGCCTCGGTGTAGCCGGCCCGGTCGAAGCTGGGCCGGAACCCCCCGTGCGCGGCGCGGTCCACGAGCACCGTCTCGACGCCGGCGCGCGCGGCGACCACCAGCCCCCGGCAGGGGCGGTCCGACGCCACGATCGACACGGGCACCTCGGCGCCCAGGATCGCCTCGAGGATGGTGCCGGTCCCCGAGACCAGCACGGCGGTTCCCACGACCGCCTAGAGGCTGCGGACGACGTCGACCATGCGATCCCCGGCCTCGGTCGGGTTCTTCGCAACGATCACCCCGGCGGCGGAGAGCGCCTCCATCTTGGCCTGCGCGGTGCCCTTGGAGCCAGAGATGATCGCCCCGGCGTGGCCCATCTTGCGCCCCGGGGGCGCGGTGACCCCGGCGATGTAGGAGACCACGGGCTTGGTCATGTGCGCCCGGATCCAACTCGCGGCGCGCTCCTCTTCGGAGCCGCCGATCTCGCCGATCATCATCACCGCGCGCGTCTCATCGTCGGCCTCGAAGGCCGCGAGGCAGTCGATGAAGTTCGTCCCGGGGACAGGGTCGCCCCCGATGCCCACGCACGTCGTCTGGCCCACGCCCTTCTGGGACAGCTCGTGCAGCGCCTGGTAGGTCAGGGTCCCCGAGCGCGACACGATGCCCACCGGCCCCCCCGGCAGCGCGATGTCACCCGAGGTGATGCCGATGTTGCACTTGCCCGGGCTGATGATCCCCGGGCAGTTCGGGCCGAGCAGGCGCGTCGCGGGGAAGTCCTCGACGAGCCGGTTGTAGCAACGGGCCTCGTCGTGCGCGGGGATTCCCTCGGTGATGCAGACCACGAAGGCGACGCCGGCCTCCGCCGCCTCGATGATCGCGTCGCTGGCGAACTTCGGCGGCACGCTGACGAACGAGGCCGTCGCGCCCGTGGCGGCCACTGCCTCTTTGACCGAGTCGTAGACGGGTATCCCCTCGACGTCCTGACCGCCCTTGCCCGGGGTCACGCCCGCGACGACCTTGGTCCCGTAGTCGCGGTTGCGGAGCCCGTGGAACCGGCCCTGTCCTCCGGTCAGGCCCTGGACGATCACCTTGGTGTTCTCGTCGACGAAGATCGACATCTCAGCCTCCCGCCAGGGCGACGGCGCGTGCCGCGGCCTCGAGCATCGTGGGCTCAGCGATGAGCCGGTCCGAAAGGTGCGGGGCGAGCAGCGCGCGGCCCGCCTCCGCGTTGGTGCCGTCGAGCCGCAGCACGATAGGGGCCGCGATCGCCACGCGGTCGAGCGCGGCGATGATGCCCTTTGCGACCTCGTCGACGCGGGTGATGCCACCGAAGATGTTGACGAAGATCGACGTGACCTTCGGGTCCGAGTTGATGACCTCGAGTGCCGACGCCATCACGTCGGCGTTCGCCCCGCCGCCGATGTCGAGGAAGTTGGCCGCGGCGCCACCCGCCTGGTTCACGACGTCGAGCGTGGACATCGCGAGCCCGGCGCCGTTGGCGATGATCCCGACCGTCCCGTCCAGCCCGATGTACGTGAGGCCCCGGTCGCGCGCCATCTGCTCGCGGGGGTCCTCGGTCTCGGTCGCGGCGAACTCCGCCCACTCGGGGTGCCGGAAGGTCGCGTTGTCGTCCAAGGTGACCTTGGCGTCCAGGGCGTGGACCTTTCCCTCGGTCGTCAGGATCAGCGGGTTGATCTCCGCGAGGTCGCAGTCGCCCTGGACGTAGCAGGTGTACAGGTCGCACAGCAGCACGGCGGCCTGCTCGCGCGCCGCCTCGGCGAGCGACGCGTCGTCGACCCAGCGTCGCGCGGTCTCGAGGTCCAACCCCCTGACCGGGTCGATCGCGAGGCGCGCGATGGCCTCGGGGCTCGTCGCAGCCACCTCTTCGATCTCGACGCCCCCCTGTGCCGACAGCATCCCCAGGTGCACCTTGTTCGGGCGGTCCAAGGTGAAGCTCGCGTAGTACTCCTCTGCGATGTCGCTCGCGCGCTCGACCCACACGCGGTGCACGACGTGGCCGCGGATGTCCATGCCCAGGATCGCCGTCGCGTGCTCGCGCGCCTCGTCGGCGTTGTTGGCGAGCTTGATGCCGCCGGCCTTGCCGCGACCGCCGACCTTGACCTGGGCCTTGACGACGACGGGGTAGCCCGCGGCGTCGGCCTGAGCGACCGCCTCGTCGACGGTCTCGGCCACGCCGCCGGGCGGCACGGGGATCCCGAACCTCGCGAAGTACTGCTTGCCTTGGTACTCGAACAGGTCCACTCGGTCTCCTCCGGGTTCCTAGGCGCTCGCGGCGTCGAGGGCGTCGAGACGCCCCTCGAGCCACGAGCCGATCTCGTTGAGCGGCGTGCCGGGCCCGAAGACCTGCGCGACCCCGGCAGCCTCGAGCACGTCGACGTCGGCCTCGGGGATGATCCCGCCGACGACCACCACGACGTCGTCGCGGCCGGCCGCGGCGAGGCCGTCAATCACGCGGGGCACCAAGGTGAGGTGGGCGCCCGAGAGCATCGAGAGTCCGAGCGCGTCGGCGTCCTCTTGGACCACCGCGGCGACGATCTGCTCGGGGGTCTGATGCAGGCCCGTGTAGACGACCTCGAAGCCCGCGTCACGAAGCGCCCGGGCGATCACCTTCGCGCCCCGATCATGGCCGTCGAGCCCGGGCTTGCCGACCACGACGCGATACGGGCGGTGCACGACGCCAGAGCATACGCCGCGCGCGCAGCGGGCTTCGCCGCGGCGCCGGAGGGCAGGTAGCGTCGAAACATCGTGCAGGATCCCCCGGCGCAGCCAGTCGACGCCCCGCGCGGGCCGCAGCCGTCCGCGAGTGTCGTGGTCGGCCTGCTCGTCGCGATGCGGCCGCGCCAGTGGGTCAAGAACGTCCTGGTCGGCGTGGCCCCGGTGGCCGCCGGAGAGGCGTTTCACCTCCACGTCTTCTTCAACACCGCCCTGGCATTCGTCGCGTTCTGCCTGGCCTCGTCGGGGACGTACCTGATCAACGACATCCGCGACGCGGCCGCGGACCGGCTCCACCCGGTCAAGCAGTCCCGTCCGATCGCGGCGCGGTCGGTCCCGGTCCCCTTGGCGACGGGCGCCTCGGGCGTCCTGCTCGCCGGCGGCCTGGCCGTGGCCGCGGCGGTCAACGGGCGGCTGTGCCTGGTCGTGGCGATCTACCTCGCCGAGACCCTCATCTACTCCTTCGGCGCCAAGCGGTGGAGCGTCGTGGAGATGGCCTTCGTCGCCGCGGGGTTCGTGCTCCGCGCGATCGCTGGCGGCGTGGCGTCGAACATCCCGTTGTCGTCGTGGTTCCTCGTCGTGATCTCCTTCGGCGCGCTGTTCGTCGTGGCGGGCAAGCGGCTCGCGGAGTTCCACGAGCTCGGCCGCGGCGCCGCTGCGCACCGTGCGGTGCTCGAGACCTATACGAGGACGTTCCTCGAGGCCACGCTGGTCCTGTGCGCCGGCGTCACGGTCACGGGGTACTGCCTCTGGGCGTTCTCCGTGGACCGCAACGGGCTCGGGGTGCACCACGACCCGCTGTGGATCCAGCTGTCGGTGATACCCGTCGTGCTCGCGGTGCTCTACGTCCTGCTGCAGCTCGACGACGGGCGCGGGGGCGCGCCCGAGGACCTCGTGCTCAAGGATCGGACGGTCCAGGCGCTCGGGCTCATCTGGGCACTGCTCGTCGCCATCGGGGTGTACCGGTGAGCCTCTTGTCGGGCTGGGGCCGCACGGCGCCGTCCGCGGCCACCGTCGTGACCCCCGCGAGCGAGGACGACGTCGCGGCGATCCTCGCGGACGCGCCGCGCGGGGTGATCGCCCGCGGGCTCGGAAGGTCCTACGGCGACGCGGCCCAGCTCGCCGGCGGCACCGTCATCGACGTCCGCGGACTCGGGGGCATCGGAGAGCTCGACGACGCCGACGGCACGGTGCGCGTCGGTGCGGGCACCTCGCTGCAGGACCTGCTCGAGGTCACGGTCCCAAAGGGATGGTTCGTGGCGGTCACACCCGGGACGCGCCAGGTCACCGTCGGCGGGGCGATCGCCGCCGACGTCCACGGCAAGAACCACCACCGCGACGGCGCGTTCTGCTCGCACGTCGCCTCCCTGCGGCTGGTCACGCCGTCCGGGGCGATGACCGTGTCGCCGGAAGACGACCCCGCGGCGTTCTGGGGAACCGCCGGGGCGATGGGGCTCACCGGGATCGTGACCGAGGCGACGCTGCGCCTCACGCCGATCGAGACCGACGTGGTGCTCGTCGACACGGACCGTTGCGGCGACCTCGACGAGGTGATGGCCGCGATGCACAGCGCCGACGACGACCGCCGGTACTCGGTCGCCTGGATCGACTGCATGACCACGGGCAGGCGGCTGGGCCGTGCGGTGCTCACCCGCGGGGACCACGCGCGGCGCGAGGACCTCGGCGCCCAGGACCGCGACCGCCCGCTGCGCGCCCCGGGCGCCTCGAGGCTCAAGGTCCCCGTCGTGGCGCCGCCAGGGCTGCTCAACAGGGCCTCGATCCGCGCGTTCAACGAGGCATGGTTCCGCAGGGCACCGTCGCACCGCGCGGGCGAGCCCGTCGAGCTCGGCGCGTTCTTCCACCCACTTGACTTCGTGGCGGACTGGAACCTGCTCTACGGCCCGCGCGGCGTCGTGCAGTACCAGCTGGCCGTGCCCGACGCGGGCGCAGAGGCCGTGCGGCGCTCGATCGAGCTGCTGGCGTCCTCGGGCGTGCCGAGCTTCCTGGGCGTGCTCAAGCGGTTCGGCCCCGCGGACCCCGCGCCGCTGTCGTTCCCGATGCTCGGCTGGACCCTCGCGCTCGACGTGCCGGTCGGGCCCCCGCAGCTGCCCGCGGTCCTCGACCAGCTCGACGAGCTCGTTGCCTCCTCGGGGGGGCGCGTGTACCTCGCCAAGGACGCCCGGCTCGACCCGCGCCACCTCGCGGTGATGTACCCGCGGCTCGGCGAGCTCACCGCGCTCCGCGAGCGCCTCGACCCCCGCGGCGTGCTGGACTCGGACCTCGCTCGGCGCCTCGGCGTGTGAGCACGAACAAAGGAGCGACATGCAGGACGCCTTCGGACACCCCCAGCGGCTGGTGGTGCTGGGCGGCACCTCGGACATCGCCCGGGCGATCTCGGTGCGGCTGTGCCGCGAGCGCGTGCGCGACGTCGTCCTGGCGGGTCGCAGCCCGTCGCTGCTCGCCGAGGCCGCCGACGAGCTGCGCGCTGCGGGGGCGCGCGAGGTGTCGACCGTGCTGTTCGACGCCACGGTGCCCGACACCGCGGCGGACACCGTGGCGTCGTGCCTCGAGGCTGCCGGCGGACCGGTCGACCTCGTGATCGTCGCCGTGGGCGCGCTCGGCGACCAGGCGCGCGACGAGGACGACCCCGCTCGCACGCTCGAGCTCGTCAACGCGAACTACACGTGGCCGGTGACCGCCCTGTCGGCCCTGCGCGGTCGCCTCGTCGCCCAGGGCACCGGGAGGATCCTCGTGATCACCTCGGTCGCCGGGGTCCGCGTCCGGCGCGTCAACTACCTCATGGGCGGCGCCAAGGCCGGCCTGGATGCGACGTGCATCGGGATCGCCGAGTCACTGCGCGGGACGGGGGCCTCGTTGCAGATCCTGCGCCCGGGCTTCGTGCGCTCGAAGATGACCGAGGGTCGCGAGGAGGCGCCGTTCACCACCGACCTCGACGCGGTCGCGGACACCGCGGTCGAGGGGCTCTCGAGCGACGCGACCGTGATCTGGAGCCCGCCGCTGCTGCGCTACGTCTTCGGCATCCTCGCGCTGCTGCCCCAGGCGCTGTGGCGCCGGCTGCCCGGCTAGCGCGCGGTGCTCAGCTCGACACCTGGTACTCGTAGGGGAAGGCCGCGAGCTCGCTGGTGAACGCC
>Ga0075021_10001821_pt1 | contig 11003 bp, 7 predicted proteins | sample ColStrG_CSR_2012_FD_72749 | JGI IMG/M metagenome (GOLD analysis project Ga0075021, IMG submission 72749) | Freshwater sediment microbial communities in response to fracking from Pennsylvania, USA - Cold Stream Run_MetaG_CSR_2012 | ecosystem: Environmental > Aquatic > Freshwater > Creek >... | reverse complement strand
ACACTGTACCGGTGAGAACGGGCGAGGAGGTGAGCGCCCTGGCGGCGTCGATTCTGGACGATTGGCGGGCGCGCGCCAACTTGCGAATGACGGCTGGCGCCGGAGGCGGCGGGTAGGCAGCCATGGCCGATGCCGCGAAATACCGCTACCCGGGGCCGCCTGAGTTTGAAGATACCCCGGGCGACCGTCAGCGCTTTTTTGGCCGCTCAAGCGAAATCAACACGGTTAGTGAACTTGTTGTTGCTTCGCGCTTGCTCGTGGTTTATGGAAACTCGGGCCTCGGCAAATCCTCACTGCTGAAAGCCGGGGTGTTTCCCAAATTGCGTGGAGAGGGCCTACTGCCAATTCGCGTCCGGTTGGACCGGGATCGAACCGTCTCGGACCTTCTCCGCGATGCTTGTCAAGATGCGGCGCGGGATACCAGTCGGGAGATGGAAGTGGATTACACTCCTGGCGCCGGTGGCACTGTCTGGGAGTTTTTCAAAACGGTGATGTTCTGGCACGGCGACAGCTTGCTAATACCGGTGCTGGTTTTCGATCAGTTTGAGGAAATTTTCACGCTCGCGGACGCGGCTTGGCGCAAAGCGTTTGCGAGAGAGATTGGGCCGCTTGTTTCCGGCAACGCGCCGTCAGCCGTCAGAGAAAAGCTGAAAAGCGGCACGCCAGGTGTTAGCGATCAAGCGCCCAAAGTCAAAATCGTGTTTTGCCTGCGCGAGGAGTATTACGGCTCGCTGCAAGAGCTGAGCGCTGATTTTCCCGGACTGTTTCAGGATCGTTTCCGCCTCCAGCCGCTAAACACAAATCAAGCGGAGCTTGCGATTGTGGAGCCGGCGCGGCTGGCGGCGGAGAGCTTCCTGACTCCTCCCTTTGAATACGAACAAACCACGCTCGATAGCATGCTGGCTTTTCTGCGGGGAAAGTCGCGATCGGTGGAGCCGTTTCAATTGCAGTTGCTGTGCCAGTTTGTCGAGCAGGTAGTCGTCGGAGGTAAGCAGACCTCAGGCGATGGAGCACCCATACGAATCAAGCCGGAGGATTTGGGCGGCGAAAACGCCATGCAGCAGGTGATCAAGCGCTTTTATACCGATTCGCTGGATCATCTACCGGCTGGCGAGCGGGGCCGCGCGCGCGAACTCTGCGACACCGGCCTGCTTTCCGAAAGCGGCAACCGGCTCATGCTGGAAGAACACCAGATTCACCGGGACTACAAGGTTGGCGGCGAAACTCTGCGCTACTTGGCGGATGAGCGGCGCATCCTGCGGCAAGAACCACGGCTGGACAGTACGTTTTATGAAATCAGCCACGACACCATAGCGCGCTCGATTTTCGAATCCCGCAAGTGGCGGGTGCCGCGCAAATGGCGGCTGGCCGGAGCGGTTTCCATGCTTTTCATGCTGGCCTTGGGCGCATTTGCGTTCTGGGCGTTGCTGGAGAAAAGCAAGGCGGAAAGCGAAAGGGGAAAGGCGGAAATCGCCGAGCAGAAAGCCGTCGCCGCTTCTAAAAACGCCGATTCGCAGCGTAAGCAGGCCATGCGTTCGGAGGCCATGGCGAAAGGCGCGAGCGAGGAAGCCGGTCGCTCGCGCACCGATGCCGAAAACAAGGTGGCGTTTCTGATGGGCGAGGATTTTCTCGCGGTGGTTCGGCCCATGGGCAAGCTCAACGTATTTGAAGAAATTCAGAAGGCCGTGCCCTGCAACGAGGACGCCCAGGCCGGTATCGAGTATGACAACGTTGGATTGCGCAATTTGGGACTTGCCTGCATGAATGCAGGCGAAATCGACTACCGACGATTCCGCTTGCACGAGGCCGGCAGCGATTATGAAAGGGCGCGCAAGTATTTCGCCGAGCTGGCCCGGAGGCAAGGTAAGCCGGATGATCCCGACTTGGCCGATTCGCTCATGAAAGAAGCACAGGTAGCTTCAGACCAGTTGGATTTCGACAATGCCGTGCGGCTGACTCGCCGATCATTGGAGATTCAGGAACATATCGCCGCAAAAGGGGCAAGCGGCCACAAGGTGTCGCGGGATCTGGCGGAAAACTACGTCGCGCTCGGAGAATTAAGAAGAAAGCAGGGGTATCTGCGCGAAGCGCTCGCCAACTTTGAGAAGGTAATCGCGCTGGCCAAGCCGTTCTCGGTCCAATCTCAGATCTCGGTTGAGTGGCTCTACTTGCTGCAGGACGGCTTACTTGGCCGGGGAGAAGTGCTAGCGCTGCAAGGGGATCGGCAGAATGCCGACTCTGACTACAGGCAAGCTTACGACTATGCCAAGCAGGCGGTAACGATGAGCCCGTTTGCGCCGGAAGCTAAATATCGGGAGGGTGTTGCGATATCGAAGTTGCCGCTTTCCGCTGGCCAAAATGCCGCGGAGATGCTCCACCAATATGAGAATGTTCTGGCCGATGTGGCCAGCGCTGCAGCCTGGGATCCCGAAAACAAAATATGGGCTCGCGATTTGGCGGCTACTCATCTGCTGTTGGCCGAAGCTCTGGTCAAAGACCGAAAATGGGACGCGGCCGCCAGGCATTACCAAACTGCGATTGGCAAGGTTGAGGAACTAAGCAAAATCGATCTAACCAACCGTCAGCTTCAGTCCGACATGCTTGTATGGATGCACGAAAGCTTAGGCCTATCCTACTTGCAACAGGATTCGGCCACAGCGGCCAAATTCTCCGCAGCCACCAAACCGGCCGGCGGCGATACCGCCGAACTGGAGAGCAACCGCGGCAAAAAGGGCGCCACAAGTCCCCAATCGATGGCGATGGGCGAATTCCGTAAAGCGCAAGAACTCTTGCGCTCGCTGGCGCGGTTTGCGGCGGGCGATCAGGAAATCCACAACCGAATGGCGCGGATTGCGATTCAAGTTGCGAATCTGCAGCGTTCGGACCCCGGCAACGAAGCGTTCAGGGGTTACGATTTTGCGGAACGTAACCTCATGGTTCGCGATGCCACCGACGCAAACTATTGGGAATTCAAGAACTGGCTGGAACAGGAACGCGGCGCTGCTTTTGCCGGCAAGGGCGAAGGAGCCAAGGCCGGGAAATCATTCGCCGCTGCCGCCGCGGGCGTCGACCGCTTGCTGGCTGCGCACCCTTCCAGCGCTAAATACTGGAATGACAAAAACCTGCTCTTCTATGACCATTTTGCCGTCTTGGCCAAGTCAAAGAAGGACACGGTGGGGACGCTAAAGGCCTACCAGCAGGCGCTCGAAGCCTGCGAAAAGGCGGCCTCTCTCGACGCGAACGAGCCTGTCTACAAGAGCAATTTAGCTTTGGCCTATCAGCAAGTTGGCGAAGCCTTTCGGAATCAAGGACAAATGAGTGAGGCGCAGCGGCACTTCAGTGAGGCGGACCGTGTTTGGCGCCAGCTAATTCAGACAAGCGAAGACGCCTCGTACTGGAATCGATTATTTCTGCTTCTCTACGATTATGTGGCGCCGTTGCGCGAACAACAGAAGGATCGTCAAGGCGCCTTACAGGCTTACGTTGAATCGTTGGATCCCGTAAAGACAGCGATCGCCCTCGACCCAAACGATCCGACCTATCAAAACAATTTGGCGCTGGCGGAGCAGCGTGTGGGTGACGGTCGGCGCGATAAAGGGCAGTTCGACCTCGCGCAGAACGATTACGCCGAGTCCGAAAAGGCATGGCGCAAAGCAATTCAACTAAAGGAAAGCACTGGATATTGGAATCGTTTATTCCTGCTCTATTACGATCATCTGGCGACTCTACGCTCCAAGCAGAAAGACCAGCCGGGCGTCTGGAAGGCTTACGAGAACTCTCTCGAATTTGTCCAGAAAGCGGTTGCACTGGACCCCAACCAGCCTGTCTATCAGGGCAGTCTGGCGTTGGTTCATCAGAAAGTGGGCGACGCTCTTCGCGATCGGGGGCAACTGAGCGAAGCGCGAGAACACTACCGGTACTCATATGACGCCGCGCACAAGGCGGTGACGCTCGGACCCAAAGAGGCCGTCTACCGTAGATATTCGGCGGAAGCGCTTTGGCGAATCGCCCTAGAGGAAACGGAAAGAGGCAAGAAACTGGAAACGTACCGTCTGGCGGACCAGGATCTTCAGGATGCGGTAGCCCTGATGCCTGAAGAGCCTGGCAATGCCTCCTGGCGAGCCTACTATTACACTGGCCGCTACGCCGTCTTGCACAACGGTATTGCGCCGCTGTTGTCGGAGCGGCAAGACAAGGCTGGCGAACTCAAGGCGCTTACCGAAGCTCTTAGCGCAGCACGGGAGTCTGTAGCGTTGGAGAAAGAGAACGCCTCTTATCAAAGCAACTTGGGAGAGGCATACCTGTCGGTTGGCGACCGGCAAGATAAGGTAAAGGCCCTCGAATCGTATGCTAACGCCGTGCAAGCCCTTCGCGAAGCCGTACGCCTTAAGCCCAACGAATCCAGCTATTGGGCTTCGCTCACGAACGCTCTGGGCAGTCAGGGCATAGCTCAAGAAAAGCGTGGGGAAGTTACGGCTGCGCAAACCTGTTATCGCGAGGCGCTAAATGCGCTGGAGCAGGCCGGCAAGCTCAACCCGGATGCCAAAATGAGCGGGCTCAAAGACGATCTCTTGAAAAGGCTGGGGGCCAGCAGGCAGTAGCTGCATCTACCTTTGCGCGCCTTGGCGTCTTTGCGCGACCAAGATTGGCGGTGAAACCGCCGTCTCATGCCAGTTCCAGTTCCCGCTTCTCGCCACGCAACGCGCCTCTGGCATAATCGGCCATCCAGCCCGCATCGCGTTTGCCCTCAGCGTCGTTGACACGCTCCTAAACCGTCTCGCTTCCCGCTATCATTAAGTGTTGAAAATGAATCTTAAGATGATTGGCCTATGCGCGGCCGGCGTGTGTCTGCTTGCCCTTGGTTTCGCCGGGCAGTCTATCATGCTGTCCGCGGGGCCGGAGATTTGGTATCTACACCATTCCTTCCTCACGAGCGACGATGCCGTTAGCAAAAGCAAAGCGCTCCTCGATAAGGCCGCCGCCGCCGGTTACACCGGAGTCGTCGTCGGGGACAGCAGCTTTTCTATGATGGGTAACTCCGATTGGGGCTCCAATAACGAAGACCACCTGAAGGAAGTTCTGAACTACGCCCGCAAGAGCGGCTTAAAAGTGGTCGCCGGAGCCGCGCCGTTTGGCTGGTCGAACGATGTGTTGGCCGTGAATCCCAATTGGGCGGAAGCGCAACGCGTGATTGGCACGCAATTTCAGGTTGCCGCCGATGGCAAGACTCTGCAACTGAGAAACAGTTTTCCCGGCTTGCTGAACGGCGGATTCGAGTCGGGTCAAACAGCTTGGTTTGACTTGGGCGATCCGAACGTCGCCATCGGCCCAAATTCCCACTCCGGCAAGGGTGCGCTCACAATTGTCGACCCTCCCGGCAATGCTCGCATCCGCCAGGTAATTTCAGTGAAACCTTGGCGCCAGTATCATTTGTCTTTTTTCTACAAAGCCGCCGGCGCGGGAATCGGCAGTCCCATGGTCTCCGTGTCTGACGCCTCGAACCTCGCGAAAATGCGCTTTAACGTCGATCTGCACGAATCCGCTAATTGGTCCGATCTGCATTACTTGCTGAACAGCGGCGATAGCACCGAACTCGTCATCTACCTCGGCGTGTGGGGCGGCGCCAAGGGCACGGTGCAGTTCGACGACATCACGCTCGAAGAAACCGGCCTCGTCTGGCTTGCCCATCGCGAAGGCGCGCCGTTCAAACTCTACGATCCGCAAAATCCGTCGAAAGTTTACGCCGCGGGAACGGACTACAACGAAGTGATCGATCCCGACATGCTTCCTCACCGCCCCAGTTTTCACAATATCTTTCACTGGCCGCCTCCCTTCACCTTGCCCAAGACAACTCAACTGAAACCCGGCCAGATTGTCGCGGCCGATTATTACGCCGCCACGCCCCTGACCCATGAAAACCAGATGGGCATGTGCCTGACCGAGCCGGGTGTCTATCAGTGGTTGGCTAAGAACGCCCGTGAAATCAAGAAAGTGCTTCCGGCGGAATCCAATCTCTTTCTTGGTTACGACGAAATCCGCCACGCCAACTCCTGCTTTTCCTGCCGTTCAAAGAACATGGCCACCGGTGAACTGCTGGCCTGGAGCCTGGGCAAGACGCGCGAGATTTACCGGGATGCTCTGCCGGGCACTTCCTTCTGGATTTGGAGCGACATGTTTGACCCACACCACAACGCTCACAATAACTTTTATTACGCGGAAGGCGATTTTGCGGGTTCCTGGAAAGGCGTTCCCTCGGATGTTTCCGTCTTCAATTGGAATCTTGACAAGCTTAAACAGTCTCTGACATGGTTTTCGGGGCTGAACCCGGAGCAGCCCATTCCTCACCGGCAAATCGTCGCCGGTTTCTATGACAGGCCCGACGCCGCTGGGGAAGCCAGCCGCGAATTGCGCGAAGCCGCTGGCATCCCCGGCATTCGTGGCTTGATGTACACCACCTGGGTTGACGATTACTCCAAGCTGCAAACCTATGCCGACGCAGCCCGCGCCGCTTGGCCCGATTACAAAGCCAGCCTTCCCAAGGAGTAACTAACGAGTTTGCCGCCGGGCTAACGCGTGCGCTGGGGACGCACCGGACGTGCCGCCGCCGGACGGGGCGCCGTAAGTCTAGGTTGCGACTGCCTTGCGGACTTTCGTAAATCGAGAATCAGCCGCATCACCTGGTGCTCAATCGCATCGCGGGCCACCAGATAGGATTCTTCGGTTTTGCCCATCGGATCTTCCACTGTCCAATCGCGCACTTCCATCGGCATACGGGTAGGCAGCTTCTTACCGCTGATGTTAACAATCAGATCGAAGCCCGAGAGCGGCACGTGTTCCAGATCTTTGGGAAAGTGTTCGTCCAGGTTCACGTTCTTCGCCTCCATCACTTTCTTGGTCAGCGGTTGCACAATGGACGCGGGCGAAAAACCGGCGCTGGCCGCTTGCATGACGTCCGATCCGTATTTACGGGCAAAGCCTTCAGCCATCTGACTTCGAACCGAGTTGCCGATGCACAAGAACAGAACCTTTTTCACCAATTTCAGTGTAGCGGACCTAGTCCGGTAGGTGTCTGAGCCGTCCGCAACTTAACTTCCGTGAGTCTAAAGGAAGGGAGAGATTGCTCGAGTGTGAGTCGCCATAGTGAACATTCAGCGACACTCTTTTGGCCTCAAACTCAAAGAATAAATCTCAAGCAAGCGGCTGGCTGACTTTCTGAAGGAATCGGCGGTGAACGGCGTCGCTGGCGCTGAGTTCGGGATGGAAGGTGGCTACCATATGTTTTCCTTGCTCAGCCAACACAGGCGTACCCTGATACTCGGCCAGCACCTTGACTCGATTTCCGACGCGCCGGATGATGGGCGCACGGATGAATACCGCTTCGGCGGGCTGGCCCGCCACGTCGATTTGCGCAATGCGGCTGTCGATCTGGCGGCCATAGGCATTGCGCTCCACGGTCAGATCCATCAGGCCAAGCGACGATTGCGTTGGGCTGAGAACCTCCGTGGCCAAAAGAATCGCGCCGGCGCAAGTTCCAAAGATCGGCCTGCGCGCGCCAAACTCGGCGAGGGGCTGAAACAGCCCCTCAATGTCGATGAGTTTGAGCATGGTCGTGCTCTCGCCGCCCGGAATAATCAGGGCATCGACAGCGCGCAGTTCATCGGCCGTTCGAACCTCAACCGCGTCCGCACCCGCGCGTTCAAGGGCTTGGCGATGAGCTTCAAAATCGCCTTGCAGCGCAAGCACGCCGACCTTGGGCCTTATTACCATCCGCGCGTCTGCATCAATTCAGCTTCGGGGATCTTCGATACGTCGAGCCCCGGCATGGCTTCGCCTAGTTCTTCACTGGCTTCCAGCAGCTTCACCGGATCTTTGTAGTAAGTCGCGGCTTTCACGATCGCTTTGGCGCGCTTTTCAGGGTCCGACGACTTGAAAATGCCCGAGCCGACGAAAACCGCCTCCGCGCCCAATTGCATAACGAGCGCGGCATCGGCTGGCGTGGCAATACCCCCCGCCGAGAAATTCGGCACCGGCAGTTTTCCGTTTTGCGCCACCCACTGCACCAGTTCCAGCGGTGCTTGCAAATTCTTGGCTTCGTGAACCAGTTCTTCTTTGCCAAGCACGGTAAGCTGCCTCATCTCCTTGACGATGGTACGGATGTGGCGCACCGCTTCGACAATATTCCCCGAACCGGCTTCCCCCTTGGTGCGGATCATGGCCGCGCCTTCGGCGATGCGCCGTAGCGCTTCGCCTAAGTTGCGCGCGCCGCAAACAAAGGGCACTTTGTAATCGTGTTTATCGACGTGGTGCTCTTCATCGGCGGGCGTGAGCACCTCGCTCTCATCGATGTAGTCGACGCCGAGCGCTTCTAGAATGCGCGCTTCCGTGAAGTGGCCGATGCGAACTTTGGCCATGACCGGAATAGTGACGGCCTTCATGATGTCGCGAATGATGCGCACTTGCGACATGCGGGCCACGCCGCCGTCTTTGCGGATATCGGAAGGGACGCGTTCAAGCGCCATGACGGAGCAGGCGCCGGCGCGCTCCGCGATAACGGCTTGGTCGGCATTGACGACGTCCATGATGACGCCCCCCTTCAGCATTTCAGCGAGGCCGACTTTCAGGCGGAATTGATCGGTTTGGAAGTTCATCTGCGAATATTCTCCTTGGAAATCTTCAAACGAGCGCGGCCACCGGTTCAAGCGGCGCCGTGGTAGCGGACAAAGCGAGTTCGGCTCGCGCCGCCTCACCCAAAATTTGCAAGCCTTGTGTAATTTCACCCGGGGTTAGTCCGCCAAAACTCAAGCGCAGGCCGCGGGTATGCGGGCGGCGCGCCGAAAAATAGCGTCCAGGCAAAAAGTCTACGCCACGCTCGGCGGCGCGGCGCAAAAGAGACTCAGCCAGCAGGGGTGCGGGCAGATCGACCCACAAACTCATGCCGCCGTTCGGCCGGCTGAAGCGCGCGCCCGCCGGCAGAAAGCGCGCGCAGGCGTCGAGCACGCACTGCAGGCGTTCGGCGCCGGCAACGCGTGTGCGTTCCAGGTGATGCGCCAGCTCGCCCGATTCGGCGAAACGCAACAACACGGCTTGCGAGAGTTGATCGGAATGCAAATCGCTCAACTCCTTGGCTTCGGCAAGCCGTGCAATCACCGGTTCGGGCGCGATCACCCAGCCCACCCGCAGGCCAGGGAAAGAAACTTTCGAATAACTGCGCAAAAGAATGGTGTTGCCCGATTCGTCGAGTTCCTTTAACGTGGGCAGCGGCGCGCCTTGATAGCGAAGTTCGCTATAGATATCGTTCTCCACCAAAACGGTGGAGTAGCGCTGCGCCAGTTCGACAATCCGCTTGCGGCGATCGAGCGATAACGTGGCGCCGGTGGGATTCTGGAAACTTGGCGTAACAACCAGCATCCTGGGGCGGTATTGCTGGAGTGCTTCTTGCACCAGTGCGTGATCGAGACCATGCGCATCGACCGCTACGCCGACAATATTGGCGCCGGCGCGCGCGAAAACACGCACTAATCCGTGATACACCGGGTCCTCAAGGACCACATTACTGGCGCCGCCACGATTCTCGCCATAAAAGAGCCGCGCCAAAAGATCAAGCGCTTGCTGGCAACCATTGGTGATGATCAGATCGTCCGAAGGGCGCGCAATGCCGGTAGTGCTCGCTTGTTCAAGCAAGTAGCGGCGCAACGGCGGATATCCATGCGGCGAACCCAGTTGCAGGATCTGGGCCGCTTCGGCGCTATCTACAACCTCTTTGGTTAAGCTGCGAAATTGCCCCAGGGGAAATGCATCTTGTGCTGGCCGTGAACTGGCGAAACTGATTTGGATAGCGGGCGCAACCGCCCCAACGCCTTCCAGCGCAGGCAACAGGCTTTCCCAGTCCGTGCTCCCCACTCGCTCACGCGGGGCGAGCTTTGCGATGAAGCTGCCTCGGCCCACTTGGCCTTCGAGCAGACCCGACTGTTCCAATATCGCATAAGCGGCCGAGACGGTAGTGCGATTCAGGCCAAGTTGGCCAGCCAATTCACGGGTGGCTGGCAGTTTTTCACCGGATTGGATGGCCCCTGTATCGATCAAAGCACGAATGCCGTCGGCCAATTGCCTATAAATCGGTGTGTCGGCAGCCTGATTGAACGCGATTTGGGAAAGATCCGCCAAACCATTACTCTACCAAATTGGACTGGCGTCCGCAAATGCGTGGCACTCAAGAAAAGACACCCCATCCGCCTCGCTTTCCGCTATAATAAACCTATAAGCGACCCATCAAAGATGGGTCCTTGAGGTCGTTTGTGTCACTCGTAAATAGCGCTGACGTTTTGCGATATTTGATTCTCGCTGGATGGGGCATAGTTATTGTTGGAGCGATTGTTCTTCGCTACAACTCCGCAAGGCTTAGCGCCACGGTGAGGCGCTATCTCGCCTATCTCGGTTACGTTGATCCTCGAGATTTGCCGGGTTTTCGTGCGCCGTTATTACCGGAGACCCCCGCCGTCAAGAAATCCAACACTGCCGCTGTTTAACGGTGGTCCATGATCCGGCTGAGCAGAAGTTCGCCGCAAATACCCACTTCGAACGGAACCAGCGGTTCCACTCCAACATCTTTCATTCCTTCTGCCCAAGGGAGAATCGTCGCGCCCAAAATCACAATGGAGCGGACGAACCAAAATCCGGGTTCCTTGTAATAACCAGGCAAGCCATTGTTCTTCCGATAGGCGTTCACCGCCAGAATCGCTTCGCCTAGCAGGCTACCAAAGGCGGCAATCGTCATCGACCGCGCGGATTTGTCGAACCCAAATCCCTCCCAAAATCCGCCGCCAGACGCGTTTTCTTGAAGCAAGAAAATGAACGACGCGAAGATAAGTACGATGCTCAACTGAATCCGCTATCCTACCAGCTTGCGGCAAGCCCATCTGGATACGCCGCCGAACCCTCAGTTGGCCCGTAACTGTCTTACCACCTCTAAACCAAGAAAATTCCGCTCGAACTATGAGACTTGC
>Ga0075021_10001820_pt1 | contig 11008 bp, 7 predicted proteins | sample ColStrG_CSR_2012_FD_72749 | JGI IMG/M metagenome (GOLD analysis project Ga0075021, IMG submission 72749) | Freshwater sediment microbial communities in response to fracking from Pennsylvania, USA - Cold Stream Run_MetaG_CSR_2012 | ecosystem: Environmental > Aquatic > Freshwater > Creek >... | reverse complement strand
GTGTCCGAACACCTTGTCGGAATTTGTCGCCTGCAGCGAAATTCCCGTCGTCGTCGAACGGGTGCCGGTCAGGTTGATCTGCCCCAAAATGGCAGCGGGATCGAACGGGTTGGCGAGCTGGACACCATCTGTCCCATTCGCGGGGGTAACACCGTTGCCAAAACAAAGCAGGGCGCTGTTGGCGGTGCAGGGCTGGGTGGCGGTCGGATTGCCGTCCGAAGCACTTTGCTCGAACCTTCGCACATGGGCATTGCCTTCGATGGTCCAGCTCGGCGTGGCATCGACTTTCCCGGTCAGATTGAGATAGCCGACCCGATTGGAGGAAACCTGCGGCGAGGTGGAGATCGCGCTGTAATCCTGCAGGAGCAGTTCGATCGGTACCGTGGCGGACGCACCGAATTTGTTGTCGGCCACGCCCATGTTGACATGAAATTCGCTGCTGTCGTTCCGGTATCCGATATCGCCGTAGAAGCGGCGTATATTCGACGCCGAGGCCTTGCGAAATCCGTTGTCGTGCAATCCCTCGAGCGCGCCGTAAACCGCGAAATTGTCGACTTGCTTGCCCCACTGTGCCGAACTCTGGATGCGTCCGAAGGAGCCTGCCATGGTGTCGATTTCCGCGCCATGGTAGTTGAAACCGTCCTTCATCAGCACATTAACCGCCCCGCCGAGGGCGTTGAGACCGAAGGCGGGATTGTTGGTCACCACCGCGACGGAGCGGATCGCGGCGGTCGGAATCAGGTCCCAGTTCGCGGTGTCGCCGAACGCTTCGTTGATGCGGACCCCGTTTTGGTAGACCGCGAGCCCCTGCGGCGTGCCCGCGACGGGCGATGCAACGAAGCCGCGAAACTGCACGTCGGGTTGAAACGGATTGCCCGCGACTTCGCTGACCAGGACGCCCGGCACATATTTCTGCAGCGAATCCGAGACGTTCAGCGACCGGGTGGCCTCGATCTGATCGGCGCCGACGACGTTCACGCTTGCCGGAACCTTGTCGACATCGATGCCCGAGCCGCTAAGTGGCGTCGTTACATAGACCACGCGTGGCGGCAATCGCCGGACCGCTTCGGCGGTCGTATTCCGGGCGCGCTCCCGCTTCACGCCCGGTTTCGGGGAAACCACGATCGCCGGTAGCGCCTGAGCGGCGTCGGTCGACGTTTGCGCGGGCGCGGAATCGGTCGCAAACGGCAAGCAAAGCAACACAACCAACGCTGTCCGACGCGAACCCATGATTTCCCTCGGGAGCGCCTGTTTTTCATCACGGCGCCACGCTGGTAGCGATGCTACAAAATCGGCGGGGCGATGGCATCGCCTGATCGTTATAGCGCGGCAGGATTTTTTGGCAGAAAGGGCGGGAAGAATTCCCGACGGTTCGACACCTCACTGGAGCCGTGGAATTTCAGGAGCCTGCAGCTGTGGGGAGGACTGCTTCCACCGTCACGCCATTGCCGACCGATTCCACCGTCAGCGTCCCTCCCAAAGCCAGCACCCTCTCGCGCATCCCGACCATGCCGTAGCCGAGCTTGTAAGAGACCGGCAAGCCGCTGCCATTGTCCTTTACCCGTACGCGAACCGCGTCCCGATCGCCGGCCGCCGCCTTCCGGATCTCGCAGGCGGGCTCAACGACCACCGATACGTGGCTGGCGCCGGAATGCCGGAATACATTGGTCAGGGCCTCCTGGACCACCCGATAGACCGTCAATTCGGCAGTTTCGCCGATCGTCCCGAACGACGGCGATACCTGCGTTTCGATGGTGACGTCGGGATGCGCATCGCGCCACAACTGCGCGACGGCGCCCAGAGCCGCTTCCAGGCCCAGTTCGGTCAGGCCGACCGGTCGCAATTTTTCCAGCACCCTGCGATTGAACTGTTGCAGGGCATTGATCTGGTCGAGCAGCGCGGTGCCATGAGCGCGCAAGATATCCGCGTCGGGTTCATCGACGTCGGCCAGCCGTCGCAGCGCGGTGGCATAGGCGCGCAAGGCGAACAGATGGGGACCGAATTCATCGTGCAGTTCCCGTGCGATCTCCTTTCTTTCGGTATCCTGTATCGAGACCAGCCGCTGTGCCAGGTGCCGCTTGTCTTCGACCGCTTTTCCGAGCGCTGCGGCCAGATGGTTGAGCTTGTCGCAGATCGTTGCAATCTCGACCGAGCCGCCGACCGCGACCCGGGTTTCATAGCGGCCCGACTCGATGTCCACCATGGCGTCCGCGAGAAGCCGCACCGGTGCCAGCGCCCGGTTGACCACGATCATGGTGACCAGAAACAGCGCGGCGGCCAGTGCCGAGCCGATCTCGAGTTGAGCCAGGATGCCGTCCCAGATCTCCGCAATCTCGTCGGTCGGGTGCGATGCGATCACCAGCGAACCGAGCGACCTTCCATCGACCGCCACGGGAACGCTGACATTGGTTTGCTCCGGACGTACCAGTGCAACGAACCATTCGGGTGGGGCGCCGGCTCTCCCGTCGGTATCCACGGTGCGGACCGGCGCGAGGCGGGATGCCGAGCCGTCGGCGTGTGTGATGCTGACGTGCCGAAGCCGTGAAAGGCCATCGACGATTGTCGACAGCTTGGCGTCGGGGTCCGGACTATCCTTGAGGTCGCCAATCAGCGTTTCCACAAATTCGCGGGCTAGCCGGACCACGCTTTCGTCCTCCGCGCGCACGCGCGGACCGGCCTCCAGCAACTGCCGGCCCACATTGATGGTCAGTCCGAGCACCAGAACCAGCGCGAACAGCGCGTTGAGGCGGAACTGCAAATTGCGTCTTTTCCACATGTCCTGGTTCCGCGGCGGCTCCGGCTCGGGGCCTGTTTCCCGAGCGTTGACAGAAGGAAGCGTCGACTATCTAATCGAACGCTACAGCATTTTTTGCTGGCCTGCATATGTCGGGGCGATGGAGGCCAGAGGTGGAGGGAGCGCCGACAGCCGCTGGGCAGTTTCGCGACCGACCGCCAGGCGAGGTCGTTTGGTCATGACGGTAACCGGACTTAAGGCCGGGGACTCGCTTCGTGTCCTGATCGTCGACGATCATCCCATCGTCGTTTCGGGCTGCCGTGCCTTGCTTGCGGACGATCCGAGTATTGTCATCGACGTGGCGGCCGATGCCGAGTCCGGAGAGGCCGCGTTTGCCGCCCGGCGACCCGATGTCTGCGTCCTCGACATCAACCTGCCCGGTGTTTCCGGCTTCGAACTGGCACGACGGATTCTGCGGCGAGATGACACGGCCCGGATCATCATGTTCAGCATGAATGACGACCCGATCTTCGCCGCGCGAGCGATCGAAGCCGGAGCCAAGGGTTATGTATCGAAATCCGGAGACCCCGGCGATTTGATCGATGCCATCCGCGAAGTCAGCGCAGGACGGGTATTCCTGCCGCCCGCGATCGCCCAAAAGCTGGCGTTCGCCGGACCCGGGTTGGCCGAGAACCATCTTGCGAAGCTGACGGCGCGCGAGATCGAGATATTGCGACTGCTCGGCACCGGCAAGAGTCTTGCCGAGATCGCCGCGCTGATCAATGCGTCCTACAAGACCGTTGCCAACACCTCGTCGACCATTCGCCAGAAACTAGGGGTCAGGTCATCTTCCGAACTCGTGCGTCTGGCGATCGACTCGCGCCTCGCGTGATGTTTTCCGCGACAGGCGGGCAGGGGTGCCGCGTGGCCGCCTTAAACCGGCGGCCGTCGAAACTCAGGCCTTGAGTTTCGGGCGATAGTTCGGGGCCGGCAAGTTCAGCTTGCCAATTTCGATGATGGCCTTGTTGCGGCTGTAGAGCCTGAGTTTGCGCAAAATCTCGGTGACGTGCGCCTTGATGGTCGATTCAGCGAGCTTCAGTTCGAGGGCGATTTGCTTGTTCTGAAGTCCGCACCTAATGAGTCCGAGGACACGCAACTGCTGAGGCGTCAGCTCCTGCAGGCGCGCGCGCAAGGCTTCCGTGACGTCGGCATCGTTCACATCGCTCGATGGCACCAATTCCTTGGGAACGGAAATCGATCCGCTCAGAACAAGGCCGATGGCGAGCGCAAGCTCGCTCTTCGATGTTGATTTTGGCAGATAGCCGGCGGCACCGAGCGCGAGGGCTTCGCGAACCACTTGTCGGTCTTCATGACTGGATACGATTGCGATCGGCAGCCTGGGATAGTTTTCGCGCAGCCGCCGAAACCCGGAGAAGCCTGTCGCATCCGGTAACGATAGATCGAGCAGGGCCAGGTCTATTCCCGAGTTTGCTGCGAGAATGCGAAGCGCCCCCTCGATCGTCATGGCCTCGAAAATCCCGGCATCCGGATGCGCCATGCGTACGGCATTGCCCAGAGCCTCCCGGAACAGCGGATGATCGTCGATAATAAGGAAACGGATCATCTACTCACGGGCTCCAAGCAAACGGCTGGATCGGCCGATGGCATCTGCAACACAACAACCGAAGGCGCTTGTTGTCCGCAAACCGACGTTAAGGATTATCCGGGCCGGGATCAGTTCGATGCGCCGGTCGGCGTTTGCACCGTCAGCAGGTACGCATAGACGTTGTTGAGTTGGTCATCGGTGAATACCTCGTTCCACGCGGGCATTCCCTTGGCGGGCCGCCCCTCGTGGACGGTTTGCCAATATTTGTCGCGCATGTCTTCGCCGTATCGCCGTTTCAGCAACCGAAGATCGATGCGGCGCTCGCCTTGCACCGCATCCGGCCCGTGGCAGTGCGCGCAGGTGCCGTTGAAGACTTCGCGACCGGCGCTTACCGCCTCCGGCGTGGCGGCAGCCACCGTCGTCAGCTGGGCGAGCACGACCGGCAAGGCTTCCGGAGCCGCCGCGGATGCATATCTCGCCAGGGTGTTTGCCGCGCTGAGCTTGATAGGCCTGTCAGTCGGAAATCCATACTTCGCGACCAGCCCGGCAATAGTCGTTTCGAGCCCCGGCAGGGCCGCATCGACCTGATCGCGCAAATCTTTCGAAGTTTTGGCAAAGCCGATGGCGCTGCTCCATGACAGACCCGGGCCTTCGGTGCTCTGGATCGCATAGCGATCGTTGTATTCGGTCTTGTTGAGCCATCCGGCGACTGGACCCCACACAAAGGCGACGTCGGCCTTGCCCTGATCGAGAACCTTCATGCCTTCCTCGGGACTGAGGACCGTCACCTTGTCGATCTCGTCCCTCAGCGCCAGCAGATTTTGCGGTGTCGACATATACTGAACGGCGACACGTTTTCCCTTGAGATCGTCGACACCGTCGATCTTGCCGCCCTTGGCGCTCACCAGCGCGTAGGCCTCTGTAATCAGTGGTTTCGAGAAGATAACGGCGGGCCCCATGAAATCTTCGCTCAACGGCAGGCCGATCATCGCATCGCATTGCTTGCCGAGCAGCGTTACGCGCACGGCACGCTTGCCGAAATAGGATTTGTACCAGTCATAGGCGACGGGTCGACCAAGCGCCTCAGCCAACGCCTGTCCGAATTCGACATAGAATCCGGGCTTCGACTTGTCGTCACTGGAAAACGGAAGGTTGGTTGGGTCGGCACAGAGCCGGAGCGGCTTGATATCGTCGGCACCGGCCTGAAAGGCCGGTGCCGTAAGTGTCAGTATAACGGCGAGAGCAGGGATGCTGGCGCGGGCGAAAGCGTTACGAGGCGAAGTGCCTTTGCCCGGTAGATTTGCGAGCATCCCTGGCTCCCTTGTTTTGGTTTCTTATTGGACGGCGAACACGAACAACGCACCGCCTTCAGGCGCAGCCGCCAGCATCTTCTTGCCGACTTCGCCGAGGAAGGCCGGAAGCGCCGCGGTGCGGCCGACGACCACGGCGACATACTGCTTGCCGTTGACGGAGTAGGTGATCGGACCGGCGCCAATGCCGGCGCCGAGGTTCTTTTTCCAGAGAACCTTGCCGTCCTTGGCATTGATGGCGTGGAAATCGCCATGCAGGTTGCCGTAGAATACCAGGTTGCCTCCGGTGGACAGGGTTCCGCCGTTGAACGGCAGGTCCTGCTTGATCGACCAGACCTTCTTGCTGGTCACCGGATCCCAGGCCACGAGTTCGCCGAGGAAGCCACCGGGACCTTCCTTGGTCGGGAATTCCGCGCCGAGATAGAAGGTGCCGCGCTTGTAGGCGACGTCGCTCACCGACCAATCCATGCAGACGTTATTGGTCGGAATGTAGACCAGTCCGGTCTGGGGATTGAACGACATCGGCTGCCAGTTCTTGCCGCCGATCAGGTTCGGACAAATGTCCTTGGCCGGATGACCCGGTCCCGGGCGCTTGTCGGGATCTTCTTCCGCACGCATGGTCGCGACGTCAAACTTCTTGGCCCAATTGGCATAGATGTACTTCTCGGCCGAGAGCAACTTGCCGCTCTCGCGGTCGGCCACATAGAAGAAGCCGTTGCGATCGGCCTTCATCAAGGCCGGCACGTCCTTGCCGCCCATTTTCAGGTTGCCAAGAACCAGTTCGTTGACGCCGTCATAGTCCCAGGCGTCGGCGGGGGTTTGCTGAATGTGCCACTTGATCTTGCCGGTGTTCGGGTCGAGCGCCACCGTGGAAGAAGTGTAGAGGTTGCTCAGCTTGCCGAAATTGCTGTCGCCCGTGGAGCGAACGCCGCTGTTCCAGGGACCGGGGTTGCTCGTTCCCCAATAGACCGTGTCGGACTTGGCATCGTATGACCCGACCAGCCAGGCAGCACCGCCACCCTTCGTTCCAGTGTCACCCTTCCAGGTCTCGCTGCCGGTCTCGCCGGGGGCCGGTGTCATGAAGCTCTGCCACAGCTGCTTGCCGGTGTTGATGTCGAAGGCCAGCAGCGCGCCACGTACGCCGTATTCGCCGCCGCCGAAGCCGGTGATGACCTTTTCACGGACGATGAGGGGCGGTGAGGTGATGACCGAACCCTGCTTGTAGTCGACTACGGTGGTGGTCCAGAGTTCCTTGCCGGACTTGGCGTCGAGCGCGGTCAGCTTGCCGTCCAGGCGGCCAACGAAGATCTTGCCCTCGGCGTAGGAAACGCCGCGGTTGTTCACGTCGCAGCAGGCATATTGCAGGATGTCATCCGGAATTTCCGGCTCATACGTCCACTTTCGCGCGCCGGTCGCGGCGTCGAGGGCATAGACGAATTTCGGACCCCAGGATGTCGTCACATACAGCGTATCGCCGATCACGAGAGGCGACGATTCATTGGAACGCAGCGAAGCAAGCGAGAACGAATAGGCCAACGACAGCTTGCCGGCGTTCTCGGTGTTGATCTGCTTGAGCGGGCTGAAGCGCGTATTGCCGTAATCGTGTCCCGCGACCGCCCATTGATTGGGATCGGACACCGCCTTGACGACCGAGTCATTGGCGAGCGCGCCAATGGTCCCGGCCACGAGACTGGCGACTATCGAAGCGCCAGCCAAGAATCCCCTGCTCCTTGACGTCATCAATTATCCTCCCGATCGTGTTTCGCCGCGTTCTCAATCGATGGATTGGATTCGCGGGGTGCTTTTTATAAGCGCAGACGTGCGCCTGTTGCGCACCGTCAGTGCGGAAGTACATCACCTCAATCGCGTGCAAAGTATAGGCATAAGGTAGTAGTCCGCGTTACAGTCGGAATTATCACCCAGCCGGTCACCGGGCATCTGCCCGCGATCGGGCCTGGCAGTGCGGTGCAACAACATGCGAGCCGATAGCCGGATTTCGAACTTTCGTGCGATCGAATTCGCATTGCTCGCATTGTTGGCCGCGGCTCCCGCGGCTGTTCGCGCGGATGAGATCGATACCGAGCATCTGTTCGGCTTTACCATCGGCAGCGACGTCGGAAACGTGGGAGAAAGGGAAATCGAGGGATCGACGACCGGAAGGTTCTCGAAGCGCACCGGAAGCTACGGCGCCATCGCACAGACGCTCTCAGCCGAATTCGTCCCGATGGAAAATCTCCGTGCCGAGTTCGGAGGGGCCGTGGCTTCGCATCGGATCGCCGGCGTTGCCGGGTTCGAGGAACGTCAGCAGGTAACGTTTAGCGGTTTTTCCCTAGACCTGAGATACAGATTGATGGATCGCGCCACCGCGCCGTTCGGGCTGGCTATCGGAGCCGAACCGCGTTGGGGGCGGGTCGAAGAGGTGACGGGGGCGGCCGTCCAGCAATATGGCGTCGATTTCGTCGTCGCGCTCGACAAGGAAATCGTTCCGGATCGGGTGGTCGCCGCGTTCAACCTGCTCTACCAGCCTGAAATCAAGCGCGATCGGGCTACCGCCACATGGTCACGGGAATCCACGGCAGGCGTCGCCGCCGCCTTGATGACGCAAATCCAACCTGGGGTTTTCCTCGGAGGCGAAGCGCGTTATTTGCAAAAATACGAGGGGACCGGCTTCGGGGAGTTGGCCGGGCACGGCTTTTTTCTGGGACCGACCTTCTACATGAAGCTGTCGCGCGGGGCATGGATGGCAGCTGCCTGGAGCGCTCAGGTCGCCGGTCACGCCGTGGCCGCCGCGCCCGGCTCGCTCGATCTGGTCAATTTCGAGCGCCATCAGGTCCGTTTCCTGTTCGGCGTCGGTTTCTGACGGCTCGCCGCCCCGCCGGCGCCTACTACCAAGATCGTGGTTACAAAGTTCCCTCAGGCGTGCTCTTGTTCGGGGTTAGAACAATAAGAAATCGGGAGGTTTTGGCGTGTCAGCGATCAAATTGACTGTAAATGGCAAGCCGGTCTCGGCCGATGTCGAGGATCGTACGCTGCTTGTGCATCTTCTGCGGGATCATGTCGGCCTGACAGGTACCCATATCGGTTGCGATACCAGCCAATGCGGTGCATGCACCGTTCATATCGACGGTCGCGCAGTGAAATCCTGCACCGTCCTGGTGGGACAGGCCAACGGCTCGAACGTCACCACCATCGAGGGTATTGCCAAGGGCGATGAACTGCATCCGATGCAGGCTGCATTCCGCGACAATCATGGTCTGCAATGCGGCTATTGCACGCCCGGGATGATCATGGCGTCGATTGACATCGTTCACCGCTACGGCGGCAAGCTCGACGAGGAAACCGTTCGGCACGAACTGGAAGGCAATATCTGCCGCTGCACCGGCTACCACAACATCGTCAAATCCGTGCTCGATGCGGCCGGCCGCATGAAAGTTGCGCAGGCCGCCGAATAGAGGCCGCAGGCGTTCCAATTCCAGTATTACGGCTGCCGGGTTTCGATCGAACGGCGGAAAGCAATCTCCGATTGGGAGGACAGAACATGGGCGTTGAAGGCATTGGCGCAAGCGTTGTGCGCAAGGAAGACCGCCGTTTCATTACCGGCAAGGGCCGCTACGTCGACGATATCAAGCTGCAGGGCATGACCCATGCTCATTTCATCCGCAGTCCGCACGCGCATGCCAAGGTCAAGCGGATCGATTCATCCGCGGCGATGAAGATGCCGGGCGTGGTCGGCGTGCTGACGGGACAGCAGATCGTCGATGACAAGGTCGGCAACCTGATCTGCGGCTGGGCCATCACCTCCAAGGACGGCTCGCCGATGAAGATGGGCGCGTGGCCGGCGATGGCGCCGGAGACAGTGCGTTTCGCCGGGCAGGCAGTCGCCGTGGTCGTCGCCGAGACCAAGAACCAGGCCAAAGACGCGGCCGAAGCCGTCGTGGTCGAGTACGAAGAACTCCCGGCCGTGGCCGATATCCGCGCCGCGATCAAGCCGGGAGCGCCGCAACTTCATCCGGAGGCACCGGGCAATGTCATCTATGACTGGGCGATTGGCGACGAGGCCGCCGTCAAGGATGCGTTCGCCAAGGCGGCGAATGTAGTGACGCTGGAGCTCACCAACAACCGGCTGGTGCCGAACGCGATGGAGCCGCGCGCGGCGATCGCGGACTACGATACAGCCGAGGAGCACTATACGCTGTACACGACCTCGCAGAACCCCCATGTCGCCCGTCTGGTGTTGTCGGCGTTCTACAATATCGCGCCGGAACACAAGCTGCGCGTGATCGCGCCCGATGTCGGCGGCGGTTTTGGCTCCAAGATCTATATCTATCCGGAAGAAATGGTGGCGCTGTGGGCATCGAAGAAGGTGCGGCGTCCGGTCAAGTGGACCGGTGATCGTTCCGAGGCCTTCCTCACCGACGCGCACGGCCGCGACCATCTTTCAAAGGCCGAGATGGCGTTCGACAAGGACAACAAGATCCTTGGCCTGCGCGTCAAGACCCACGCCAATCTGGGCGCCTATATGTCGCTGTTCTCGTCAGCAGTTCCGACCTATCTGTATGCGACGCTGTTGTCGGGCCAATACAACATCCCGGCGATCCACGCCGAAGTGATGACGGTCTACACCAACACCACCCCGGTCGACGCCTATCGCGGCGCGGGCCGGCCGGAGGCGAGTTTCTTGGTCGAGCGGCTGATGGAAACCGCGGCGCGGCAATTGAAGGTCGATCCGGCCGAACTGCGCCGCAAGAATTTCATCACGCAATTTCCGCATCAGACGCCCGTGATCATGGCCTACGATATCGGCGATTTCGGCGCCTCGCTGGATGCGGCGATGAAGGCGATCGACTATGCCGGCTTCGCCGCGCGCAAGGCCAAAGCCAAAGCCGAAGGCAAGCTGCGCGGCATTGGCCTTTCCTGCTACATCGAAGCCTGTGGCATCGCGCCCTCAAAGGCGGTCGGAAGCCTGGGGGCCGGCGTAGGCCTGTGGGAATCCGCCGAGATCCGGGTCAATCCTGTCGGCACCATCGAAGTCCTGACGGGATCGCATAGCCACGGCCAGGGCCATGAAACGACATTCGCCCAATTGATCGCGGAACGGATCGGCGTGCCCCTGAGCCAGGTGCAGATCGTCCATGGCGACACCGACAAGGTGCAGTTCGGCATGGGGACCTACGGTTCGCGTTCGATCGCCGTCGGCGGTACGGCCATCGTCAAGGCCATGGAAAAAGTGGAATCCAAGGCCAAGAAGATCGCAGCCCATCTGCTCGAGGCTTCCGAAGGCGACATCGTGATCGAAAACGGCGAGTTCAAGGTCACCGGCACCGACAAGTCGATTGCGCTGCCGATGGTCGCGCTCGC
>Ga0075021_10001819_pt1 | contig 11020 bp, 13 predicted proteins | sample ColStrG_CSR_2012_FD_72749 | JGI IMG/M metagenome (GOLD analysis project Ga0075021, IMG submission 72749) | Freshwater sediment microbial communities in response to fracking from Pennsylvania, USA - Cold Stream Run_MetaG_CSR_2012 | ecosystem: Environmental > Aquatic > Freshwater > Creek >... | reverse complement strand
CTCGACGAACGTGGCGTGGCCACCCGTATGGTGTGGACGGGCAACATCACGCGTCAGCCCGGGTTCGCGGCGATCGAGCACCGCCGTCCCGACGACGGCCTGCCCGGTACCGACCGGGTGATGGACCGGGCGCTCTCGCTCCCGATCCACCACGGCCTGACCAGCGACGACATGGGCCACATGCTCGGCGCGCTCGAGGAACTCCTCACCTGACCTGCTCGAGGGCCTGACCGAGGTTGCGTCGCTGGCACGCGTCTGGCGCGTGCGAACGACGCAACCTCGCGGGTCAGATGCCCTTGGGGCGGTTGGCGAAGCGGCGCTCCTTGTCGCTCCAGAACCACCCGCCGCCGGCCTTGGTGCCACCGTCGACGGGGATGTTGTGCCCGGTGACGAACGACGACAGGTCGGAGGCGAGGAACAGCGCGACGCGTGCGTTGTCCTCGGGCCAGCCGAGGCGACCCACCGGCGCCCACGACGGCCAGAGGTGCTCCGAGTCCTCGAAGCCCGTGAGGTAGTCGACCTGCGGCGTCTGCGTGAGGTCGGGACCGATGCCGTTCACCCGGATGCCGTTGCGGCCCTGCTGCACCGCGAGGCACGTGGTGAAGTGCGCGACCGCACCCTTGAGCGACCCGTAGACCGGCTCACCCGGGTAACCGCGCATGCCCTCGACGGAGTGCACGTTCACGATCGAGCCCTTCTGGTGCTCGATCATCGAGCCCAGGAACGCGTGGGTGACGGCGTAGAAGTGGTACAGGTTGATGCGGATCATCGCGTCCCACGACTCCGGCCCCGACTTCTCGAAGCGCACGAGCGGGCGGTAGTCGCCGACGTTGTTGACGAGCACGTCGCAGCGCCCGTGGTGGTCGAGCACCAGGCTCGCGAGTCGCTCGGCCTCATTCGGGTCGCAGACGTCGAGTACGTGGGCGCGCGCGGTGCCGCCGGCGGCCTCGATCGCGGCGACGCTCTCCTCGGCGCGCTGCGGGTCGATCTCGGCGATCTCCACGAGCGCGCCGTGCTGCGCGAACAGCGTGGCGATGGAGCCGCCGATGCCGCCGGAGCCACCCCCGGTGACGACGGCGACGCGACCGTCGAGGAGCTTGCCGTAGTCGTCGATTGCGGGGACGTCGGTCGGGTCGATCATGGTCGGGCTCCTGCTTTCGTCATCTGGCTGACTCGTTCTCGTCGTTCTCGATGCCGAGGATCACGGCGCGCTGGTCGGGAATCGGGATGAGCTGGGTGTAGTCGATGAAGGCGCGCAACGTGTTGCCGCCGTCGACGGTGAGGCACTGGCCCGTGGTCCACGACGACTCCGGGCCGGCGAAGTAGCGCACCGCCTGTGCGATGTCCTCGACCTCGCCCCCGCGGTCGATGGCCTGCTGCGCCCGGAACGCCGCCATCATGGCCGGGTTGGCGAACGCGGCGTCGGTGGCGGGGGTGTGGGTCATGCCCGGCTGCACGCTGTTGACCCGGATGCCGTACTGCCCGAGCTCATCGGCGGCGACCCGCACGAGGTGGTCGACCGCGGCCTTCCCCGCGCAGTACGACGCGAGGTAGCGACCGGAGAACACCGCGGCGGTCGACGAGATCGCCACGAACGAACCCTCGCCGGCGCGCAACATCGCGTGCCCGGCGTACTTGAGCATGAGGAACACCGGACGGACGTTGAGGTCGACCTGCTGGGAGAACTCGTCGTCGTCGAACAGCAGGACCGGCTTGATCGAGCCGCCGCCCGGGACCACGACCGCGATGTGGAGGCGGCCCTCGTCGTCGGACGCGGCGTCCACCGCGGCCTTCACGCTCGCGCCGTCGAGTCCGTCGCATGCGGTGCAGTGCACGTCGAGACCTTCCGCCGCGAGCTGCGCCTGCGCGTCGAGCAGCTTCTGTTCGGTGCGCCCGACGATCGTGACGAACGCGCCGTCGCGCGCGAGCGCGCGGGCGGAGCCGAGGCCGATCCCGCTGCCGCCGCCGACGACGATTGCACGCTTGCCGATCAGTGCGTTGTCCATCAGTCCTTCTTTCCCCAGCTTGTGCCCCACGCGCCGCGCAGGTCCTGTTGACGGGTCGCGGCGTCCGACAGCTCGGCGATACGGAGCGGTAGGTCGTCGGTGTCGTAGCCCTCGAGCACCGCGGCGCCGTCGAGGGTGCGCACCGGCACGCCGAGATGGTCGAGCAGGTCCAGATCGCGCATCACCATCCCGCGCGCAAACGTGGGTGCCGTCGCCAGGGCGAGGATTGCCTCGGCCATCGCTTCCAACGGCTCGGTGATCTCCGGTTGCATCGCGCCCTGGTCGACGAGCTGGTTGACGAACTCGGTACGCGCCGCCGCCTGGGGCGACACGGTGTTGACCGTCACGTCGGTGCCGTCGAGTTCGAGGGCGAGGCAACGCGTCATCTGGTCGAACATCGCCTTGGTGCCGCCGTAGGCCGCGCCGCCCGCGCGGGCGTTGTCGGGCTCGCCCACCCCCGACGAGATGTTCACGATCCACCCGCGGTTGCGCTCGACCATCCCGGGCACCACCGCGGTGACGAGCTCCCATGGCGCCATCACGTTGATCTCCCACATGCCGCGGAGCTTCGCTGGCGACCACTCGATCACGTTGCGGAACACCGACATCGCCGCGTTGTTCACGAGGATGTCGACGGGGCCGAGCGCGGCCTCCGTCTGCTCGATCACCTGGCCCCGGGCGAAGGCGGGATCCGCGAGATTGGCGGCGATCGCGACCGCGCGCACCCCGACGGCCTGCACCTCGGCGACCGTCTCCGCGAGGCTGCGGCCCAACCGGTTGCCGTCGACGTCGCGTGCCACGAGCGCGAGGTCGGCGCCTTCGTGGGCGAGTCGCAGCGCCGCGGCCCGCCCGATGCCTCGGCTGCCTCCGGTGACGACCGCGACCATCCCCTCGCACGCGCCCATGTCAGTGACCCGCGGGGTTCGCGGCCCGGTGGTCGGTCCAGTCGACGTTGACGCGACGCGTCGCGATGCGCCACTCGCTTCCTTCGCGCCGGTAGGTGTCGGCGTAGCGGATGTACATCACGTAGTTCGTGCCGCCGTGGCGGTCGGGGGTGAGGTGATGCGCGACGCAGTAGGTCTCCCCGGTCGCGGCGGCGCCGTCGATCTCGTAGGTCGACTGGCCCAGCACGTGATACGTGTTCGGGTACACCTGGATGAACTCGGGGACCCGGCCGATCTGCTCGTGCCCCTGCATGACGTTCACGCCCTCCTCCTTCTCGGAGGGGTGGTGTACCGAGAGCGTGGCATCGGGGTGGAAGGCGCTGAGGAAGGTGTCGCGGTCGCGGCGGTCGACGCCCTGCGCGTAGCGCTCGGCGAGGTTGCGAAGCGCGGCCCGTGTGACGATCCCCTCGAGGGCCGCGTGCAGCTCATCACTCAGTTCGGCCATGCGTCCCCCCGAGGATCAGTGCTGGTGCCGGTGCGAGGGCCGTACAGTACGCGGCCTCGCACGAACCGCACCAGGGACCGGGGGACGACGAATGACGGCGATGCTCGAAGGCAAGACGGCGATCGTGACCGGCGCCGGCCAGGGGATCGGACGCGGCGTCGCCCGTATGTTCGGGGTCGAGGGCGCGCGGGTCGCGGTGGTCGACATCGACGCCGCCCGGGCCGACGCCGTCGCCGCGGAGCTCGTCGCCGACGGGAACGAGGGCATCTCGGTGCACTGCGACGTCGGCAAGCGCGAGCAGGTGCAGCGAGCCGTCCGTGAGACGGTGGCGGCGTTCGGCACTGTCGACGTGTTGGTCAACACCGCGATCGCAGGTGCGCCACGCGTGCCGTTGCTCGAGACGTCCGAGGAACTGATGGAGGTGATGTTCCGCACCGGCACGCTCGCGACGTTGATGTTCACGCAGGAGTGCCACCCGCACATGAAGGGCAAGGACAGCGCCATCGTGAACTTCGCGTCCGGAGGAGCGATCAGCGGCGACATCGGGTACGCCGCGTACGCACCCGCGAAGGAGGGCGTGCGCGTGCTCACCAAGGTCGCGGCGCGTGAACTCGGGCCCGACGGCATTCGCGTGAACGCGGTGTGCCCGGCGGCGAAGACGCGCCTCATGCAGGACTGGATCGACGAGAACCCGGACGCGGCGGAGGCCACCCGGCTCACCATGCCGCTGCAGCGGTTCGGCGATCCCGACCTCGACATCCCGCTCGCGGTGGTGTTCCTGGCCAGCGACTACGCCCGCTTCGTCACCGGCCACACGTTGATGGTCGACGGTGGAAGTTGCCGGTGGTGAGGGTCCGCGTCAGCAGCCGCCGTCGCTGTGTGGCGGTCGACGGTGGAAGTTGCCGGTGGTGAGGGTCCGCGTCTCCGGCATTGCCGTCGTCCTGGCCGTCGCTCTCGTGGGTGCGGGGGCGCTGGCGCTCCGGCCGGCAAACGCATCGGGAGCGCCGGTGGAGCTCGTGTCCGGCCGGGTGACGGTGCTCCCCGACGACGGCCGCGGCCTCTACTTCGACGCGCTGGACTCCGCCCGCCACGACATCCGCATCGAGATCTGCGTGCTCGAGGACCCGGAAATCCTCCAGCATGTCGAGACCGCGATCCGCCGGGGCGTCAGGGTCCGGGCGATCGTCGACCGGGGAAAGTACGACGCGCTCGCCGCCGAACAGGCCAACCTCGCCCGGTACCTCACGGGCGCGGGCGGCGAGCTGCACCTGAGCAATCCGGTCTTCCCCCGAAGCTTCCCGAAGGTGATCCTCGTCGACGACCGTCCCTACGTCTACGGCTCCGCCTGCCTCGACACCACGACCTTCACGCAGTATCGCGACTTCGCGACCTCGGGCGACGACGCCCGCGTCGCGGTATCGCTGCACCGCCTGTTCGACCAGGACTGGGCGTCGTCGGCTCCCCCGGGGGCGGCCACGCCGGCGTTTGCGCCGACCCCGCCGATCACTGCGCCCGGACTCATCGTCGCGCCGGTGAACGCGTCGGCCGAGCTGACGACGCTGTACCAGTCCGCCCGCCGGACAGTCGACGTGTACTCCGAGGAACTCGGCAACGCCGCGCTCGAGGGTGAATTGGCCGCTGCGGTCGGACGCGGGGTGAAGGTCCGGCTGATCGCGCCGAGCCAGGTCAATGGCGCGACCGCGGAGGTGGATGCGATGCAGGCATCGTCGCTCCGCGCACTCGCGGCCGCGGGCGTCGACGTGCGCGAGAGTGGGGGAGTTCAGGATACGAGCAGGCCCTACATGCACGCGCGCGCGGCGGTGGTCGACGGGGCGATCGTGTACCTCGGCTCGATCAGTCTGGCCCCCGACTCAGCGACGGTGAATCGCGAGGTCGGGCTCATCTCGCGTTCGCCCAAGCTGGCGCGCGCCGTCGCGGAACAGTTCGCGGCTGACTTCGGGTCGCGCACGAATCCCTTCACCGCGACGGGAGGTTGACCGGTGAACGATCCGGAGCTGGTGGGCGCCGACCGCGTGCGCGAGGTGTTCCGTCGGGTCGCGGCGGGCGACAACCGCGTTGCCGATCTCTACGCGCCCGACGGCGTGATCCAGTACGGCGCGCACGATCGCGTCGAGGGACGCGAGGCGATCCGCGCGTTCTACCAGTTGATGATCGACTCGATCTCCCCGCAGCCGTCCGTGGAAGCGGTGCTCGAGCAGCACCCGCGCTACGTCGCGATCGTGAACGTGCCCACCGGCGACGGCTTCCGGCGCGCGGCCGACCACTTCACCCTGGGCGACGCCGGGATCGTGCGCCTCGAGATCTTCGCCTGGTAGAACGAACCACCATGGCGAAGCGAGGGATCACCTTCGAGACGACGCTCACGGCAACGGGCAACAACACCGGCATTGTGGTGCCGCCGCAAGTGCTCGAGCAGTTGGGTGCCGGCAAGCGACCGGCGGTCGTCGCGAGCGTCAACGGCTACGGCTTCGAGTGCACCATCGGGTCGATGGGAGGAAAGTCGATGATCGCCTTCAGCGCGGCGCGCCGGAAGGAGACCGGACTGGCCGGAGGCGATCCGATCACCGTCACGCTCACCCTGGCCGAGGGACCGCGCGCGCTCGAGGTGCCGGCCGACTTCCGGAAGGCGATGCGCGCGGCCAAGGGCACCGAGGCGTTCTTCGCGGGACTGGCGCCGTCACTGCAGCGCTACCACGTCGACAACATCGAGGGCGCCAAGACCGCGGAGACCCGTCAGCGACGCATCGACAAGGCGATCGATCTCTTCCTCGCCGGCAAGTCGCGCTGAGCGACGTCAGGTGCGGCCGAGCCTCGCTCGGATCTTCTCCAGGTTCTCCTTGAACACCGGCTGTTCCATCGACCACTGCTGAGCCTCGAGCTCGTACTGCAGTGCTTCGTCGGCGGTGCTCATCGACTGCGAGTCGACGTGCGTCTGCTTGGCGCGGCGCGTGAGCTCGCGCGGGCGGTCGGCCGCGCGGCGCGCCATCGCGATCGCCGCGGGCAGGAGCTCGTCGGCGGGGAGGCACTTCCACGCGAGGCCGACGCGCACCGCTTCCTCGCCCTGCGGAGCCTCGCCGAACAGCACCATCGCCGCGGTGGCCTGCGGCCCCACGAGGCGCTGCAACTTGAAGAACGTGCCGCCGCCCGGATGGATACCGACGTCGAGGAAGCGCGGGTCGAAGCGCGCCTCGGGGGAGCACAGCACGACGTCACACGCGAGCGCGACGCTCACTCCCGCGCCGACGGCGGGGCCATTCACCGCGGCGACGGTCGGCAGCGGACAGTTGGCGATCGACTCGAACCCCCCGTACATGTGACGGAGCGGCGCACGCGGGTTGAGCAGGTCGTCCACCGAACCACCGGAGCAGAACACCGGGGGCGTCGCGGTCACGACGAGCGCGCCGATCTCGGGGTCGTTCGCCACCTCCGCGATCGCGGCCTTGATCTGCTCGATGACTTCGAGCGGCAGCGCGTTGCGCCGGGCCGGGTCGTCGATGGTGAGGATCGCGACGTTGCCGTCGCGCTCCAGCTTCACGTACTGCTCGCCCACGGGAGTGTCGGTCATGGCCGCATCGTAGGGATCAGAGCAATGGCGAGGTCGTGTTCGACGGCCACTGCGGGCGGAAGTAGCCGCGGAAGTGCAGCTCCCCGCCGCGCAGTTCGCGGATGGTGATGAAGTCGCCTTTGTACCCCCGGTGGTCCTGCGGGGAGAAGGTGATGTAGGTGGCGGGCCCGCCGTTCGTGGCCGGGATCCACTTGATGCGCTCGATGCCCTTCTTCACTTCGGTGGGGATCGCGAGGGCCGCGTTGGCGATGCCGTGGATGCCGACACGGGCAGTGTCGTAGGCGAGGGCCACCACCACGTTGCGCGACACGCGACCGAAGCGCTTGCCGAAGCGCTGCAGCAGCGCTTCGTAGTTGGGGTTGGCGCCGTCCTCGCCGAGTTGGTCGACCCCGGTCCAGCCCTCGAGGCCCTCGGCCCACTTGTTGGTGTTGCTGTAGAACATGAAGGCCGCGCCCATGAAGCGCGGCGGATCCCAGTCGAGGGCCTTGAACGCGTCGGCGAAGTGGAACGTCGCGTAGCCGTAACCCATGTACACGATCGCCGCGGCGCCCTGGGCGCGCATCGTGGCCAGGTGCTCCTGCAAGTTGCGCGGGTTCGGGCCGAGCGCCACCTCCTTGACGATCTCGAGGCCCTGCTGCTGCGCGGCAGTGCGGAAGAAGTCGGCATAGTCCGTGCCCGAGCTGCCCTTCTCCCAGAAGAACCCGATCTTGCGGTGGCCCTCACGTGCGCACCAGTACGCGCCGCACGTGGCCTCACCCGAGATGTCACCATTGCCGACGGTGAAGCAGTACTCGCCGTAGAAGCGCACGGCGCAGGTCCACGAGATCACCGGCACCTTCGTCTCGTCGACGAGGTCCATCAGGTTGACCGCGTTGTCCGACACCTCGGGGCCGAGGATCACCACGCAGCCGCGCTCGACGAGTTCGAGGTAGCCCTTGCGCGCCTTCAAGTAGTTCTCGCGCGGGAGTGAACGGGCGTCGACGGTGATGAGCTCGACGGGGCGGTCGTACACGCCCTCGTTGAGCGCGTCCTCGATGGCGAGGATCGTCGCGTTGACCCAGTCGTAGATGAGCTGACCGGTGTCGATGTCGATGAGGATGCCGATCTTCACCGGCTCGAACGGGTCGCCCTGGGTCTGCAGGCCGCGCGTCGGCGGGTAGATGGTGATCGATTCGACCGGGCGCTCACCGACGCGGCCGCCACCGTGGTACCAACGCTCGTTCTCGCCGCCGCCGAGGTCCTCGGCCTCGGTGCCGGAACGCACCGTGCTGACAGCTCGGTCCTCCTGCGCGATGCCGTGGTCGACCGGCGCGGGGAACATGCGATCGGCGTATCGGGGAGAGTCGGCGTATCGGGGAGAGTCGGCGTATCGGGGAGAGTCGGTCATTCGGGTGCTCCTTCGGTGACGCGTGTGATCGCGCCGAGCGCGCGGGCGATGGGTGAGAGGTCGGTGTCGGCGGCGGCCGCGGCTTCGTGCATGGCATCGAGGCGGTCGCGGTCCCGCTCGTCGCGGACGGCGAATCGCCACCGTGCGGCGCGCTCCGCGATCGCGGTCTGTCCCGGCCCGGTGGGGACCACTCCGGTCGCGGCGAACACTCGGCAGTCGTAGGTGCGACACGTGCGCGGCCGGTGCGCGTAGATGGAGCAACCGTCGGCACGGAGCATCGGGCACCGCCCGTGCTCGTCGAAGCCCATCACCAGGTGTCCCGGTGGCGCGCCCGGCGCGGGGAACAACAGCGCCCGGGGAATGTGGGCGAGCGCGTCGGCCTCGTCGGGCGCCACGTGGATGAACTGCGATGCCTCGCAACACGCGGTGCACTCGCCGCAGGGGACGTCGGTGTCGCCCTCGTCGCGCAGCGCGGCGCGCAATTTGTCGATCCAGTCCTGGAGATCGCCGGCTTCGAGTGGCCTGGCGTCGTTCATCAACCGATGCCGAGGAGGGCCCGGGTCTCGGCGCCGGTGGCCGGCCGCCGTCCGAAGGTGGCGAGCACGGCGACGACCTGCTCGACGAGTTGCGCGTTGGTGGGCGTGCCGAGTTCGAGATACGGGTGGTCACCGAGCCCGATCGACGGGTGGCCACCGAGCTCGACGGCGGCGCCGATGAGCGGCAGCAGGTTGCCGCCGTTCGCGTCGACCGACCAGATGCCTTCGTGATCGGGCAGGAACTCGACCAGCGCCCGGAGCCCGGCGACGCTGACCGGGTGCGCGGACAACACGTTCTCGGAGAGCGTGACCTGCGAGTAGACCGGCTCGGTGATCGCGCCACAGTCGAGCAGTGCGCCGAGGAGTCGTGCCGACCCGACGTTCCAGAGCGCGGCCATCGGCTTCACTCCCGCGCCGGTGATCGTGTCCCAGAGGTACCGAACGGTGCGCGCGGTGTTGAGGTAGAGCAGGTCGTCGGCGCGGAACGCGCGGGCGTCGGCGTCGTACACGTCGAGGCTGAACGAACCGAGATCGACCGGCGCGAGATCCGGCCGGGTGGCCTCGTCGCGCGCGAGTTCCACGATGTGGGTGACCCGGTCGGCGGGGTCGGGGAGCGTGTTGGCCCCCAGGGTGGGCATGAGCACGACGTCGGTGAGGTCGCGCGTGCGGGCGATGGTCTCGCCGTAGAGCTCCGTCGCGGTGGCCGGCCGGCCGGTCTCGGGATCGCGGGCGTGGAAGTGGAAGATCGACGCGCCGGCCGCCGCGCACGCAGCCGCGTCGGCGGCGATCTCCGCCGGGCTCCACGGCACGTGCGGGTTGCGGTCGCGCATCGTGTACTCGTTGCACCGCACCTCGATCACGACCGGGGCGCGAGTGTCGTCAGGGCGAAAGCTGGCCATGCCCGAACGCTACCGGTAGCGTGCGCGCTGCTGTCCAGCCTCGGGGGAGGACCCATGCCGCAGGTGCAGACCGTCACCGGACCGATCGACGCCGCCGACCTCGGCCGCACGCTGGTGCACGAGCACCTGCGGATCAGCTACTGGGGCGAGGAGTGGGACCGCAACTACACGTGGAAGCGGGCCGACACCGTCGCGCTCGCGGTCGACAAGATGGCCGAACTCATCGACGCCGGCTTCCGCACGTTCGTCGACCCGTGCCCGATCGAGCTGGGTCGTGACCCGCTGCTCTACCAGGAGGTGGCGGAGCGCTCGGGCATGCAGATCGTGTGCACCACCGGCTTCTACACCGAGCACGAGGGGTGGGGCCTGCCGCTCTACTGGCGGGCGCGTGACCCCGAGGAGATCGCCGAGCACTACGTGGCCGAGTTGCAGGACGGCATCGCCGGCACCGACGGCATCCGCCCCGGCGCGATCAAGGCCGCGACCGGCGCGGTGGTGACCGACGCCGAACGCCGCGTGCTCACCGGCGCGGGCATGGCGCAGCACGAGTCCGACGTCGCGATCATCACGCACACCGAGCACTCGCTCCACGGCGACGTGCAGCAGGACCTCTTCGCCGACGCGGGCGCCGATCTGGGCCGCTGTCTCATCGGCCACCAGGACGAGGCCACCGAAGTCGCGCCCATCCGCAAGCTCGCCGAACGCGGCACGTTCGTGGGCATGGACCGTGTCGGGCTCGAGATCATCGCTCCCGATGCGCGGCGCGCCGACCACGTCGCTGCGCTCGTCCACGAGGGGTTCACCTCGCACGTGTGTCTGTCGCAGGACCACATCTGCACGATGACCGCGCCGCGTCGCTCCATGTGGTCGCCGCCCGAGCGCCGCGCCGCGATGGAACCGATGCGCGAGCAGATCGAGTGGCAGGTGTGGAAGCGCCCCTACACCTACCTCGTCACCGATTTCGTGCCGATGCTGCTCGAGCGGGGTGTGACCGAAGCCGACGTCGAGACCATGCTCGTCGACAACCCCCGCCGCCTGTTGGCAGGAGCGTGACCTACAGGTAGTCGTGCTTGAGGAGGTCGTTGGTGGCCCACCAGCCAGGCACGGCGGGGATGAAGCTCGACACCAACTGATCCATCATCACCGCGGCGACCGCCACCTCGGTGGAGAGGCCGACCGCCACGAGCGCGCCCGACATGCCCACGGCCGACACCGCG
>Ga0075021_10001818_pt1 | contig 11023 bp, 12 predicted proteins | sample ColStrG_CSR_2012_FD_72749 | JGI IMG/M metagenome (GOLD analysis project Ga0075021, IMG submission 72749) | Freshwater sediment microbial communities in response to fracking from Pennsylvania, USA - Cold Stream Run_MetaG_CSR_2012 | ecosystem: Environmental > Aquatic > Freshwater > Creek >... | reverse complement strand
AGCTGGCTTGGCTGCGATGGATTAGTTGGCGCGAGCGTCCTGGTTTCGAGCGCTGACGCGCCTACTCGCCAGTGACGGCAAGCGCTCGCACGGCCAGATGATCACAGGCCACAGTGGCAGCCACAGCATGTTCGTTAACCCTTCGCAGTGCAAGCAAAGTCTCAAGCAGTTACGGGACAAGCATGCTGCGACCCGCCAGTGGCGATCGGCGCCATGGGTCGTGGATGGTGTGCTGGTGTATGTGGACGACGGCGATCCGCACTTCGCGCAGGCGGCCGGAGGAGCGACCTTGACCGAGCCGGAGGATGGGCTCCCAGCCGGCCGGTATTGGGCCGAGGACCTTGAAGGCCCGCGCTGGATGTTCAGGCAACAAACGCAGGGGCCAAGTCAGCGCTCATGCGTATGCACGTGTAGCGAGACCGGCTCGACGATCTTCTTTTAAGTGTTTGACCCCGAGCGCACGCCATTCAATGCACAAACGACGCCGATGAGGCGATCAAGAATTGGGCCGCGTAGTATGCGCCCAGCACCCAGATGCTGTTACTGGCGTCCTCGCCGCTAAACACGAACTTGTTGATCGCCAGCATGAAGTCGCTGGCGTAAAAGAACAGCGCCCCGCCCGCAGCCAGCGCCCCTTGGGTGCCGATGCCACGGCCAAGTTCGACACCGATCGTCGCCTGATGCACCATGAGCGAGATGACCGTCACGTAGAGCAGCACCGGCTGCGCGTAGTTACCCAGCGACGGCCGCAGGTAAAAGAACACGGTCATGCCGAGTAACAGCAAAACCGCAGCAACCGCCACGTCGCGAGTTGGGTTGGATGGCACGGCCAGCAGCGTGCGCGCGAACGCGAAGGCGACGATGTAGAACACGTGCGCGGCCAAAAATGCCCCCAGGCCATACACGAATTGCTTTGGCTGCGTGTCCTGGTCGATCAGCAGCCAGTCGCCGACGAGCGAGCAGATGAGGCCCGCGATGATAAGGGCGCTGTAGATCGGATGGCTATGCGGCTGAGTAAACGCGAGCGCCGCGATGGCAATCGTGATCAGCGTCGCTAGCGGTTTCCACACCTTTACCTGCCGGGTGTCGCGCGGAGTGCGTATCTCGGCCCGCAACAGCAGGGCGACGGCAGCGATGAGGGGCAGGCCAAACGCAAGTGGAAACGGCATGCGTGCATTGTAGTAAAACCCGGAGGAGCATCAGGAACGATGTCCCTCCGAGTTTATGGGGGACCACTCACATGCGTATGGCCACGCCCTATTGTCTCTGCACAACCGGCAGGTAGCGCTGCACGGGCAAGGCCGTCACCGGCAGCAAGCCCATGTTGACCGTCGTGGTCAGTGGCGCGGTCACTGCAATCGGGTCGGCATCTCCCAGGGTCGCCTTACCACCCGCATACTTCGGCACATATCCGGCCACCGCGAATTTGATCTTATACGCCCCGGTCCCAAACGTCGTGCTCGAGGTGTAATAGCCGGATACGTCCGTCCTGTTGTCCCATTCGTAGCTGGTATCACCATTCCTGATCACACTGACAGTCGCGTTTGATACGCCCTGACCGGTCACAGTGTCGGTCACCCGGCCGGTGATGCGGCTGCCCTTCTGCAATACAAAGTCGACATTACCCATCGTCATGCCGGCTGTGACGGTGAAGACGTCGGCTATCGCCCAGGCTGACTTGCCCGAGTAGTAGCCCGGCGCATAGTTGTCGTCGTAGGGGTAGACACCCAGCTTGTAGCTACCCGCTGGGACGGTCAAGGTATAGGTGCCATCAGAGTTGCTATACCCACCTTTGACATACTCTTCAGCATTGGAGGCCGTTGAGATGCGCCAGTAGACTGTGGCGTCCGATGTGCCACTGGCATAACTGACCTTACCTGTGATCGTCGCTGAGCGCGTGAGCGCAGTGCTCACGGTCGTTGTTTGCGCGGCGGTCACGGCGATCGCATCTGCCCTGCCTACCGTCGGCTGGTGGTTGTAATATTCGCTGGCATAGGCGCGCACGTCAGCAGAGGCGAAGAGGGTATTAAACCACAGCTTATATGACCCAGCCGGTAGCGGGCCGATTGTGTATGCCCCGGTGCTGCCGGTCGTTGCGTTTGGGCTCGACGGCGCATTGATCAGTGTTACCTTCACACCCGCTAGCGGCTGGCCCGTGTCCTTGGCCGTGACGACGCCGTGGATAAAGCCGCCAGGCGCTAGCGCTAGATTGATGCCGGTTAACTTCTGCGACGCCCGGAGATATAACCGCTCCGCGTTGGCATATGCGCTCACATACTTGGCGGAATCGCTCGAGTTCGGGAACACTTTTACCTTGAAGATACCTTTACACACAGCACCAAACAGATACTGACCGGTTGCACTCGTAGCTGTGTGTGTAATCTCAGAGCCATCGCTGCCATACAAGATGACTGTAGCGCCTTTCATAGGCAGACCCGTATCGGCCGCAGTCACCATGCCCGTGATCTGGCCCGGTGATGTGAGCGCTGCATTCAAATCTGACTTCACCACCGAATGTTCAAGCTGCACGATTTCACCCGTGTAATAGTCATAGGCGTCGCGGTAATACCCACCACAGTAGCTCGAGCCTGCACTTGACGCTAGGCCTGAATAAATGGTCGAAAATGGGCTGATGAACAACCGGTATGTGCCCGCACGCGCTACCAGCGAATAGTGACCTGACGCATCGGTTGTGGTGAAGGTCTCAATGCCATTACACCCACCATATAAGGGCGAACAATCGGGTGGCTGAGTGTGCAGGGCCACATACACATTAGAGATGGGCTTACCCGTGTCGAGGGCGGTGACCGTGCCAGTCACCCGTCCCCCAAACTTCAATTGAGCGTTCACGCCCGTCCGGGTTATGGCCGCAGTGAGGCTGATGATATCTGCGTCTTGCAACGCCAGTTTGCCGTTGTAATACTCGCTGTCATAGGCCGCCTTGAACGGCGCCCCGAAGAACATTTTGTATGGGCCGGGGCGAAGTCCGCTGAATGTATAGACACCGGTCGCGGCGGTGTAGTCATAGTTAACAACGCCACCGATAGTGGCGTCGAGCAGCAATACACGCACATCCGGCACCGGCTGCCCCGTGTCCGCCGCCGTCACCACGCCGGTGATGGCCGAACTGCGGGTGAGTGAAACATTTACACCCGCGATGACATTTGGCGCTGTCACGGTAATCAGCGTGGCGGAAAGAAGTGTGTCTTTGTGATCAAAATACTCGGACACGTAAGCCCGGATCGCATCCGGTGCCGATGAATAGTCCGGCTGGAAGAACAGCCGGTAGCTGCCCGTTTGCAAGCCACCCGTGGTGTAGTGGCCCGCCTGATCGGTCTCGGAATAATCAATGCTTGTGTCGCTGTCGTCGATCACGTAGACGCGCACGCCCGCCAACGGCTGGCCGGTATCAGCCGCTTGCACCACACCCGTGATCTGTGCGCCCTTGTCCAACACGAAGTTGACCGGGGGCACGGGGCTACCAGCGGTCAGCGTGACCGGCGTGGCACTCGAGAAGGCCGCTTGACGGTCATACCACTGGGCCGCGAATGTATACGGGTAGACGCCGCTGGGATTGACCCGGAAGAACACCGTGCGCGTAGGAGATACTCGAGTGACCAAGTGAAATGATCCAGCGCGGTCGGTCGTGTCGCTGTCAAGATAGTGGCGCGCCTGGTCATACATCGTCACCACTACGCTCTTCACCGGCAGGCCGGTGTCACCCGCGGTCACATGGCCGGTGATGTCACTTGAGGCCGCTGCCGGGGGAGGGGGAGGCGTGAGCTGCGCCGCTTGCGGGGCATTGCTACCAGCACCAGTCGCAGTCGCGCTGATGGTCAGGCGCGGATTGTTCAGCGCGTTCTGGGCCTTTTGCCGCACCAGTGCGTCATCGAGCGGAAACGCGAGTGCCGGTCGCGGCGCTTGGGTCGCAGTCAGCGCAGTCGTGAGTGTCAGCGCAGACGCCGGTGCGGCTTGCAGACCGGCAGGCGACATCGGAGGCGCATTTGGGTCTTGACCGTGCACCGGCGGTGTATCTGACGGGCCGTCGAGTTGCCCGCCAGGAGAGGGGGTGGGCGGGGCATACACCAACGGCCCCTCGGATGTTAACCGGCCGCCGGGCGCGGGCGCCGCCCTTGGGCTGGGCGCCGTGGGCTGGATGTCCTGAGCAATCGATACCTGCGCCTGTGGCATACATACTAGCGCCAGCACACTCGTCAACGTAAACAATCCGAAGCTTCGACCAGAAATTGTCATTATGTTCCCCTGGGATGCATTGCCGTATCAATTTGATGAGCAAATGGCAAGCCTTCCAAGAGAAAGCATACAGACCAGCGTTAATTCAGCGTGTTTTGTCCCCAGGCCGCAGCAAAACGCCTTCGCTGGGCACGAAGCGCTCGATGGAGAGAATGACGGCGCTCTCGCCCACCCCGCTGGCGGGAGTTCCAGCCTCACTCAGGCCGCCTTCCCCACCCCGGCCGCGTTTTCGCTTGCCGGCCAGCCCCTCGCGCCAAGCACGGAGCGTCGCCACTTCTTCGTTTGCAATCTCGTAGCGCGTCTTGAGCGCTAAGAGGTGATCAATAATCAAGCGCACAACATGCCCGTGCAAGTCCTGCACATCGTCGAAGCTTTGCCACGCACTCAATTTGGCCACATCCCGCATGAAGGCCTGCGCCGCTTGGGTGCGGGCCACAGACGACTTGAAGAACAACGCGACGGCCTTGTGACGACGGCGCGCGGTCGCCCATTCCAGGCCGACGGGGGCTTGGATGTCGCTGCCGAGTATGAGCAGATGCACATGTGCCCCGGCGACTGCGGCCAGGTCCGGTTCGCGATCGGTGGTTGGCGTCTGGGTAATCGTGAAACCGAGAGAAGTGGGCACTTCGGCCACGGCCCGCGCAAGCGCGTCACGTTCGGTGCCTAGGTCCGGCGCAGCCGAAATATAGAGCTTGAGCTTGTCGATCATGATCGTAGGCTAACACACCCACGCCTGCTGGAACGCTTGCAAGACCAAACGCCAGGCAGCCTGGCCGCAGGCAACATGGTAAATTATCGAGATGGTAAACCCATCGTCCCAGTCGCCGCACCCGTCTGCCCGGTTGTTCTATGGCTGGATCGTCGTCGGCGTGGTCGCATTGGCGCTCATCGCCGCGGCCGGTGTGCGCAGCGCGCCCGGCGTATTTCTCAAACCCGTGCACGATGACCTGGGCTGGAGCCGGGCTGATATCTCGTTTGCCGTATCCGTGGGCTTGGTGATCTTTGGCTTGACCGCGCCGGTCAGCGGACGGCTCATCGACAGCTTTGGCCCGCGCACGGTGATGGTGGCCGGTTTACTCTTGGTCGGCATCAGCATGGTCATCAGCGCCTTTATCGTCCAGTTGTGGCAGCTGGGCGCGATTTGGGGCGTGCTGAGCGGCGTTGGCACCGGTATCGTCGGTAGTGTGCTCGGCGCGACCGTAGCCAACCGCTGGTTTGCTGCCCGGCGGGGCCTGATCACCGGCATCTTCGGCGCTGCCACCAGCGCCGGTCAGTTGATCTTTGTGCCCGCCTTGGCCAACCTCGCCGCCAGTTTCGGCTGGCGCAGCGCCTCGGTCGTGCTCGGTGTTATCGCGGCTGTGCTCATTGTGCCAACGCTGATCCTGATGCGCAACGACCCGGCCGACATGAAGCTGTTGCCGTTTGGCGCGACGGCAGCTACCCAAGTCGTCAAATCCGTCGCTGATCCTGACGTGATGAAGCGCGCGCTCGGCACGCCGGAGTTCTGGCTCCTGGCGGGCACATTCTTCGTCTGCGGCGCGACCAGCAATGGCCTGATCGGCACCCACTTCATCTCCTATGCGGCTGACTGCGGCATCGTCGCGGTTGCGGCGGCGGGCACGTTGTCGCTGATGGGCCTGTTCAATTTTGCGGGCACGATCGCATCTGGCTGGCTGACCGACCGCTTCGACCCACGCAAGCTGCTGGCGATTTATTACAGCTTCCGCGGCGTGTCGCTCCTGCTCCTGCCATTTGTGACCAGTGCCTCAGCCCAAGCCGCGTTCCCACTGGGCCTGACCGTCTTTGCCATGCTGTTTGGGCTGGACTACATCGCCACTGTGCCACCCACCACCGCGCTGGTGGCGGATAGGTTTGGGCGCAAGAACGTCGGCACCGTCTATGGCTGGGTGTTTTGCGCGCACCAAATCGGCGCGGCGCTGGCCTCATGGCTGGGCGGCCTGACCCGGGATGGTTTGGGCGCCTATACCCTGGCCTTTATCGCCGCGGGCGTGATCGCCATCGCTGCGGGGGCCTGCGCGCTCCTCATCCGGCGCGCGCCCAGGTTGCAGGCGATCGCGGCTTAGCGCCAAGACCAGCGCCAAGACCAGCGTCAATACACGAACGGGATCAGCTTGCGCGTCTTACGGCGATAGGCCGCGTAGATGGGATATTTCTCCGCGAGCCACTGCTCCTCCCGACGCGACTTGAGGTCGAAGAACACAAACAAGATCAGGGTGGATAGCAGACCAACTAGGCTACCGAGCACCAGGCCAATAGCGCACATCCCACAGATGATGCTGGTGTAGATGGGGTGGCGCACAATCGAATCGGCGCCGGTCTGGACCAAATGACCGCTTTCGAGCGGCTTGGGGTTGGGAGTCAGGTTACGACCCAGATCAAAGACGCCGCGAAAAAGAAGCCACAGCGCAGCGAGGATGAGGGCGCTGCCGATCATGCGCCTAGCCCAAAGCAGGACCGGCAGCCAGGGTGGGCCAAGGGGCACGAAGATCGTGGCGACCAGGAGCACCGCTCCCAGCCCGAACTGGGCGATGACCCACCCCTCGCCCCGGGAACCAAATGAGTCGCGTCTCATTGCGTTATGGCCTCGCCGCGCTTGTGCGATATCGCTTCAGGGTCGCGACTAGACCGAGGCCAGGGTGTGTGCCCATTTCCAGCTTCGTGGTTCAATCCACACATGAAAATCAGCGAACTGAACTGGTCGCAGCTTGAGGCTTACCTGCGCAACGATGACCGCGCCGTGCTGCCCTTGGGCTGCACCGAGCAACATGCCTTCCTCAGCTTGTCAACCGATAGCATTTTAGCCGAGCGCATGGCCCTCGACGCCGCCACACCGCTGGGCGTGCCGGTCTTCCCGGTCGTGCCCTATGGCATCACCCCCTATTTCATGGCCTACCCCGGCACAGTGACGCTCCGCGCTGCCACCTATCTCGCGCTTGTGCAGGATGTGCTCGATGCGCTGGTACAGCACGGGTTCCGGCGCATCGTCGTGGTCAACGGCCACGGCGGCAATGCCCCTGCCTCAGCGGTATGTGATGAAGTCATGCGCGCGCACGAAGACGCGCACGTGCGCATCAAGTGGCATAACTGGTGGAATGCCCCGCGCACATGGGCCAAGGTCAAGGAGATTGACGCGGTTGCCTCGCACGCCTCATGGATGGAGAACTTCCCCTGGACAAGGCTTGCAAATGTGATCCTGCCAACCGCCCAAAAACCGATGGTTGACCTCAGCACAATCCGGCAGGCCGGCCCGCAAGCCACACGGGCCGCGCTGGGGGATGGTAATTTTGGCGGCGCCTATCAGCGGTCTGACGACGAGATGCTGGCGCTGTGGCAGACCGGTGTCGAGGAGACGCGCGCCCTCATCCATTCGGGCTGGGCTTGACGCGCCAGAGGCGGTGCACTCACCATGGGCCGCCGCGCCACAACTCCATCATGGCTGACGGTTGACGCAGCGGGCCAAAGCCATAGCGCGCATACAGCCCTTGCGCGTCGTCGGTATTGAGCGTGAAACGCCGCACGAGTTTTAGCTCAGGGTGATCGAGAATTGTCTGCACCAGCCACTTGCCTAAGCCTTGGCCGCGGTAAGGTTCAAGGATATAGACATCGGCGATGTGGGCCGTGATGGCATAGTCGCTGATAATGCGGGCGAAGCCCATTTGCCCGCTGGCACCGGCCTGGCTGACTGGGCGATATACGCCCAAGCACAGTGACCGGTCGAGCGCGCGCTCATGCTGTTCGCGGCTGCGGTTCCTGGCCCAATAGGCGTGCGAAATAAATGCCCACACCGCCTCGCGGTCGATGCGCCGGATATCGTCGCTGATGAGAAAACCGTCACGAGTTACGTCCATGTTGGCAGAATAACAGACGCGGCCTACACCGGCCGGGACTCGATTCCACCTGTCTTCTAAAAATCCTGCCACACTTGGGCGCATGAACATCACCTTTAGTGACCAGATCGTCATCGTCACGGGCGGAGCGCATGGCTTTGGGCGCGCAATCGCATTGGCTTTTGCCAGCCGCGGGGCCCACGTCTGGACCTGCGACCTGAACATCGATGAACTGAGCGAAACGCGGCGCTTGTGTGTGGCAGCCGGGGGACGGTGTGACATGGCCGAGGTCGACGTAACCAATCGCCCTTTGGCTCAGGCGTTTGTCGATCAAGCTCATCACGAGACGAGCCGGATCGATGTCCTCGTCAACAACGCCGGTGGCGTGCTCGGACAAACCGGGCAGCCGATCGAGCATGTGACAGCGGCGGCGTGGCAGGCGATCTTCGATGTGAATGTGACGGCAGCCTTTACCTTTGCCCAGGCCGTCGCGCCGCATATGAAGCTTGCACGCCGGGGGCGCATCATCAACATCTCGAGCGGCGCGGGTCTTGGCATCAGCCTGACCGGTATACAGGCCTATGCCTCGGCTAAAGCGGCCCAGATCGGACTGACCCGCCAACTCGCGCACGAACTGGGCCCTTGGAACATCACCGTCAACAACATCGCGCCCGGCTTTGTGCGCAGCAATCCCAACACCGAACGGCAATGGCAAAGCTATGGCCCCGAGGGTCAGCGGGCACTGGTCGAGAACATCGCCCTCAAGCGCCTTGGTACCCCCGACGACATCGCGCACGGCGTGTTGTTTTTCGCGAGCGCCTACGCCGGTTGGATCACCGGGCAGGTGTTGTCGATCGACGGTGGCAAGTAAGACATACGCGGCCCGGCTTCTCAATCAGACCTGGCCGCTCGACGCCGGGATTGAGGTCTGGGTAGCCGTCAGGATAGATGCCCAACATCTCAAAATAGGACATGGTAAAAACATGGAGTCGCGCAGCGGGTCGGTCGGCTTTGTATAGCTGCTGAGTGAGTCTGTCTCAAATACCACGCGCTGTGGGCCACGCTGCACGGTCTGGCTGTATTGATCATCGACAACCCGTTCGCACCCCATGCTGACCTGGCATTGCCCAAGAGTATGGCCGCATTTGTCCGGCGCACCGTCGAACAGGCGCTGGTCGGCTTACGCCGCTAGCGACCCCGAGCATGCTTGATGTGTATTGACGCCAATTGTCTTTGTGTTAAAATAAAACCGAACGTTCGGTTTTATTTTGAGACGACATGCGAAAAGGTCAGCACACGCGTTTGACTATCCTCGAGAAAGCGGCGCCGGTGTTTAATGCTCGGGGGTTCTTTGGCACCTCGGTCGAGGACCTGGTAAAGGCAACCGGCCTACAAAAGGGCGGTCTGTATAACCACTTTGCCAGCAAAGAAGCCCTGGCCACGGCCGCATTTGACTTCACCGTCGCCCAGTTTCGCGGGCGCTATGCTGAAGCAGTCGAGCGCAAAGCCACGGCTAGCGCGAAACTGGTCGCAATTACAGATGTGATGTTGCGCAGCTACGATGACCCAGTCGTCGCCGGCGGTTGCATCGTGTTCAACACCGCCCTTGAAAGCGATGACGCCCATCCCGTGCTGAGACAAAAGGCCCAGGTGGCGATGCAAGACTTGCTCCGTTTCATCGGCCACCACGTCAAGCTCGGCATCAAGCACGGCGAATTTCGATCTGACATCGACGCGCGGACGGTGACGACGGTGCTCGTCTCAACCTGCGAGGGTGCGGTTGCCCTGAGCAAGTTGTATGACGATTCAGCCTACGTTCGCCGGGCAGTGGCGTTTGTCGCAAGTTACATCCGGTCAATAAAGGTGTAAAGGTGTAATAGGAGGTATTGCCAAATGCGTTCCGCTTCAAAAGTCAGGCTGGGGGACGGGATACCGGTCATGTTATCGCCATGACAACCATAACAACCCTTCGCTGGCGCAAGTCTTGTGAGTGACGCCAGGCGAGACGCACGATACGTCCAGGTAAACCGAACACAGGTAAAACGAGCATTTGGAGTCGTCAAACGAGGAGGCCTATTCATGCCATTTGTGCAGCTTCACCCGATCAAAAGCGCTATTTCATGGACAAGATAACGGATCTCTTGGTTGAGACCGAAGGGGGCGACAAAGCGGAATTCAAGAAGATGGTCTGGATCAAGATCGAGGAGGCCGAACCCGAGGCCTGTCGCTTGGGCGAGGTCCGGCCAACAGCCGGATCCATACAGCACTATGTCCAGCAGCGTGGGCATGAGCGGCGACCGGAGGCATCGTGACTGAGCGAATCCGCACCTATTCTTGGCAAGACCCGATGACGAGTGCGCAAGCTTTGCCAGACACACGCGGCCTCGACTTTTTGCGCGCGATCATCGAGGGTAAGTTACCCGCGCCGCCGATCGCGGAAACGCTGGCGTTTCGCGGCTTCTCGGTCGAAGAAGGCTTGGCCGTGTTTGAGTGCGAGCCAAGCGAGTTTCACTACAACCCCATCGGTATGGTGCACGGAGGGCTAGCAGCGACATTGCTCGACAGCGCCATGGCGTGTGCGGTGCATAGCATGTTGCCCGCCGGCGCCGGTTACACCACGGTCGAGATGAAGATCAACTTTGTGCGGCCGATGACCGCGGCAAGCGGTGTCGTGCGAGCGGAAGGCAAGGTGATCCAGGTTGGCCAGACATTGGCGACCGCCGAAGGCCGTCTCACCGACAAACGGGGCAAGCTGTGCGCGTTCGCGACCGAAACGTGTTTGATCTTGCGGGCAAAAGGGAAATAGGCTGCCAGGCGTATAGGCACCCTGCGACACAACTCACTGGGGCACTTGCAAGCAGCCAGAATCTGACCTCGGCTTGCCTGATACTTTGTGCCACCCATTTGGCAGGGTGTCATAC
>Ga0075021_10001817_pt1 | contig 11026 bp, 10 predicted proteins | sample ColStrG_CSR_2012_FD_72749 | JGI IMG/M metagenome (GOLD analysis project Ga0075021, IMG submission 72749) | Freshwater sediment microbial communities in response to fracking from Pennsylvania, USA - Cold Stream Run_MetaG_CSR_2012 | ecosystem: Environmental > Aquatic > Freshwater > Creek >... | reverse complement strand
CTGGCTTCCGTGCTTCAGGTCGCTCGGACGGCGGACCCGGGACGCGACGACATCGGGCCATTGGTGATTCTCTCCACCGACGTGCCTCCGCCCCGAAGCGCCAATGGCCGGGCCCTCCGGGCCGTCTGGGGTGAAGGGCTACCTGTACACGATGTGTGCGTACTGCTCGATCCCGATGCCGCGGCCCGCCTGTTGGCACTCGGATCCGGCACACCACCGTCGCCAGTCGCAACGGTGGAGGACTCCATCTACGAGCGTGTCCCGACCATCGGTGACGACGACGTCCAGCCGCCGGGGTGGCCACCGGGCGAGACGGAGTGGGACGGTGCTGCCTACCAACGGCGCTTCGATGATCTGGCCGCTGCCGGCTCACCCGTGCACGGCGAGGCGGACTTCGTGGAGCGTTTCCGCCCGTCGTCCGTGCTCGATGCCGGCTGCGGCACGGGACGGGTGGCAATCGAGCTGTCCGGACGCGGTTACGACGTGGTCGGTATCGACCGCGACGCGTCCATGATCGCCACTGCTCGCAATCTGGCTCCCCACATCGACTTCCGGATCGAGGACGTGGTCGGGGCACGGGTCGGACGGAAGTTCGAACTGGTGTTGATGGCCGGAAACGTGCCGTTGTTCACTCCGGAGGGAAGCCAGAGTGCGTTGGTGGCCGGTTGTGCACGACATCTGGCAACGGGAGGTCGACTGATCGCTGGGTTCCAGCTCGACCGGGGCTACTCACTCGCAGAGTATGACGCCTCCTGCTCGTCGGCCGGGCTCGAGCTCGAAGCCCGATACCGCACATGGGACGGCGATCCGTCCGATCTGGCCGACGACTACGCAGTTTCCGTCCACCGGCTACCTGTCTGAGAGTCTGCTCAACGAGCGGAACCGGCAATCCCGAATGGCCCGCATCTGACAACATGGACCGCCGGGCGACCAGAACGGAACACCATGCGCAACCCCATGTTCGTCTTCGACGAGAAGCTCACCGACCTGATTTTCGACTACTGCCGTTGGCGGCTCTCCCTCGACCCGGTCCCCCTCGACTACGGCGGAGCGGTCGACGACTCACTGGCTGCCGTGCTCGACGGACTGATCACTCCGGAGGGCACCGACCCGGTGGCGGTCATGGAGATTTTCGACAAGAAGTTGGCCACCGCGGCAGTTTCGGTCGACAGTCCGAAATTCTTGGCCTTCATTCCGGCCGCCCCGACCAAGGCCGCCCTACTCTTCGACATGGTGGTGGCCTGCTCCTCCCTCCAAGGAACTTCGTGGATCGAGGCCGCCGGGCCCGTGGCGGCCGAAAACCAGGCGCTTCGTGTGCTGGCCGACCTGGCCGGGCTACCCGAAGGAGCCGGGGGCTGTTTCGTGGCCGGCGGATCGGCCGGCAACTTGTCGGGACTCATGGTCGGACGGGACACCACCCGTCTGCGGATGGGCGATGCCACCCCGGACCACCCGGTGGTGGCCATCAGCGAAGAGGCCCACTCGTCCGTGGGCAAGGCCCTGCACGTTCTCGGCATCGAACCGTTGCTGGTGCCTGTAGAAGATCATCGGCTCACCGGTCAGGCCCTCCGCGATGCACTGGCCACTGACCCTCGTGGTGCGAGTGTCATCGCCGTGGTGGCTACCGGAGGCACGACCAACGCCGGCATCATCGACGACCTCGACGGAGTGGCCGATGTCGCAGAAGAGCGAAAGCTCTGGTTCCACGTCGATGGCGCCTACGGCTGTGCCGCCCTGTTCGCCCCGTCCGTCCGCCATCGATTCTCCGGGATCGAGCGGGTCGACTCCTTCGTGGTCGATCCCCACAAGTGGCTCTTCGCCCCGTTCGACTGTGCCGCACTGATCTATCGGGAACCCCGGCTGGCCAAGGCCGTCCACTCACAGGATGCTTCCTACCTCGAGGTGCTGCACCGGGACACTCCCGAAGAATGGAACCCGAGCGACTACGCCTACCACCTGACCCGGCGGGCCCGGGGTATGCCGCTGTGGTTTTCGTTGGCCATAAATGGAACGGACGCCTATCGCGATGCCGTAGAGGCGGTTCTGGCCACCACCCAAGCGGCGGCCGACCTCATCGAATCGCTTCCCCATCTCGAGCTCGTACGCCGTCCAGAATTGTCCGTGGTGCTCTTCCGGCGCACCGGTTGGGGAAAGGCCGAGTACGAGACGTGGTCCGATGACCTGCTCGAGCAGCAGACTGGTTTCGTGATGCACACAACGTGGGAGGGGGAACCCGTCGGGCGATTGGCCCTCCTCCACCCCGACACCGGCATCGACCTGATCACCGAGATACTGGCTTCGACCGGCTGAGCGCTGGAGTGCCGCACAAGTCGATCAGGGGCCGGCCGTCACCGTCACCGGGAATGCACCCGTCCAGGTGAACCCGAGCACGAGCGCGGCGAATCCCATCACCGTGCGAAGGACGAACGGAGCGTCGACGGACGGGTCGCCGAGCGCCATCTGCACGGCCAGTCCGTCGAGCAGAGCCAGAAGGGCGATGGCGAACTCGACAGCATCCATCGGTCCGAAGGTTCCCAACGTCTGGCCGTCAGTGATCACCCCGGAAATGGCGCTCCGCCAACGGGCATCGAACTCCTCGCGGACCCGGGCGACCGCGGGATGCCTTTGGGATCGGGCCCACAGGTCGATCCACAACGACCACGGGTCGGGGAACTCGCCGTCCGGCTCGGGGACGCAGATCCAGGTCACGATCTCCTCGAGTCGGCCGACTGCGTCGGGAATGGCCCGCAACCGCCGGACCCCCTGTTCGAACCACCGGTCCTCGGCCAACCGGATGGCCTCGGTCAGCAACTTGTCCTTGGACTGGAAGTAGTAGATGACCAGAGCCGGACTTGTGCCCGCTCGCTCAGCCACGTCGGCGATCCGGGTGTCGGCGAAGCCCCGCGCGGCGATCACCTGCAGGGCCGCCCGCAGCATTACCTCACGCCGATTGTCCGATGGAACCGCCACTGGCGCCTGAACTTCGGCACTGACCTGATCGAGGGTCATCGACACCGCTCCTTGTCCGCTCTGGCCGGGCCGGTGTCCGGCTCAAGCAATCTGGCGCCCCCGCCCTGGGCACCCCGCCGGGCCCATCAGTCCCACGGTACCAGTGGGTAGCGAGACCGGCCCAGGCGGACCGTAGCCAGGGCGGTCGGCGTGCCACACTGTGGCCCGATCGACCCCACGAGACCACGGGGCTGAACTGGACAGGAGTTCGACATGGCGAGTGAAGTGCGCGGAGTGGTGGCGTTGGCCAAGGGTCAACCCGTGTCCCTGGTGACCATTGTGGTGCCCGACCCTGGACCGGGCGAGGCAGTTGTACGGATTCAGGCCTGCGGGGTGTGCCACACCGATCTCCACTACCGGGAGGGTGGGATCAACGATGAATTCCCGTTCCTGCTGGGCCACGAGGCAGCCGGCGTGGTCGAGGCCGTAGGTCCCGACGTCACCACTGTCGCCCCCGGTGACTTCGTGGTCCTCAATTGGCGGGCCGTCTGCGGCAACTGCCGTTCGTGCCGCCGGGGCCGACCGCAGTACTGCTTCGCCACACACAATGCCACCCAGAAGATGACGTTGGCCGACGGTACCCCGCTCTCCCCCGCTCTCGGGATCGGGGCATTCGCCGACAAGACACTCGTAGCCGCCGGACAGTGCACCAAGGTCAATCCGGCGGCCCGGCCCGAGGCGGTCGGACTACTCGGGTGCGGGGTGATGGCCGGGCTCGGGTCGGCCATGATCACCGGCGAGGTCGGCCTGGGAGACTCGGTCGCTGTATTCGGCTGCGGCGGCGTCGGCTGTGCAGCCATCGCAGGGGCGAAGTTGGCCGGGGCGTCGACCATCATCGCCATCGACCTCGACCCCCGCAAGATCGCATTGGCCAAGGAGTTCGGCGCCACCCACGGGGTCGATGCCTCGACCTCGGACGTGGTCGCCGCCGTGCAAGCGCTCACCGACGGGAACGGCGCTGACGTCTGTATCGAGGCGGTCGGGAACCCGAAGGTACTGGAGCAGGCGTTCTACGCCCGCGACCTGGCGGGCACTGTCGTTCAGGTCGGCGTGCCCACCCCCGACATGCGCATCGATCTCCCCATGATCGACTTCTTCGGTCGCGGTGGCCGCCTCAAGCCATCGTGGTACGGGGACTGCCTGCCAAGCCGCGATTTCCCACTATTGGTCGACCTCTACCTTCAGGGCCGGCTCGATCTCGACCGGTTCATCAGTGAGACCATCGACCTCGACGATATCGAAGAGGCCTTCCACCGCATGGAGCGCGGCGAGGTGCTGCGTTCGGTCGTGGTGATCTGATGGTGGAACGGGTGGTCACCACCGGGATATTTTCGCTCGACGGAGCCGACTTCGACGTCGAGAACAACATCTGGATCGTGGGCGACGACCACGAAGTCGTGGTGGTGGATGCCGCGCACGACCACAGGCCGATCGTCGACGCGGTAGGCAACCGCCGCTGCATGGCGATCGTCGCCACCCACGGACACAACGACCACATCAATGCGGCCGTCGACCTGGCCGACTCCCTCGATGCACCGATTTGGCTCCACCCGGCCGACCGGATGTTGTGGGACGTGGTGCATCCCGGCCGAGCCCCCGATGCCGACCTTTCGGACGGGCAGATCATCGATGTAGGCGACGTCACGCTGGCAGTTCTGGCCACTCCTGGGCACTCGCCCGGTGGAGTGTGTCTGTATGACGCATCCGGTGCGACCGTCTTCAGTGGCGACACCTTGTTCCACGGTGGCCCCGGTGCCACCGGACGGAGCTTCTCGGACTACGGGACCATTGTGGACTCGATCCGGGATCGCCTACTGGTGCTTCCCGTCAGCACACGAGTGCTCACCGGACACGGCGAGGAGACCACGATCGGCGCCGAGTCCCAGCACCTGGCCGAGTGGGAGGCCGCCCGCTGAAGCGTCACCGACCGACCGGCAGGCTGAGGTCAGAGATACCCCTTGGCGATGTCCTCGATCCACCAGGCCGGTGCGCCATTCATGAGCGTGGACAGGTCCCAGTAGTCCCACCACCGGATGATCGAGCCGTCGCGCAGTTCCTGGACGGAGACGAAGGGCAGGGTGACGGACTCGCCCGTATGCCAATGCCACGTTTCGGCATGCTCGGTGACCACCGTGTCGCCGTCGCCCACCATCAGCCGGAGCTCGTGCTCGTACCCCGAGATCTTTTCGAGGCCGAGCCGGAGGCGGGCCACCACCTGCTCGGGGCCCCGGGCGATGTCATCGGCAGGCGAAGGGACGTCGGTGTACTCGCTGTCCTCGGTGAAGAACGAGGCGATGCTGTCCCAGTCGCGTGCGTACAGCGCAGACCAGAACTGTTGAACCCGTTCTTTGTTGGCGGAGGGATCGGTCATGACGGCCATGTTGGCACGCACGGGACCCGTCACGTGACGACGCGCGACGTGGTCAGGAATTCGAGAGTGTCGGCTTTGGCCGACCTGACCGGCACTACTGCTGGTTCGAACCTCGTGCGATGATCCCCTGGCGCCGGTCGTCGAATGCCGACGGATCGAACCGCTCCTTCATCCACCGACGCGACCGGCGCGCCTCCTCTTTGTAGGATTCGTCGTCACCGCCATGGGCCAGCGCCTCGTACATCGACCGCAATTCGCCGATGACATGCGGATCCGACTCGGCAATGGTCCGACCTAGTTCGAATGCACGGTGCATCAGGTCGCCGTGGGGAACGACCTCGTTCACCAGGCCCCATGAACTCGCCGTGGTGGCATCGATGAAGTTCCCAGTGAGTGACATCTGGCGAGCCCGATTGACTCCGACGAGTTGGGGCAATCGGATGGTCATTCCCCCTGCCGGTAGGACGCCGACCCGGGCGTGCGTGTCGGCGAATGTGGCCCGCTCTGAGGCGATCAGGAAGTCGCACCCAAGAGCCAACTCCAGTCCGCCGGTGACTGCCGGACCATTGATGGCGCCGATGATCGGGATCGTGGTGTCCGGAATCAGGCCACGCCGGACCCGTACTCGGTTCTCCCTCCCTCCGGACAGAGGGGCGGCGGACAGGTCGTCATACGTCTTGGCAAGGTCCTTCAGGTCGAGCCCGGCACAGAACGCCGGATCCCGTCCGGTCAGTACCACGGCAGCCACATCCGGATCATCGTCAGCGAGGCCGAACGCATCTCCCAATGCAGCCATCATGGCTCCAGTCAGTGCGTTGCGAGCCTCGGGCCGGTCAAGGATGACAAGTGCTATCGGGCCGTGGCGTTCGGTGGTGATCACCCCAACTCTCTAGCACCCGACGAGGGCATCGGAGCGACGGCTTGTCGCCCGGTCCACTGGCATGATGGAACGATCGCTCGGAGACTCCATCCATCGGGCAGCGGTCCCCAATGCTCCCGGCCGACCGGGCCGACCTCGACTCGGATGTGGTTCTCCGCCAGAATCTGATCGCCGACGCCATCAAGGAGCATCACCGATGACCTACACCTCGCTTCCCGGAGCCCCGACATGGTTCACCCGTGCTCTGGCCGTGCCCCGGGGGGACCTCGTGGTCGATGTGGCCGGCTGCCCCATCCATGCGCTGACCTTCGGTACTCCTGGAACACGTGGCCTGGTCTTCGTTCACGGAGGAGGAGCCCATGCCCACTGGTGGACTCACGTAGCTGCCACCTTCGCTGACGAATTCCGGGTGGTATGCGTCGACCTTTCGGGCCACGGCGACAGCGGCCACCGGTCCACCTACTCGCTCGAACAGTGGACCGACGAGGTCATGGCTGTAGCCGGAGCTGGAAACATCGCCGGTCCGCCTGTCGTGGTAGGCCACTCGATGGGCGGCTTCGTGACAATTGGGACCGCCGCCCGCCACGGCGAAGCGGTCAGTGGAGCTATCGTCTGCGACTCGCCCGTCACCGAGCCCGACCCCGAAATCGCCTCCTACCGGCTCAAGGAAGCGTTCGGTCGACCCCGGGTCTACCCGACCATGGATGATGCCCTCGCCCACTTCCGTACGGTGCCCGCACAGGACCACTACCTCGACTACGTCATGGATCACGTCGCCCACCAGTCGGTCCGGGAGATCGAAGGAGGGCTCCAGTGGAAGTTCGACCGGGATGTATTCGCCCAGTTCGGCGGCGGCATGCGCAGTGTGGCCCTCCCCTACCTGTCCCGGGTGCGGTGCCGTTTCGCCCTCCTTCGATCCCAATTCGGCCTGGTCACCCCGGACATCGGCCGGTTCATGTACGAGGAGCTGGGTCGGGTGACACCGGTCATCGAAATTCCTGAGGCCGGTCACCATGCCATGCTCGATCAGCCCCTCATCCTTCTGACGGCGCTCCGTACATTGCTGGCCGACTGGGACCACTCCGAGCCGCGCCACCGGGACTGAGGATCTGCTGGTGGCGCTGGCAGTCCGATCGACGCCGCCCGTGCCACACTGCATCCCATGGAGGAACGGCGGGGGGAGACGATCAGTAGGCGGGACCTATTGCGTCAAGGGGCGCTCGGAAGCCTGGCCCTCGGCATGGTGGGAGCCGTCGGCGGCGCCGTACTGGCCGGTTGTGGGTCATCGACCTCATCATCACGGTCCGATGCATGGGCATCGCCGGCAACGACTGCACCTCCCGACCTGAAGGCATCGCGCTGGTGGCTCGCTGGGAACTACGGGCCGGTATCGGTGGAGACCACAACCTCCCGCCTGCCCGTCACCGGAACACTGCCTGCCGCGCTCACCGGCCTGTACGTGCGCAATGGCTCCAACCCCCTACGAGGAACCTCGCCGCACTGGTTCCTCGGGGACGGCATGATCCACGGCGTGCGGCTCGACGCCGGTTCGGCCTCGTGGTACCGCAATCGTTACGTCCGTACCGGCCTGTACGACAACGGCGGTGGACTCGGTGCCTCGGGCGCGCCGGGCGGCGCGGCGACGCTGTCCAACGTGTCGGTGGTCGAGCACGCCGGTCGGACTCTCTCCCTCGGCGAGGTCGGCGCGCCCTACCTCCTCGACCCGTCGGACCTCTCGACGATCGGACCTGCCGCAGGCGACGGCGGAACCAATGCCAACATGACCGCGCACCCCAAGATCGACCCGACCACCGGCTGGATGCACTCCTTCGGCTACGGGTTCACCGAACCGTTCCTGGAGTACCGGGTGCACGACGCCACGGGAAACCTCGTCAGCAACCAACCCGTGGCCCTGCCACGGTCGGTGATGATGCATGACTTCGCCATCACCGAAAAGGACGTCATCTTCCTCGACCTGCCGGTCCTGTTCGACATGTCGGAAGCTGTGCGGATGGTCTCCGACCCGTCCTCCGAAGCCGTCCCCTACCGATGGGATCCGTCGGTAGGCGCCCGCATCGGGGTACTACCGTTGGGTGGTCCGACTTCGGCGATCCGGTGGGTCGACATCGAGCCGTGTTACGTGTACCACACCATCAACGCCACTCGGCGGGGCGGGGCGATCGTGCTCGACGTCTGCCGGCTCGATTCCACGTTTGCGCCGGCCGGGCTGGCGAGCGCATCTACCCGGCACCGCTGGACGATCGGCACCACGGGATCCAACTTGACGTTTCGCGATGAGGTGGTCGACGTGCCCCCGGCCGACCTACCCACCATCGACCCCCGTCACCGGGGTACGAACTGGCGGCACGCCTGGTTGGCCGAACTGACGTCCCACCCAGGTGACGTCTCGTTCACCGGGTGCCAGCACATCGACATGGCAACCGGTCGGCTCGACCGTTGGGTACCCGGGCCAGGCCGCCACAGCGGCGAATGGTTGTTCGTGCCGAGTGGCCCGAGTGAAGGCGAGGGGTGGGTCATGGCCTACGTGTACGACGCCGCTACCGATCGGTCCGACCTGGTTGTCCTGGATGCACACGAGGTGGCCCGTGGACCGATCGCCGAAGTGCACCTGCCTGTCCGTGTCCCGTACGGATTCCACGCCGCCTTCGTGAGCGTCTGAGCGAACTCGCAGCCACTGGGTAGCATCTAGCCCGATGGATCGGCCCGCCGGTCCCCATCACGATCGATCGACAGACGAGTCGGGAGCAACTATGAGCGAGTCGGACACCCGGGGCAACATCTTCATCGACCCCACCTTGTATGCCGATCAGCTTGCGTGGCATGCGGCGGCAGCCGAACTCCGCCAGGACGCACCGGTGTTGCGGGTGGCAGTCGAGGGGTACACCCCGTTCTGGGCCGTCACTCGTCACGAGGACGTATTCGCCGTGTCCCGGGACAACGAGCACTTCCTCAACACCCGCAATTCGATCCTCGGGCCCGACGCCCAATTGGAGTTCCTGAATTCCATCGGGATCGAAGGCGAGACCCTCATCCACATGGATGCCGACGAGCACCGCGACCACCGCAATGTCGCCAACGACTGGTTCCGCCCCCGGGCCGTCGCCAAGCGGCAGGCGTCGATCGAGGCGATTGCCGACGAGTTCGTGGACAAGTTCCGCCAGATGGACGGATCGTGTGATTTCGCCCAGGACATCGCCGTGCCCTACACGTTGCGGGTGATCATGGGCATCTTCGGAATCCCCCAAGAGGACGAGCCGACCATGCTCAAGCTGACCCAGGGGATATTCGGGGCGGCCGACCCGGAATATCTCGGCGACCTGAGCGACCCGATGGCACTGTTGACCGACACCATCGCCCAATTCCAATCCTACTTCGACGGCGTTACCGAAGACCGCAAGGTCCACCCGACTGACGACCTGGCAACGGTCATCGCCACCAGTGAGGTGAACGGCTGTCCGATGGAGAGCAATGCCCGATTCTGGTACTACACGATCGTCGCCACCGCCGGACATGACACCACCTCGTTCGCACTTTCCGGTGGACTCGAGGCTCTGCTCCGCCAACCGGACCAGGTCGCTCTCCTTCAGGAGCGTCCTGAACTGGTGAACAATGCCGTCGATGAGATGATCCGATGGACGTCGCCGGTCCGCCACTTCCTGCGTTACCTCACCCGACCGGCCACCCTGTCGGGAGTCGAGGTGCCCGAAGGCGAGCGTCTGTTGCTCTCCTATCCGTCGGCCAATCGGGACGAGCGGATGTTCGAAGAGCCCATGGCATTCGATGTGGCCCGCACCAACGCCAACCGGATGATCGCATTCGGTGGGGGTGAGCATTTCTGTCTGGGCTCCACGTTCGCCCGTCGGGAGTTGCGGACGATACTGCCCCGGCTGCTCGCCGCCGTCGACACCATCGAGGTGGCCGGCGATCCCGAATGGGCCCAAGCAAACTTTGTGGGCGGGGTCAAGCATCTGCCGGTGGCTGCCACCTTCCGGTAGCCGCCACTCCGGGTGAGGCGGAGCGTCTACGCCATCATGACCAACCGATCGGGACCGGTACGCCCGAGGTCGCTGCCGCCCCTTTCGCGATGTCCGTCTGTCCGTCCTACTGATCGCTCCGTCACTGAAGCGGACTGGGCCTCGTACACGAAGGCCGTCGTCGACATCACGCCGCCCGGACGAACTCCATTCCGGTTGGTCCCGGACGCATGCGGTGCCACCGGAGCGTGGCCGGTCGGTCTGGCAGCTCCGGTGGTGATCGTCACCGCATGGAACCCGGGAAGTGTCGTCCTGTCAGGAGAGGACAACCGGGCTCGAAACCAGCAATTGGTTGCCGAGCTGGATCTGCCCGGCGTCACCCTCTGGACCGCCGTCGGTCGTGACGTCGACACACCGCATCATGAGGACGGGGTGGCCGTGTCCGGTCTCACTGTGGCCGAAGGACGGTCCCTCGGCGCCCGCCACGGCCAGGTCGCCATCTTTGTCTGGACTCCCGATTCGTGGGCCGTGGTCTCGTGCGCTGACGATCGGAGCCATACTTCTGGTTGGCGGCTCGCACATCTGTCGTCGTCCTGAGTCCCACCGCGGCCTGCCCCCTTTTCGGCCCTGACGCCCCGTACGATCGGGGCGTGAATCGAATCCACGACGCGGCGACGCGCGCGCGCCGGCGCCTGCTCGCCACCCTCGTCGTGGGATTCGTGGCAATCACCTCGTTCCCTCCTGTGGCCGGTGCCGCCACCGCGTCCATCC
>Ga0075021_10001815_pt1 | contig 11033 bp, 8 predicted proteins | sample ColStrG_CSR_2012_FD_72749 | JGI IMG/M metagenome (GOLD analysis project Ga0075021, IMG submission 72749) | Freshwater sediment microbial communities in response to fracking from Pennsylvania, USA - Cold Stream Run_MetaG_CSR_2012 | ecosystem: Environmental > Aquatic > Freshwater > Creek >... | reverse complement strand
CCGGTCGCCGTCGCGACGCTCGCGCACGGCGCCCGCCCGCCGCAAGAGCACGTCGCGGCTGCGCGGGCGAGGATCGAGGGGCTGGTGCTACGCGGAAGCGAACGGCGCTGGCTCGCCTACCTGCGCGAGGTGCGCGCGCTCGTCCAGCTCGCCGCCCGCAGCGAGGACGACGAGGTGCAACGCGCTCGGAGCACGGCGGCGGCGGTCCTCGCCAACCACCACAATCTGCTGCTCGGGCTGCCGGGCGGCGCAGCACGCCGGACCGCCCGCGAACGCGTGATACTCCGCGAGCTCGCGCTCGACTTCCCCCTCAATCTCCCCCTCAATCGCCCGCCGAAGGAGTCCGGATGACTACACCCACCGACCTCGCAATGGCCGCAGCGCCCGCGCTGACCGAAGCGCAGCTCGAGCTCCAGTCGCGAGCCCGGGCGTTCGTCGAGAACGTGCTGATCCCGCTCGAGCTCGAGGCCGAACAAAACGGCGGCAGGCTGCCGGCGGCCACGATCGAGGCGATCAAGCGCGAGGCGATCGCGGCGCGGCTGAACGGCGGGCGGTTCGCTTCCGAGTACGGCGGCCAGGGCTGGTCGATGGTCGACTGGTTCGTGGTCAACGAGCAGTTCGGACGCGTGACGAACGGGCTGCACTGGTGGGTGCCGAGCGCGTACAACGTGCTCGTCCGCGGGACCCCGGAGCAGATCGACCGCTACCTGCGACCTGCGCTCCGGGGCGAGGGCGGCGACGCGTACGCGGTGACGGAGGCCGAGGCCGGATCGGATCCGAACGGGATCGCCTCGACCGCGGTGCGCTCGGGCGATGGCTGGCGGATCAACGGCGAGAAGTGGTTCGTGACCTCGGGTGACGTCGCGCGGGTGCTGATCGTGATGGCGAACGTCGTCGACGGCGAGCAGCGGCTGCCGACCCTGTTCCTGATCGAGCCCTCGGCGCATGGCGTCGAGTTCACCGATGATCCGCCGTTCACGCACAACTATCCGCACGGGCATCCGACGATCCGCTTCACCGACGTCGAGGTGCAGTCCGATGCGGTGATCGGGGGGGTCGGCGAGGGCGACGAGCTTCAGAGAGCCTGGTTCACCGAAGAGCGGCTCGGAATCGCCACCCACGGGCTCGGTGCGATGTGGCGACTGCTGGACGAGACGACTGACTGGGCTCTGAACCGCCGGCAGGGGGGCACGCGGATCATGGACTACCAGGGGATCTCGTTTCCGCTGGCGGACTCGGCCGCCGACGCCGCCGCCGGACGCCTGTTGACGATGCAGGTCGCCGCGATGGTCGACGGCGGCGCCGACGTCAAGCTCGTGCACGCGAAGGCGGCGATGGCGAAGCTGTTCGTCAGTGAGGCCGCCGGGCGGCTCGCCGACCGCGCCGTGCAGGCGTTCGGTGGCCGTGGGTACATGCGGACCAACGTCGCCGAGCGGTTCAACCGCGAGCTGCGGGTCGACCGCATCTGGGAGGGGACAAGCGAGATCCAGCGGCTGATCATCGCCCGCGCGCTCGAGCGCCGGGGGGTCGAGGCGACGATCCACTGATGGCCGAGACGTTGGACCGGCTGCTGTCGCCGCGCTCGATCGCGGTCGTCGGCGCGAGCGATCGGCCGGAGACCTACGCTTGCGACGCGCTCATCAATCTGGCCGAGATCGGATTCGAGGGAACGGTCTGGGGGGTCAACCCCAAGCGCACCGAGGTGTTCGGGCACCCGTGCGTGCCGAGCATCGAGGACCTGCCCGAGGCGGTCGACGCGGTGATCGTCGCGATCCCAGCGGCCGGCGTGCCGGACGTGATCGAGCAGGCGGGCGCCCGCGGGTGCGGGGGGGCGGTGGTGTTCAGCGCCGGCTTCGGCGAGGTGCCGGGCGGCCGGGATCTCCAGCGCCGACTGGTGGCGGCCGCACACCGGCACGCCATGCCGGTGTGCGGACCCAACTGCAACGGGATCGTGGCGATGCACGACCGCGCGGCGATGTGGGGCGACGCGTTCGCGTCGCGTGAGGCCGGGCACGTCGCGCTCATCTCGCAGAGCGGCAATGTCGCCGTCAATGCGCTCAACACGAGCCGGGGCCTGCGTTTCCACACCGTGATCGCGAGCGGCAACCAGGCCGTGCTGCGCGCGGCCGATTACCTTGAGGCGCTCGCTGGGCGGGACGGCGTGCGCGCGATCGCCATGTACCTCGAGGAGGACGGCGGCCCGGATCTGTGCGACGGGATCGCCGCCTGCTGCGACGCCGGCGTGCCGGTCGTGATCCACAAGGTGGGAAGCTCGCCGGAGGGCGCGCAGGCGGCTTCGGCGCACAGCGCCGCGCTCGCCGGTGACCAGCGCGTGTTCCGTGCCGTCGTCGACGAGGCCGGCGCCGCCTGGGCGCGCGACGTCCACGAGTTGCTGGAGCTCGCCAAGACGCTCGCGACACCCGTGCGCCGTCGCGGCGGCCGGCGGATCGCGATCATGACCTGCTCCGGCGGTGACTCCGCCCAGGGCGCCGACGAGACGCATTCGAGCGCGCTCGCGCTCCCGCGGTTGCACCCGCACACCACCGACCGCCTTGCGGACCTGCTGCCGAGCGCCGCGACCGCTGCCAACCCGCTCGACTACACCGCGATGATCTGGGGCGACCGGGAGGCGCTCGCCGAGCTGGTCAACGCCGTCGGAGAGGACCCCTCGATCGATCAGGTGCTGGTGTTCTACGACGAGCCGCATGGAATGATCGGCGCCTCGAAGGAGTCCTGGGGCGCCGTCCGCGACGGGATCATCGAAGGCGCACGTCGCAGCCCGGTCCCGACGATCGTGTCCTCAACGCTGCCGGAGCTGCTGGACGACGCCTCGGCATGGCGCTTCATCGAGGCGGGGATCCCGGCGGTCGCGGGACTGCGCACGGGCGTGCTGTGTGCCGCCGCTCTGGCCGCGGCGCCCCCGTCGGGCGAGCACGCTCGACGGCTGCGGTCGATCTCGGCCGCCGCCCGTGCGCTGTCCGGGCACTCGCCCGACGATGGGGCCGACTTAACGCCAGACGACGACGCCGACGAGACTCGGGAGATCGCGCGATGGCTGTCGGAGCACGACAGCAAGGAGCTGTTGCGCGGCGCCGGGATCCCGGTCGTCGACGGCCGCACGGTCCAGGACGCCGACGACGCGCTGGCGGCGTTCGGGCAGCTGGGCCCAAGGATCGCGATGAAGCTCAGCGCGCCGTCGGTTCAGCACAAGTCCGACCTCGGTGGCGTGCTGCTCGGGCTCGACTCGCCGCAGGCCGTGCGCGACGCGTACTCGCGGCTTTCCGCGATCGCGCTCGAATACGGCGAGGGCGCGGCGGTGCTCGCCGAGCGGATGGCGCCGGCCGGTTTCGAGCTGCTCGTCGCCGCCCACACCGACGGGATCGTCCCTGCGGTCGTCGTCGGCCTCGGCGGCATCTGGACGGAGATCCTCGACGACGTCGCCGTCGTCCCCCTGCCGGCCGACGCCGACCGTGTTGAGAACGCGCTGCGCTCGTTGCGCGGCGCGTCGCTGCTGACCGGCGGCCGAGGCCGCGAGCCGGTCGACATCGCGGCCGTCGCGAAGCTGGCCGCCGACGCGGGCCGGCTCCTGCTCGAGCGCCGTCTCGCGCTGGTCGAATGCAACCCGGTGTTCGTGAGGGCGCGCGGCGAGGGCGCCGTCGCCGTCGACGCGAGCATCCGCCTGCGCGCGCCGCTGCCGACCTTGCACGAGGCGGCGATCGCGGGTGAGGGGAGCTCCTGATCCACGACGTGATCGTGATCGGCGGTGGTTTCGCCGGGCTCGCGGCGGCCCGGGAGGCGGCGTGGGCCGGGCGCGCGGTGCTGCTGCTCGAAGCGCGCGACCGCCTCGGCGGGCGGACCTGGACATCCGAGTGGAACAGCGAGGCGATCGAGTACGGCGGCCAGTACGTCCATTGGCACCAGCCTCACACGTTCACGGAGATCTCACGGGCGGGGATCGCGCTCGAGGTCGACAGGGCGCCGGATGAGACCGCATGGTGGGTCGGCAACGAGCGCCGCACCGGCACGATGGCGCAGCGCGACGAGATCGCCCGCGCCGGCTGGGATCTGTTCGTCGAGGGCGTCACGGAGGCGCTCCCACAGCCCCACGCGCCGCTGGCAGCGATCGACCGGCTCGCGCGCTTTGACCGCATTTCGATGGCCGAGCGGGTCGATCAGCTCAAGCTGACTGACGAGCAACGCGACGTACTCCTCGCCGAACTCGAGTCGGTCTCGAGCGCGCCACTCCAGAACGCGGGCGCGGTCGCCGTGCTCCGTTGGCACGCGCTCTCCGGCTACAGCCTCGCGCTCACCCAGTTCTGCGGTGGCCGTGTGACGATGCGCGCGCCGACGCGGGAGCTGCTTGAGTCGGTCGCGGGGGGCGCGTCGTTCGAGCGCCGGCTCGGCACGCTCGTCGCTGCGGTCAGGCAGACCGGCGGCCATGTGGAGGTGGAGACTCGCGACGGGACCATGTTCCCGGCGGCGGCCGTCGTCGTCGCCGTGCCGCTGAACGTGCTTGGGGCGATCGAGTTCGAACCGGCGCTGAGCGAGGCCAAGCAGGCGGCGATCGCCCAGGGCCAGGCATCGCGCGGCGTGAAGCTGTTCATCAGAGCTCGCGGGCCGGCGCTCCAGATCAACACGATCCGTCCTGGCCACCCGTTCGGCTACCTCACCACGGAGGAGCGCTACGACGATGGCAGCCAGCTGATGCTCGGCTTCGGGCTCGACGCCGAGCGCTGCCGTATCGACGATCTTTCGTGGGTGCAGCGCGAGCTTGACCGGATCGTCCCCGGCTACCAGTTGATCGACGCGACGATGCACGACTGGCTCGACGACGAGCTCGCCCGCGGGACGTGGGCCGTGCATCGCCCGGGCTGGTACGAGCACCACCACGCCGAGATGCAGCGCCGGGAGGGCCGCGTGCTGCTCGCCGGCTCCGATCTGGCCAATGGTTGGTCGGGGTTCATCGACGGCGCGATCGAGTCGGGGATCCGCGGAGGCACGCTGGCGGCGGCGATCAGCCGCTGAGCGCCCGGCCAAGATCCGCTGCCAGCGCGGTCAGCTGCTCCGGGCCGATCCTGTCGGTGAACATGTACGGGAGCTCGACGATCGGCGCCGTGAGCTCGCCGCGAAGCCGCCCTGAAAGCTGCCGCTGCGCCTGCGCGCGGGCGTGCTCAGAGCGAGCAGCCGCGAGCGCTGAGCGGGCATCGTTGGACGGCGAGCCGGCCATCGCTGCGGCCAGCACCTCAATCTCGTCGTCCGCGAACCGAGCCGGATACAGTGCGTTGAGGATCACGAGTTCGAGCGCCAGGCCCTGCTGTGCCAGCGCCTCGTCGAGGGCGAGCGTCTCGGCCACCGCCATCTCCTCGGGTGTGCACACCGCGAGCACGCCGGTGAACTCGCGATCGGCGATCGTCTCCGCGATCTTGTGCCCCTGCCGGGCGATCGGCCCGACCTTCGCTATCTCCGCGAACGTTCCGGGGGTGCGCAGTATGCCGACGCCGTGCCCGGTCGCCGGCGCGTCCACCACGACGAAGTCATATGGGCTGGCGCCGGGAGTGCGTCGCTCGAGCTGGGCCAACTCCCAGACCTTGCCGATGCTGAGCAGGTCAAGCATCCCGGGCGTCGCCATCGCGAACGCGTTGAACACGCGGCTCGAGTTGAGGATCCGGCCGAGCGGCCCGACCTTGAGGCGCAGGTACTCCTCCATCGCCCGCTCGGGATCGACCGAGATCGTGTGCAGGTTCGGGGCCAGTTCCACCTCGACGAACGTGCCCTGCTCGCGCGAGAAGGTGCGCTGGACCCGCTGCTGTCCAGCGAGCTCGGCGACCATCGTGCGCAGTCCCCGGCCAGCCGCGACCATCCCGAGCGCTGCCGCGACGGTCGACTTGCCAACCCCCCCCTTGCCCGTGACGAACACGAGCCGCCGCTCCAGCAGCGAATCGAGCACGCGAGTCAACATAGCGCCAGCACGTCGGCAGCTGTGGCTCGGCAGGATTCCGCGCCGCTCGTGCGAATACAGCGCCCGACACGTTCCCGACACCCGGAGCCCGCCGTGACGGCCAATGCAAAGGTGATCGCGTTCGCCAACCAGAAGGGGGGCGTCGCCAAGACCACGACCACGCTGAACCTCGCCGTCGCCTTCGCCGAGGAAGGCCACCGCGTGCTGTGCGTGGACATGGACCCCCAGGGAAACCTGACCATGTCCCAGGGAATCGATCCCGACACGCTGCAGAAGTCGATGTACGACGTGCTCGTGCACCACGTCTCGATCCGCGAGGTGATCCACCGGCGCGAGATCGACGTCGCCTGCGCGTCGATCGACCTCGCCGGCGCCGAGATCGCGATGTCGACGATGATCGGGCGCGAGCGCTCGCTTCAGAAGGCGCTGCACGAGGTGGACGACGACTACGACTTTATGTTCATCGACACGCCGCCGAGTCTCGGACTGCTGACGATCAACGCGCTCACCGCCGCCAACAAGGTGATCGTCCCCGTGCAGTGCGAGTATCTGTCGATGCGCGGTCTGATCCAGCTTCAGAACACGCTCGCGATGATCCGCGAGAACCTCAATCCGGACGTCGACATCGAGGGGATCCTGCCGACCCTCGTCGATTCGCGAACGCTTCATGCCAAGGAGGCGATCGAACTGCTGGAGGAGAACTTCGGCGACCGCGTGTTCGCCTCTCGAATCCGCAAGACGATCAGGTTCGCCGAGGCGCCGGTGAAGGGGATGTCCGTGCTCAAGTACGATCCGGACGGTCTGGCGGCCCACGCTTACCGGCAGCTCGCGAAGGAGGTCCTCTCAAATGCCAAACGCTAAGCGCGCGAGCATGCGCGAGGGTCCGCTCGCGGCGCTGTTCCGCAAGACAGCGCAGGACTCCGCGTCGAAGGCGGATTCGGAGCCCGCGAAGAAGCAAAAGGGTGCAAAGCGCAAGCCGGAGCCCGCCGAGCAGACCGCAGCGGCTGCAGCCGAGGCGGCCGGCGAGGCAGCGGCCGAGACGCTGTCGCCACGGGAGCGCCTGCGCCACGTGTTCTCGTCCGATATCCCGATGAGCCTGATGGAGTCCGATGCGCACGAAGCAGAGCCCGAGCGACCCGCTGGCGTCGCGCCCCGGGTGCTCCCGGAACGGGACGTCTACGCGCTCGACGAGCGGATCACGGACTCGCTGGAGCGGCCCGGCCCATTCGGCCGGCCGGTTCTCCGCGTGGTGGGCGTCGGTGGCGGGGGGGTCAACGCGGTCAACCGGATGATCGAGGCGGAGATCGAGGGTGTCGAGTTCATCGCGGTCAACACCGACCTTCAGTCGCTGCAGACCTCGGCCGCCTCCGAGACCTTGCACATCGGCAACGAGCTGACCCGCGGCCTCGGCTCGGGCGCCGATCCCAAGCTGGGGCGCGAGGCGGCACGCGCGGAGTACGACCGTATCAAGGCGCTGCTGCGCGGCTCGGACATGGTGTTCATAGCGGCCGGCGCCGGTGGTGGCACGGGCACCGGGGCAGCGCCGATCATCGCCCAGATCTCGAGGGAGCTCGGGGCGCTGACTGTCGGAATCGTCACGCGGCCCTTCCAATTCGAGGGGACCCGCCGGCGGGAGCAGGCCGAGATCGGGATCGAGGCGCTGAGCGACGAGGTCGACACACTGATCGTCGTCCCGAACAACAAGCTGCTCACCGTGCTGGACCGGGACACCTCGATGGTCGAGGCGTTCCGGGTCGCCGACGACGTGCTGCGCCAGGGGGTGCAGGGGATCTCAGATCTGGTGACGCTGCCGGGTCTGATCAACCTGGACTTCGCCGACGTGCGGACGATCATGTCCGACGCCGGCAACGCGCTGCTGGGGATCGGGATGGGCACCGGCGAGCAGCGCGCGATGGACGCGGCCGAGAAGGCGGTCTCCTCGCCGCTGCTGGAGACGAGCATGGACGGCGCGAGGTCGATCCTGCTTTCGATCACCGGCGGACCGGACCTGTCGCTGTGGGAGGTCAACGAGTCCGCGAAGGCGGTCGCCGAGGCGGCGCACCCCGACGCGAACATCATCTTCGGGGCGATGCTCGACGACAAGCTCCGGGACGGTCAGGTGTGGGTCACGGTCGTGGCCACCGGCTTTCCCGAGAGCCGCGGTCGGTCCCGGACGAGCGAGCGGCCCGGCGCCTTGCAGCGTCCGGTGGCCGCGATCGCGGGTGCCCCAGCCAGTGACGGGCCCGGCGGCGAGCGCGCGCCCGCAACGGGACGTGATCGTGACCGGCCCGGACCGCTGCGGGAACCGGCGGGCGAGCCGCGGGTCACCCGTCAGCGGGAGCGCTCGTACTCTGGGCTGGACTTCGACGTTCCCGAGTTCCTCCCGAGACGCTGACGGCGCGGCGTCGTCGGCAGCTCGGCGTAATCGCGGCCGGCGATCCGCTCAGCGCCGGCGCGGGTGCCGATGTGCTCCGCGCCGGCGGCAACGCTGTCGACGCGGCGCTGGGCGCGCTGCTCGTGTCGTTCAGCGCCGAGCCGGTCCTGACCTCGCTCGGAGCCGGCGGATACATGCTCGTGATCGAGCCCGGCGAGGAGCCGCTGGTACTGGACTTCTTCGTAGAGGCGCCGGGGCGCGGCGCCGATCCGCTCGCCCGAGACGACCTGATCCCGGTGACGGTCTCGTTCGGCGATGCGGTGCAGGTTTTCAACACCGGCCCGGCGTCGATCGGGACCTACGGGGTGCCCGCCGGCATCGCCCACGCCAGCGAGCGGTTCGGATCGCTGCCGCTCGCGCAGCTGACGACGCCGGCCGCCGCGTACGCCCGCGACGGCGTGCGGTTGGCACCGCAGCAGGCATATGTGATCGACATCTGCCGCGGTCTCGTGACCTCGACGCCCGAGAGCGCGGCGTTGTTCGCGCCCGGCGGCGAGCTGCTGGGCGCCGGTGGTCTGATGCGCCAGCCGGAGCTGGCCGACGCGCTCGAGCTGCTCGGCAGCCAAGGCGCGACGCCGTTCTACACCGGGCGGCTCGCCGACGCGATCGTCGACTGGGTGTCGTCGCGCGGCGGGCTGCTGACCGCCGCGGATCTGGCCGCCTATCGCGTGATCGAGCGCCGGCCGGTCCACGTCCGCTATCGCGGCCGGCAGGTTGTGACCAACCCGCCCCCGTCGGCCGGCGGGATCCTGATCGCCCAGGCGCTGGCGCTCCTGGAGAAGCGCACCTCTCCGCCCTCGCCCGCCGACTTGGTCGCGGTGATGGAGGCGGCGCAGGCGATGCGGACCAGCGAGTTCCTCGAGGGTCTCGACGACCCGCAATTCGTGGCGCGGTTCCTGCGGGCGGCGGACGGGGCCGGGCGGCTCGGCTCCACCACGCACGTGGCCGTGATCGACCATGAGGGCCGTTCGTGCTCCGTCACCACCAGCAACGGCGCAAGCTCGGGGGTGATCGTTCCGGGAACCGGCGTACATCTCAACAACATGCTCGGCGAGCAGGATCTGAACCCGCTCGGGTTTCACCGCCACCCGCCCGGCAGGCGGTTGCCAAGCATGATGGCGCCGACAGCGGTGCTCCGCGACGGCCTGCCCGAGCTCGTGCTCGGCAGCGCCGGCTCCAACCGGATCCGTTCCGCGATCATCCAGACGATCGTGCGCGCCCTTGACGAGCAGATGCAGGTCCTCGACGCGGTGAACGCGCCGCGGCTGCACTTCGAGGAGGGGGTGATCTACGCCGAGCCGGGGATCGACGAGGCCACCGTCCGCCCGAGCCCCCACGGGTTCGCCGCCTTCCGTGAGCGAAACCTGTTCTTCGGGGGAGTCCAGGCGGTGCAGCGGGACGCCGACGGCGTCCTGCGCGGCGCCGGCGACCCGCGACGAGGGGGCGCGGCCGTGGTAGTGGACAGCCTGGACGCGTGAGCGCTCGCGGTGTCTCGAGAGGCGCTCGTTGCGCGCTGGCGCTGGTGTGTCTGACACTCGCGGGCTGCGGCATGGAAATGCAGCAGCCCGATCTGTTCCTGATCCGGCGCACGGGCGCGGGCAGGGTCCAGACAGTCGTGATCAACGGCGACGGCACCGTCACTTGCGACCGCAGTCGGACCGGCACGGTCTCGAGCTCGCAGTTGATCACGGCCCGGTCGCTGCAGCCGGCGGTCCACAATCTGGCGCTGCACAAGCTGCGGATCGCGCCCGCTCCGAACAGCGTGTTCTCCTACACGGTGCGCGTCGATTCCGGGACGATCACCTTCCCGGATACCGCCGGCGCACACAGCCACCTCCTGGCGCAGCTCGAGCTGCTTGACGCGCAGGCTCAGCAGGCCGCGTGTGGATCCGCTCAGGGCCCGTAGGAGAGTTATCTGCGGTTTTGACGGCGTCTGGACGCGCCTGACGCCACCGGCTCGCCCTCAGATACGCTAGGTATCCTCGCGGCGAGCCGGCGGCGCCGGTCACGCCCAGCCACTCGTCAATTCCCACAACTAATTTCCCTACGGACCCTTAGACGCGATTCAGCGAGTCTCGCTACCGTCCCTCGCCGTCGTGCCTCTGACCATCGCATCGCAGCTGATCACGACCTTCCAGGCGATCGTGCTCGGCGTCCTGCAGGGAGTCACGGAGCTGTTCCCGATCTCGAGCCTCGGGCACACGGTGATCTTCCCGAACCTGTTCGGCTGGCACAACATCGTCGCCTGGCAGTCCCAGACCGAGTCGCCGTGGCTGGCATTCGTCGTGATGCTGCACGTCGGGAGCGCGGTCGGGCTGCTGATCTACTTCTGGCGCGACTGGGTCCAGATCACCAAGGCGTTCTTCGCGACCCTCGGCAAGCGGCGGGCGGAGACTCCCACGGAGCGGCTCGCGTGGCTGATCATCTTCGCCACGATTCCGGTCGGGATCTTCGGGCTGGCGCTCGAGCACACGATCCGGGTCGCTCTCGCCAAGCCGCTCGCCGCGTCCTTCTTCCTGGTCGTCAACGGCCTGATCCTGCTCGGCGCCGAGCGCTACCGCCGCCGACGCGAGGTGCGTGAGCTGGCGATCCGGGAGGGCGCCAAGCCGTCCGGCGCCCGCCGTCTGGACACGCTCGAAT
>Ga0075021_10001814_pt1 | contig 11037 bp, 8 predicted proteins | sample ColStrG_CSR_2012_FD_72749 | JGI IMG/M metagenome (GOLD analysis project Ga0075021, IMG submission 72749) | Freshwater sediment microbial communities in response to fracking from Pennsylvania, USA - Cold Stream Run_MetaG_CSR_2012 | ecosystem: Environmental > Aquatic > Freshwater > Creek >... | reverse complement strand
CGCCAGGATGCTCAGGATCCGGAGGCGCACAGGATCGGCCAGCGCGTGAAAACCGCCGGCTAGTTCCCCCGCATCCTCGACGTCGAGCGGGGCGGCAAGCACCGAGGCACAGCAGTGGTCGGCCGTCACGGGATCGATCGTCGAGGTCTGCTTCGCCATGTTCCGATTCTCCTATTGACGGGGGTGAATGTATCAATCATAATCGATCAATCGACATTCGTAAATGACTACGGAGGCTGCTTATGTCCCGCGTGCAACTCGCTCTCAATGTGTCCGACCTCGATGAGGCCATCGCCTTCTACTCCAAGCTCTTCGGGGCCGAGCCGGCCAAGCTCCGTCCCGGCTACGCCAACTTCGCCATCGCCAACCCGCCGCTCAAGCTGGTCCTGATGGAAGATGCAGGCGCCCGTGGCCAAGGTGTGGTCGGCGCCCTCAATCACCTGGGTGTCGAGGTCGAGTCGACCGATGAAGTTGCCGCGGCCACCGGGCGACTGTCCGACGAGGGTCTGACCACCGAAGTCGAGGAACAGACGAACTGCTGCTTCGCCATTCAGGACAAGGTGTGGGTGAACGATCCTGACGGTGCGCCGTGGGAGGTCTACACAGTGCTGGCCGATGCTCCCACCGAGAGCGGGATCGCCGGTGATGGCCAATGCTGCATCCCCGAGTCGATCCAGTCCGCCCCGGTGTCCGTGGGTGGTGGACAGTCCCAGTCCTCGTCCTGCTGCTGAGCGGCAGAGCAGGTCAGGGAGATCGTCTTGCGGGATACCGTGCTGTGGAGACGCCTGCTTGCCGAGTTCCTCGGCAGCGGGCTGCTTGCCGCCATCGTGATCGGGTCGGGGATCGCCGCCCAGACTCTTTCGCCGGGCAATGTGGGACTCCAACTGTTCGAGAATGCGGCGGCCACGGCCACCGGGCTGTTTGCCATCATCTTGATGTTCGGGTCGATCTCAGGTGCCCACTTCAACCCTGTGGTGTCCTTCGTGGATGCTGCCTTCGGCGGCCTGAGGTGGCGTGACGCGGCGGCCTACCTGCCGTTCCAAACGGTGGGATGCGTCGGAGGGGCCATCCTGGCCAACGTGATGTTCTCCCAGGCGGCGATCTCGATCTCCACCAAGCACAGGGCCTCGGGACCCCACTGGGTGTCCGAAGTCGTCGCCACCATCGGCCTGATCCTGCTCATTTTCGCACTGGCCCGATCCGGGCGTTCTCATCTGACCCCCGCCGCTGTCGGCGCCTACATCGGGGCCGCCTACTTCTTCACCAGCTCTACCAGTTTCGCCAACCCGGCCATTACCGTCGGCCGCATGTTCTCCAACACGTTCGCCGGCATCGCCCCCTCGTCGGTTCCCAGCTTCATCTCCGCTCAGGTCATCGGCGGCGTCCTGGCCTTCGGACTGGTGCGGGGCCTCTATCCGGGCATCACCAAGGCCGAAGCGGCTGACATCATCGAACCGCATCTGCGTGCGGAGAGCGACCTCGAAACCCGCTGAATTGGCACATCGAAGTCCGGGCTCACCCCCACACCATTCGAAAGGAAACCTTCGTGCACCTAGTCGCCATTGGAGGCAGTGACGCCGGCGTTAGTGCAGCATTGCGAGCCCGCGAGCTCGACCCTACCGTCGAGGTCACCGTGGTCGTCGCCGACGCCTACCCGAACTTCTCCATCTGCGGGATCCCCTACTACGTATCCGGCGAGGTCAGCCACTGGCACAACCTGGCCCATCGCACCTACGCCGACCTCGAGGCCACGGGTATGCAGCTCATGGTCGACACGCTGGCCAAGCAGATCAACGTAGAGGACCGGACCCTGCTGGTCACCGACGCCTCAGGCGCCGACGAGCTTCTTCACTTCGACGAACTGGTGGTCGGAACTGGAGCCGTGTCCCAGGTGCCGCCGATCGAAGGGGTATCCGGCGAAGGGACACTGGGGTGGGATGACGGCGTGCACCTACTCCACTCGATGGGTGACACCTTTGCCATCATGCGCACGCTGGAGGAGGCGAACCCGTCAAGTGCGGTGATCGTGGGGGCGGGCTACATCGGCCTGGAGATGGCCGAGGGACTGACCGCCCGCGGCCTCAAGGTCACCCAGATGGAGCGCCTCGACGAAGTCCTCCCGACGGTGGATCCCGAGCTCGGTGCCCTCGTCCACCGGCAGCTGTCCGACCATGGCGTGGAGGTACTCACTGGCACGACAGTGCACAAGATCAGCCGCAATTCACGAGGGGTGAGCCGACTGGTCGTCGATGGATCGGATGCCGAAGGGCCTGTGCGCCGGGAAGTGGATATGGTCCTGGTCGTCGTCGGGGTCCGACCAGACACCGAATTGGCGGCGTCAGCCGGCGCCAAGTTGGGCGTTGCCGGTGCCATCGAGGTCGACCGGCACATGCGCACCAACCTGCCACACGTATTCGCCGCTGGTGACTGCGTGGTCACCCATCACCGGCTCCTCGGGACCACTTACCTCCCGCTCGGCACCACGGCCCACAAACAGGGACGCGTGGCAGGCGAGAATGCCATCGGCGGCGACCGTGAGTTCGCGGGCAGCCTCGGGACGCAGGTGGTCAAGATCTTCGAGCACGCCATCTCCCGCACTGGACTGCGGGACCATGAGGCAGTTGCGGCCGGATTCGACCCGGTGACGATCGGATTCGAGGCGGACGACCACAAGGCGTACTACCCAGGCAGCCACAAGATCTCGATGCGCTACACCGGCGACCGCGCCACCGGACGCCTCCTCGGCGTCCAACTCTTCGGGCACAAGCGTGCGGAGATCGCCAAGCGGGTGGACATCGCCGCCACCGCCATCTTCAATGGCTCAACTGTCGATGACATGAGCGAGCTCGACCTTTCCTACACACCTCCGCTCGGCAGCCCCTGGGACGCGGTGCAGATGGGTGCCCAGGCCTGGATCAAGGCGGCGAAGTAGGTGGACGGCACGACAAAGCCGAGCCTGCTCTTCATCTGCAACAAGAATGGCGGCCGCTCACAGATGGCAGCCGCCTGGGCCCGTTCTCTTGGCGGAGAAGGTGTCGTCGTCACCTCGGCGGGGATTGCTCCGGGCACGTCGCTCAACGCCAACGTGGTCACGGTGCTAGACGAACTCGGATTGGACACGTCAGACGAGTTCCCTAAGGCCGTGACCGAAGAGATGATCCGAAATGCGACGGTCGTCGTCTCCCTCAAGAGGAACCTCGAGTTGCCTCCCCGGATCGTGGGCCCTCGCTATGACGTGTGGGACCTCACTGACCCAGACGCCGTGGGACTCGCTGGGGTGCGCCAGACGTGCGAGCAGATCGGGATTCGCGTCACCGGACTTCTCGTGAGCCTGGGCGTGACACCGGGCTGACTAGCTCATCTGGCGGTGGAGAGCGTGGTGGCGAAAGTGACCTCCATTCGATTTTGCATCTCACCAGGCGTCTTAACCCGCTCTCGCAATTACAATTGGACTCTCACTAGACAGAATCTCTCTGGAGACCGTTGTAATTCCTACAACCTCGGTGGAGGTGATGGGAGTCGAACCCACTGCCTCTACATTGCGAACGTAGCGCTCTACCAGCTGAGCTACACCCCCGGGTGCGTTGGACAGACTAGCCGCCACGACAACGCCTCCGATGAAGGCATCGGGCCGCATCCGCACTCATGGCGTCGCTCAGGGTGGCGAGGTCGTAGTCGTGGAAGTGGAGGTGGTCGTCGAGGTGGGAGCGGGGGAAGTCGACGTGGTGGTCGTCGGAGGCGGCGGGCGCGACGTGGTGGTGGTCGGAGGAAGGGCCACAGGCGGTGTGGCCGGCGGAACCGGGGTCGGGACAGCGAAGCTCCACATTGCCGCTGCACAGTCGGTCGGGGTCGTGGCGATCACCACGTAGACGCCTGGCAGAGTCGTGAACGACCAGACGGGAAGGGCCGGTCCCGACGACAGGCAGGCGAGCGTCGGATCCGAGGTCCCGATCCCCCCGGTAAAACCGATCAGCTGCGATGTTCCGCCGGGCGGGGGCGGGGCGATCGGGCTGAGCGGCACGTTGGGGACTCCGGCGAAGGTGGCGAAGTTCAGAAATCCGGTACCCGGCGGCGGGCCGGTGAGTGTGTCCTTGACGACTGGGGCGTTCCCGAGCAGAGCAGCCAACATGGCCGGGTTGTTGTCGTCCATGCCGAGTGCCCAGATGCCGACGCCGGCGAGGTGGAAGAAATTGGCCAATTGCGACTTGAGGGCAAGGGACGTCGGATCGTCGAAGTACGTTTTGTGCCACTGGGTTCCAACTTGGTAGGCCGTCCACGGCGTATTCGTCACCGGATCCCAGTACGTCGGGTGATTTCCGGCGGCAATCGACGCGTAGCTCAACGGCGACTCGCCCCCGGTGGCGGCGGCGGTCGGTGATCCGTCACTGGTCGGCCAGTCATAGCCGTAGTAAGGCAACCCGAGCAGTATCTTCGAAGGCGGCATCAACTTGAGGAAGTCCTCGATCACCCGCATATCGCTGTAACCCGGCCCGAACAGGGGCGAAGTGGCACTCGGCGTGGATCGGGAGTTCATGTCATAGGCCATCACGAAGAAGGCATCAACGGCCGGCGCCACCGTCGCCACGTTGTAGAACCCGCCCGGGTCGCTTGCGGCACTGCCGTAGACGGCCATGGTGACCTGCCAGTGGGAGTTCGTGGCATGGAGGGCCGCCGACACCTTGGTGATCAGGTTGGTGAGACCGGTCTGGTCGGCACGTCCCAGACCTTCAAAATCAAAATTCACGCCGTCGAGGCTCTTGCCCTTGACGGCGGTGATGAGGGCGGCCGACAGCCGGGCGGCGGCATTCGGGTCCGAGGTGATCTGGTCGAGAGAATGCTGGTCGAAGCAGGTGATGGTCAGTACGACCCGGGCGCCCGCCGCGTGGGATCGGGTCACCAGGTCGACCAGATCCTGGCTCTGGTAGCCGTTCCAACCGGGCCCTCGCTGGTCGAGCGTTCCATCGCCATTGGCGTCGATGCTGAAGTAGGCCAGCGTCGTCAGGTTCTTGACATCGAACGCGGAAGATCGTGGGAGGGTCCAGTAGGGGGCGTAGCCGAAGACCTCGTGTGACTGCACCGGCGCGGAAAGTGCAAGCGCCGGCGGGGCCGGAACCGGTGCGGAGGTGGCAATAGGCAGATGTAGCGAATGGTGGTCGCCAGCCTGGGCCCTGTTGCCGGTCGACGGGTTGGTCGACCTGCCGGCCGCGCCGGAGGGTGACTCGTGGGTGGCGCTGGCGGACGACGTGACGAACGAGATCATCAGGCCCACAATTAGCAGGAGGACGGCCGCGGCGGTCGCTGCCACCCCTATCGGCCGAGTCTGACGACGAGGACTGCGCCGCGGGTCGGCGATAGCGGTCAGGGCCGCTTCAGGCAGATGATCTGCACTGTCGGTCACCCGGATCATCCGAAGGTCGTCGTAGAGACTCGGGACAGCGAGCGGCGTCGGCGCGTCCGTCCTCGACGGGTCCTTGGCAGACCGGTCGAACGGAATGGCATCGCCGAAAAACGACGCTAAGGGATCGGAGAGGGTGGTCATGGAAGCCGGTCGGGTGGGAGACAGTCGATCTTCGCGAGGTGGAATCGGGCCATTTTGGTGGTCAGATCATCACTCTCCGTGCTACTCAAGCCAGGAGTACCTGGTCAGACAGGGCGCAACTACCGAGCGAGCCCCACCGATCTCACCCTCGAATCCTAGACGACGACCTCCTGCATGGGAACCCCTCCCCTCAAGGTTCTGCGCGATCTTCCGATAATCGAACGTGAGGCGCTACGACACGAGAAGCACGTGAACACGAGAGCCATCCGATCCACTCGGACGATAAAGGACGGGACTTCATGATCTTCGTCGAAGGGGTCCGCCTCATCGTCGTTCTGCTCGGCGCGCTGATCGGCTACGAAATCGGGCACCACGGCAGCGCCAGTGGGACCAGCGGGGTCATCGGCCTGCTGATCGGTGCTGCCGTCAGCTACGTGATCGGCGGCGTGGCCGGGCGGATTCTGGACAAGGGGCTCCAGCGCGGCGTCCGCCTCTTCCGCAATAGCCCGCCAGGGGAGATCTTCGCCGCCACGATCATCTCGACGTCCGGGATGATCCTCGGAATGATCCTCGGAATGGCGCTGGTGGCCATTCTCCACTCCGCCTACGCATTTGTCATCACCGCCGGCATCGTTTGGGTCCTGGCCGCTTTCGGCTGGCGCCTCGGCACCATCAAGGGCCGCCAGATCGTCTCCGCCGCTGGTCTGTCGCGCATCTTGAGCCCGACGTCGAAGCCGCTACCGGGTCAGGCACTGTTGGTGGATGCCTCCGCGGTGATGGATCGGCTCTTGCTCATCCTCGGACGCAACGGACTGCTCCCGGGGGGGTTGATCGTTCCACAATTCGTGATCGACCACGTCCGTCTCATGAGCGAGTCCCCCGATCCGGTGACGTCGCGTCGGGCCCGCCGAGGACTCGAGGGCCTCGAGGCCATGCTCGAATTCGGGGTGGCGGTAGACATAGGGAAAGAAGAGCTGCCCGAAGTCGACGACCCCACCACCAAGCTCTTGACCCTGGCCAGGCGGACAGGGTTGCGCATCGGCACCTGCTCAACCACAGTCATGCAGGCCGCCCAGGACTGGGACCTGACCGTCATCAATCTCCACACGGTCACATCCGAACTCGCCCCGGACCACGTGCCGGGCGAACACATGACGGTGGCCCTGGTCAAAGAAGGTCGTCAGGCCCGCCAAGCTGTCGGCTACCTGCCCGATGGGGACATGGTGGTCGTCAACGACGCCGTCCACCTGATCGACGAGGGACCGGTCCTGATCTCCGTGCTGTCGACCCGGCCGACGTCTCAGGGGCTGATGGTCTTCGCGAAACTCGCCCCGCCCACCGAAGTGGACGAGGCGAGTCCCGCAGTTTCAACCTGATGATCCGGTAGGTCGACCTACCGGATCATCGGACGACGTTGTGTCCGGGCGCCCTCAGGTAGCCGCTATCCCGACGACCGGCTTGGTGAGTGACGAACCGCCGGCCGAGCCGAAGAAGGGGGTTCCGTAGTTGAAGACACCACCATCGGCGGCACCCAACCAGTACCCGGAGTTGGAGTGACCCGCCATTCCGACCACCGGCGAATTCAGCACCTGACCACCGGTGGAACCGGCGAAGGCGGCATCCCCTTCACTGAACACGCCTCCGTCGGAGGCTGTCATCCAGTAGCCGTTTCCGGTCGAGGTGGCGGCAATACCCACTACCGGCTTGTTGAGCGGCGTGCCGCCCACCGAGCCGAAGAACTGGGCGCTACCGAAGGCGAAGATACCTCCGTCGGAGGCCACCATCCAGTAACCGCCGCCATCCGGCGTCGCCGTGATACCCACCACGGGCTGATTCAAGGGCTTGCCCCCCATGGAGCCGAAGAACTGGGCGTCGCCGTAGGCGAAGATACCGCCATCGGCGGCCACCAACCAGTAACCGAATCCGTCCGGCGTCGGGGCGATGCCGACGACGGGAGAGTTCAGCGTCAGGTTTCCGGCCGAGCCGTAGAACGGCGCGTTCCCGTAGTTGAAGATACCGCCGTCAGAGGCGACGAGCCAGTAGCCGGCACCATCCGATGTGGAAGCGATGCCCACCACGGGCTGGTTGAGGTGTCCACCGCCGGCAGACCCACTGAACGGGGCGTTTCCGTAGGCGAACACCCCTCCGTCAGATGCGCCGAGGAAGTAGCCCGTGAGATAGCTGAAGCGGTCCTGAAGGCTGGTCTTCGAGAACTGGGTGCCGACCTTCACGATGACGTCCACCACACCGGTGCCGGCCGGGGAGGTCACCGTCATCGATGTTGCCGTATTCGAAGTGATAGCCCCGAGCACCGTTCCGAAGTGGACGTTCTTCGCATTGGTCAACTGCTGACCGGTGATGGTGACCGAGGTGCCCCCGCCCGGAGGCCCGACGTTCGGGCTCACTCCGGTCACGATCGGGCCGGTCGTGTAGGTGAAGAGGTCATTGGGAGACGGTGCCGAGCCGCTCGTGGTCGTGGTCACCTGGACGTCCACCGCTCCGGCGGCCCCCGCAGGCGAGGTGGCGAGGAGTGAGTTGGAGGTGAGTGGGATGACATTCGTCGCCGCAACTCCACCGAAGGTGACACCGGTCGGGTTGTCGAGGAAGGTGCCGACCACCTTGACCTGGGTCCCGCCAGCCAATGGGCCGGAGTTCTGGAGCACCGACGTCACCGATGCACTACCGGCGATGGAGATGGAGGCCAACGTAGGCGGCGGTGACAAGAGCGCCAGCGAGGGCACGGGTGCACTGGGGATCGGGCCACCGTAGGGATAGCCGACCACATTGACCGGCACCGGGGCACCACCCAGGTTGAGCGTGCTCGTCGTCTTGAACTCCGTCTGGGTCCAGTTCACTTTGGTGCCACCGGTCAGGCCCGTGAGGGTGACGGTGACTCCGGGGGTCGTGAGGGAGCCCCCGGCGGCGAACTTCAGACCAGCCTGTGTAGACGCCTGGAGGTAGGGCACCGGTGTGTTCCCCAGGAAGGTGCTCGACGTCGCGTCAGCATTGCAGCCGGGTGACCCGGCCGTCGGACAGTAGGTGACCGTCAACGGTGAGGTCGAAGCGGTTCCACCGGCGGGAGTGAACGAGACCGGGCCATTGGCGACTGCGCTCACGAAGGTCGTTCCGGCGGGGATCGGATAGTAGTTAGCCGTGTCCTGGATGTCGATCAGGTTGAACCCGGAGTTCTTCAGAGGGACGACCGTCGTGTTCGACTGGCTCGTGAAGGAGAAGTTGTCCCCGACTTTGACCGACTGGGCGGAGGCCGACCAGTCCGAAGTGAGGGACACGGCCGAATAGCCGAGCGTCCCACCGAAGATGGGGATGTGGAATGCGAACTCCTGTGGGGTGAGCGCAGCCGAGGCCGGCGTCGCGGTCACCAGCGATGATGCGCCGATACCCAACGTCCCGAGTAGAGCAACTGTCCCCGCAGTTGCCAATCGGGCTGCCGTTGATCTGAATGCTCGCATGGAACCTCTCCCCTTATGACTCGTACATCGTGGACCTCCGGAACTTTCGTCCGGGGACCATCGTTGGAAAACCGGGAACCCCCACCACGTGACTCGTGGTCTGCTCCCCGGCATGAGAACCGCACTGCGCGGCGTCATCGACAAGTGGCAACTTTCACCACTTGGTGTCGGTGCCCCCAGCGACGTGCACGGCAAGCATCGGTGTTCGGTGGCACAAATGTCAAGCAAGAACACGTGGGGCAACCGGGTCCGCACTGTGCGTGGCAAAATGACGTTCGCCGACTGCGAATTCCCTTGTAGGGAGTGCGCGTCGGACCCCAGGGACCGTCGCCAGTTCGGCCGGTCAGGCTTCCTTTACCGCTTTCACCAACTTGGCCAACGTGTCCTTGGCGTCGCCGAACAAGAGGGTCGTCTTGTCGTCGAACAAGAGGTCGTTGTCGATTCCGGCGAATCCGGGACGCATCGAGCGCTTGAGGAAGATGACGGCGGCGGCCTCGTCGGCGTTGATGATCGGCATGCCGTAGATGGGGCTGCCCGGAGTGTTCTTGGCGGCAGGGTTGACGGTGTCGTTGGCCCCGACGACCAGGGCGACGTCGGCAGTACCCATCTCCGGATTGGCCTCGTCCATCTCCTTGAGTTCGTCGTAGGGCACGTTGGCCTCGGCCAGGAGGACGTTCATGTGCCCGGGCATACGGCCGGCGACGGGATGAATGGCGTAGAACACCTCGACGCCCTTCTCCATCAGGAGATCAGCGAGCTCACGGGCGGTGTGCTGGGCCTGGGCCACGGCGAGGCCGTACCCCGGGACGATCACCACCTTGCGGGCATAGGCCAGCAACACGCCGATGTCCTCAGCGGTACCCGCCTTCACCTGGCGGGTCTCCCCTGTCCCGTCGGCGCCGGCCCCGGCGGTGACAACGGAGCCGAATGCGCTGAACAACACGTTCGACAGCGAGCGACCCATGGCCTTCGACATCATCCGGGTCAGGAGGATTCCGGAGGCACCGACCAGGGTGCCGGCGATGATCAACAGATTGTTGTTCAGGGTGAATCCCGAAGCGGCCACCGCCAGCCCCGTAAACGAGTTCAGCAACGAGATCAGAACCGGTACGTCAGCACCGCCGATGGGCAGCACGAAGATGACCCCGAGCACCAGCGACATCAACGCGGTGATGACCATCAGAGTCACACTTCCGGTCAGCAGCGTGGCGACGGCGAGACCGACGATGGCGACCCCGACCAACCCGTTGATGACCTGCTGGGCCGGATAGGTGATCGGCCGACCGGTCATCAACTCCTGCAGCTTGGCGAACGCGATGGCACTGCCACTGAACGACACGCAACCGATCAAGAGGCCGAGCAGGCCTTCGGCGATCGTGTACACGGCAGGTTTGTCGGGGAGCTGCGAGTGCTGCAGGAAGACCACCATGGAGATGAGCGCGGCGGCGCCACCACCCACCCCGTTGAAGATCGCCACCAGCTGTGGCATGGCCGTCATCTTGACGAGACGGGCCACGGGGACGGCGATGACCGTACCGATCACCATGGCCACGATCGTCAGGATCAGGTTGGAGGTGTGGTTCTTGAAATCGGCATCGGGATTGAAGAACGTGGCGGCCACCGCCACGACAGCGGCTCCTGCGGCCAGCAGGTTCCCGTTGCGTGCCTGCTTCGGTGAACTCAGGCCCTTGAGGGCGACGATGAAGGCGACAGCGGCCAGTAGGTAGATCAGGTCGATCCAGATGGCGAGCGTCATTTGGCACCGTCCTCGATGTCGGCCTTCTTCGCCTTCGACGGACCGTCACCGGGCTTGGACTTGAACATTTCCAACATGCGGTCGGTCACGGTGAAACCCCCGACGATGTTGAGCGTGGCGAGCAGTACCGCAAAGAACCCGAGGACGACCTGGGCGACGCCCGAGGCGGTGCCCATGATGATCATGGCGCCGACGAGCACGATGCCGTGGATGGCATTGCTGCCCGACATCAGAGGCGTGTGCAGGATGCTCGGCACACGAGCGACGACTTC
>Ga0075021_10001808_pt1 | contig 11053 bp, 11 predicted proteins | sample ColStrG_CSR_2012_FD_72749 | JGI IMG/M metagenome (GOLD analysis project Ga0075021, IMG submission 72749) | Freshwater sediment microbial communities in response to fracking from Pennsylvania, USA - Cold Stream Run_MetaG_CSR_2012 | ecosystem: Environmental > Aquatic > Freshwater > Creek >... | reverse complement strand
CGGATGGCCGACATGGTGGCTTCGGTGCCGGAACTGACGAAGCGCACTTTCTGCATGTGCGGGAAAGCGGAGATGACCAGTTCGGCCAGATCAGCTTCGGTGGGAGTGGACGCTCCGAAGCTGGTGCCGCTGCGCGCGGCCGAGATCACGGCCTCAATGACAGTGGGGGCGGCATGCCCGAGGATAAGCGGTCCCCAGGAGCAAACGTAGTCGACATACTGGTTGCCATCGGCGTCCCAGATGTGAGAGCCCTGGCCGCGCACAATGTACAGGGGCTCGCCTCCGACAGCGCGGAATGCGCGCACCGGGGAATTCACGCCGCCGGGAATCAACTGCTCCGCGCGTTTCTGGAGTTTGCGGGATTGCTCGGTTTTCCGGGCCATAGCTCCTCCACAGAAGCGGTTACTAAGTCCTGAGGTTCCTTTTAATATAGCAGCGGGGTTGGGAGGGCCCGCAGCGCAGTGAATCACAGCGATCTGTGATATTCCGCACAGGCGCAGGGCGGCTGGCCCGTGCCCGGAGAAGTTTGAATTCACCGGATTTTCACAAAATCGCAATATTCCCGCAATCTGGCGCGGCTACCCTCAATCCAGATCGCCCTTCTAACCGGGAGGGTTTATCGGGACAGCCTTGGGGTGCTCCGGGCTGTCCTTTTATTTTTGCCGCCTTTGGTGTGTTTCCGTGTCTAGCGCATTGGGATCGCTCGGGCCTTGGCGCGCGGTTTGAGAGTGTTACGATCAGAGATTGGTCGCTTCCATTCACACCTTTCGAGGTTGAGCGGGAAATCCGTGCGGAAAATATCAACGCTAAGGTGGTTGGCGGGAGGGCTGCGTCTGGGCGCGGCGGCGATCCAGCTCGCCTGCGCGGTTCCGCTGATGGCGCAGCCGGAAGTGGGCCCGAGCCCGCAAACGCCCGCAGACGATCCCGTGGTTACGATGTTTCCGCATGCGCAGACGACGCGGTGGTGGGTTTCGGGGCAGGACAATATCATCACCCAATGGCATCCGTCGTTCAACGCGAAATATAGCGGGACGAACAGTTTTAAAACGCATCCCGAGCTCGCCACTTCGAATATCAGCACTCTTTTCACCGGAGTCCAGCTCAGCGGCACAACCGAAATCTTCATGCACATTGAAATGGCCGATGGCGGCGGCCTCAGTGATGCGCTCGGCATGGGAGGTTTCACCGACCTCGACGTGGTGCGCAATCCAACGCTCGGAGCGACTCCGTACATTGCGCGAGGCATGATCCGGCAGATTATTCCTCTGAGCACGGAGACGGTCGAAGCGGAGCGCGGTCCCTGGTACCTGGCGACGAAGGTACCAGTGCGGCGGCTGGAGCTTCGCTTCGGTAAGATGGGGGTGAACGATTTTTTCGACATCAACGACGCGGGCACCGACAGCCATTTGCAATTCATGAACTGGACGGTGGACAACAACGGCGCCTTTGACTACGCGGCCGACACACGCGGCTACACCATTGGAGTGCTGGCGGAGTATCACGAGCGGAACTGGGCGTTTCGATTCGAAGAGGCGTTGATGCCGAAGGTGGCGAACGGCATCGACCTCCAGTGGAACTTGCGCCGGGCGCGGGCAGAGAACTACGAACTGGAGTTGCATCCGCAGATCGGCGGCAGGCGAAAAACGACTTTGCGCCTGCTCACTTTTGTGAATCACGCGAACATGGGCGCGTATCGCGACGCGATCGCCAATTACCAGGAGGGAAAAACATCGCGGCCGGAGATCACAACACACCCGCTGCGCACGACGGTCAAATACGGGTTCGGCGTGAACCTAGAGCAGCTGCTCACCAGGAATGCGCGCGTGTTTTCGCGCTTTGGTTGGAACGAAGGGCAGCACGAATCCTACGCTTACACGGAAGTCGACCAGACGGCGCAGGTGGGCGGAGACTTTTACGGGGAACGCTGGAAGCGGAAACTCGACAAGGCTGGGCTGGTGGTAGTGACGAATGCGATCAAGAAAGATCACCAGGAGTATCTGCGGTTGGGCGGACTGGGGTTTCTGCTGGGCGACGGCGGATTGAGCTACGGGCGCGAGAATATTCTTGAAGGCTACTACAACGTGCACGTCTGGCGCGGGATTTTTGCGGCTCTCGATCTGCAACACGTCACCAACCCAGGATACAACCGGGATCGGGGGCCGGTGGTGGCGCCATCAGTGCGATTTCACTTGGAGTTTTAGAACGGTTCTCAGTTGTCAACCCCTTGAACCACAGAGGAACGCAGAGGAAGACTCGATTTACCGCTGGATGCCTGCTCCCTGTTGGCGGACGGTTTGAAATGCCCACGCCATGCGGGGGGTGTTGTGGGCGATGCCGAAGTGGCCGAGAGCGTCGAGTAAAATGATGCCGCCGTGCCCGTTGACGCGCTGCTTCAAGTAGTTCATCGCTTCCTTGCCGACCCACTCGGGAAGACTGCCGGATTCGACCCGGTCGGCGGCCCATTTGGCGAGCACGAGTTTCATGATGGGCTCGCCCCAACCGGTAGTAGAGGCGGCGGCGCTGGCATTGTCGGCGTAGCACCCGCAGCCGATCAAGGACGAGTCTCCGAGGCGGCCCGGGGCTTTGTTGAGCGTGCCGCCGGTGGAGGTGGAGGCGGCGATGTTGCCGTCGCGGTCGAGCGCGACCGCTCCCACTGTGTCATGCGAGATGGTTGGCGCGAACAGATCGGCACGGTGTTCTTCAAGATGCGACTGGTATTCCCGCAGGCGCTCGACTTCGCGGGGAATGATCAGATCTTCGTTTTGGCAGAGCGTGATGCCGTGCTCGGCGGCAAAGCGCTCGGCGCCTTCGCCAACGAAGTAGACATGCGGGCTATCGCTGAGAATCTTGCGCGCGGCACGGACGGGATTGCGCAAACGCTCCACGCAGCCAACGCCTCCACCGCGCAGGGTGAGGCCGTCCATGATGAAGGCGTCAAGTTGCACTTTGCCGTCGCGGTTGAGGAAGCTGCCGCGGCCGGCGTCGAAGGTTTCGTCGTCTTCGAGAACGACGACGGCTTCTTCGACGGCGTCGAGAGCAGAACCGCCGCGCTCGAGCACTTGCCATCCGGCGGCGGTGGCATTGCGTACGCCGTTCAGGTGCGCCCCGACCATGTCATCGGGAATTGCCCAGGCACCGCCATGGACGACGAGAACGGGATTGGTTGGCACTTTCTGTCCTTGGAGGATCTTGCGGGGGATAGTTTAGCAGGCTGCCGAGTGAACGCGATTCGTATGACGGGGAACCTGATTTAGAACGGGAAGACTGCTAGACCGCCGCCTCAGGCCTTTCAGTTCGCGTCGGTTCTCTTGCGTTCACTTTTTTTCCTCGAGAACGCGCCCAGCGTATACGCAATCGATGTGTATACCGGGGACGTGTAGCTCGTTTGATCGAAACACGCTGGTGGTCGGCAAGCTGACCCCAAAAAATGGTGAAGCCGAGCCCGCCAGAAGCTCTCAAGAACACTCGGTTCGAACGCAACAAAATGCCAGACGAAAATCAAGAGCGGAACGGTCCACCCCCAAAAAGAGAATCGAGTACCGAACCGCTTTCGACCTAGGTAGCCTACGGCGAACCCGAAAGCGATCTGCACCGGGAAGTACGGCACAGAAAAAATTCGATTGAACTGATGAAACGATAGTGTCGCGTCTAGTGCCTGTGCCAGCGGATATAGCAGGAACATCGACGCCGCTGCACCAGCGGTTGAGCCATAAGAGGCGACAAACACTTCTAGCCCTAGCTTTACGATTTCGTGCAACCAACTGGGGAGACCAAGCTTCATTGTATAGAATGGCCTTTAGTGATACAGAAATTGACTCCCGCCGAAACTCTCAGGCCGCGCGACCAGCGGCGGGGGCTTCCATTTCTTTCGTCCGCTGCCAGGTGTAGACGATGCGGTGGATGACGGTAATCGTCGAGAGGACCGCGATCACCCACAGGACGGGGGCCATCACGTTGAGCAGGGCTCCGATGATCAGCAGCACCAGGCGCTCGGGGCGCTCCATGAAGCCGACGCGGCACGTGCCGATCAACGACTCGGCGCGGGCGCGGGCATAGCTGACCATGATGGAGCTGATCATGACCAGTGCGGTAAGCACGACATAGAAGAAGCGGTTGCCGCGGGCGTAATAGACGATCAAGCCGAACAGGAGCGAGGCGTCGCTGTAGCGGTCGACGACGGAATCGAAGAACGCGCCGAACAGGCTGACCTGGTTCGAGGCGCGGGCCACGCGGCCGTCCACCAGATCGAAGAAGCCGGAACCGATGATGACCAGGCCGGCATAGACGAACATGCGCCGCTGGTTTTCCCCGTTGGCGTAACCGAAGAGAAAGGCCGCGTAGGTGTTGACGACCAGCCCCATGAGGGTAAGGACGTTGGGGTTGATACGCGCGAGGGCCAGCATGCGCACGATGGCGTCGAGCAGCACGCCGCAGACGCGGCCGACGCCGCTGGTCCACGTCATTGCGCCTTCGCCTCGGGCGCGTCTTCGTTGCTGGGCTCGTCGTGGATGGTCGAGAGTTTCAGAATTTCCAGTTCGCGGTTGCCGTTGGGCGAGACGACCTCGACAGTGTCGCCGACTTTCTTATTGAGCATGGCGCGCCCGATGGGCGAAGTAGTCGAGATCTTGCCGGCCGCCACGTCAGCTTCTTCGCTGGTCACCAGCTTGTACTCGATTTGCTCGTCCTTGGTGCTGTCGTAGATCTTGACAGTGGAGCCTAGGCCAACTTTGTCCTTGGGGATATTGCTCATGTTGATCAGGGAGAGGTCGGCGAGGCGCTTTCCCAGTTGGCGAATGCGCGCCTTGAGGTATTCCTGGCGCTGCTTGGCCATGTGATATTCGGCGTTTTCGCTGAGATCGCCCATGGCGACGGCCTTCTTCAGCTCGCGCGGGATATCGTGAGCCAGTTCGTACTCGAGCGTGGTCAGCTCGTCGCGCAGCTTCTTCTTAATTAGCTCCGTCATGGCGTTCCGGCATTATAAACCTCCCTTGAGGGGGATAGCAGGTTCATTGAGCCTATCGACCACGGAAAGAGCTGCTGGACAAGGCATTCATTCAGCATGACTTAGTGCGAGTGCGCAAGATATCGGCGAGGGTGGGGCCTCCGTCCGGCGCCCGTCTGACCCCGTCTGACCCGTCTTTGGTTGCCTTGGGAACCCGGCTCGGCTAAACTAGTTAAGTTCTCCGGGCCCGGGGTGGGCCTCCCTCCATGAACGGTGAACGGGTTTTCCACATCGGCGACAAGGTCGTCTATCCCAACCATGGTGTCGGAGTTGTCGAGCAGATTAGCAGCCGAACTATTGGTGCCGCGGTCGAAAAGTTCTATCTCCTGAAAATCGCGGCCAGCAATCTGAAGGTCATGATCCCGTTCCACAACGCGCTCAGCGTTGGACTGCGCCCGGTGGTGCGGAATGGTGAGGTCCAGAAGATTGTCGACTACCTTTCGTCCGGGGAATGCAGCAACCCGGCCGACTGGAAAGACCGGTTCAAGGAGAATTCCGACCGCATGCGTACCGGTTCGCTGGTGGACGTGGCGGCGGTGCTCAAGAGTCTGCTGGTGCTGAACCAGGGCAAGTCGCTTTCGTTCCGGGAGAAGAAGATGCTGGAACGAGCCCGCTACCTATTGGTGAGCGAGCTGGCTATCTCGCGCAACACGAACGAGGCCGAGATCGAGCAGGTTTTGACCAAGGCGCTGATCAAGTGCAATCTGCGCTTCCCGGAGCTGGGGGAACTGGCTTCGTGAGCTTGCAGATGTCGGAAGTCAGATTGCAGGAGTAAACCTCCTGCCGCGCAGAGACGTTCCTTTCCGAGACACTCACCACTTGTTTGCTTCCATCCAAGACTGAAGAATCAGGATCGCCGCCATGCGGTCGACGGCGCGGCCTCGCTTCTCAATTGAGAGTTCAGTTTCCCGCAGCAGGCGGTTGGCTTCAGTGGAGGTCCAGCGCTCGTCCCAGAGATGGACGGTTACGCCGAAGTGCGATTCCAGGTCGCTGGCAAAGAGGCGCATCTTCTCCGACTGTGTTCCTTCGGCGCCGCTTAGGCGCAGGGGCAGGCCGACGACGACTTCCTGTACTTCATAGTCCTTCAGCAGCCGTCCGAGAGCTTCCAGGTCTTTTCGTTTGTTCTGGCGCTGAATGGTGTCCAGACCCTGTGCCGTGATGCGCAGCGGGTCGGTAATCGCGACGCCGATCCTTCTGGAGCCGACATCAAGAGCCAGGATACGGCGGAGCGAGGGCATCGAACGATCATTGCCGGGGTGGGGGCGGGAGTCAAGGGAAGGCAGAAGTAGAAAGTCATAAAGATTAAGAAGTCAAATTGCAGAAGTAAAGCCTTAGATTTCGCGACGCACCTCGCAAGACAGGTTTCGTTCGTGCAAATCCGGTCGGTCTCAGGCAGAATGATGGGCCGGTCCGAAGATGGAAACAACAGAGACACCCCGCAAACATCATTGGTCGCTGACGCTGCTGGGCATCGGCTTGATCGTGGTGTTTGCTTACTATGGCGAGTCGGTGCTGGCGGTGTTGTTCTTTTCGATTCTGCTGAGTTTTGTGCTGTCCCCAGTGGTTGAGGCGCTTGGGTATCTGCATCTTCCGCGAGGTCTGGCGGCGCTGGTTGCGGTGATCCTGATGGTGGGGTTGCTGTACGGCATTGTTGCAGCTTCATATAGCCAGGCGGTCATCTTCGTCGACGCCCTGCCCAAGTACTCCCAGAAAATCCGCTCGATTCTGCAGCCCTTCCGGCAGCAGGCGGAAAGAATCGAGAAGACAGGAGAGGCCGTCGGTGAGCCGCAGCCAGCCAACGTGGTGACGGTTCGCCCGGTGACGAGCTGGACCGATGTGCTGACGCACGGTGTTGGGACGGTCACGGATATCCTGCTCGCCGCGTCATTCATTCCCTTCCTGGCGTATTTTCTGCTGACGTGGCGGCACCATGCACGGTCGGCCACCGTCATGCTGTTTCCCTTGCAGCATCGGAACACGGCATTTGTGACGCTGGGCCTGATCGGCAAGATGCTACAGAGCTTCATTGTGGGGAATTTGCTGATCGGCTTGCTGATTTCCGGCGTGAGCGTCGCGATATTCGGGATGCTGCACGTTCCGTTCTTCTACTTCGTGGGGTTCCTGAGCGGCTTCCTCAGCCTGGTGCCCTACCTTGGCCTGGTACTGGCCATGGGACCGCCGATCCTGGTTGGGCTCGGACAGATGGAACCTGGCGACCTCGCGTTGGTGGTCTTCGTGGTCCTGGGGCTGCATCTTCTGGGCCTGAACGTCCTGTATCCGAAGCTGTTGGGCAGCCGTTTGAAGCTGAATCCGCTGGCAGTGACGATTGCCTTGCTGTTCTGGGGATGGATCTGGGGAGCGATCGGGCTGGTACTGGCTATCCCAATCACAGGCGCGATCAAGATTGTGTTCGATCACGTCGAATCGATGAAGCCGTATGCGGACTGGCTGGGGGAATAGAACACATTGCAGAAGTAAGAAGTCAGATTGCAGAAGGAACCCCCCTTGGCAGTGCGCTTTTCAATTCCGGAATTTGACTTTTGCCTTCTTCAATTTCCGGTTACTCTCGGAAGCTTCCCTGCCGCGCTTCTTTGTTGCATTCTGTATAGAGGATCACTACCCGTAACTTGAGGATACTTTTCACATTGTTTTTGCTCGTCGCCCTGGCGGTTGGAGGGTGGATCTGGTGGGCTGTGTATGCCCCTGTTCCCCCGCCTCAAAGCCAGTTCGTACTTTTGCACACCGGATACTCCACGCGGCGCATTGCCGCGGAACTCAAGAAGGCTGGGGTCATTCGCAGCGAACTTGGCTTCCGGCTCTGGCATTCCACGCATCCCAAGCCGTCGCTGAAGGCGGGCGAGTACTTTTTTGAACGCGAGGCCAGCCTGCCACAAGTGTATGACCGCATTGCCCGCGGCGACATTTACTTCCATACGGTTACGATCCCGGAAGGCTACACCATGTTCGACATCGCCAAGGCCATCGAGGATGCTGGTCTTGGATCGGCGGAGGACTTTGTTCATATCGCCGAGACGAGAACGCAGTTGATTGCCGACCTGGCTCCGGAGGCGAAGTCGATCGAGGGGTATCTATTCCCGAACACTTACGAGTTCACGCGCACCCAGACCCTGGAGGAGATGGCGGCAGCCATGGTCCACGAGTTCCGGCAAATAGGTCAGCAAGTGGGGCTCAACTCTGACGTGCACCGCACGGTGACAATGGCCTCAATCGTGGAAAAAGAAACGGCGGCACCAGAAGAGCGGCCCCGGGTGGCCAGCGTGTATTACAACCGGCTGGCGCTGAGAATGGCGCTGGATGCCGACCCCAGCGTGATCTATGCGGAATTGCTGGCCGGCACATATAAGGGCAGCCTGCACCACGCTGATCTGGCCGTGAATTCTCCTTACAATACGTATCGTTTTCCGGGCCTGCCACCGGGGCCGATTGGGAATCCGGGCCGCAGCGCGCTCGCTGCCGCCATGCATCCCGAAAGCACTAAGTTCCTTTATTTTGTGGCCGATGGCAACGGGCACCACCGCTTCGCCCGCAGCCTCCAGGAACACAACCGCAACGTCACGGCCTATCGCCACACGCTCCGCCTGCGCTGAGCAGTGAACCTTTCACTGCCTTATACTAATCAGATCACTGTACGAGCTGGCCCAGGTGTTGAGATCGGAATGCGCCGTCTTCATCTACGTCTGTCTTTCCTGCTGCTTCTGGCCGCGGTGACTTTTCCCAGCAGCGGTTGCCTGTTCCGGACCCGCAAACTGGACCGTCAGTTCTCCAATGCACCCCTGAAGAGCGCGACCCAGCAGCAATTGATCGAATACATCAACTCGCAAGCCGCCGCGACGCGGTCATTGCAAGCCACCGTGGACATCGACTCTTCGTCGGGCGATCCCAGGAACGGGCAGGTTACCGACTACAAGGAGATTCGCGGCTACGTGCTGGCGCGCAAACCGGCGATGCTGCGCATGAAGGGCCTGCTCCCGCTGGTTCGCAACACCGCCTTCGACATGGTCAGCGACGGACGGGACTTCAAGCTCTGGATTCCTCCCAAGAACAAGTTCGTTGTGGGCACGAACAGCGTCGATCATTATCAGCCGGAGAAACGGCTCGAGAATCTGCGCCCCCAGCATATTTACGATGCGCTGCTGCTGCATGAAGTCGGCGCCGACGAAATCGCGGTGCTGGAAAACAGTTACGAAACCGTTTTGGACGCAAAGAGGCATCGAGTGGAGCAACCCGATTACCAGCTCGCCGTCATCGGCAAAGGATCGAATGGCTGGTACCTGTCGCGCAAGATTGAGTTCAGCCGGAGCGACCTGATGCCTCACCGCCAACAGATTTACGACCAGCAAGGCAACGTGGTCACGGATGCTCGCTATTTGGACTACAAAGAGTACTCCGGAGTGCAGTTCCCGAGTTCGATTGAAATCGATCGCCCGCGGGAGGGGTACGACATCACGCTGAATATCCTGAAGCTGGAGATGAATCGCAGCCTCACTGATGAGCAGTTTGCCCTGGAGCAGCCCGCCGGCGCCGAAGTCGTGCACCTGGACCAGTCCAGCCCCGCCGCGGCCAAAGGCAGCGATGGCCCGGGAAAGTAGCCTCCCGAGAAAACCATGGTGAACCGAATGATTGTCGGGAATTTGGTGCATCGGCCGGTGCGCTCGCTGATCAGTATTGTGGCGGTGGCATTGGAAGTCGCGATGATCCTGCTGATTGTGGGGTTCTCGCTGGGGATGCTACAGGATTCGCGCACGCGGACCGCGGGCATTGGCGCCGATGTGATTGTGCTGCCCCCCGGATCGTCGTTCATTGCCGGACTAACCGGCAGCCCGATGCCGATCAAAGTGGCCGGCGTTCTGGCCAAACTGCCGCATGTGGAAAAGGTCGCCCCGGTCATCACCCAGGTCGCAACCGCCGGCACTTTGGAGATCATCGCCGGAATCGATCTCCCGAGTTACGAAAGCTTGTCGGGGGGGTTCCGCTATCTCAACGGCGGGCCGTTTCAGAATCCGAATGATGTGATTGTGGACGACCTGTTTGCCCAGTCCAAGCACGTCAGGGTCGGGGACACGATTGATATCCTCAATAATAGTTTCCACATCTGCGGCATCGTCGAGCGCGGCAAAGGCGGACGTAAATTCCTTCCGTTGAGCACGCTGCAGGATCTGACCGGTGGCAAGGACAAGGCCTCCGTGATGTACCTCAAGCTGGACGACCCCGCCAACGCCGACGCTGTCGTGGACGAAATCAAGCATGTGCCCGGCATGGAACGCTACATGGCGAGTTCGATGGCAACGTATCTTTCCATGATGACGCCCACGAACTATCCGGGCCTTTCCACTTTTATCCGGGTGGTGATCGGGATTTCCGTGGTCATTGGGCTGCTCGTAATTTTTCAGGCGATGTATACGGCGGTGATGGAACGGACCCGGGAGATCGGAATACTCAAGGCCATGGGCGCGTCGCGGCTGTACGTGATCAATGTGGTACTTCGCGAGACTGTGCTGCTTGCGGTGGGCGGCATCCTGCTGGGCATCGCCGTGAGCTTTGCCGCCCGCGCCGTTCTTGTTCACCGCCTGCCCCTCACGCCCATGGTTCTGGCCGGAAGCTGGATATTGCGGGCGTCCGCGATCGCCATTGTGGGGGCCGTCGCCGGAGCCCTGTACCCCGCGTTCAAGGCGGCCCAGAAGGACCCCATCGACGCGCTGGCGTACGAATAGCGGCATCACCCGAGGCCTTCGTTTTTATTTCGCCCCGGTCCGCGGGCCGTTTCGTTCCAGAAAATTTTTGCTCGCAAAAGCGCGGCGAATGCACGATACTGCCCCGTGAATCTGCCCGTGCTATAATCGCGGCCCGTTGACGGGCAGGGCAGCTTCACAAACTGTGGTCTGATATTCCCTGGGCCTGAGCGCAGAGCCGCGCGGGTGGCCGCACATACGCAGGAGGAAACATGCGCTTCAATGATCCGACACTTTACGGTCGGGACGATGAAATGGACGAGTACGGCGACAGCGGTTCCTACGGCGAATCGCTTGAGGA
>Ga0075021_10001805_pt1 | contig 11076 bp, 3 predicted proteins | sample ColStrG_CSR_2012_FD_72749 | JGI IMG/M metagenome (GOLD analysis project Ga0075021, IMG submission 72749) | Freshwater sediment microbial communities in response to fracking from Pennsylvania, USA - Cold Stream Run_MetaG_CSR_2012 | ecosystem: Environmental > Aquatic > Freshwater > Creek >... | reverse complement strand
TAATAATTCCGCCCACTGCTTGTGGCATGAAATTTGGAGGAACGGCCGCGCCGGTTTCCGTGAACGCGTAAGTGCCGGAGACGGCAAGCGTGGTTGGCTGAGAAACCATACGGCCGCTGACGATGAGGGAAAGAGCAGGGGCCGATGAAACGGTATCTCTCCAATCCGTCACCACGAAATGCTGCGAATCGATTAGCCAGACATCCAAATTGAAGAGTGTCGGCAAGCCCAATTTGACTCCGGTGAGGACCATCTTCCCATAGATGTCCGGCGACGGATTGGACGTAATCGCCGGTGTAGTTACTGACGTGACCGGGATACTGGTGACCTTGCCTTGGTCCACTTGATCGGCACCGTAGCCTTTCTCCGATGTCGTGCCGGCGGAAAATTGGAAGGAAACCACGCCAGCCAGGAAATACGGCGGATTGTTGGCGATCAATTCGGAGCCCGTCAGGTTGATCGCGAAGGCGCCGTTGAGGCCTGCGGCATTGGTCTGAAATGCGGTTAACGCGGAGGAGCTTTGCAAATCGAGCGTTCCTGTCCCACTGCCAAAGCTGTCGGACTCACTGATGAGCGCATGATTCGCGGTAACAAAGGCGACGCTCAAGGTGATGGAGTTGTTCGTCACACCAAAACTGCCGCCCAAATTAATTGTGTTCAGCTTCAACTGAATTTGCCCTCGCCCATCCTGATGTAACGTGTACGTGCTGGCCTGGACACTTATATTCCCCGCGTTGGGGACATCCGCTACATCCAGGCTGCCCTTAGTGATGTTGCCTGCCCCGTCGCTTACGATCACTCCGCCCAACTCATAGGGGCCGTTGTTTTGATCCTTGCCCGTCAGCAGCATGACGTATTGGCCAGTCAGAATACTATTAGGTGGCGCGCTCGCGGTGACGGTCACGGTTTCGGAATCGGTTTTGGTTGTGTCTGCCGTGGACGTGGCTGTAATGGTGACGGTATTGCCGGCGGGCACAGCCGGGGGCGCAGTGTACGTCACGGTTGCGAGGTTCGCGCTATGGGTCTGCGAAAAAGATCCGCAGGCCCCGGCGGTTCCACACGTCACGGTCCAGTCCACGCCGGCATTCGAGGAATCGCTGGTCACCGTGGCAATGAGTGGAGCCGTGTGATTTTGAATGATCGTTCCGTTCGTCACTTTCTGCGAAATGGAAATAGAAATCGGAGGCACAACGGAAATTTCGACCGTCTGGAATGCGTTGAGAGGGCTTGAAGTTGCCGCGGCCTGCAGGATGACGTGCCCTGTCGCCTGCGGCGGAGCAACGTAGGCCGCTGCTTGGCCGCTTGCACTGTGCGTGGATAAAAGAGTTGGAGTGCCCGCCCAGGAACCGCAAGGAGCGACATCGCAGCTTTCAATGGTCCACGTTACGCCAGCATTTGCGGGATCGTCGGACACGATCGCAGTGACGGGCACATTTGCACCCGTTAGCACTGTGCTGGGCGGCGGCTGCGTGATGCTGATCGAAATCGGAGCGGTTACCGTGAACGTGGCAGTGGCACTAAAAACATGGTCGGCTGTGGCAAATGCAGTGATGGTGATGGTGCTGCCCACGATCATTGGAAATTGAACTGTCGCGGTGGGAACCACAAAGGTTGTGGCGACGCCTGAGGCCGTATGGTTTCCTAAATAGGAAGAGGTGCAATTAATTCCCCCACAATTCGCGGTCCAGTCAACACCTTCATTGAATGGATCGTTGAGCACCATCGCGGCCACGCTCACACTCCCTCCGGACGGAAACGTGAGCGGCGGCGGTGTGGAGATCGTGACGCCGGTAACGGTAGTCGTGATCGTTACCTTGGCTGAGGCGGACTTGCTGTGATCGGTGGTGGAAAGCGCTATGACGGTCACGGTGTTCCCAGGCGGGACGCCTGGAGGGCCTGTGTAAATGGTCGCTGCGCCGCTATCCGTATGCGTGGGATTAAAGGAGCCGCATTTGGGGGCGCTCCCGCAGACGGCGGCCCAGTCCACGCCGGCATTCGCAACGTCATTATTCACCGAGGCCGAAACCGTAATGATGCCGCCCGTGGGCATGGACGCGGGCGGACCCTGCATGACCGCAACCGAAATGACAGGCGTCGCCGGGAATTCACTCGCTTTCGATCCGGTAAGCGCGCAACCGGCCATTGCCGTAGAAACGGCCAGAACGAGCAGAAGCGATAACAGCGCAACAAAGCTTCTCTGCGTGGAACGCGCACGCCTGTTTGAAATGAATCCGAACATTCTCGAATGCCTGCGAGTGATCATCAATACCTGCCGTTTCCCAGATTCAATTTCCATGGAGACAGTCGGACAATCTCCACGCCAATATGGGCCGACGTGGATATTTTCACGCCCCCCTTCGGCTAGTCCCGATAGCCCCACAGTTCACGATGGCTGGGCGTTGAGATTCCGGCGAGCATGCTCCCCCTCATGCTACGGATTTTCCTTAAACCTGCGAACAATATCTGGTAACAAAACGTTTACAGCGCGTTTTTGTCGCGCTATTGCTCGTTCTTTGGCCCGCATTTCCAGAGACCTGCAAATTTGGAGCAACGCAAATTGGCGGCGGCCCGGGATTCAATTTCGCGGTGAATTGGAATCCGTCGGGAGACCGCTCATTTTTTCGTCCGGCTGCGTTTCGGAACGCAATTGTTGTTTGATCCAACCGGAAAGTCCGTACGCTTGCCAGGCTTTCAAGAGATCCTGGGCATTGGAGTACTTGACGAACTGTATGGACTTGGGCGTAGCCGCGGCGATCCTTTCCTTGGCATCGGTCGGAGTGACCGGCTCGTTCCAGGTCTGCTGCAGACGAAGGCTCCGGTTTGAGAGCAAGGGCAAATAAGCGACTGGATCAACCGCCGCAGCCGATTTCAGGAATTCCTCGGTTTCGTATCCAGGGCGTTCGTTTTCCGGTATCGCAGGGGATTCCCGCATCCAATCCGGCCAATCGCCCCAGGGGTCGAGCAAATCGAGCGCTTTGATTCTGGGATCGGCCTCAGCGGCCAAAATTGCGATGGAAGCGCCGGAACCCATCCCGATCATTCCCGCGTGATCGAGGTCGATGTCGCCGCGATCCGCCAGATAGTTTAAAACCAATTGCACGTCATGCGCGCTGCTGCCCATGGATTCGACAATCTCGCTGACGAACCATTTTTTCATTGCGCGGTAGGCGTATCGCTGGCCCGACAACGCCGATGCAAAACCCACAGCGGCAAAACCGCCGGCGGTCGCTCGCTCGCACCAGCCGTTGTCGCGAAACTGATCGGGGTCTTTTGGGTAGCTATACAGATAGAGGATTACGGGAACCTTCGCGCTGGTCTTGGGGCGCACCACCCACAAGTCGATGGGATCACCCATGCGCCATTGCACGCGGATCAGTTCGCGCACAAATCCCGGCATATCGTCTTTTTGCACCGGAAATGGCGGCCTGGGCTGCAGGCCTGTTGTAATGTCACTCAGCGATTTCCAGTTTTCGATTTGATCGGCCGAGGAAGGCGCTGCGGCAGAGCTAAGAATTGCGGTTTCCTTTTTCGGTTTGCTGGCGCTCGAATTATCGTTCTGGCTGGCGGATGCGACTCCGGATGAAATTAGGATCGCCAGCAGTAGCAAGTGAATGCCGGGGTTACGCATGAATTCTCCTGAGGATTCCCTTCGAGTTCTAAACACGCAAATACTCTTTCTCAACTTGGACTCCGGCGTTCCGTAGACTCTAGGAAATCCCTTTTAGAGTTCGGAAAATATGGCCAACGATTTGTCACCTCCAGGGAGGCGAGGAAACTTTCTGCGTTTCACGCCAGAGGAAAGAGAGATTCCTCGCTTCGCTCGGAATGACAAAATTGGCGCTGCCCACAATCTCTTAAACGGGAAGAGGAAGGGCCGTTGTAAATGACCGGCCCCTCCTTTGTCCCATCGAACCATTCGTCGTACGAGGACAAGACCTCAACTCTTAGTTGTTCTTGTCCACGATGCCGGTGGTCACGTTGTAGTCGGCGCAGAAATCATGATTTTCGATCTTCGTGATCGTCGCGCCGCCCGCATCGCCGCCGCCTTCCGGCAGTGCTCCGCCAATCCCGCATAGGTCGCCCGGTGTGGCCGGGTTGATCGTGGGGCCGTTGGAGTTGTTGGAAATGCCGAGGACGAACATGTTGAAATGCGAGTGCCAGACGTTCAGGTTCGCAAGCGTGATGAAATCGCTCTGCGTGGAAGTGAGCGCCTGGGCGTCGTTAACCAATGCCGTAACGCCGGCTGGAACAGGGGAAACGCTCACAAGGCGCAAAGCCGACCAGATCGGATAGGATCCGGCGTTCAGGTTTGAGAAGGTAACGGCGCTCAGCGGCGGCGTGCCCGGAGTGCTGGCGGTGGGGAATACGCCGTTCGTTACCGCGTAGTTGTTGGCGATAGGATCGACGCCGTCAACCGTCAGGTATTTGCCATTGGTCGGAGTAAAGGCACCAGCGTTACCGGCGCTCCAGAAGAAGTAGCCTAGTGTGTCCGTACCTGCTCCCTGGAGGGTCGCAACCATTTCGCCTGTGCCAATGACGCGATCCCGGAAGGCATGAACGCCGCCGATGAGGGCGTTGTTGGCGGACGCGAAGTTGAGCGGGTTCTGCTTAAGCACGGAGCCGGTGCAATTGAGGAGGTCCTGGGAAGACTTAAACTGGGAGCTGTTGGGGTTGGAATATTCCATCACGTTGTAGGTTCCGGAGAGAGGTTCGCGGATGAGTGTTGTCACCGCATTCGTCGTCGTCGGGCCAACGAGGTCGGTGGATCGGCCGATGGTGCCATTCAGGAATTCCGAAAGCACCTGGCTTTGAATGTTGCTCGCCGCGCCAATGCCTGTTCCACCGGCCGGGCTCACGGCGACAACGATGGGTTGTGCACCTACCGTTGTCACGGTGTATGCACGGACGGGCTGGCCCGAAATCGGGTCCGTGCCTGAGATATTGAAATCCAGCACATGGAATGCCTTGGTGCTGAAAAAGCTCTTGATGGTCGTCCCTACGCCAGTCGTTGATGTTTGGTAGCCGAGACCGGAAGTCTGGTAGGAAGTATTGATATAGGGTTCGCGGATGAGCCCGGCTCCGCACGCGGTAAACATGCGCTTGGAAGCGAACTTAGCGTCTTCAGGCCGAATATCGGTGCCGGCCACAAAGAAGTTCTGATTGTTGAGCGTAGAAATCACGGCTGCCGGAATGGGAGTCGGTGTGCCGAAGCCCGAACCGAGCAGGCCGGCATCCGCAGTGAGTGCTGCCACCGTCATAATCTGAACGCATCCGCTACCCGTCGTCGAGCTGTCGAGGAAGAAGCACCGATCACCGATGACGGAATCCAACGACATGTAGGCGTAGACGTTGAAAGGCGCTGCCGGGGCGGTGCAATCCGGTCCAGAGCCCGGGTTCCAGGTGATCCAGATGTTTCCAGTCTCATCCGTGCCAGGCGTACCTACGCGGGTATCTCTGGCGACGATTGTGCTGGTGGACTTCTGAGTCCAAACGCATGGGGTAGCGGAGGAGCCTGTGGCTGCGGCCTGTCCCAGTTCCAGGAACAAAGCGGAGGAACCGCCTCCGAGGAACTGGATCGTGCCTTGAGCGTGAGAAACGTTGGCCGTCGCACAAAGTGCGAGGGCGAGCGCGATTATATACTTCACAAATTTCATATCCTCTCCTTTTAACTTTCAAAGTGAAATAAGTACGCCGCAAAAGAGCGGGGGCTGGGGATCTCCCCTCCCGTCACGGGCGCGTAATGACGGCACCAGCAAGCCGAACAATGAAAGCAGCGTTAGTCCCACTGCGGTCCTTGCCGGGCGTGCGCTCCGCCACGTGCGCGCCTTTATAAACCGCTTCTGCTAAAGGTTGCTTCAATAGCATGTAAATTATTAAAGACACTGTCATCAGCATGTAATCATAAATACACAATGGCGGGGCAGCCCCCTTCGGGCTAGCAAGGCGGGACGCAGAGCGGCTGCAATCAAAGTAGAGAACGCGTGGGCCCCGGAATTTTCAAGGGTTGCACGCGAAGGTTTATCTGGACGAACCGCCGACTTCCGCAAAACGGCCGGGCTTATTGCTTCTTCTGAAAAAGGTAAATGCCCATGGGCTGGGCGATTCGGTTCCCCAACATATCGGGAAGCATCGCGGCGGGGGTTGATACCGTACTCGCCACAACAAAGATCACAAATTGTCCCTGCACTTTTCCGACAACGGCGGTCGCGGGGAACGAAACGGAGCAAGTGCTCGTCGTGCCAAAGCATTTCCACGGCTTAGAGGTGCTGAAAGGCGGATAATTCGATCCGATATAAATTGTGGCGCTCGGGAACAATCCGTTGTCCACGGCATGCTGGGTGCCAAGATCAATCACTACATCGCAATTTTCTGAGCCGATTGCTCCGGTCGGGTCATTCACCGGGGTGGCGCCGCTTACGTTGAGGAATTCTCCGCCGTAGATGCTGCTGTTCGGCGAGGGCAGGGCGGCCACGCTGTGCACGCCCTGTCCGCTGTTGGCGATGAGGGAGGATTGCAGAGCGGAGCAGGCCGAAGAGGTTCCAGTGTTGTCTCCGAAGGCGGCAGCGAGGACTGTATTGTCGTAGCCCGTTTGGAGCGTGTCGTTCGGAGCAAAAAGAAAGCCATTGTATTGGCCGCTAATTACAGTGCCGATGTCCACCGGAGCGGTAGGCATGTCCACTCCGATCACGCCTGTTCCACCGCCGAAAGCGCCAGGCGTGCTCGAGCCGTTGCTGGAAAAACTACTCATCAGCAATCCGGGCTGCGATATGGCGATCAACTCAAGATTGGGGGCCTGTTTGAAGGCGTTCAAGGGGTACGCGGTGAGCGGGCCGTAAGTCGTGTCCGAGCAACCGCCAGTCACCGTGGAAGCTAGAATAGGCAAGCCACCGACGAAGTAGGGCTGCGCGTTGAAAGTCACCGCGGAACCTTGCGTGGTGATATTCACGAGGCCGAAGTCCGCTGTGTCGTTCGTGATCGCGCTGTTCGGCACGGTCACATAAAGATACGGAGCAGGCTGCGGGAAATTCGGACACGCCAGATTCGCGGCCATGGCGGCAGGCGCGGCGGTCACGGGGAGGCCGGCGCCGGTGTTATTTAAAGTGAGCAGATTGCTCAATGCCCCCGAGCCGGGAATTTCCACGGCCCAGGCGCCAGCGAGAGGCGGGTTTTGCGCGGTGATGACGCCGGTGGTCGGAGTCGCGAAATTTTCTGTGATGCTCAGGAATCCGGTCGGCGCGGTCGTAAATGTTCCGCTCAGAACTCCAGCTGGGACTTGCCCCGCTGGTGTGGTGACGAAGCCGGTCATGCCGATCTGATTGGCCGCATGATCAATTTTGGAAATATTGTTTGGAGGTAGAACGCTTCCGGCGACGGTGAACGGATTACCGAAATAGGAATTGACTTGATTCGCGGATGGAGGCGTGACAGGCGTCGCGGTCTGCCCGCATCCGGCCAACACCATCGTTGCGATCAGGCCGTTCCACAGCAGCATCGCCGAAAGAATATTCCGGCGCGTGGGCATGATATTTCGTTTCTTGCCGTTGCCGGAACATGCACGAATTAAGCGATTCCCCATTTCCATGTCCTGTCCCCCAGTGCGCTTTAGAAGCTCAATTTCAAACCGAATTGAACGATTCGCGGATCGTGCGCGTCCACCGGATGGAGGAAGGAATTTCCGGCAAGGCAATCCACCCCGCCTCCACCGGCCGCCGAATATTTGGCCGACGCGCCGCCGTAACAACCGATAATGTTGTTGCCGGGAGTTCCGGGACGCGAGGCATCGTAAATCCGGAATTGCGTGTGATTGAAAACGTTGTAGGCCTCGGCTCGAAATTCGAGGTCGCGCTCGCCAAAAACCTTGAAATGTTTCAGCAGAGACATGTTGAAATTGGTGCGCCGCGGATTGTGGACCGAATTTCTCCCGCAATTCCCGAAGGTCAGGCCTCGAGGCGCGACGAACGCGCCCGGATTGTCGATCAACGGACCGAAGCTCTGCGCGTTGCTACCCGCAAGGGGCGACTGCGAGTAAGGATTCGAGACGCAATCGGCGTAGGATCCCGTGCCAAAATAATTGGCGACGCCCCCGTTGTCCGAAACACTGACGCCGCCGCTGCTTCCGCCATTGATGATGCTGAAAGGTGTCCCGGTCTGAACGACGGTGATTCCCGAGAGCTGCCATCCACCGAGAACCCTGTCCATCGCCGCTGAATTTCCGCCGCTCGATGTTTTCGAAGACGCTTGGCTCTTGAACGGTTTGCCGCTCGAGCCATTTCGTTCGAAGATCCAGTGAAGCGTGTCCATGAATCTCGGTTTTTGAAGCGGAAGGTCATAGATATAGCTGACGCTCAGGGATTGGCGCTGATCAAAATTGGAGCTGGCCTTGTTTCCAGCCAGATTGTAGGAGTTGACGAAGTCCGCGTCGGAACGGTCCGAGGAATCGTCGATCGAGTGGCTGTACGTATACGAAAGGCCGAGAACGAGCGGGGCAATCGTCCTGCGAACGCTGACCTGGAAAGCGTTGTAGTTGGAATCCGCGGCGTTGGAGACGGATAGAATACTTCCGAGCGTCGGATACGGCCGAAAAACGCTGGGATTGAACGGCGTGCCAAATCCTGGGACGCCGTAACAGGCGATATTCATGTTGCTCCAGCCGGGCTGCCCCAGACTGATGATCGTGCCGCCGTTCGGATTTACGGAAGCTTGTCCGCCAAGTTCAAATTGCCCTGTCCCGGCGCCCGCGCAATCCTGGTTCCAGATCATCGGACGGCCCGCGGGATACGGATTGAAAGAGAGATCGACAGGACGGACCTGATTGAGATCGCTCACGGCCGTCAAGTGCGTTCCCTTGCTGCCAACATACGCGAAGGTCGCCGTCACGCCTCTGTGGAGTTCCTGTTCCACGCTCAAGCTCCACTGCTGCGCATACGGGTACACGGCTTTTTGCGGGATCGAAGTGACGTTGATCGGGTAGGCTACGGGCGCGTTTACAATTGGATTTAGCGCGTCGGTCGAGTGAAAACTGCTGCAGGGCGTGCCGAGCCTGCCGAATGCTCCGATGCATTGATAGCTGGGGGGATTCAGAACCGTTTGGCTCAGGGTCAGCGGCGCGCTCCCAATCAGGGATCCCACATTGGATTCAAAGCTCGTGCCGTGCTCAAAGAAAATTCCGTAGCCCCCGCGAATCGCGGTCTTGCCGTTTCCGAAGACGTCCCATGCGAATCCAATGCGCGGCATCGGATTGAAAATGTGGCTGGTCATGCAACTGTTGGGCACGCCGTTTCTGCCGCACTGCACCATGCCATTGGTGATTGCCGGATCGGGATTGCTGAGGCTGAGGGGAACACTGACGAGGGCGTTCCCGGAACCCGCGGATTGCGGGCGAACGAGGAAACCAAAAATCGGGTCAAGGAAAACGCCGGTTGCAACGGAAGGGTCGTAGGCTTGCGGCTCCCAGTTGTATGCGGTCCCTTTTGGGTTGTACCAGGAACCAAATAGGCCGACGCGAAGTCCCAAATTTAAAGTGAGCCTCGGGAGAATGTGCCAGTCGTCCTGGATGTAAGGCTCCGCAACTTTGTAGCGGTTGTAGTATTTGTTTTGCACGCTGTCCTGCTGGTAGGAAGCGATCTGCGCGCCCAGAAAATTCGCGAATACGTTGGAAGTATCGACTCCCGCGAGACAAAAACCAGTGCCAGGGCAAGCCCCCGGAATTCTCGTGGGGCTCGCGCCGGCCCCTTGCGTGTTAAAGGAGAGGGCGCCCTGGATATTTCCGGAATTAAGGCCGTTCGCCGCACCCAACTCGTTTTGTTCCGCGATGACGACTTGAATTCCGAACTGCAGGGTGTGTTTGCCAAATGTTTTTCCGGCGTCGTCGCGCGCGGTGTAAGTGGGCGCCGCCTGGTGCCACGGCGTATATCCCGTATCGATATTGAATCCATGAGAGCCATACGCGCCGTTCGTGCCTTTAAAGAGCAGGCCGGGAATTTTTCCGCCGGATCCGTTGTCAAAGAAGTTGCCCATCGGGCCAATCGGGGAAGCAGCGGGCGTGACGCCGGATCCCAATTGCGTGCAATTTAAGGTGCCGCCATTGCCGGCAGGGCATGCAGCATCAAAAATCGACGGGCGCGAAAGATCAACGCCCGAGCCGGGCTCGGCGGTCAGCGTGATGTGGTCCACCACGTAGCCGAACGAAACGTTGTTCACCCAACTCTTACCCCAGGAGCTGGTCCAGGTGGCGATCATGCTCAATCCCGGGCCGTCAATGTGGTTTTCAACGGTGGGAAAACTGTTTTGAACGAGGCCCCACTGCGGAGTCAGAACCGTCGTGTTCCAAGCGTCGTGAACGTAGCGAAAGGAGAGAGTTTCGTTGGGGACGATGGTGTGGTCGATCCGGAACAATTCCTCACGCCAGTACGTACTGGGTGAAACCGTTGTAACGAAGCACGCCGGGTTTGCCGCGGTTGAAACCGTTGAGTTGCAGCCGCCCACGGAATTCGGCGCGGGAATGAGGTTTGTCGCGAGAATCGCCTGCGAAGTGGGATCGATCGGAAATTGGTCGGTGGCAAAGCCAGATGTTAATCCGTTGAAGGAAGACCGGTTGTAAATGCCGGTGCTCGGATCAAAGCCCGCGATCGGGCAATCCGGAAACATCGACTTGCTTACTTGGTTCGCGAGTAGCTTTGTTGGGTCCAATTGAGACGTGATCTGCGCCGTCTTATCCAAAGGGCAGACATCGCTGAAGTCTCCCGAGCGCTCCGCGTTGGAAGGCACCGCCTGGTTGTAGGAATAGGGCGTGCGCTCATAGCGGAATTCCTGGGAGAAAAAGAAAAATGTCTTGTCTTTTTTCGTATTGTAAAAATTGGGAATGAACAGCGGGCCGCCAAAGGTATAGCCGAAATCGTTGCGGTGATAAAGCGGCGCGCTCGAGGTCTGGTCGAAAAAATTTCGCGCATTAAATCTTTGATTGCGGATGAATTCGTAGCCGCTGCCGTGAAATCCGGAAGTCCCGGACTTGGTCGTGATCAAGACGATGCCCGAGGCCGTGCGACCGTACATGGCTCCGTAGTTGGAGGTGAGGAC
>Ga0075021_10001804_pt1 | contig 11078 bp, 12 predicted proteins | sample ColStrG_CSR_2012_FD_72749 | JGI IMG/M metagenome (GOLD analysis project Ga0075021, IMG submission 72749) | Freshwater sediment microbial communities in response to fracking from Pennsylvania, USA - Cold Stream Run_MetaG_CSR_2012 | ecosystem: Environmental > Aquatic > Freshwater > Creek >... | reverse complement strand
CGGTGCGCGCGCCCTTGCGCTCGAGCAGCGCGTTGGTCGCGGTGGTGGTGCCGTGGACGATGGCCGCCACTTCGGCCGCGCTCGCCGCGGCGCCGGCGAGGGCGCCCTGGACGCCGCCGGCCTGGTTGGCCACCGTGGTCGGGACCTTGGCCACCCGGACCAGGCCGGTGGCCTCGTCGACGAGCACCAGGTCGGTGAAGGTGCCGCCGACGTCGACGCCGACGAGCTTGGTCTCAGGAACGATCGCTCTCGTCATCGTCATCCGGATCGCCCGCCTGAGGATCCCGGCCGTGGCCGACCACCGCGAGCAGGAAGCCCAGGGTCATGACCGCCGTGGCGACCAGGAAGACGACCAGACCCAGCTGGCACCCGGGGTCGCTCCAGGTCTTGCTCGCCAGCCAGCCGAGAACCACACCCACGCCGACGAGCCCGCTGTCCCTCACCGCCATGCCTCACGACTGGGCTTTGCGGAAGACGCACAGGAACACGACCGCCCCCACGCCCGCGAAGGCATAGATGAACGACGTGACCAGCTTCAGCGCCGAGATGAGACCGCGAACCACGTTCAGCAGGTCGAGGACGAACCCGATCACCAGCATGATCGTCAACAAGACCGCTCCGAGCAGGGCCAGCGACGCCGCACTCCGCATCGTCATGCGCCCGAGCCTATGCTCAAGGGGCCGACAGGTCAACCGGGCGGCTGCGCTCGAGCCGGCATTTGACACGTGCGGCCCCATCTGGCAGGATCGCCGCTTCCGGCGATGAGCGAGCCCGACTTCTCTCTCCCCGACTTCTCTCTCGAGGACGTCGCCCGCTACTGGGACGACAATGCGGCCGCGTGGACCCGCGAGGTCCGCCAGGGCCACGACGTCGCCCGCGAGTTCATGAACAATCCGGCCCTCCTGGCGCTCATCGGCGATCTGCGCGGCCGCCAGGTCCTCGACGCCGGATGCGGCGACGGCTATAACACCCGGATGCTCGCGCGGAGCGGCGCCCACATGACCGGGGTGGACCTCTCCGCCCGCATGATCGAGCTGGCCCAGGACGAGGAGCGCCGGGCCCCGCTGGGCATTCGCTACGTGCGCACCTCCTATACCGACCTCGCGCCGTTCGCCGATGCCACCTTCGACACGGTGGTGTCCTTCATGGCCCTGATGGACGGGCCGCGCTTCGACCTGGCCACCGCGGAGTGCTTCCGGGTGTTGCGCCCGGGCGGGCGGCTCGTCTTCAGCATCACCCATCCCTGCTTCCTCACCCGCGGCTCCCGGTGGATTCACGACGAGCAGGGCGTCAAGGTCGCCCGGGTGGTCGGCCACTACTTCGAACCGGCCCGCTGGGTGGAGCGCTTCCGCTTCACCGACGCCCCGGCCGAGGCGCCCGAGTTCGCCGTGCCCCGCTTCGACCGCACGCTCTCCGAGTACGTCAACACGCTCACCGGGGCGGGCTTTGTCCTCCGACGGCTCGAGGAGCCGCGCCCGTCGGAGGAGTATTGCCGCGCGCATCCCGGGCAGCGTGGGTGGCGTGAGCACGTCGCGCTCTTCCTGCACGTCTTGGCTGAGAAGCCGGCCGAGCAACCGGCCTGACTCCCGGTGGCTCCGCGAGGGCTCAGGGGCCCTCGTCGACCACGATGCGGTTCCACCCGCGCGTGAAATCGACGCGGAACGTGGCGTCCGTGGCGCGCATGTCCTCCGCGGTCACCCGCACCTTCACCCGGTACACGCCCGGCGGAAAGAGCAGCACGCCCGACGGGCTCGGGGGCGCGGGGAAGCGCAGCTGGTCGGGCGCGGCGGCGAGCGCGAAGCAGAGGTCCAGCGAGCGTGGCCGATCCGCCTCCACGTCGCGCGGGCCGAAATCGGGCTCGCGCTCCCACTTCAGCAGCGTGGGCCCCAGGAACTCCGGCGCGGGCACGGTCGAGCCGTCGGCCTTGCGCCGGCCCACCTCGAACAGGCGACCCCGGCAGTTCCGGGCCGGCGCGCGGCCCGGGTTCCGGACCATGACGTGGCAGAAGTACCCGGCCGCGCCCTCGACGTCCCGGGTCTGGTAGGTGGACGCCGCGTCGAAGTACACCTGCAGCTTCGGGCGCAGCAGGTAGGTCACCGTCCGCCGGATCGCGGTCAGCATGGCACGCCATGGTACAGGTGAGGGCGCGGGGGCCGCAACGCGAGCGCGCCCCCGATCATCGAGCGCCGGATTCGCGCGCGGCGCTCACCTCCACGATCGAGCCGGGCCCGCCCGTCCCCGGCTGCACCTCGAGCTGACGGTCGTGGAACGGGCGGAGCGTCGCCCGGTGGCCCACGCTGAACACGGTCGTCCCGGCGAGCCGGTCGCGCACGAGGCGGTAGAGGCGCGCCTCGGTGGCCTCGTCGACCGCGGAGGTGGCCTCGTCGAGGAAGAGCCACTCCGGCTTCTGGACCAGGGCCCGCGCGAAGGCGATGCGCTGCTGCTCGCCGGGCGAGAGCTGGAGCGCCCAGTGGCCGGCCTCGTCGAGCCGCCCGGCCAGCTTGCCGAGCCCCACCGCCTCGAGGGCCTCGCGCAGGGCCGCGTCGTCCACCCCCGCGGACGGCGCCGGATAGCTCACCACCCGGCGCAGCGTGCCGATCGGCAGGTACGGCCGCTGCGGCAGGAAGAGGACGTGGGCCTTCCGCGCCTGGCGGATCTCGCCCCGCCCGAACGGCCAGATGCCCGCGATGGCCCGGAAGAGCGTGCTCTTGCCCGACCCGGAGGCGCCACCCAGCAGCAGGTGGTCGCCGCGCCGCAGCGAGAGGTTCACGTTCGCGATGAGGGGCTTGCCGTCGGGCAGGTGCAGGTCCACCCCGCTCATGGTGAGCCGGGCGTCCTCGCCCTCGGCGTGGCGGATGCCGCCGCCGGTCGCGGTCTCGTGCCGCACCCGCTCGAGCATGCGCTCGAAGCCGGCGAGCCGATCGACCACCGAGCACCAGGCCGCGATCTCCTTGTACGACACCACGAAGAAGCTGAGCGCGTCCTGCACCTGGTTGAACGCGCCGACCGTCTGCATGAGCCCGCCGAGGCCCAGCTCGCCGTTGAAGTAGCGCGGGGCCGCCACCACGGACGGCACGATCCACGCGCCCTGCGAGTAGCCGGAGGTGAAGGTGGTGAGCCGCTTCTGCCTCCGCATGATGCCCCACCAGTTGCGCACCACCGCCTCGAACAGGCCGCCGAAGCCGTGCAGCTCGTCGCGCTCGCCGCGGTAGAGGGCCACGCCCTCGGTGTTCTCGCGGAAGCGCACCAGGCTGAACCGGAAGTCCGCCTCGTAGCGCTGCTTGTCGAAGTTGAGCTGCACGAGGGGCCGGCCGATCCAGTCGGTGAGCCAGGTGCCCCCCACCGCGTAGAGGATGGACACCCAGACCATGTAGCCGGGCAGCACGAGGGTGTGGCCGCCGAGAGGGAAGGTCAGGGTTCCGGACAGCGTCCACAGGATCGCCACGAAGGTCACCAGGGTCACGAAAGCCCGGAGACCGCCGATGAAGAGCGCGAGGGTGTGGGAGATCAGGAGCTGGACGTCCTCCGCGATGCGCTGGTCGGGGTTGTCGGACTCCCGGGCCACGAGCTGCATCCGGTAGTAGGCGCGATCGGTCAGCCAGGCCCGGAGGTAGCGGTCGGTGAGCCACCGGCGCCAGCGGATTTCGAGCATCTGGTTGAGGTAGAGCTGGTACACCGCCAGCACGATGAACGCCCCGACCAGCCAGCCCACCTGCACGAGCTGCCGGCGGAACGCCTGGGAATTTTTTTCCTGTAGCGCGCTGAAGAAGTCGTTGTTCCAGCGGTTCAGGAGCACGCTCAGGTAGACCATCGCGAGCGTGAGCCCGACCACGACGAGCAGCAGCCCGAAGGCCGGCCAGCGATCCTCCGAGACCCAGTACGGCCGGATGATCCGCCACGCGTCGGGCAGCGTCCGGCGCAGGCGGCCTACGGCGGGATCGGCGGCACCATCGGGGAGGCGGGACTGGGAGCCTTCGGGGTCGCGGCCCGCGGGTCCGCCGTCCACTAGCGCTCCATCGGGACCGGCGATCCGCGCCTCATTCCCGGATGCTACAACTGTTCCGCCACCGAGACCACCGTGCTGGGGAGTGGTAGAGTCAGTCCGATGCGTCGCCTCCTCGGCATTCTGGGCGTGGTCCTGACGATCGGCGCCTGCGCGAGCCCGTCGCTCGTGCCGGACGAGCAGGCCGCCGCGATCCGGCGCCGCGAGCGGTCGCTGGCCCCGCACTCCGCGGCCATCCAGGAGACGATCCGCCGGTCGGGTCGCGCGGGCGCGCTCGCGTTCTTCGACCTGCGGGACGGCCGACCGGTCGTGCTGCCCGGCGACACGCCCGCGGACGCGTGGGCGCGCGCGATCGCGGCGGGCGCCGGCGGCGCCACCGATCCCGCCGCGGTGCCGGCGGTGATCACCTTCGTGCAGCGCGCGGACCTGTCGCGGGCGCCCGACGGCGTGCTGTCGGCGTCCCTGCGGGAGCAGGAGACGCTGCGCGCCCGGCTCGCGGGGCTCGACGCCGAGCTGCGCACGCTGTCCGACGCGATCGGCGCCGCGAAGCAGGAGGCGCAGACGTCGGTCGAGGCCAACCGGCGGGAGACGCGGAAGGCCCTCGACGCCCTCGCCGAGGACGTGGCGACCGCGCGGAAGTTCATGCTGCAGGTCGCCCAGCTCGGCTATCTGAACCAGGAGATGAACGCCGAGAACGCGGGCGTGCTCAAGAAGGCGGCCGCGGCGAGCCAGGAGTCGGCCACCAGCTCCGCGAAGCTCGCGGAGAGCATGCGCCAGCTGTCCGACCATCTCGCGACCCAGCTCAAGGAGCTGGGGGCGCGGCTCGACGCGATCCAGAACCGGATCAGCAACATCAAATGATGCGGAGCCGGCGGGCGCTCTCCCTGGCCGTGCTGTCCCTGTCGCCGGGACTGGTCCTGCTGCCGGGCGTGGCGCGCGCGTGGGCGGACGCGGAGTGGGAGGCGGCCGAGCGGACCACGCGGGAGCGCATCGCCGAGGTCCGCGCCGCGCTGCCCGCCGACGGGCCCGGCCAGAAGCTGGCCGCGATGGCGGAGCAGGCCGGCGCGGACCGCCGCGCGCTCGACGAGCTGGCCCGGGCGCAGGACGAGTACGTGGCCCGCGCCCTGGCGGAGTGGCGCGACGGGCCCGGGCGCAAGGCGACGCAGGACGCGGCCCTCCAGCTGCAGAAGAGCGCCGAGCGCACCGGGGCGCACTTCCGGGCCGCGACGGAGGCGGGCGACTCCGCCGCGATCCGGATGCGGCACTCCGGTGTGTTCGGCAAGGTGAGCCGCCTCGAGGCGGCCACGAAGGACGCGGGCGCGCGCATGGCGGCCCTCTGGGAGCGGGAGCGGGCCCTGCGCGAGCGCGAGAAGGAGCAGCGCGAGCGAGAAGCCGGCGAGCGGGCGCGCGAGCAGCGCCGCTGAGCCGTTGACGACGAAAGGATCGACCATGCCCCGGATCCCGGACCTGTCGGACCCGCGTTACCTGGACGAGGTGGGCTGGTTCCTCTATCACGAGAAGTATCGCCGTGATCGCTTCGGCGGCTCGTACGACGAGGAGCGCCTCGCGTACTCCCGCCTGCTGCGCGACGAGGTGGCCGGCTACCTGGGCCGGCCGGTGGCGTGGCTCGAGGACCGGACGGTGGTCAGCGTCGGCTGCGGCTGCACCGGCGACCTGGCCGCCTTCCCGGCGCGCGTGAAGGTCGCCATCGACCCGCTCCTCTACGCCTACCAGCACCTCGACATGCTGCTGGCCGACGAGGCCGGCGGCCGCACGATGTACCTGTCGCTGGGCGCGGAGGACCTGCCGCTGCTGGACCGCTTCGCGGACCTGGCGATCTGCCGGAACGCGCTCGACCACATGCCCGACCCGCGGGTGGGCCTGAAGGAGATCTGGCGCATCCTGGCCGACGACGGCTCGATCTTCATCAGCGTCGACATCGGCGGCGAGCCCACCCCCGACGAGCCGACGGTGTTCTCGGTGGAGAGCCTGCAGGCGCTGGTCCGCGAGCGCTTCGAGATCGTGACCTTCACCGACGGCCACCGGTCCCACAGCGCCGGCCGCTCGGGCAACGTGCGACTGCTGGCGCGCAAGATACCCGACGCGAGCCGGCCGCTCGACAAGGCGCAGGTGCTGCGGGCGTACGAGGCGCGGCTGCCGTAGCGCGATCCTCCCCGAGCGAGCCATGAGTCCGGCCCCGACCCTGGTCGTCCTCGGCATGATGGGCCGCATGCCCGTCGCCGGCGTCACCTGGCAGGCCCTCCACTACCTGGAGGGCTTCCGGCGGCTCGGCTTCGCCACGTACTACGTGGAGGACACCGGCGAGTGGCCGTACGACCCGGACCGCAACACCATCAGCGACGACCCGGGCTACGCGGTGCGCTCGATCGGCACCCTGATGGCGCGCCATGGCTTCGCCGACCGCTGGGCCTATCGCGCCGCCGACGGGCGGGTGTTCGGCCTGGCCGCCGGCGAGCTGGGCCGCGTCCTCGAGCGCGCCGACGCGCTCGTGAACGTCACCGGCGCCACGGTCCTGCGCGAGGAGCACCGGCGCGTGCCGGTCCGCGTCTATCTCGAGACCGATCCGGTCCTGCCCCAGATCGAGATCGCGAAGGGCAACGCGTTCCACATCGACATGCTGAGCGCCCACACGCATCACTTCACCTACGGCGAGAACATCGGCCAGCCCGACTGCGGCGTCCCGGTCTCCCGTTTCGAGTACCGGCCGACGCGCCCGCCCGTCGTGCTGGACTGGTGGGCGCCCGGGACCGCCGCGCCCGGCCCCTGCTTCACCACGGTGGCGAGCTGGCGCCAGGCGGGCAAGGACGTGCAGTGGCAGGGCCAGACCTATACCTGGAGCAAGCACCACGAGTTCCTCAAGATCATCGACCTGCCGCGCCGGACGCCCCAGCCGCTCGAGCTGGCCCTCGCGATCCGGGGCCAGCCCGGCGCCGAGGGCTCGGCGTGGGTGCCCCGCGACCAGGAGGACGCCGACGCGATCCGGCTCCTGACCGAGCACGGCTGGCGCGTCGCCAACGCGCTGCCGCTCTCGCGCGAGATCGGGCCGTACCGCGACTACATCGTGGCCTCGCGCGGCGAGCTCACGGTGGCCAAGGACCAGAACGTGCGCCTGCGCAGCGGCTGGTTCAGCGACCGCAGCGCCTGCTACCTGGCCGCGGGGCGGCCGGTCGTCACGCAGGACACCGCGTTCGGGAAGTTCGTGCCCGCCGGCGAGGGGCTGTTCGCGTTCCGCGGCCTCGACGACGCCGTGGCGGCGCTCGAGGCGGTGAACGCCGACTATGCGCGCCACGGGCGGGCCGCGCGCGCCGTCGCGGAGAGCTCCTTCAAGGCCGAGACCGTGCTGGCGAAGCTGCTGGCGGACTGCGGGCTCGGCGCGGCGTGAGCAAGGGGAGCCAGTGACGCGGGCGCCGGCCGAATCGCGCCCCGCCATGATCCTCGGGGGCGGATTCCTCTGGGGACTGGCCATGGTCCGGAGCCTGGGACGTCGCGGCGTTCCCGTGTACGTCACCGGGACGGAGGGCCACTTCGTCTCCTATTCCCGGTGGCACCGGCCGGCGCCCGCCGAGTGGGGCGAGCCCCCGAGCCCGACGACGCTGCCCGACTACCTGACCGGGCTGCCGCAGCAGGGGATGGTCCTCATCCCGCCCACCGACGAGTGGGCGCTCGCGGTGGCCCGGTTGCCTGCGCCGCTGGCCGCGCGGTTCCCGGCGAGCCTGCCCGGGCCGGGGAGCCTCGAGGTCCTCATCGACAAGGGGCGGTTCGCGGCGGTGCTGGAGCGGCTCGGAGTGCCTCACCCGCGCACCGTCCGCGTCGCCCTCGAGGACGACTGGGCTCGTCTCCCGGTCGACGCCTTCGCGGATGCGTTCCTGAAGCCGTGCGACTCGCAGGCCTTCCGGCGGCGCTTCGGCGTCAAGGCACTGCACTTCAAGACACCGGCCGAGGCGATGGCCCTCGCGCGCGACGCCCGGCAAGCCGGCCTCGAGGTCCTGCTCCAGGAATACGTGCCGGGGCCGCCGAGCCATCACTACATGGTGGAGGGGTTCGTGGACCGGACCGGCCGGGTCTGCGCCCGGTTCGTCCGCCAGCGGCTGCGCATGTTTCCCCCGGACTTCGGCGACAGCACCTACATGGTCAGCGTGCCGGTCGATCGCGTTCGGGCCGCCGTGGAGTCGCTCGACCGCCTGCTCGCGCACCTGTCCTATCGCGGCGTGTTCGAGGCGGAGTTCAAGTACGATGATCGCGACGGGCAGTTCAAGCTCCTCGAGGTGAATGCCCGCCCCTGGTACTTCATCGGGTTCGCGGCCGACTGCGGCGTGGACTTCTGCGCGATGGCGTACCGGGATGCGCTGGACCTCCCGGTCGAGCCCCGGCACGCCTACCCGGTGGGCCGTCACTGCGTCGTCGGGGCCGACCGCTTCGCCTGCCGAGCGCTGCTCCGCCAGGGCCGCCTGAGCGCTTGGGGGTGGCTGCGCTCATGGCTCGGGGCCCGTCAGATGCTCTTCTCCTGGGACGACCCGATGCCCGGCCTCGTCAGGATCGTGCAGGCGCTCCGGGCCGCAGGCGCCCGCAGGCTGGGACGCGTCGCGGGCCCCGACCCATGACGGGCGGCGCGCGCGCTCAGGCGTCCCCCGCCGGCGGAGAGCCGGCGCGCGACGAGCGCCGCCATGCGGCGCGGCGTGACCGCGGGGGCTCAGGCGCCCGGTACGATCCCCCGGCAGGACCAGGCCACCGCGGCGTAGGAGCGCGGCCCGTCCGGCGCGCCGGCCAGGTAGGCGTCGCGGAGGTGTCGCTCGAGCCGCGCCCGCTCCTCGCCGCCCAGCTTCGCGACGTACGCGCCGATCGGTCCCTCGCCGGCCAGAAGCGGGTGCCAGTAGTCCGCGAAGTCGGTGTGGTCCATGCGCACCAGCAGGGAGCGCTGCTCGACCTGCGCCAGGCCCGCCGCCCGGAAGAGCTGCGCGAGCCCGCCCGGGGCGCTCACCGGCTTCGACATGGCGCGGCCACGCAGCTCGGCCGCGGCCGGGTCGAGCATCGCGGCGGTGTCCCAGAACATCCGCATCGCGGTCATGCCCCCGGGTGAGTCCCAGACCGACGCCGCGACCACGCCGCCCGGCCGGGTGACCCGGCGCATCTCCGCCACCGCGCCTCCCGGATCGGCCACGAAGTGCAGGACGAGGAGCGACAGCGCGCGGTCGAAGCGTGCTTCGGGGAAGGCCAGCTTGGCCGCGTCGCCCTGCTCGATGCGGATGCGCGGGTCTCCGTTCCGGGCCCGGGCCGCGTCGACATAGACCTGGGCATAGTCGATGGCGTTCAGCTCGGAGAACTTCACGGTGTCCGCCAGGGTGAAGGTGAGGCTGCCGGTGCCGCAGCCGACCTCCAGCAGCCGCTCGCCGGTCGCGGCCCCCGCGTGCTCGATGAAGAGCGGCGCGAGCCGGCGGCTCCAGCGACCCATGATCCGCTCGTAGCTGGCGGCATCGTTGGCGTTGAACGTCGACGGCATCGCTCGGGCCTCCTCGGAACGGGTGCTCTCCTCGTCCGGGTCGCGGCTCAGCGCGCCCGGCCCCCGATTCCACGAGATCTCGTCGGATCCTTCGCGCGACGAGGTCAGGTCCTCAACCGCTGAGCGCCTTGAGATCGGCCTGAAGGTCCGCGAGATTGAAGCCCTCGAGAGACTTCCCGGCCTTGAGCATCTCCGGTGAGAGAATCGCCCAGGCCTCGTCGCAATACGTCCGGTAGAAGCTCTCGGTCATCTGCTGGATGCGGCCCCACGTCACGCATTCCAGGTTCGTCCGGTATGCCACCAGCGGAATGTAGTGACCCTCGTTGGGCTTGGGCCCCGGCACCACGCTCCACGGCTTCCCGGCGTTGAACTGATCCATCGCCGAATCAGGAAACTGGATGCCGATTCCGACCATTCCGAAGAGGTACAGTGCTTCCAGAAGCTGGCTCATGTTGCCCAGCTCCAGCGAGACATACGCGCCGATCTTGTGCCGCTTCCCCCGGGCGTCGATCAGGCCAGTCTTTCGCCGGTAGCTCAGGGCGACGCGAGTGTTGGTCCCCTTGTCGGTCGGGTTCTCCCCGCGCGCATCGAGGGGCGCCTTGGGGTCATAGCCGGTCACCGCGCTGTAGTCCTTGATGGCGTTGGCACCCACGAACTTGGCGGGGGGGCCGCCTCCCTCCAGCGTCCACAGCATCGTCTCGTGATCCCCGCCCGCGAAGACGCAATCGCCTGCCCCCTTGAATCCGGGAACCACGCTGTTGTCGGGGCCGTTCCCCAGCATCTGCCAGGCCTTGGCGCCGACCAGCGTCTCGTGCCCGAAGTGCTTGGGATGTGAGGGCAGCGCCTCCGCGGTCCGGTACTGCGCGAAGAGAAGGTCGCGCCGGTCGTAGGTGGCCGGCTGCTTGCCCAGCTTGAGCTTCGCTTTCATATCCTGGCCTCCTTCCTCCTGCTCTCGGCCTGCCTGCCGGAATATGCTCGCCCCTGCGCCAGGGGTCAATCGATTCCTGTCTCTACTGGAAAGCTCAGGCGTCCCCGCTCGCGTAGAGCCAGCGCGCGACGAGCGCCTCGGTGTCGCCGCCGAACTCCGCGCGCGACCCTTCCGACAGCACCGTGCCGGTCCGCATCACGTAGACGTGGTCCGCGATCTCGAGCGCGCGCTTGATGTTCTGGTCGACCAGGAGGACCGCCTTGCCCTGCGCGGCCAGCCCCTTGATCAGGTCGTAGATGAGCGCGGCCACGCGCGGCTCGACGCCGGCGGTGGGCTCGTCGATGAGGAAGACGACCGGATCGTGCATCAGGCTGCGCGCGATCTCGAGCTGGCGCTGCTGGCCGCCGCTGAGCGTGCCGGCGGACTGCCCGCGCCGCTCCCCCAGCACCGGGAACCGCTCGAACGCGCGGCCCACCAGCTCCTCGACGCGCCCGCGCTCGCCGCGGTAGCGCCACGCGCCGAGGCGCAGGTTCACCTCGACGGTGAGGTACGGAAAGATGCTCGGGCGCTGCGGGAGATAGACGACGCCGTGGCGGCCCATCTCGTGCGGCCCCGCCGACCGCAGGGGC
>Ga0075021_10001802_pt1 | contig 11091 bp, 10 predicted proteins | sample ColStrG_CSR_2012_FD_72749 | JGI IMG/M metagenome (GOLD analysis project Ga0075021, IMG submission 72749) | Freshwater sediment microbial communities in response to fracking from Pennsylvania, USA - Cold Stream Run_MetaG_CSR_2012 | ecosystem: Environmental > Aquatic > Freshwater > Creek >... | reverse complement strand
GTTGTGCATCTTCGGGATCCAATATCCCCTTCAAAATCAGTTTTCCCGGCCAACGCTGCTTGACCCACGCGATGTCCGACCAGGTCAGCCGTGGATCGAATTGCTCCGCGGTCCACTTCGACAACGAGGACACATCGCTGACGCCTCGAACATGCCCGACGATGTTGCCGAAGCCATGGCGCCGAGTCCGCACCATGCCAAGGCACCAGCGGGGCCGCCGCAGCATATCGATGAGGCTTGCGAAAGTCAGCTTGGGCGGCGTGGACAAACCGTTCTTGAGGTCCTTGTGGCGCTGGGCCAATAGCTGCAAGTCAAGGGTCAGCATCAAGGCGCTGCAGCGCGCCGCTTGCGCGCGCGCAATCAGCCGTTCCATGAAGTCCCGATCGCGCATCATGTACAGCTGAAACCAAAATGGCGCGCTAGTATTGGCCGCGACGTCCTCGATCGAGCAGATGCTCATCGTGGACAACGTGTAAGGGATGCCAAACTGTTCGGCTGCGCGGGCGGCCAGTATCTCGCCGTCGGCGCGCTGCATCCCGGAAAGGCCGGTCGGCGCGATCGCCACCGGCATGGCCACATCCTGCCCCAGCATCGTGGCCCGTATTGAGCGGCCTTCCAGGTCGACCGCGACGCGCTGACGGAACTTGATCTTGCCAAAATCCGCTTCATTGGCGCGGTAGGTGGATTCACTCCAGGAACCACTGTCCGCATAGTCGTAGAACATCTTGGGCACGCGCCGTCGCGCAAGTACCCGCAAATCTTCAATGTTGGTGATGACGCTCATCGAAGTCCGAAGGTTATCAGATATGGGCACACAGCTGCCGCGGATGCGCTTGTCAGCGGATTGCCGACTGTGCGATACAATCGCTTATGCTCATTCCCCATGGCTATTCTGAAGTGCCCACGGGCAAGCTGGCGTCGGTGGTGACTTGCCTTCAGATGCTGGCGCCCGTACCGATCCGTGCCGAACGCTCGGATCCTCCCTGGCGACTGCGCCGCGTACCGTCACCCGATGCCGAATGGTATCGAGCGCTGTACGCCCGCGTCGGCGTGGAGTGGCTATGGTTCTCCCGGTTGGTCATGCCCCTGGCCTCGCTCGAGGCGATCCTGCGCAACCCCGCCGTGGAGGTCTATGCTCTCGAGGCTGACGGATGCGACGAGGGCTTGCTTGAACTGGACTTTCGTGAGGCCGGCGATTGCGAACTCGCATTCTTCGGACTGACGAATGCCATGTTGGGACAAGGCGCCGGTCGCTGGCTGATGAACCGCGCTCTGAAACGTGCTTGGGCGCACCCGATCCGCCGATTCTGGGTGCACACCTGCTCCCTCGACCATCCCGGCGCGCTGGCGTTCTACCTGAGGTCTGGATTCGAAGCGTACGACCGGCGCATCGAAATTGCGGATGATCCCCGGCTCACGGGGCTTGCACCGCGTACCGCCGGCCCGCACGTGCCGATCATCGAGCCTCACCCCGGCTGAAGCGCTAAGCCTGCAAACCGCGCAATAACAGACGGGTCACCCGTTCAGACACTTCCTGCGGCGTAGAGATGGACTTACGCACACTTGGGAGGATGGCATGTATGCCTTTCAGATTCGTAAATCCGAACAGCAACGCAAGCAGAGACGCCACGGCTTCATCCACGTCGGCCCTCGGCGCAAGCCTCCGCAACAGATTCTTGCAAAGCACCAGCGGCTGCTCGAACAAGTCTTTGTCAATCAAATGCGGCGTGCTCGGTCGCGGATCGAGGAGTTCGCGCTTCAACAAGAGACCAAAGTTTTTGTCCAAAACAATCGAGCCGACAAACCAGGCGATCAACCCGGTCAATACCTTCTCAGGAGGATCGTCTGATTCCAACAACTCCCGTGGCGGAGTCGATTTTCGGGCGAACGCCCGCTTCGTTGCCGCCGCATAGAGAGCTTCCTTGCTCGAAAAATGATGGTAAACCGCGCCGATCGCCACTCCGGCCGCGGCGGCCAACTGCTTCGTGCTGACCGCATCGAAACCATATTGGGCAAACAAGGTTTCAGCTGCCGTGAGAATCGCAACCTTGGTTCTCGGGCCATCGCGCCGCCTTACGGCCTGCTTCGTGGCTGCGATCATGCCGGCTTGGAAAACATATTCTCGGTGATCGCCGCCCATGGCGCTACCGCATACGCCCGCAGGTCCGTCGCATCGGAAATGTACATCTCCGGAGTTTCGGCCCTTGCGGTCAGCGCATTCACAGCCTCGGCCGGATCATCAGCCTCGAATTCATAAATGGCCAGGCACTTCCATGGCGCAGCCGGTTCGTTTTGCGCCAGCTTGAATCGCTGCGCCGACCTGAACCCCGGTAACGGCAGCACATCGCCCAGGTGGCGATGGCTGTACCAGTCGTCGTATTCATCCTCACGTCCCGCAACTGGATTGGAAAAGACAATCAAAGCACAGTGACTCATCAGCCCACCTTCCAGGTCAACGGCAGAAAATGCACGCGATTGGCTTTGCCTGGTGCCGCGACAGGCTTCTGTCCGGCCTTGACCTCAAAGTCCGGGATCCGTTTCAGCCATTCGGTCAGAAAGACCCGCAGCTCGGTGCGCGCCAGGAATGACCCGATGCATTGATGCGGACCGCGGCCGAATGCCAGATGCTTCTTATCCGCCCGGCCGAAATCAACCGACTTGGCATTGGGATAATGCTGATCATCGAGTCCTGCGAGGCTCGTCGCCGTCAATATGACATCCCCGGCTTTGAACTCGACGCCCTTGTAGTTCATGTCCCGCACGACGACCCGGGAAACGTTCGCGATGTGATGCCGGCGCATCAACTCCTCCAAAGCGCCGCTCACGAATTTCGAATCCCCCACGCGTTCGATGAGCTGCCGGCGGTGCCCGGGATTCCTGGCAAGGAACAATGCGATAAACCCGAGCATGCTGGCGACCGTATCGAGGCCGCCCGCGATCAGCAATGCGCACAATCCGAGAATTTCACTCTCCGTCGGAGAGCGGCCATTTTCGATCTTGCCGTGGATGATGGCGCTGATCATGTCGTTGCCCGGCTTGACCCGGCGCGGCGGAATGATCTTCTCCGAAAAGTATTGAAACACGCGGCCAAAGGCCGCCTGCTGCACCAGCGGATCGCCCGAACGAACCATGTCCTCGGAGATTTGAATCAGGTATGGAGTATCCTCCTTCGGCAACTCGCACAGGTTCATCACGATGATGATCGGCATTCGCAACGCGAACTCCTGGGTGAACTCGCACTCGCCTTTCGCATAGAAGCTGTCGATCAGCGAGGACGTCAGATCGCTTGCGATCTTCTCCAGTGCGCCGATGTGTTTTGGCGTAAAGAAAGGCTGCAACAGCTTGCGAAAATCCTCGTGGATGGCGCCGTCATATTCGATCAGCGTTACCGTGACCGGATTGAACGGAACCGTTTGATGGCGGCTGGAGAAATCCTTGGCGTTGTTCAACACCTGATCCAGGTCGGCGTATCGAGTCACGACCCAGTGTCCGCCATGGTGCGGCGTGAAGAAAATGTCCGGCCCATCGTGAAGCTTGCCAAAGTGTTCGTAGACATCCGTCTCCCCGCCCATATCGAAGTAATTGAAGTCGCGCACCAGCCGGTTCGGCACATGGGCGGGTATGTTGGCTGTGGGCATTGACGTTTTCTCCATCGTTGATTCGGCTCGGCGGCGGTACCGAGTGATCGCTCGGTAACTAAATTACCGAACGTTCGCTCGGTAGTCAATTTTAGGCCGTGTGCAGCCCAAAGCGTTCCGGTCGCTCCACCCAAGCCAGGGTGCTCGATCCGCGATGTGCCGGCGCCCGCGCGACGCGATCGAGTGGTCATCGCTCCTCCGCACGCATCGGAAGATCCGACCGCAGGCGGTAGTTGATGCGCGCTTCAATGTGCGGCGGATCATCGCTGAGCGGCAGGAGCCGGATCACAGTGCACGAAATGCGGACTGATGAGGAATATACTGGCTGCGCGCGCGCACTCACGAGGAAGCCCTTGTCCCAAGAACTGTCGGCAATTCGTACGCTTCCGGAAATCTTTGCCTGGCGCGCTGCTCGAACTCCGCGTGCAGCCGCCTATCGCGAATATGAGGATGCGTCCGGCCGGTGGGTCGAGGTAACCTGGGATCAGATGAAGCAGCGGGTCTCGGCCGTGCGCGCCGCGCTGAGCCGGCTCGCGCTGCCGCGTCAAGCTCGGGTGGCGATCCTCCTTCCGAATGGTCTGCATGCCGTGTGCGTCGATCAGGCCGTGCTCGCGCTGGGATTCGTGCCCGTGCCGATGCATGCCCTCGACAACCCGGACAGCATCGCCTACATCATCGGGGACAGCGATGCGTCGGTCCTTGTGGCAGCATCCGATGTTCAGTGGCGCGCCATCGCCGAGACACGGGCGGCAATGCCCGCTCTGCGGCTGGTGGTTGTGATCCGCAGGGAAGCGCGCGACGCGCCAACGGCCGGGATGGTCCCCATATTGAGCCTGGAGCAATGGCTGGCGGATTCTCAGGACGGTTTGCCGGATGCATCCGGATCAGCACCGGATGCAAACGACCTCGCAGCCCTGGTCTACACCTCGGGGACTACCGGGAAGCCCAAGGGCGTGATGCTGACGCACGACAATGTCGTGTCGAACGTAAAGGCGGCGATGGAGCGAATGGCGCCGCAATCGAGCGATGTTTTCTTGTCGTTCCTCCCCTTGTCGCATACCTTCGAGCGGACCGCGGGCTATTACCTGCCGATCGCAGCCGCCTGCTGCGTCGCATTTTCCCGCTCGGTGAAACAGTTGCCGGAGGATATGAAGGTCATACGGCCGACGGTTCTGGTATCGGTGCCGCGCATCTATGAGCGCGTGTTTGCAGCGCTGCAAACCGCACTGTCGAGTTCGAGCGTGAAGTGCCGGCTCTTCACATGGGCGCAAGCGGTCGGCTGGCGCCGGTTTCGCCGCGCCCAAGGCTTGCTGTCGGACGGAAGAACCCAGTCGGTGACCGACACACTCCTCTGGCCCCTGCTCGATCGTCTGATTGCACGGCCGGTTCGCGGACAGTTCGGCGGCCGATTGCGGCTGGCCGTCAGCGGAGGCGCGGCGCTCTCGCAATCCGTCGCCCAATGCTTTCTCGGCCTGGGACTGCCGATCGTGCAGGGGTACGGAATGACGGAAACCTCGCCCATCATTGCGGCCAATGGACTGGATGACAACGACCCGGCAACGGTTGGCCGGCCGCTTCCTGGGGTTGAGGTCCAAATCGGAGAGAACCACGAACTTCTCGTGCGCGGTCCCAATGTCATGCGCGGGTATTGGAAGCGGGATCAGGACACGGCTCAGGCGTTTTCGGGTGGCTGGCTGCGTACCGGGGATCAAGCGGCGATCGAAGGAGGCCGCCTGCGGATCTTGGGACGCGTGAAAGAAATCATCGTCACGTCCACGGGCGAAAAGATTGCGCCGGTCGACATCGAACTCGCCGTGACCTCAGACCGCTCGTTTGAATCCGCATACGCATTTGGCGATGATCGCCCGTTCATCGGATGCGTTGTCGTTCTCAGCCGCGACTATTGGGATGACCTGGCCCGACGCCTGCGACTGAATCCCGAGGATCCGAATAGTCTGGGCGCGGCGCCGGCGAAAGCGGCCGCGCTGCAACGCGTGCGAGATTTGACCCGCGGCCTTCCGTTCTATGCACAGCCCCGCGCGATCGTGCTGAGCCTGGAGGCTTGGACGATCGAGAATTCCTTGATCACGCCGACGCTGAAGCTGAAGCGGAAGAACCTCGCGGCGCACTTCGACCCGCAAATCACGGCTCTATACTCCGCCACAACACATTGATACATGGGCGGATCTATTCCGGAGGAGCCAACCGGAAGAACTTGCGGGCGAGGACAAGAAGCTCGGTATCTTTTGGATGATCGAGGGTCTCGACGGCAGCGATCCGCTTCGCCAGATCCGGGCGATGCTCAGTGATGTAGTTGTTCAATTCCGCCTTTGCGTTGCCGGGACCGGTTATCAGAATCGAGCCGTCGTGAACGAGGGCCGCGACGATGCGCTGAAAATAGTCCTTGTCGACACCGCGGTGAGCGCTGCCCGTGATATTGGCCCGGTGTTCGAGGTGGTGCCGGGAACTCTTCGCCTGCACCAGATCCTTATCCGCCTCGGTTGCGCTGACATGAAAAATCTTGGCCTCGCGGTGGTCGACCCAAACGATAGCGTGCTCATGCTCGCTCATAATTGCCGCCTCGCATACTTCCCGTGGGGATGCAGTTTGAATCAATTTGGCAGCCGTGTCAGTAGGGATGACCTCGTATTACAAATCCTTGCCGCGCTATCTGCCCCGGTGCAAACTGTCACAAATGGACTGCCAAAGCTCATGCCGCCGAAGAAGCATACGATGAGCGCAAATTCATTTGCCGCCCTTGCGATGGGTGTGATTTTCTGCTTGTTCAGCCGGAATGCCGACGCCCGCACCCACCATTCGCAGCATCGCACGCACGCGCACCGTCACGCCCCGCGCGTGTACAACGACAGCAACTACAGCCCAAACGCCAATTCCGGGCGCGCACCCAAATCGAAGTCCTTTGCACCGCACAAGCACTAACGTACCGATTCAACGCCCAATCCCTTTGCAGCCGGCCTTATTGGCCCGCGCTCAAGGCCTCGCGCAGCTTCGCATCGGCAAACAAAGGCTCGAACCAGCCCGGATAAATCGGCGCCGGCGCAGTCATTTGGTCAAAATGGCTGACCTCCTCTGCGGAGAGCCTGACGTTGACCGCGGCGATGTTATCGGCAAGTTGCTTATCCGAACTCGCCCCGATCAGAACGCAGGAGACGTGGCGCTTCGCCAGAAGCCACGCTAGAGCGATCTGAGCGGGCGTTGCTTGATGGTCCGCCGCCGCTGTCTTCAGGTGATCGACGAGATCAAACCCGCGTTCGCGATCAAACGGCAGGAACGAGAAGACGTTCATCCGACCCTCTGCGCCGACGGGGTCCTTTCGCGTATAGCGTCCCGTCAAGAACCCGCCGGCCAAGGGACTCCACACCGTGATGCCGACGCCCGCATCGACGCAAAACGGCGCCAATTCGTGCTCAAGCTCGCGGCCAACGAGGCTGTAATACACTTCGGCTGCGCGAAACGGCTCATAACCCCGGGCGTTTTGAATGCCCACCGCCTTCGCCGCGAGCCACGCAGGCCAATTGGAAAATCCGACATACCGAACTTTGCCGGCGCGAACGAGATACGCCAGCGCGTCGAGCGTCTCTTCGATTGGCGTAAAGGGGTCGGTCATGTGGACCAGGTACACGTCGATATAGTCGGTGCCCAGGCGGCGCAGACTATCGTCCGCTGACTCGAGGACATGGCGGCGAGAAAGTCCCGCATGCACCAGCGCATCACCCATCCGGCCGGCGACCTTGGTGCTGATGACGACATCCTTGCGCCGATTACCCAACGCACGGCCGAGGATCTCTTCCGATTGACCGGCCGCATATACGTCGGCGGTGTTGAAATAATTGATGCCGGCATCCATGCACTGGCCGATCAAGCGATTGGCCTCTTGCTGGCCGAGCTTGAAGACCGCGCTCATCGGACCGGTGCCGGATCCAAACGTCATGGCGCCAAACCCGAGTCTCGAGATGACAAGACCGGTGTGGCCGAGCTGATTGTATTGCATAGTCAAATCCCGCCGCCGAAAGCAGCGAGTTTGACCTCAGACCCGTGATCGATCAATCAATTCATCATTCCCGACAGCGGACGGGTGCTTGCCGAGGTTCCTGGAAATTTCATCGACGCTCCGTGAATGATCAGGATCGTACACGCAAATAGCACTGGTCGCCGAGGTCGCGGCGTTCATGCAGGCGGCGCTTGATTCGCCGGATGAGACTGCCAGAATGAACTGCCTGCTCAACGTATCGGGGGTCTTATGGATTTCAACAGCTATCCGAGCATGCGATTCGAACGCCGGGGCCGCATTCTCCACGCCGATTTCAACCGGCCGGACGCACTCAACGCGATCGATCGCGTCACGCACAAGAGCCTCGCGCGCCTGTTCTCGGACATCACGGCGGACCCAGAAACTGACGTCGTGATCTTGTCCGGCACCGGCAAAGCTTTTAGCGCGGGTGGTGATCTGGATTACATCCAATATATGATCGATGCCCCTGACCGGTTTCTCGACGACATGCCCGATGTCAAGAAGATTGTATTCTCCATGCTCGATTGCCCCAAACCGATCATTGCCAAACTGCATGGCCATGCAATCGGCTTGGGCGCCACGATCGCGTTGTTCTGCGACATCGTATATGCCGCGCCGACCGCGAAAATCGGCGACCCGCATGTGCGCCTTGGTTTCACCGCCGGGGATGGCGGAGCCGTCATCTGGCCTCATCTCATCGGCCATGCCCGCGCAAAGGAATTTCTGATGACGGGACGCGCGATCAGCGCCGAGGAAGCCGAGCGGATCGGCTTGATCAACCGGGTGGTGCCGAGCGGTGAGCTGGATAAGGCGGTTAACGACCTTGCCGATGAATTGAGCAAGGGTGCGACTCGGGCGATTCAATGGACAAAAATGTCCATCAACATTGGATTGAAGCAGTTCGCCCACGCCGTCATGGACGCCTCGGTCGCCTATGAAGCCCTTTCAAACCTGACCAACGATCACCGGGAGGCGGTGCGGGCCATGCGGGAGAAGCGCGCTCCCGCATTCAAGGGCAATTAACGATCCACCGGTGCGGGCACAGACAAGGCGGCGCTGCCCGGTTTAAAATTGGCATCTGCCCCTCTCATTTTCGTCCAATCGGGTGTTCCATGAGCGATGTCAAGAATTCACTGCGCCGTGCGGCACGCCGCGCAATGGATCAGATGGCCGATCGGAATACGCCGCTCATTGAGGACGAATGGTATGTGGTGGCCCTGGGCGCGGAGTTCGGTCGGACACTGCTCAAACGCACGCTGTTGGGTCAAGGCGTTGTCTTGTTCAGAACGTCGGACGGAACGCCGGTCGCCTTGGAAGACCGCTGCGCTCACCGATCCTATCCATTATCGGCGGGCACGCTCGACGGCGACACGATCGTGTGCGGCTATCACGGCATGCGATATGACGCCGCGGGCGAATGCATCGAAATTCCGTCCCAAGCGACCTGCCCGAAGGGCATCAGCGTGCGGCGTTTTCCGTTGATCGAACGCGGGCCTTTCGTGTGGGGGTGGTTCGGCGAAGAATCCGCCGCCGACGCTGCGACAATACCGGCAACCCCATGGCTCGAAAATGGAAAGTGGGTTTCCTCCCAGGACTATCTTCACCTGCCCGGAAACTACGTCAGTCTGCATGAGAATCTGCTGGACCTTACGCATTTGACGTTCGTTCATGCGGCAAGCTTCGGCACGCCCGATTACGCGCGCGCGCCATACGATGTCACGCTGGAGGAGCGGCGCTTCCGCATAACCCGCAGCGTCGTTCCAACGCGATTGCCGCCCGTTTGGAGCGTGCCAACCGGGTTGCTGCATGACAACGCCGCCCGCATTGCGACCTCGGAATTCGTCTCGCCCGGACTGCACGTGGTCACGGCACGATTCTTTGACAATGGACTTCCAAAGGATTCTCGCCCCGAATTCCAGATCAAGACATGCCACGTCCCTGCGCCGGAGACCCATGGGAGCACCCATTACTTCATCGTGCACAGCCGTGATTTCGCGCTGGATGACCCTTCGATCACAACATTCATGCACGAGCAACTGATGATCGCATTTCGAGAGGACATTGCCGCCCTTTCCCGCCTCGAGTCGAACTTGGCCGATCCGGACCCGAGCCGCGTGGAAATTTCCGTGGCGTCGGACGGACCCGCGGTCGCGATGCGCCGCTACTTGCACAAACGAGCGCATGCTATATAGCTAAAATGTATGAGTCGCGTGAAGACATCAGCTCTTGACATTTCCCTGGACGACCTGGAACGGGCCGCGGAACTCGTGCATCGGGTCGTGCCCGCAACGCCTCAATATCCATGGCCAAAGTTGCGGGAGCGCGCCGGCTGCGCCGTGTGGGTAAAGCACGAAAACCACACGCCGACCGGCGCATTCAAGGTTCGGGGAGGTCTCGTTTATTTTGACTCATTGGTTCGCGGCACCCCCCGGATCCGAACGGTCATTTCCGCCACCCGCGGAAACCACGGCCAATCAATCGCCTTCGGCGCCGCTCGCGCGGGGATCGCCGCCCATATCTACGTTCCGCGCGGAAACTCACCGGACCAGAATTCGGCGATGCGGTCATTCGGGGCGACCGTATTCGAGTGTGGCGAGGATTTCGATGCAGCCAAGCATGAAGCCCGCCGTGCGTCGGCCGCGCAAGGCATTCATTTTGTTCCGTCGTTTCACCGGGACCTCGTGCTCGGCGTTGCAAGCTACGCGCTGGAGTTCCTCCGGGGCGCCGAACCGCTCGACACGATCTACGTTGGCGTCGGGATGGGATCCGGAATCTGCGGACTTATCCTCGCCCGGGACCTGCTCGGCCTGAAGACCGAGATCGTCGGCGTCAGCGCACGCGAAGCGCCGGCAAACGCACGTTCGTTCGAGGCGGGGCGACCGGTCGCCATGGCATCAGCGTTGACTTTTGCGGACGGCATCGCAACGCGCGAACCAGTAGCGGAAGCGGTGGAGATCATCTGCGCGGGCGCCGCACGCTTTGTCGAGGTGAGCGAGGACGAAATCGCGGACGCCATGCGCGTCTATTTCGATGACACGCATCAAGTGGCCGAAGGAGCCGGTGCCGCGCCGCTCGCTGCCCTGTTGCAGGAGCGCGCCCGATTGACGAACCGCCCTGCCGGCGTCGTTCTGAGCGGCGGCAACATCGAGCGGGCACGGTATCTTGAGGTTCTCAACGGACGAACACCCATGAGCGGCTGAAATGCTCAGGGCGGCGCGTGCCTGCGGCACGCCGAGCGGCTACACTGTCAACACGATGAACGACGACGCCTCCTCACCCATTCCAGCAGCCACCATCGTCCTCTACCATGAAGCGGGCGGCGGCCCCGCCGCGCATCTGATGATTACGCGCAGCGCCGGCATGGCCTTCGCCGCGGGCGCATTGGTATTTCCCGGCGGCCGCGTCGATGAAGACGACCGC
>Ga0075021_10001801_pt1 | contig 11092 bp, 10 predicted proteins | sample ColStrG_CSR_2012_FD_72749 | JGI IMG/M metagenome (GOLD analysis project Ga0075021, IMG submission 72749) | Freshwater sediment microbial communities in response to fracking from Pennsylvania, USA - Cold Stream Run_MetaG_CSR_2012 | ecosystem: Environmental > Aquatic > Freshwater > Creek >... | reverse complement strand
CCCGGGCCTTGGCCAGCAACGACAAGAGCACCGACTCCTGCTCATCGTCCCAGGCCACCACCAAGGCGCCGGTCCTCTCGACAGCGATCCCGGCGGCGGTGGCATAACCAACCAGAAGGGCACGACCCCGGGCCACCAGGCGGGACTCGAGCGAGCCCGGCTCGGTGTCGAACCCGGTGTGGAGGATGGCTGTGTTGGCCTTCGACGTGCCATTACCGACGTCGGAGGAGCGATCCAGGACGACCACTGTGGCTCCGGCCAGGGCGAGGTGCCGGGCGACGGCACAGCCCACCACCCCGGCGCCGACCACGGCCAGGTCGAACTCAGTCGGTGCGGGGCCGCCCACCGCTCAGGCCTCGCTGGACGCGGCCACAGCACGGGCTGTCGCTGCGGCAAATCGGTGCAGACGTTCCGCCGCCTCATCAGCCCCTATCCTGGGCTCGTAGCGCGCCGTAGGCTCGGACGACGGGACCACCGGTGGCCCAACGGTACCCTCGAGTCCGAGACGGGCCAAGGCGGCCACCCCCAGGGCAGTGGCGTGCGGCGACGCGAACACTTCGACCGGTATTTGGAGGAGATCGGCCTGGTGCTGCATGAGAAATGCTGAATGCGTGAGCCCTCCGTCGACCCGCAGTTCGACCAGGGGTCCGCCGAGGTCGTCGGCGGCAGTGGTGGCCAGTCCGGCCACCTGGGCAGCCAATCCCTCGAGCGTGGCCCGCACCACGTGGGCCGGCGACGAGTGGAGGTTGAGTCCCTCCAACGTTCCCCTGGCGGCTGGGCGCCAATAGGGGGCACCCAGTCCAGCCAACGCCGGCACCATGATCACACCCGAAGAGTCCGCCACACTGGTGGCCAACCGATCGAGGTCTTCGGCGGCTCGTAGGAGCCCCATCGACACCAGCCAGGACACGGCCGCCCCCGCCGTGTAGCTCTGCCCGTCGAGGCAGTAGGCGACCGAGCCGGGCACTTCCCAGGCCACCGAGGCCGATAGCCCGTGAGTCGAACGTCGAGGAGTGGCGCCGGTCGTGACCAAAAGGAACGCGCCGGTCCCGTAGGTACATTTGGCCTGGCCGGCCACCAGGCAGCCTTCGCCCACCAGGGCGGCCTGCTGGTCGACGGCCAGGCCGGTAACGGGGAGCGGAGGCCCGAACGCCGTCGTCATTCCGACCGGGGTGGCGCACCCGACCACCTCGGGCAGGTCGGTGGCCTCGAGACCGAAGATGCCGGCCGCCTCATCGGACCAGCGACGGCTTTCGAGGTCGAGCACCATCGAGCGAGACGCGGTGGTCACGTCGGTTACGAAGGCGCCGGTCAGGGCGTGGAGGAGCCACGTGTCGGTGGTGGTGACGACCCCTTCGGAGGTCCGGTTCCGGCGCAACCAGGCCAGCTTCGGTGCCGAGAAGTACGGATCCAACGGAAGACCGGTGAGCTCGCCCAACCGGGCCTCGTGGCCGACCAGTCCGTCAGTAACCGAGAGCGCCCGGCGGTCCTGCCACGAGAGCGCGGTGGTCAACGGCCGGCCGGAGTCGGGGTTCCAGGCGAGGACGGTCTCCCCCTGGTTGGCCAGCCCGATGCCGTGCACCACCACGCCGGCTTGGCCGATGGCCGCCCTACCGGATGCCAGGACCGATGCCAGGAGCTCGGCCGGGTCCTGTTCGACCCCGGAGTCACCGGTCGCCACCGGGTGGACCGGGCACTCGGCGACGCTGAGTGTCGTCCCGGCTTCGTCGACGACGAGCGCCTTGGTCGCCGAAGTCCCCTGGTCGATAGCCAGGATGTTCACCGCCCGCCGCCCCCTGCTCTTTGCCTATCGGCCTCCACAGCGCAACGCTACCCAGTCACACCGGTCCCTGTTCCGAAAGAGCAAGGACCGCTCAACTGGCCCCGGACTCCGACTGATCGGGCGGCGGGCATTCCTGGGTGCCGGCCACCCCGCCTCCTCGCGGGAGGCAGGACTCCCCCGGGGCACCGGCAGTACCGGCGATCCGGGGGAGTCCTCACACTGCGATCGTGGCCGAAATCAGTTGTTGATGCCGACCGCCAACTTCTGGGTTGTGGAGTACGCACCCGAGGTGGCCGTCACCGTCACCAAGTGGGTATTGACTGCAGAGGTGGGCTGGCCGTAAAGGGTGGCCGTCCCATTTCCGTTGTCCACGAAGTGCAGGCCCGACTGGAAACCGCTCAGGGAGGCTGCAATGGATACGCCCGCCCCTACCCCCGTAGTGGTGATCGTGAAATTCTGCGTCGGTGGGCCGCTGCGGGAGAAGTTCGCAGATGCCAGCGACGAGAAGGCCAGCACGTGGACCGTGAAGGTCTGGAGCGTGTCGGGACCAATGCCGTTATTGGCGTGCAGGGTGAACGTGAAGTTTCCGCCGCCGGCCGGACCGGTCCCCGTCAACTTGGCAGTTCCGGCTTTGTTGCCTTTGCCCGGGCTCAGCGTCAGCCAGGCCGGGAGCCCCGAGGCCGTGATGGTGGCCACCGGGTGACCGGAAGTGGTCACCGTGAAGTGGACCTTCTTCCCTACCGCCGTCTGCACCGATGGCGCTGAGGTGATGGCCGCGGTATTCGACGAACTGACGATGGCCGTCGGCCAGAACCCAGGTTGACCGGCGTGGAGCGGGTCCGGCGTGAAGGAGGCGATCCACGGAGTGAGGGCCAGCGGTCCGGGTCCGCCCGTAGCCGAACAACCGGAGGTGTTCGGACCGGTGGCACAACCCCACCAGTTGTTGGCCGCAGTGAGCGACCCGGTCGAGGAACTCCCGATCCCCCCCGAGGTCACGCCGCCCAGGCTGTTGTGGGTCACGGTCGCCGTGGTCACACCGACGTTGTTGGTCGTGTCGGTGAAGATGTCGGCCGAGTCCGTTGTCGTCGCCGAGATCCCACTGAAGGCGTTGTTGGCGATGGTCGGCGAGGTCGTCGGGCCTTCGAGCCCGATGCCATGGGCCCAGTGTCCGTTGAGGGTGTCGATGGTATTGCCCAGGACCTGGGCCCCGGATGTCGGCCGATTGAAGATGAGGCCGTACGAGCCCCATGAACCGCCCTGGATGTTCGTGATGCGGTTGAGCGTGATGAGCAGTCCCGTTCCGGTCAACGTGCTGGACGAGTCACCGACCTGGATGCCCTGTGCAGATCTGTGCTGCGTGCCGACCGAGGTGATGTTCTCGATCAAGTTCCGGGCGACGGTCACGTTGTTGGGCGTGGCCGAGTTGTTGGCCGAGACGTCGACCCCGATCGGGTTGCCGGCCGGGGTGGCAAGGCTGCCCGACGTGGTCATTCCGGTGATGATGTTGTCGGCAACCGTGGCCCCGTTCGAGCCTGGATCGATCTGAACGCCGAAAGCTGCACCCGAAGGACCGGCATCCGGCGCCGTCTGTCGGAGAGTGAAGCCGTCCACCGTGACACCGGGCGAACTCACCTGCACGGTGTAGTCGTTCCCGCTGACGTTGCCCGTCGAGATGACCGATTCAGGCGAGCGGCCCCCGCCGGTGGCCGGAACGGTGGCATTGGCCCCGAGCAGTGATAGCGGATGGGTGACCGAGACGTTCTCGTTGTAGGTGCCGGCGGCCACGTGGACCGTGCCACCCGAGGAAACAGTGTTGGCGGCGTGCTGGATAGTGGCGAACGGCGAGTCGGCGGCGCCCGAGTTGGTGTCATTGCCTGAGGGGTTCACGTAGCACACGGTGGTGCAGGTGGCCTCAGTGTTGAACTGCACCGCCGGCTCATAGGGGGACCAGCATCCGGTGCCCTGGCCATTGTCGATGCGGAACGTGCCGGTGGTGGTCTGGTCGGGGAGGCAGTAGTTGGCTCCAGTCGCGCTGTTCTGGTACACGCTGTCGCTGCCTGCGGGGTCGGACCCGACGGTCGGCCCGGTCCCGAGGTCGTTCAAGGCCAGGTTGAGTGAGTCGTACGGGCCGCCGGCGCCACCGACAGGGTTGTAACCCCATGTTGTCGTGTTGATGGCCACGCCATAGACGATGTGGTCAGGCACCGTCACGGGAACGGGGAAGGTGAAGGTGACCGGCGCCAGGATCCCGTTGTGGCAGACGTTGTCCGTACCGAGGTACCTATGGCCATTGGGGTCGTTCGGGGCTGGCATAGTCGGATCCGCGCACACCGAAGTCGGTCCGGCCGAACTGGGCCGGAAGGGGATGTTGAACGTCTGGGTGACCGTGGTGATCGAGGATCCGACGGCGTTGGCCGGCCCCACGTTGTAGAGATTCAGGGTGATGGGCTGCGAGAACGTCGCACCCGGAGTCGTCGTGCACGTGCCGTCAAACCAGTTGCCCGTCTCACAGGCCCAGCTCTCCATGTCCACCACGACGTTGGTGAGCGAACGGGACGAGCCCGCAGAGAAGGCGATCTGCTGGCCCAGTTCCGCCGTCTGAGTTGCCTGGTACGCCTCACTGACAAGGGAGACCGGGTTCGGGCTGATGGTGGTGTCGTAGGCGACCGTGGTCGGGGTGACCGCACCGGCCACCGTGTGAGGAACCGTCACCAGCCCCATGGTCAATGTCCCCACCAGTACTGCCAAGACCACCAAGACTCGCCGCATCGCCAAAACTCCTTGCACCCTCGATCGGCAGCCAGCAATGTGCGGGCCAATGGAGCCCTTGGGCACCGTAGACCTCAGCCGCCGCCTTCTGGCCGACCCGGAACCATTCCGTTGCCAGAAGTAGTAGCCCAAGCAATCAGCAATTGCCAGCGCGAATATCCGGGAATTCCGACATGAATTCGCAAAGCCGCAGGTCAGAGGCGTGGGCCGCGTAGTGCGTCATGGTTACTGATCGCCGAAGCCTCACGCTGCGTGATTCAGCGGCCAACAACGGTGGCCGACTCGAGCCCTGAACAGCCAATCAATTGATGAAGGTACCGGCTCGAGCCGTGATGGGCCCTGCCTACACCCTTGCCATGTTGTCGAACCGAGCGTGGTGTCCGATGAAGGCCAGCCGGGTGGTTCCGGTCGGACCGTTACGGTGCTTGGCCACGATCACCTCAGCGGTCCCCTGCGTTTCGGCGGCGTCGGGGTTGTAGACCTCGTCGCGGTAGAGGAAGAGGACCACGTCGGCGTCCTGCTCGATCGAGCCTGACTCCCGAAGGTCGGCCAGCATCGGCCGCTTGTCCGGGCGGCTTTCGAGGGAACGGGACAGCTGCGACAGGGCCACCACCGGCACTTCGAGCTCACGGGCCAAGATCTTCAGACCGCGACTGATCTCGGAGACCTCGACCTGCCGGTTTTCCGAGCCGTGGCGTCCGGTCATCAACTGGAGGTAGTCGACGACCACCAGGCTGAGACCTTCGCGGCTCTTGAGTCGGCGGGCCCGGGCGCGGATATCCATGACCGTGAGGTTGGGATTGTCATCGATGAAGATCGGGGCCTCGCTCATCCGGCTGATGGCGTTGCCAATCTTCGGCCAGTCGGCCTCGCGCAGTTTGCCGGTGCGCATTCGGCCGGCATCGACGCGGGCCTCGGACGACAAGAGGCGCTGGGTGAGCTCCATGTGGCTCATCTCGAGCGAAAACAGGAGGACCGGCTTCTTGAGCTTGACTCCGGCATTGGCCACCATGCCGAGGGCGAAGGCGGTCTTGCCCATGGCGGGGCGGGCTCCGACCACGATCAGGTTCGAGGGCTGAAGTCCGGCCAGTTGCTCGTCGAGGTCGGTGTAGCCCGTGGCCAATCCGGTCACCGACTCACTACGGCTGAAGAGGAGTTCGAGGTGGTCGAGTGTGGCCCCCAGCAGTTCCTCGAGCGGCGTCATGGTGTCGACCACCCGGCGTTGGGCCACATCGAAGACCAGGCTTTCGGCCCGGTCGAGGACCTCGCTCACGTCCTCAGGGACGCTGTAGCCGAGCTCGCTGATCTCTCCAGCCACCGCCACCAGTCGGCGGAGCAGAGCCAGCTCCTCGACGATCTTGGCGTAGTACTCGGCATTGCCCACCGACGGTGTGTTCGCCTGGAGTGTGACGAAGACCGAGGTGTCGCCGATCGATTCCAACAGCTCGCGTCGGCGCAGCTCCTCGGTAACGGTCACCCAGTCGGCAGGCTCACCCCGGCCGTAGAGGGAGGTGACGGCCTCGAAGATGTACCCGTGGGATGCCTTGTAGAAGTCCTCGGCTTTGCAGTTCTCCATCGCCGAAGCGATGGCGTCACGGGAAAGCAGCATGGCACCGAGCACCGACTCCTCGGCCTCGAGGTTGTGGGGCGGGACGCGTCCGGCTGTTCCGGAACCTCCGACACGGGGGGTGAGCAGTCGTCGCGGGCGATTGTCATCAAAGGCTTGAACCATCGTGCGTCAACCATCGCCGATCGGGCCTGTGGAACGTAAGGGCATCTTCCTGCGGAAACTCGTGGTCGTGGCTGTGGACGGACCGTGGAAAACACCGGTCGGCCTGGGGACGGATCTCACCATGAAGACATCGTCGCCCGAGGGTGTGACCTCGCGGCTGGGCCCAGCCGGGCCCAGCCGAACCGACACCCCGGAATGGAAAACGCCTCAGCCGGAGCCGAGGCGATTCCACTGCATCTAATCGACCGGACGGCGGCTGGGCCGGCGGTACCGAGAGCGGGTTCAGTCCTCGGCGACCACGTTGACCGTGAGTTCGAAGACCACGCCACCGATCAACTCGACACGCACGTTGTGCTCACCGACCGTCTTGATCGGATCCTCGAGCACCAGGTCGTGGCGGTCGATGACCGCACCGGTCTGTTCCTCGACGTGGCGTACGATGTCGGCGGCGCTCACCGAGCCGAACAGCTTCTCGTTGGCGGCCCGGGCGGTGATGGTGATGGTGTTTCCCACCAGGGTCTTGGCCACAGTTTCCGAGCCTTCACGGTCCCGGGCGTCCTTGAGATCACGCGATCGGCGCATCGACGCGGCCTGAGCCTCGACGCCGTCCGAGGCAATGATTGCCTTACCGGCTGGCAAGAGGTGGTTGCGGGCAAATCCACCGGCGACGTCGATGATGTCGCCTCGCTTGCCGACCCTGTCGACGTCAGTGCGGAGGAGGACCTTCATGACTCCTCACCTGCTTCCTCGACAGTGGTGGTCTCCTCGGCATTGGTGATCTCCTCGGAGTCGATCGCCACGACAGGAGACTCGGCCACCGTTTCGGCCACCAGGGGTGGCGTGCCGTCGGGAATTGCGGCCGAAGCACCGTCGGCGCCCAGCGTCCGCTCCTCGTCACGTCCGCGACGTCCGCCTCCGCCGGCAAAGCCGCCGTCGCGACCGCCACGGCCGCCCCGGCCGCCCGGGCGCTCCGTAGTCGTCCGTTGGGTGTAGGGGAGAAGCACGAGCTCACGCGCCGTCTTGATAGCGATGGCGACGTCGCGCTGATGCTGCGTGCAGTTGCCCGAGACGCGACGGGCTCGGATCTTGCCCCGGTCGCTCATGTACTTACGGAGCATGGCGACGTCCTTGTAGTCGACCCACTCCACCCGGTCCTTGCACAGTGAGCAGGGCTTCTTCTTGACGCGACGCCCGGTGTCCTTGGGCGCCCGCCGTGCGGTGCTGCCTCCACGATCGTTGTTCCTGGCCATAGCTAGAAAGGCTCCTCGCTGTATCCGTATCCGGAGTCGGCAGGTGCGCCGCCCCCGCTCGACTGTCCGCCGCCGCCCGACTGTCCGCCTCGTGTCCCGCCGCCACCTCCGCCGCCCGAGGACGGCCCGTCACCGGGGCTGCGCCGTTCGTTCTTGGTGACCTGGGCGGTCGCCCAGCGGATGCTCGGACCGACCTCGTCGGCTACGACCTCCACCTTCGAGCGCTTGTCCCCATCCGATGTCTCCCAGCTGCGTTGCTCGAGGCGACCCGTCACGATGACTCGCGATCCCTTCGTCAGCGACTCGGCGGCGTTTTCGGCCATCTCCCTCCAGCACACAACGTCGAAGAAGGACGTGGCCTCCTCCCACTCCTGGGTCTGGCGGTTCTGCCACCGGCGGTTGACTGCCAGCCCGAAGCTGGCAGTTGCCTGGCCGGTATTGGTGAAGCGGAGTTCGGGGTCGCGGGTGATGTTCCCCACCAGGGTGACTGCGTTGCCAGCCATGGTCAGCCCTCCCCGTTGGCGGCGGCTGCGGCTGCGGCGGCACGACGGCCGGCGACCTTTTCCGGTAGTCGGATGACTTTGTGACGCAGGACCTCGTCGGCCAGCACGAACACCCGCTCCATATCGGCGACGGCCGGCGGCTCGGAGTTCAGCTCGATGACGACGTAGTAGCCCTCGCGCTTGTGCTGCAGCTCGTAAGCGAAGGTCCGACGACCCCAGCGCTCGACGCGGCCGGGGTTTCCCCCTTTGGCCTTGAGCGCGGTGAGGGCTCGGTCGAGCACCCCGTTGACCGCAGCTTCATCAGCCGCGGTATCGAAAATGACCATGGTTTCGTAGGGCCGCATGAACGGCTCACCTCCCTCTGGATCGGGCGCACTGCACCCGAGCCCCACGGCGTGGGGCAGGTCGGACTATGACAACGACCACCTGAATACAGCGCATGGTGGCCGGAACAGCCAGAGCACTCTAGCCGACGGTCAGTGGTATACCTCCGCATCGGCCGGGAAGGCCCCGGATCGGACGTCGGCGGCGAAGGCGGCCACGGCGGCCGTGGCGTCATCGGCCAAGTTTGCGTAGCGCCGCACGAACTTGGCAGTGCGCTCCGTAACACCCAGCAGGTCGTGGAGCACCAGCACCTGGCCGTCACACCCTGCGCCGGCGCCGATCCCGATGGTGGGTACTTCGAGGGCCTCGGTGAGTGCATGTCCGACCTTCTCGGGGACGGCCTCGACGACAAACGCGAACACCCCGGCATCCACCAGTGCCTGAGCCCCGGCAATCAGGGAGGCAGCGGCGCCGTCGTCCCGGGCCTGGACCCGGAATCCACCGAGGGCGTGTACCGACTGGGGGGTCAACCCGATATGTCCCATGACCGGGATTTCCGCCTTGACCAGTGCCTCGACCATCGGGGTCCGCACGGCCCCGCCCTCGAGCTTGACGCATTGGGCGCCGGCCCGGATCAAGGTGGCCCCGTTGCGGACGGTGTCGGCTACGTCGACGTGGTAGCTCATCCAGGGCAGGTCGCCGACGATCAGGGCCCCGGGCTTCGCCCGGGCCACCGCGGCCACGTGGTGGGCCATGTCTCCGATGGTCACCTGGAGCGTGTCCTCGTAGCCGAGGACCACATTGGCCAACGAATCGCCCACCAGGATGAGGTCGACCCCGGCGGCGTCGACGATGCGGGCACCGGGAGCGTCGTAGGCCGTCACCATGACCAGGGGCTGGCGTCCGTCGCGGACCTTGGTGGCGCGCACCTTCGGGACAGTCACGGGCGCGGACCGAGGGTCGGGCATTTGCTTCCTCCTCTTCTACCGTCCAGCGCCCGTAGGCTGCCGGCGGCATCGGCGGGACATGCCCGCGGAGTACGAGTTACTGCATCTCCATCCTACCCCTGCACGCTCCGGTCCGACAGTGGCGGCGTCTCACGGGAGTGTCAGGCCTTGGAGCGGCTGCGCAGCGGTTTGCGGGCTACCGCGTCCACCCCGGCGCCGGCCGGGTACATGCGCTGGAGGTGGTTCCACCGACAACCGATGCAGACTTCGACGACGTAACAAACGACCGGTTCCTTGCGCCGCCAGTAGCGGGTCAATTCAGTCTGGGTGGCGACACACCGGCCGCCGGGCGGCAACTTCGCGCCGAATACGAACGTCACCTCGACCAGATCGGCCTCCTCGCAGATGGGGCATCCTTCGCCCATCGGCCGGCCGAGGTTGGTGGCGGCGCGGATCAACTCGGGATGGGCATCGCACACGTCGAGGCGGGAGAGGCGGCCCTTACGGAACTCACGGATGACCGAGTTCCGGGCAAGGAGGTACTCGACCTGTCCCCCGGTGGGGGAGGTCTGCACTCCATCGAGCGCTCCGGGTCGGAAGCTCACCGGGCCAGGGTACCGCCTGCGTCCCGGCGAGGCACCGGATGCCGATCCGCCGACTTGGCGGTCCTACGCAATCCGACCCCGCTAAGGATGACATTTCGATGTATCAGGCCGATACATCGAAATGATGTATCGTTGAAGGTATGCAGTTGGTGAACACCCCCATCCACGACGGCCGGAGCGCCTGAGGTGCTCGAATTGGCCATCCTGGGCCTGTTGTTCGAGCAGGAGATGCACGGCTACGAGATCCGCCGCCGACTGCGCGACGAGTTGGGCCTGTTCGCCAACATCTCCTTCGGCTCTCTCTATCCCGCCCTTTCCCGTCTCGAGCGGTCCCTGGCGGTGACCGTCGTCGAATCGGGAGGATCCGTGCCGACATCGATCCCGGCCACCGGTTCGCTCAGTGGCGAGCGCGCCGGCCTGCGAGCCCGTCGGTCAGGCGCCGCCCTCGGGACCAAGCGATCACGCAAGGTGTACCGGATCACCGAGCAGGGCCGGGCCCTCTTCGAACAACTGCTGGGGGGCGAGGAACCGGCCGGCGCCGACGATGCTCGCAGCTTCGGTCTTCGTCTGGCCTTCGCACGACATCTGGCCCCCTCGGCCCGTCTGGCGCTGCTGGAGCGCCGCCGACTCCAACTGACCCGGCGCCTCGCCACCGACCGGGTGCGCGCCTCGGGCGAGCGCCTCGATGTCTACACCCGCTCGCTGGTCGAGCACGGCACCGAAGCGACCGAGCATGACATCGCCTGGCTCGACCGTCTCATCGAGGCCGAACGCCAGAAGCAGGCGCCGGCCCGTTCCGACACCGCTCGCACCACCGATCTTGGCGATTCCCATTCTGGAGACGCCATGACCTCGACCTCGACGACTCCTTCCGGGGCCGCATGAGCACCAGCACCTTTCGGGACGCTCCTGACACAGCGACCCCGGGGCGCGACCACCAACAGGAAAGGAATCACACCATGAGCAAGATCCGAGTGGCGATTGCTGGAGTGGGCAACTGCGCCAGCTCGCTGATCCAGGGCGTCGAGTACTACCAGGACGCGGTAGCCGGCGACGTGGTTCCCGGCCTGATGCACGTAGACCTGGGCGGCTATCACGTCAGCGATCTCGAGTTCGTCGCCGCCTTCGACGTGGATGCGGCCAAGGTCGGTCAAGACCTGGCCAAGGCCATCTTCTCCA
>Ga0075021_10001800_pt1 | contig 11093 bp, 9 predicted proteins | sample ColStrG_CSR_2012_FD_72749 | JGI IMG/M metagenome (GOLD analysis project Ga0075021, IMG submission 72749) | Freshwater sediment microbial communities in response to fracking from Pennsylvania, USA - Cold Stream Run_MetaG_CSR_2012 | ecosystem: Environmental > Aquatic > Freshwater > Creek >... | reverse complement strand
ATGGTCGCCAGGGCGACCACTTCCTACGCCGGTTCGGGAGCGGTGCGCCAGTGGTGATGGCTGTGGCAAGGTCGGGCGGTGCGATTTGTCGTGATCGGAGCTGGGGCCATCGGCGGTGTTGTTGGGGGGCGGCTCCAACAGGGTGGCTACCCCGTGGTGTTCGTCGCCCGGGGAGACCATGGCGATGCGCTCACCAGCGGTGGTTTACGCCTCCGGGCGCCCGACGGAGACACCCTGATCCCCGTCGAGGTGGCGCGCTCGGTCTCCGAGGTCGACTGGGAGTCCGATGACGCGGCGATCCTGGCCGTGAAGAGCAACGACACGCTAGGCATCGTGGCCGACCTCGCCATGGTGGCGCCGCCGTCGGTAGCCATCGCCTGCTTCCAGAACGGGGTGGCCAACGAGCGCGAGGCGCTGCGCCGGTTCGCCTCGGTGTACGCAGTATGCGTGATGTGCCCGGCCACCCACCTGGAACCGGGCGTCGTGGCCGCCCACGCCTCGCCGATCAATGGTCTCTTCGATCTTGGCTGTTACCCATCGGGGGTCGATGAGCGCGCCGCCGCCATTGCCGCCGCCCTCGAGAGCAGTGGATTCGTCTCGGAGGTCCGGCCTGACATCATGCGATGGAAGTACGGCAAGTTGCTGATGAACATGGGCAACGCCGTCGAGGCGGCGATGGGCCCCGAAGGGCGTTTCTCGGAAGTTGCGGCGCAGGCGCGCCGAGAGGCGGTGGCGTGCTTCCGCGCCGCCGGCATCGACTGCGTCTCACAGGAGGAGGATCGTGAACGACGCGGCGACCTGCTGCAGTTCGGCACCATCGATGGTCTACCCCACGGCGGCGGCTCGTCCTGGCAGAGCTTGGCCCGCGGTACGGGTCACATCGAGACCGACTATCTCAACGGCGAGATTGTGCTGCTGGGCCGCCTGCACGGGATCGCCACCCCGGTCAACGAGCGGCTGCAGCGGGTGGCCAATGGCCTGGCTCAGTCCGGGGCGGCCCCGGGGAGTCTTACCGAAGCTGACCTAGTGGGCTGAGGCGGTCAGTTGACCGGGTCGAGAAGGTCGCGGCGGTCCTGGAGGAATCGACGCTCGGTCGCGTTGGAAGTCAGGGCGAGCGCTCGGTCGTACGCAACGGTGGCGTCACCAGTTCGTCCGAGGCGGGACAGGAGGTCAGCCCGAGTGGCGTGGAACAGGTAGTAGCCGTCGAGGTCGAGATCCTCGACGAGGACCAGCGCCACCTCCGGTCCGTCGATCTCGGCCACGGCCACGGCACGGTTGAGGGCGACCACCCGGGTGGGGATGAAGGCGAACAACTGGTCGTAGAGCTGCACGATCTGATTCCAGTCCGTGTCCGCCGCGGTTGGCGCCACGCTATGCACCGCGTTGATGGCGGCCTGGACTTGATAGGGCCCTGGGGTGTTCCGCCGCAGGCACCAGCGCACGATCTCTTGGGCCTCGGCGATGGTGGTGTGGTCCCAGAGCGATCGGTCCTGATCGGGGAGGAGAACGAGCGACCCGTCGGGGGAGGTGCGAGCCACCCGTCGTGAGTCGATCAGCAACATCAAGGCGACCAGGCCATGGGCCTCGGGTTCGTCGGGCATGAGTTCGGTGAGCAGCCGGCCTAGGCGGATCGCTTCGGCGCACAGCTCGGCCCGAACCAGGGCATCGCCCGTCGATGCTGCGTAGCCCTCGTTGAAGATGAGGTAGATGACCGCCAGCACCGAGCGCAGGCGGTCGGGCAACGCTGCCGCGGCGGGGACGCGGAACGGGATGCCGGCGTCGCGGATCTTGCGTTTGGCCCGCACCAGCCGCTGGGCCATGGTCGTCTCGGTCACCAAGAAGGCTTTGGCGATCTCGTCGGTCTGCAGCCCCCCGAGCAGGCGCAGCGCGAGCGCCACCTGCGCGCTCGGGGACAACGAGGGATGGCAACACGTGAACATCAGGCGGAGGCGATCGTCACCCACGGGTCCCTCCTCGGCGCGCTCTTGGTCTTGGTCTTGGTCTTGGTCGTGTACGAGGGCGGCCTGGGCGTGACGGTCCTGACGCGATGCTTCGCGGCGGAGCCGGTCGATGGCGCGATGCGTGGCCGTGGTGAGAATCCATGCCGGTGGGTTCGGTGGGGCGCCGTCGACGGGCCATCGTTTGGCCGCGGCCACGAACGCCTCCTGGACCGCTTCCTCGGCCACGTCGATGCTCCCGAATTGGCGGACGAGGGTGGCGATGGCCCGGCCAGACTCGCGCCGGAAGACCAGCGCGAGCTCCGACTCAGGCATCGGCGCCACCAGCTACTCCTCTTGGAACGGACGTACCTCGACCGGGTTGTTGCACGCCTCAGAACCCCGGGCCGCCAACTCCAGCGCCACGTCGAGATCGGCGACCTGGATCACCCAGAACCCCCCAAGCTGTTCCTTGGTTTCGGCGTAGGGCCCATCGGTCATCAGCACCTCGCCTTCGTGGCCACGGACGACGGTGGCCGTGCTGGCGGGCTGGAGCCCTCCGCCGAAGACAAATGCACCCGACGCCTGCAAATCGGCGTTGAAGGCGGCGACGGCCTTGTAGGCCCGCTCCATGACCTCGGGGGCCGGCTGCTCGGCGTCCGGGTCGCCGTGGACCGAGAGTAGGTACTGCTTCATGGCGAGGCTCCTTTGCGGTGGGCCGGCACTGATTGCCGTCCTGCACCCTTACTACGAACAGGATCGCCGGAATCGACAAAGAATATGGAACACCTCGCAATATGGACGGAAATGGACCTCGGAGGTGCACTTCCGTCCATATTGCGGAGGGCGGCGCGTCAGTCGAGGTCGGGCCATCGGGTGGCGGTGGCCCGGCGGCGCTTGGGGCCGCGGTCGCCGAGGGTCCATGTGCGGCGCCAGGCGCCCAGCTCGGGTCCCTGCAACGAGGGAGAGTCGCCGGCGTGTGCTCGCTTAGTGGCCTGCCACCAGTCGGTGGCGTCTTCGTCGGCCAGGGCCGCTACCCCGGCCTCGATCCGGGTGGCGAAGCGGCGCGAGTCCTCCTCGTCGGTGGGTCGCAGCGGGCGGCCGAACGTGATGGTGGTGGGTGAGCGCCGGGGAATCGAACGACCCTTGCGCAGGATACGGCCGGTGCCTTCGACGTGAATGGGCACGACCGGCACCCCGCAGCGGAGCGAGAGGTAGGCCGCCCCGCCCCGGAACTCCTGACCCCAGCCGTCGGGACTGCGGCCTCCCTCGGGGAAGATGAGCATGCTCCATCCCTCGTCGAGGAGCGCAGCGGCATCGTCGGCTGATTTGCGGCCGACCTTGGTGCGTTCGATGGGTATGGCTCCGATGACCAGAGCTGAGAGCGGGGCGGTGAGCTTGTTCCCGAAGAAGTAGTCGGCGGCAGCGGCGATGAACATGTGATGGCGCCAGGGCTCGGGGATCGAGGACAGCACCAGCGGCGTATCGACATGGCTGTGATGGTTGGCGGCGAAGATCGCCGGTCCTTCGAGGTCGGTGAGCCGGTCGAGTCCCCGCAGGCGGGGGGCGGCCAGCAGCTGCATGGCCGGGGAGACGAGCCCCTCGAGCATCAGCACCCGAGCCATGCGGGCGGGGTAGCGCCGGGCCCAGTCGGTGTCGTAGTTGGCCCCGAGGGTGCTCTTCGCTACCGGCACGTCCACGCCACCGGGAACCGTCGGTGGGCGCAGGGGGAACGGGACCCGCCGCAGCGCGGCTGCGGCGGTGAGGCGCCCCGCGGTGGTGACCGTCGAACGATTGACCGGGATACGTCGGGCCAACTCGGCGATGCGATCGCCGTTCGCTTTCCTCGACGGCCCCGAAGCACTCACGTCACGTCCGCCATGAGGATCGGGGGGTTGTGGAGGTGGGTGATGGTGGCGTCGCGACCGACCGTGTCCGATGCCATCTCGAGGGCGTCTTGGAGGGTGGAAGCGGGCTTGAATCCGAGGCGGCGCACGGCCCGAACATCGCCGCCGACGATGATCACCTGACCGAGGTGCTGCATGGCATGCGCACCCCAGTACCACATGTAGAACGGGTGAACGCCGTGGTACGCGTACGACGTCCGGTACAGATGGCGGTACCACTCGTCCTCGGCGAACGACTTCTCGTACTTGGCTTCGATCTCGATCGGGTCGGTCGTTTCGGCCAATACCTGCTCGAAGAAATCGATGTAGCTGGGATGGTGGACGGGGTGGAACTCCCATGGCGTGGGATGGCTCATGATGAGCACGCCACCCTCACGTACCGGTGGCTTGCCTCGGTAGAGGTTGAAGAAGTAGCCGAGCCCGAGGCACATGACCAGGATCGGGTTCATGATCGAGTTCACGTTGTACGGGCAGATGTAGGGCAGACCCATGGTGAGGATGTCGGTCTGTCCCTCGACGGGGACGAGGTGCTGTTTGTAGACGTTGGCCGTCGTGACTTCGTGCACGGCCTCGACCTCGCCGGCTTGCACCGACGTCATCTGGTGGGGAGCTCGCCAGCTTTGGAAGATCGACCGGCGGGTGCGCGCCGGCATGCGGTCCAGGCCGGCCTTCATGCCCATGAACGCCACCCGGTCACGAGTGGTCCATTCCCATTCGCGCTTCTGCAGCACGCTCATGGGGCCCTCGGTGCCGAACACGTTGTTGTTGATCGTCGTCTCGATCTGGAACACCTTCACTCCGGAATCGCGCAACACCTTGCCCATGCGCCAGTTCGACGAATGCAGCTCCGAGGCGTGGCGGTCCATGAACGACTTCGAGTGCTGCATCGTCTTCACGTTGTGGTGGTGACGCAGGCTGCGGTAGCTGGAGAGTCCGGTGGCGGTGCTCTTCCAGCCTCCGTCCATCGACACAATGTTGATGTTGACGTAGACGAGCAGGTCGCTCTCAGCCGCCCGCTTGTTGATCTCGACCTCCTCGCCCTGGTCGGTGGTGCCGATGAGCGTGAGGTTGTCGGGATCCTCGGCATCGTGGTTGTAGAGCAGACCGTGCGGAGCGAAGGCGTCGTAGACCCGATCGCCCACGGCGTGACGCAGCTCGTCCTCGGTCATACGCCGATGCAGGGCGAGCGCGGCGATGAGCTCGACATCGTCGACCCCGGCGGCCGCGGCCAGATCGAGCACCTGCTCGATCACCCGTTGGCGGATGTCCGGGCGCTTCATGGGGGGCAGCGGCAGCGAGATGTCATCGAACGCGATGGTGAGGCGCATGCCGGGGCGCAGCAGCGCGGGCAGTGGTTCCGAGTCACCGTGGGGATTAACGAGGGCGTGATGAATGGCGCCTTCGATGTCGTCGAGCGGCTCGAGCGGCTCACCCGGATAGATGATGCGCGAGCGCCCGGGCGGCAGCTTCTCCAGCTTGAAGTTCTCCCCGTGGTGGAACAGCACCGGCGGCGTAGCCCGATCCACGTCCAACACGAATCCTGGTCTAGGCACGTGTTCGTTCCCTCTCGTTTCTGAGATCGAAGGCAATTTTCACGGCGCCGCGGGGGCCGGCGGCGGCGGCGTGGGCCACGGCGTCGGTGAAGCGCGACAGGGGATAGGTAGCGGTCACCAGGCGCCCGAGATCCGCGCCGCGCACGAGGTCGAAGGCGAGGTCGAAGGTGCGGCGGCGGGAGCCGTCGTCCAGCGTCTCGGTGCCATAGGCGTAGGCCCCGAACAGGGTGATCTCGCGTTGCCACAGGCCGGTGAGGTCGACATGCACGTGGCCGGGCATACCGACCATGGCGACCCGTCCCTTGGGCCGCACGACGGCCAGGGCCTCGGTGACGCTGGCCTCGCTGCCCACGCAATCGACGACCACGTCAGCCCCGCCGGCCAGCCGGTCGATGTCGCCGTCGCCCAGCGCCAGAGTCCCGGTGGTGCGCCGCACGGCCCGCTTCAATTCGCTCGGTGCAATCACCTGGGTGGCGCCCAACTCCTGCGCCAATTCTCGCTGGGCCGGGTACTTGGCGGTGGCCATGATGATGCTGGCCGGGGTGTAGGCCCGGAGGGCGGCGATGGTCAACAAGCCGAGCGTGCCCGAACCGATGACCACCACCGTGTCGCCGTCGCGAATCCCGGCGGCCAACGCACCATGGATGGCGCAGGCGGTCGGCTCCACGATGACCGCGGCCTCGTCGCTCATATCGGCCGGCACCGGATGAATCTGGCTGGGGTGGGCCACCATGCGGGTCGACCAGCCGCCGCCGGTGTCGCAGCAGAACCCTGTCTGCAGCCCCGGTTCGAGGTCGCCGAAGGCGATGCGCTCGCAGTTGCCCAGATCGCCGCGGGCGCAGGCGGCGCACACCGGGTTGATGTTGCGGGTCACGCAGCCCAGCACCGGCTCGACGACGACTCGGTCGCTGCCGTCAGTGCCTTTCCGGTCCGCCACGATCTCGTGACCGGGAACGAAGGGGAACGACACGATCGGCTCGAAGTATCGGGATGAGGTCCCGTCGATGGTGGCCAGATCGCTGCCGCAGATGCCCGACAGTCGCGGGCGGAGTTCGACCCAGTCCGGTCCGGGCAGGCGGGGGGCGTCGAGATCGCGCAACCGGAGGGGACCCACCCGGGCCCCCGCTCCGGGCATGGCCCGACCGGCCAGTACGGCCGCCGCGTAGCGGGGCACGTTGCGTTCGAATTGGAGGGCCTTCATCGCCTGGTCCTCACCGGTTCGCGCCACCGGGCGAGCGCACCAGCGGGTTGGCCAGGCCGCCGTGGCGGTGGCGGCGACTCCCGATCGGGACCAACGTCCGCGGCGCGCCGGGGGACTTGGCCCACTGCTCGACCAACCAGCCCCGCTTGCGGGCCAGTGTCGCCAGGCGGGTCTCGGGATTGACGGCGACGGGGAAGCCCACCGCCTCGAGCATGGGCAGGTCGCTGGTCGAGTCGGCGTAAGCGACGGACTCACGCAGGTCGAGATCGTTGGCCGTGGCGAAATCCATGAGGGCCTGCGCTCGGGTCTCACCGGTGGGCGGCACGTTGGTCATCTCGCCGTTGTAGGTGCCGTTCGGTCGCACGCCGAGTTCGGCACACACGATGTCGTCGAAGAGGGGGCGGAGCGGTTCGATCACGAAGTCGAGGGCGCCGGTGATGAGCACGGTGCGATGGCCCAGCCGACGATGCTCGCGGACCCGGCGGATGGCGGCCGGGAACGACTTGGCCAGGATGAGTTGGCTGAATATCTCGGCCGCGTCCTCTTGGATCTGATCAACGGGTGCGCCTTCGTAGCGTCGGTAGAAGAGCCGGAGGAAGTCGCTGCGGTCTTTGCGGTCCAGGGCCAACAGCGAGGGAGCCTCGGCCAGCGTGCGGACCACGAAGCGCAGGCGTTCATCGGGAGGGAGGCGGCGCGTGGCCAGCCACGAATACGACGACACGACGTTGGACGCGATGAGGGTGTTCTCGAGGTCGAAGGCCGCCAGGTGACGTTCCGGAGCGAGCACCTGGCTGCGGAGGCGGTCGGCGCGGCTCGGCCCGGTGCGGGCGCCCGGTGTGGACTTGACCCGACCGTGCTCGACGACCGACGGCAGGTGGATCTCGGTGACGTACCGATCCCAGTCGATGGCCCGGGGATCGAACAGGAACACGGCCTGGTCCTCGGGCGTCTGCGTGTCCCACAAGGCGAGCAGCCGGTCGAGCCCGTAGACGGCCTCGCATTCGGCATAGGCGCCGTAGAGCTCCACGTAGCCAAGGGCCCGTTCGAGTTCTTCCCGCCGTTCTTCGATGGTGGCGCTGAGTTCGGCCTGCTTGCCTCGGAGGGGTAGGGCGCCGAGCACTTTCTCGGCCCGTTCCAGCATGGTTTTGGCCTGGGAGAGCTGGTCCTGGACCCGACCCCGGCCGGGGAACGTCCACTCGGGCACCACGATGGGCTGGCCGTCGTTGTCATAGAGCGGGTGCTCCTTGAACCAGCCGCTGACCAGGTTCACCAGGCGGCGGTAGCGCAACGGGTTCTGTGAGCCCGACGCCACCTGCACGACCTCGGGCACCGGCTCGCCGGTGGTGGGGTCGGTGTCGGGACCCTTGGCGGCCACGGCGATGATGGCGGCCACCACGAGGTCGACGGGGATGACGTCGACGATGCCCTCGGGAACGCCGGGGAACTCCTTCAGAAGACCCCGGGCGTAGGAGATGATGACCGGCTCGGCCATGCGGAAGCCGCGGATCCAACCGGGCTTGGGTTCGGACAGGGCCGACTCGATGATGGACGGGCGCACGATGCTGACCGGGACCGACCCGTGCGTTTCGAGGAGCGCTCGTTCGCCGAGCGCCTTGGTGTAGGCGTAGGCGTCGGGCCATCCCAGCGACGCGGCGCGTGCTCGGCCGGCGCCGACCAGGCGATCGTTGACCCATCGGCCCCGCAGCTGCTCGGTCTTCGACGCCAGTGCCGGTGTGCCGGCCGCTCCCAGTTCGCGTCGGGCCGCCTTGCGGAAGTCGGCCAGCATCTCGGGCGTGCGGCTGGTGGCCTCGGCGTCGCTTCGGGTGCGGCGGGCGCCTTCGACCTCGCGGCGCCAGTCGATGTCGACCGAGAATGGGTCGTCGGCCACCATGATCTCGGGAGCGTCGCCTCGGCGGTTCCCGGCCACGTAGCACGTGGAGACCGCGACCAGGTGGGGGGCGACGCCGAGGTCGTTGAGCGTGGCGGCGATGCGGGTCGGACCCAATAGGTTGACCTCGACCGCTCCGTCGAGCGGCGAGTCGAACGAGACGGTGGCCGCCGAATGGATGACGATGTCACAGCTCGCCAGCGCGGCGCGGCCCGCCTCGTCCAGACCTAGACCGTCGGTGCTCACGTCCCCCGCCACCGCGGAGACACGCCGGTTGGTCATCTCGGCGAAGCCGTCCTTGCCGAACTCGGCGCGCAACCGGTCGAAGGCATCGTTCTTGAAGATCTCGCGGGCGATTCGTTGCTCGACCGTCGATCGCTTGCCCGGGCGGACGAGCAGGACGACCTCGCAATCGGGGACGTTGCGGAGCAATCGCTCGAGCAGAGCAGTGCCCAAGAACCCGGTCGTGCCGGTGATGAAAAGGCGCTTTCCGGCGAGGTCGTCCGCGATCACCCCTACGTTCTAGCAAACATGCTCTACCATTTGGTAGATGACGACCAAAGATCGTGTGCTGAGCGAAGCTCTGGCGTCGTTCGGCACCCGTGGGTTTGATGCCACCTCCCTCGATCAATTGGCCGCTGAGCTGGGCATTCGCAAGCAGACGATCCTCTATTACTACCCGTCGAAGGTCGAGTTGCTGGACGCCGTCATCGACCACAGTTCGGCGGCGCTGGCCGCGGTCCTCGAGGAGGCTCTGGCCGACGCCGGTCCCGGATGGGATCGGGTTGAGGCCATCATCCGGTCGGTGTTTCGCCTCGCCCTGCGCCGCCCCGAGCTGTTGGGACTGCTGCGTGAGGTCAGTCGCCTGGGCCCTCCGGCGGCCACCCGACTGACCGACAATCTCGATCCCCTCGTCACCCGAGCCCGGGAATTTCTGGAGGCGGAGATGGCGGCGGGCAACATGCGCACCACTGATGCCCGCCTCGTCCTGCTGTCGACCTATTCGACCGTTCTCGGCGTCGCCACTGAGGTAGAGGTGCTTCGTGCCGTCGGCATCGAGCCCACCCTGCGCTCGATGGTGATCCGTCGTCGCGAGCTGTTGCGATTCCTCCACTCGGCCTTGGTGGCTGATGACGTGGCCGAGTCCTGATCAACGGATGGCTCGTTGGGCCAGACTGGTTCCATGACTGCGGCCGTGGTGCTTGATCCGCTGATGGACGTCGATGAGGCGGCGGCCATGGTGGCGCTGTGCGAGGCCTTCCCCGGGTACGGCCTGTACGTGACCGAACGCAGCGATGGTGATTTCGCACCGGAACTGGCGCAGCGCTACGACGCGGCGGCGAACTACGTGCGCACCGGCGGTCGCTTCGGCCGGCGGGAACCGGCGGCCACACTCGCCCTGCGGACCAACTACCTGCGCGAGAGCTACGCCTATGGCGCCGAGGTCGTGGCGCCCGGGATCGAACGGTTCCTGCACGACGAGGCCTTGGCCGACGCCGCCCGGTCGCTCTACGGACGGCCGGTCATCGAGCCGGCCATTGCCTACGCCAACATCTTGTTGCCGGGCCAGGAACTCGCGGTGCACACCGACGTCCCCGAGTTCCGGGGGGCGAATCGAAAGCTCTTCCCCCAATGGCTGCTGGTGGTCATGCACCACTCCGGGTTGTTCGAACGGTGGCGGATGCCGATCGCCACGGGTATCGCCTACTTCGCCGATGAGTCGGCTGGTCTCCCCGAGGGGGGTGAGCTGGCCTATTGGCCGGACGGGGCTGATGGCCCGGTCACCGTGCTGCCCGCCCGCCACAACATCGCCATCGTCTTGGACGCCGACTCCGTGTTCCACGGCGTTGATCGGGTGGGTCCGCCGGCGACCGATCCCTTCGCACTCGGCCCCGGCAACGTGCTGCATCACGATGGCGGCCGATGGGTGTTGCGCCCAAGCAAGGGCAGCACCGAGGTGTTGACCACGTTCGACTGGAACGAGATCCGATTCTCGGTCTCGTGGAAGGCCTACTGCTTCGCCGATGACGCCGAGCGCGAAGCGTGGCGAACCCACGACGACGATCTATCTCTCGACCTGATCCTGGCGCAGCTCATCGCCGATCTGCGTCATCGGGGCGTGCTCACCACCGACGAGTTGAGCGAGCGGGAGCTGGCCGTGCTGCTGATCGATACCTACGAGCGTTATCCCGAGCCGATCTCGCTCTAGCCGGCGGCGGGCACGTCGACGCGGGTGGTCTCGATGCGTCCCGATCGAAGCTCGGGAGTGCGGGACGGATCCGACGAATCCGCGGTGCACACATAGAGCGACTGGCCATCGGTGCCCCCGAGGGCGCAGGCGTAGGCGGGTCGGCCGGTGGGGATCCAGTCGACCGGTCCGGCGCCTTCGACGACGCGCATCACGCCTCGGTTCACCGGGTCGGCCACCCAAATGCCGCCGGCGGCGTCGAGACAGATGCCGTCAGGCACGTTGGGCCGCAGGTCAGCCCACACCCGGGGGTTGCTCAGCGAGCCGTCCTCGCTCATGGTGTACGCCGAGAGTCGCTGCCCGAAGGACTCGGCCACGACGAGCGTCTCGCCGCCGTCGGTGATGACCATGCCGTTGGG
>Ga0075021_10001799_pt1 | contig 11095 bp, 9 predicted proteins | sample ColStrG_CSR_2012_FD_72749 | JGI IMG/M metagenome (GOLD analysis project Ga0075021, IMG submission 72749) | Freshwater sediment microbial communities in response to fracking from Pennsylvania, USA - Cold Stream Run_MetaG_CSR_2012 | ecosystem: Environmental > Aquatic > Freshwater > Creek >... | reverse complement strand
GGCCACGAAGGCGCGCCAGGCGCAGTCGCGCGTGAAGAAGCTCGCCAAGATCGAGCGGATCGAGCGCGACCCGACGGACGGCCGCGGCCTCGAGTTCTCCTTCGCCGCGCCCGAGCGCACGGGACGGGTCATCTTCGAGCTGCTCGACGCCCGTGTCGAGGTCGGCGGCGATCACGGCGCCGCGCCGCTGGTGCTGCTCGAACACGCCGAGTTGTGGCTCGAGCGGGGCGAGCACGTCTCGCTGGTCGGGCCCAACGGGACCGGCAAGACGACGCTGATCGACACGCTCGCCGGCCGGCGAGCGCTCGCGGCGGGCAAGCTCAGCACAGGCCACAACGTCAAGGTCGGCTACCTCTCCCAGCATGCCGATGAGATCGGCGCGGGCGGCGCCCCCGAGCAGAGCGTGCTCGACGCGGCGCAGCGCGCCACCGGCCTCAGCCCGGGCCGCGCTCGGGCGCTGCTCGGGCGCTTCCTGTTCTCGGGCGAGGAGGCCGAGAAACCGCTGAGCGGGCTCTCCGGCGGGGAGCGCAGACGGCTTTCGCTGGCGGTGTTGGTCCAGTCCGGCGCGAACGTTCTGATTCTCGACGAGCCGACGAATCACCTTGACATCGAGAGTCGCGAGGCGCTCGAGGACGCGCTGCGGGCGTTCCCCGGTGCCGTGCTGCTCGTGTCTCACGACCGCGCGCTGCTCGACGCCGTCGGCACGCGCACGATCGCCGTCGACGAGCGCTCGCTGCACAGCTACGTTGGCGGCTGGCCGGAGTACGTGCGCGTGCGCGACGAGAGCCGCGCCGGCGGTGCTCGAGCGATCTCGCCGCTCGCGCCGCCGCCCGATGGCTCGCTGTCCGCACGGACGAACGGCAAGGCCGATGCCGCCGTCGCGGCGGGCGCCGGCGGCGCAACCTCGCCGGCCGCGGTCACGGCGACACGCGCCGGCGGCGCGAGGCCCAAGGCGAAGGGCCCTTCAAAGAATCGCCTCAGCGCCCAGGCGAAGGCGGAGCGAGCGGTCGAGGATGCCGAGGCGTCGCTGAGCACGCTCGAAAGCGAGCTCGCCGAGCCCGCCGCATGGGCGACGCCCTACGAGGCAGCGAAGTCGCAAGCGCGCCACACGGCCGCGACGCGCGCGGTCGAGCAGGCCTACGCACACCTCGGGACGTTGATCGACTGACCTAGACTTGGGGCATGGGTCAGCTGAAGGCGGCGCGCAACGTCGCGATCGTCCTCGCGATCGCCGCGGCTGTGTACGTGCTGCCGGGGGGCGGCCGCGCGGCGCGCACGTTCGAAGCCGCACTGTGGGTCGCGTTCGCAGGCGGGATGTCCCTTCTCGGCCTGCGCCTATACCGCGAACGTCGCATGTGGCTCTACGGCCTCGGCGACCGTCATCGTGGTCTCCTGTACGGGGCGCTCGCGGCCGGCGTGTTTGCGTGGATGGCGCGCGCGCGAATGTGGCAATCGGGTGTCGGCGAGCTCGCCTGGTTCGTACTCGTGCTCGGCGTCGTGTGGGCGCTGATGGAGGTCTACCGCTACTCGCGCACCTACTGAGCTGCGCCGCGCCGCGCCGCGCCGCGGCGGCCGCCCGCTCGACGCGGGCATCGGCAGAGCGCGGCTGTTCGTATCCTCGCAGTGATGCCCGTGAGCGACGCCGAGAGTGCAGCGAGCGACGCGCTGGCGAGCCTCGCCGACCAGCGACGCGCCCTGCCGGACCAGCCGGGCGTGTACCTCTTCCGCGACGCGCGCGGGAGTGTGATCTACGTCGGCAAGGCGAAGTCCGTGCGCAAGCGCGTCGCCTCCCATTTCGCCTCGGCGCAGGTCCCAAGCAGCCCCGGCCACGCCGAGATGCTCGCGAGCATCGAGCAGATCGAATGCGTTGTCGTCGCCTCCGAGGCGGATGCGCTGCTGGCGGAGCAGAGCTTCATCAAGCAGTACCGGCCGCGTTTCAACATCCGCCTGCGCGACGACAAGTCCTACCCGTTCATCGCGATCTCGCTCGAGGAGGACTATCCCCGCGTCTACTTCACGCGCGAGCGACACCGCTCGACGCGCGTCTATTTTGGGCCGTACTCCAACGCGAAGCGCGTGCGCTCCACGCTCGAGGTGCTCGCGAAGGTCTTCATGTTCCGCTCCTGCACCGGCCCCGAGCCGGGACGGCGCAGCGGCAGCCCATGCCTGGACTACTACATCAAGCGCTGCGAGGCGCCGTGTGTGGGGTATGTGTCCAGGGAGGACTACCGCCGCAGCATCGACGGCGTCGTGGACTTCCTCTCGGGCCGCTTCTCGGCGATCGAGCGCGACCTCGAGGAGCGCATGCGCACAGCAGCCGCCGACGAGGAGTTTGAGCAGGCGACGCTCGAGCGCAACCGGCTCCAGGCGGTCCGCTCGCTGCTCGAACGCCGTCGCGTGACGAGCGAGTCCGTCGGGACCTTCGACGCGGTCGCCGTCGCGCTCGACGGGCGCGAGGCCAACGCGCAGGTCTTCCAGGTGCGCGACGGGGTCCTCTCCGACCGCCAGTCGTTCTACCTCGCCAACGAGACCGAGCGCGAGCTCGCGGAGGTCGTCGAGGAGTTCATGCTCCAGTACTACGGCGGGCAGACCGCGATCCCGGCGCTGCTGGTCGCCCAGCGCGAGCTCGGTGAGCGCGCGGCGCTCGCCGATGCGCTGTCGCTGCGCCGCGGCGGTCCGGTCGAGCTGCGCGCGGCCGAGCGTGGCGAGAAGCGGCGCATCCTCGAGCTCGCCGAGCGCAACGCCCACCTCGCGCTCGATCAGGAGCGCCTGCGCTCGGAGCGCCGGCGCCAGGGCCGCGTCGAGGCCCTCGACGGCCTGCAGCACGCTCTCGGGCTCGACGTGCCGCCGATCCGGATCGAGTGCTTCGACATCTCGAACCTGGGTGGCACGCACACCGTCGCCTCGATGGTCGTGTTCGAGGGCGGCGCACCGAAGAAGTCCGACTACAGGCGGTTCAAGATCCGCACCCTCGATGAGGGCGTCCCCGACGACTACGCCGCGATGGCCGAGGTGCTCGGCCGTCGCTTCGCGCAGTGGGAGCGCCAGGCCGACATCTCGCCCCACGACCCCGCGTTCGACCCGAGCTTCGCGTCGCTGCCCAACGTCGTGGTGATCGACGGCGGCAAGGGCCAGCTCGCCGCCGGACTTGGCCCTCTGCGCGGCTTCCGCGAGCGCGGCGTCGCGGTGATCTCGCTCGCGAAGCGGATCGAGGAGGTGTTCGTTCCGGGCAGGCCGGCGCCGCTCGTGCTCGACCATGTCACGCCCGAGCTGCAGCTGCTGCAGCGCGTGCGCGACGAGGCCCATCGCTTCGCGATCACCCACCACCGCGCTCGCCGCGACAGCACGATGACCAGTTCGCTGCTCGATGAGCTGCCCGGCATCGGCCCGGCGCGCAAGCGTGCGCTGCTCGCGCACTTCGGCTCGCCCGATGCGGTGCTGGCGGCCTCCCGCGACGAGCTCCAGTCCGTCCCGGGGCTGCCGGCGAAGGTCGGCCGGGAGCTTTATGCCTACGTGCGCCGCGCCGGCTGAGCGGGGCGATCGTCGCGCTCGCGAAGGACACGACCCGGCAACCGGCGCTGTCCGCCGAAAGCGCCACAATCCAAGGACGATGGCCGTGATCAGGACCCTGCGCCCGCTGCGGGTCGCCGGCGGCAAGTCGGTCGAGCCGGTCGTGGAGTCGCGACTCGAGGACCTCGTGGTGATCACCGGCTTCTCCGGCGCCGGCAAGTCAACCGCGATGAACGTGTTCGAGGACGCGGGCTACTTCTGCGTCGACAACCTGCCGCCCGAGATGATCCGCTCGCTGGTCGACCTGTTCGTACACAAGGGCTCCAAGGTCGAGCGTGCGGCCGTCGTCTCCGACGTTCGCGGCGGCGTCTACTTCGAGGCGCTGCGCGCGGTCGTGGATGACCTCGACGCGCTTGGGCTCCGCCATCACGTGATCTTCCTCGAGGCGTCCGAGCAGTCGCTCGTGACCCGCTACAAGGAGACGCGGCGGCGGCACCCGCTCGCGCCTGAGGGGAGCGTCGCGGCGGGCGTCGCGGCCGAGCGCGCGCTGCTCGAGCCGCTGCGCGGTCGCGCGGATCTCGTGATCGACACGACGGGCATGAGCGCGGCGACCTTGCGCGAGAAGATCGCCCACGAGTTCCTGCCGCGCAAGACCGCGGGGCGCCTGTCGGTGACGTTCATGAGCTTCGGCTTCAAGCACGGGCCGCCGCGCGAGGAGGATCTCGCGTTCGACGTGCGCTTCCTCGCCAACCCCCACTACGAGCCCCAGCTGCGCGAGCTGACCGGCCTCGATGGGCCCGTCGTCGACTACATCGCCGCCGACGGCCGCCTCGCAGAGCTCTACGAGAGGCTGGGCGGCCTGCTCGACTTCCTGCTCCCGCAGTACGTCGCCGAGGGCAAGGCGCACCTCGTGATAGCGATCGGCTGCACCGGCGGGCGGCACCGCTCGGTCGCGATCGCCGAGCACCTCGCCGAGCGCTATGGCGAGCACGACGCCCTCGAGGTCACCGTCGCCCACCGCGACATCGACAAGCTCCCCCGCGGCGCCTGAGCGCGCGCGGAGGGCCCGGAGGTGCGTGGTTACGCACTCCGTCGGCTGCGGGCGCGCTGATAGCCTCCCGGGCGGGCCGGGCGATGGAGCGAGAGCTTCGTGGACCCGGCATCGTTCATTTTCGGCTCAGGAGGCAATGAATGCCCTTACGCGTGGGGATCAACGGATTCGGTCGCATCGGCCGGAACGTGTTCCGCGCCGCCAAGGCTCGGACGGACGCCGGCACGGCGGACATCGAATGGGTCGCCGTCAACGACCTGACCGACTCGCGTACGCTCGCGCACCTGCTCAAGTACGACTCGATCCTCGGGCCCTACCCGGGCGCGGTCGAGGACCGCGGGACGGCGATCGAGGTGGACGGCGCCAAGCTACAGGTCCTCGCCGAGCGCGATCCGGCCGCGCTTCCGTGGGGTGATCTGGGCGTCGATGTCGTGATCGAGTCGACCGGCCTGTTCGTCGACCGCGAGAACGCCGCCAAGCACCTCGCGCAGGGGGCCAAGAAGGTGATCATCTCGGCTCCGGCCACCGATCCGGACGCGACGGTCGTCCTCGGCGTCAACTTCGACGAGGTCTACGACCGCGCGCGCCACGATGTGATCTCCAACGCGTCGTGCACGACCAACTGCCTGGCACCGGTCGCGAAGGTCCTCAACGACACGGTCGGCATCAAGCACGGGCTGATGACGACGATCCACGCGTACACCGCCGACCAGCGCCTGCAGGACCTGCCGCATTCGGACCTGCGTCGCGCCCGCGCGGCCGCGATCAACCTGATCCCCGCCTCGACCGGCGCGGCGAAGGCGATCGGCCTCGTGATCCCGGAGCTGCAGGGCAAGCTCCACGGCTTCGCCGTGCGCGCGCCGGTGCCGACCGGCTCGGTCGTCGACCTGACCGTCGAGTGTCCGCGCGAGACGAGCGTCGAGGAGATCAACGGGGCCCTGAAAGCGGCCGCGGAGAGCGGCCCGCTGGCGGGGATCATGAGGTACACGGATGATCCGATCGTCTCCAGCGACATCGTCTCCTCGCCGTACTCGTCGATCGTCGACTCGCAGTTGACGGCCGTGATCGACGGGACGATGCTGAAGGTGGTCGCGTGGTATGACAACGAGTGGGGGTACTCCAACCGCCTGGTGGATCTGGTGCAGAGGGTTCTGTGAGCGCCCGCCACGATCGCGGGGTGCTGCGGACGATTGAGCCGGCCGGTAGCGTGACGGAGCACGAGGAAGTGGGAGCAGGCCGATGAGGAGCATCGATGAGCTGGATGTGCGGGGGAGGCGCGTGCTCGTGCGGGTCGACTTCAACGTGCCACTCGAGCGCGGCGCGACCGGCGAGCCACGCGTCGCCGACGACACGCGGATCCGGGCGGCGCTTGCGACGATCGAAGAGCTCCGTGCTCGCGGCGCGCGGCTCGTGCTCGTCTCCCATCTCGGGCGTCCCGGTGGGGTGCGCGACGCGGAGCTCTCGATGGCGCCCGTCGCGACGCGCCTGCGCGAGCTCACAGGCGCCGACGTTGCACTCGCGCCCGCGGTCGTCGGCGAGCAGGTCAAGGCGATGACACACGACCTTGCCGATGGCGGGATCGTGCTGCTCGAGAACGTCCGCTTCGAGCAGGGCGAGAAGAGCAACGACCCGGCGCTCGCGCGCCAGCTGGCGGAGCTCGGAGACGTGTATGTCAACGACGCCTTCGGCGCTGCGCACCGCGCGCATGCGAGCACCGAGGGTGTCGCGCACCTGCTGCCGTCCGCGGCCGGGCGCCTGCTCGAACGTGAGGTGCGCACGCTGACCGGCATCCTCGAGCACCCGGCGCATCCGCTCGTCGCGATCGTCGGCGGCGCGAAGGTCGCCGACAAGATCGCCGTCATCGACCGCTTTCTCGAGATCGCCGAGGTCGTGATCATCGGCGGCGCGATGTGCTTCCCGTTCCTCTGCGCGTTGGGCCACGAGGTCGGCGAGTCGCTGTGCGACGAAGAGGACACCGAGCACGCTCGGCGGGCGCTGGCCGCGGCCAAGGCGCCGGGTCGCGCGCGCATCGAGCTGCCGACCGATCTCGTCATCGGCGAGCGCCTCGCCGCCGACGCCCGCCACCGGGTGCTCGCGGGGGTCGAGGTCCCGGACGGGTGGATGGGGCTCGACATCGGCCCCGCCACCGCCGCGCGCTACGCCGCGGAGATCGCCCGCGCCGCCACGATCTTCTGGAACGGCCCGATGGGCGCCTTCGAGCTCGAGCCGTTCGCGGCGGGCACGCGCGCGGTCGCCGAGGCGGTCGCCGCGGCCGCCGGGCTCACCGTCGTCGGCGGCGGGGACTCGGCGGCGGCGCTCGCGCGTTTCGGGCTCGAGGACGCCGTCGATCACCTCTCGACCGGCGGTGGCGCGACGCTCGAGCTAGTCGAGGGAAGGGAGCTGCCCGGAGTGCAGGCGCTGGCTGGCGCCGGGGTGGCGGCGCGATGAGCCGCACGCCGCTGATCGCCGGTAACTGGAAGATGTACAAGACCGAGGCGCAGGCCGAGGAGTACATCCAGGCGTTGCTGCCGAGGGTGTCGTCGCTCGACGGTGTCGACGTCGCGATCTGCGTCCCGTTCACCGATCTGCGGGCGATGATCGACAGCGCGCGCGGCTCGCGCGTCGAGGTGTACGCCCAGAACATGCATCAGGAGTCCGAGGGTGCCTACACGGGCGAGGTCTCCGCGCCGATGCTCTGCGAGCTCGACGCGCACGGCGTCGTGCTCGGGCACTCCGAGCGCCGCACGCACTTCGGCGAGACCGACAGGTCGCTCGCGCTGAAGGTGCCGGCCGCGCTCGAGGCCGGGCTCGTGCCGATCCTGTGCGTCGGCGAGACGGAGTCCGAGCGCGACAACGACGACACCGATCGCAAGCTCCGCCAGCAGATCCGCGACGACCTCGCGGGTGTCGAATCGGCGCGCCTGGCGGAGGTCGTGATCGCATACGAGCCGATCTGGGCGATCGGCACCGGTCGCGTGGCATCGCCGGAGCAGGCGCAGGAGGCGATCGCGTTCATCCGCGCACTCGTCGGCGACCGCGACGCGCAGGCCGCCGAACGGGTTCGCATCCTCTACGGCGGCTCGGTCAAGGCGGACAACGCGGCCGAGCTGCTCGCGCTTACAGACGTCGATGGCGCACTCGTCGGCGGCGCATCGCTCGACGCGGACGCGTTCGCAGCGATCGCCGCGGCCGCCGCGCCGTGAGCATCCCGGTCGGGCCCGGCGCGCTGCCGGCGACGTGCGCGTGCCTGATCGTGCTCGACGGCTGGGGGCTCGCGCCGCCCGGTCCCGGCAACGCCGTCTCGCTCGCGCGCACGCCCGTCTTCGACGAGCTCTGGCGGCGCTACCCGCACACGACCCTGACGGCGTGGGGCCGCGCCGTCGGCCTGCCGGAGGGGCAGATGGGCAACAGCGAGGTCGGACACCTGAACCTCGGCGCCGGTGCGATCGTGCGCCAGGATCTGGTGCGCATCGACGACGCCGTCGCGGATGGGACGCTCGCGCACAACGACGCGCTGCGCGCCGCCTTCGCGGACGCCGAGCGCGTGCACCTGATCGGTCTCGTCTCCGATGGCGGCGTGCACTCCTCGCTCGCGCACCTGCTCGCGCTGATCGAGCTCGGGCGCGAGCTGGCCGCGGGCGAACTCGTCGTGCACGCGTTCACCGACGGCCGCGACACGCTGCCGCACGCAGGCGCCGGATTTCTCGGTGAGCTCGACCGCGCGCCGGGCGCGCGCGTGGGTTCGGTCGTCGGCCGCTACTGGGCGATGGACCGCGATCGTCGCTGGGATCGCACGCAACGCGCCTACGACATGCTCGTCGCCGGTCGCGCGCCGCACCATGCAGCCACCGGCGAGCGGGCCGTCCGTGACGCCTACGAGCGCGGCGAGACGGACGAGTTCATCGAGCCGACGCTCGTAGGCGAGGAGGCGCGCATCCGCCCGACGGATAGCGTGATCGCGTTCAACTTCAGACCCGACCGCATGCGCGAGATCACCCGCGCGTTGGCCGAACCGGGCTTCGGTCAGGGCGCCGAGGAGCTCCCGGGGTGGACCGGCCGCCGCGGGGCTCCGGTGGCGCGCTACGCGACGCTGACGAGCTACGAGGAGGACTGGACCTATCCGGTCGCCTTCGCGCCGGAGCGACCGGCGACGACGTTGTCGGTCGTGCTCGAGCACGCCGGCGCATCGCAGCTGCACGTGGCCGAGACCGAGAAGTACCCGCATGTCACCTACTTCTTCAACGGCGGAGACGAGGCGCCGCTGCGTGGAGAGCGGCGCGAGATGGTGCCCTCGCCGCGCGACGTTCCGACGTACGACCACAAGCCGCAGATGAGCGCGCGCGAGGCGGCTGCGGCGTTCGTCGGTGCCTGGCGCGCCGACGCGCCGCGCTTCGGCATCATCAACTTCGCGAACGCCGACATGGTCGGGCACACCGGTGTGATCGCCGCCGCCGTCGACGCTGTCGAGACGGTCGACGGCTGCCTCGGCGACATCGTCACCGCGGTGCACGAGAGCGGCGGCGCGTGCGTGGTGACGGCCGACCACGGCAACGCCGACCACATGCTCGAGCCTGACGGCAGCCCGAACACGGCCCATTCGATGAACCCGGTGCCGTTGGTCGTGACGGTCCCGCAGCTGGAGCTGCGCCAGGGCGCCGGGATCCTCGCCGACGTCGCACCGACGGTGCTCGAGCTGCTCGGCATCGAGCAGCCGCAAGCGATGACCGGGCGATCGCTGATCGAGTCCCGCTCGCGATGACGGCGTGTCGGGCGGCCGGCGGCCGCTAGATTGTCGGAGCCGGCGGCCCGCCGGCACGGAAGCCGGAGGGGAGAGGCACGATGGCGCAGACAGCGGAGCTCGAGGATCGATCACGGCCGGCATCCGATCTCGAGGCCGACGCCGCGATCGGCCGCCGCGGAGGGCGCAGGCGCTCGCGCACGCTGCTCGGGCTGTTCTTCATCGGCGCCGGCCTGAACCACTTTCGCGACCCGCGCTCCTACGAACGCATCGTCCCCCCGAGCCTGCAGGAGGACGCCGCGCGCGTCGTGACGCTCAGCGGCGTCGCCGAGATCCTCGGTGGCGTCGGCGTGTTCCTGGGGCCTACGCGGCGGCTGTCGGGGCTGTGGCTGATCGGCCTGCTGCTCGCCGTGTTCCCGTCCAACATGTACATGGCAAGTGAGCCGGAGCGGTTCGGCAAGATCCCGCGCTGGGCGCTCTACGCGCGGCTCCCGCTGCAGCCGCTGATGATGCTGTGGGCGTGGAGGGCTACCCGACGATGACGCGCGACGCCCGAGAAATGGGCGCTGACGCTGCTATGTTCGGTCATGAAGGCAGCAGATCCGGACCGCCATGTCGACCCTGACCGCCGTCAAGATTCCAGCCTCCGAGCAGGGGGCCCTCACGCTCGCCGAGTTGAGCGCGTGGCGCGGTCTGCTGAGGGCACATGCGTGCCTTGCGAAGCGTCTCGACGCCGAGCTCGAGTGCGCCCATCACCTACCGATGACCTCCTACGAGGTGCTCCAGCATCTGCAGGAGTCCAGCGGCGAACGGATGCGGATGTGCGATCTCGCCGAGCAGGCGCAGATCTCGCGCAGTGGCCTCACGCGCATGGTCGACAGGCTCGAGCGGGAGGGGCTGTTGAGCCGCTGCTCCTGCCAGCACGACGCCCGCGGCGCCTACGCGTGCCTCACGGACGCCGGTCGCGAACGCGTCGAAGAAGCCCGCGTGACGCACCTCGCCGTCGTGCGCGAGCAGTTCCTCTCGCACTTCTCCGAGGCCGAGCTGAGCACGCTCGCCCAGATGTGGCAGCGGATCGCTCCGTGCAGCGGCTGAGTCGCGCCCGTCGCATCCTCTAGTCGCGCGGCAGCTCTCCTACGTCCGACGGACCGCGGACCGTCGCGCCCGGACCCTCACGATCCTCGAGAAGCTGCTGGTGCGCGCGATGGCGCCGATGCAACAGGAAGCCGCTGACGAGCGCGAACAGCACGGCGGCAAGCCCGAACAGCCCGAACGTTTCGATGACGTTGCCCGCGGAATGCCCGAGGAAGTACGCGATCAGTCCGATCGCGCACGCCCACGTGATCCCGCCGAGCGCGTTCCAGAGCACGAACGAGCGCCACGGCATGTGTGTCGCGCCGGCGAGCCACGACGCCCACACGCGCAGGCCGAGCACAAAGCGCCCGAAGAACACGGCCTTCGGTCCGTGCCGCTCGAAGAACGGCTGACCCGTCACGAGCACCTGCATGCGCTGTCGTTGAAAGGCTCCCGGGCGCTCCAGCAGCCAGCGCCCGCCCTTGCGACCGATCACGTAGCCGATGTTGTCGCCGATGATCGCGCCGGCGGCCGCCAGCGCGATCACGATCTCGATCTGCAGCTTTCCCTGGCTGGCAATTACGGCGGCCGTGATCAGACCCGTCTCACCCGGCACGGGCAGGCCACCCGACTCGCACATGACGATCAGGAACAGCAGCGGATAGCCAAAGACCTCAACGAGGTGTTTGACGTCGACGATGGCGGCGAGCATGGGCGTGCGC